>Ga0209990_10001077_pt1 | contig 24331 bp, 17 predicted proteins | sample NOAtaG_6_FD_187304 | JGI IMG/M metagenome (GOLD analysis project Ga0209990, IMG submission 187304) | Freshwater lake microbial communities from Lake Erie, under a cyanobacterial bloom - NOAA_Erie_Diel5S_2200h metaG (SPAdes) (version 2) | ecosystem: Environmental > Aquatic > Freshwater > Lake ...
GCTGGTCGATGCGGTCCGCAACGTCGACACGAACTTCGCCCTCGCGCAGACCAACTTCAACCGTCGCGTGGCCGCCGAACGGCAGGTCGACGCGGTCCAGGCAGCCTACGACGCGGGCCAGGTGACGCTCGACCAGCTGCTCGAAGCCCAGCGGCGGCGGGCCGAGGCGGAGAGCGCCTACTACCGGGCGCTCGTCGACTACAACCGCTCGATCTCCCAGCTGCATTTCCGCAAGGGATCGCTGCTGGAATACAACGGCGTGTTCCTGGCCGAAGGCCCCTGGCCGGGCAAGGCCTACTTCGACGCCCACCGCCGTGCCCGGCAGCGGGACGCCAGCCTGTATCTCGACTACGGCCACTCGCGGCCCGGTGTCTTCAGCCGCGGCACCATCACGCAGAACTTCGAATCGATCGGCGCCGACGCCCGGGCCGTGCAGCTGCCGGCCCGCGACCCGGCCACCCGCAACGAGGAGCCGGCATCGGCCCCGCGCCAGCCCGTGACATCGGGCGCTCCGGAACTGCTGCCCACACCCACACCGCCGGCCGGCTAGCAGGCTGCGGCAGGGCGGTGGAACAATTCTGCCCGAGCAGGATTGCCATGGATGGTATTGGTTATCGACAGCGCGGGCAGTTCCGCCAGAGGACGAGCATCCCCTGGCCCATCTGCCCTTGAAGCCCGAGGCGTGAGCCGAGGGAATGCGGATGGCCGCAGGTGAAGCGCCGCGTATTCCCTCAGCTCACGCTTCGGGCTTCCCGGCAATCGGGCACGACGGGCGGAGGTACGGCAGGGACGAGCGGGTGAAGCGGCTCAGTCGGCGGGCTTGGGCCTGGCACCGGAGCCGCCCAGCGCCCGCGGCGCTGGCGCCGGCTTGAGCTTCCATTTCGCGTAGGGTTGTTCGACCGGCGCCGCTTCCGCCAGCGTCGGGCCCAACACCAGGTTGTCGCAGACGGCCAAATCGACGCCGATCGTCCCCAGCACGCCGCTTTCGCCGACGAGCCGGCCGCCATCCAGCCGCTGCGCCAGCAGCGTGAGACGCCGACCGTCGGTCATCGTCGCCCGCGCCGCCACACCGCCGCGGCCCTCACCGCCACCGGTAACGGCGGCCAGCGCCTCGCTCTCCGACGCATCGCCTTCAACCGAGAGCCAAATCAGCCGCGCCACGTCCGCCCGTGGAAACTCTTTCTCCACTCCCAGCACATTCATCCGCAGCACCTGCTCGTCGAGCGACACGAGCTTGCCCCGCAGGTAATCGCCATTGGGCAACCGCAGCATGTGCGTCGGCGGGTCGGCCTGCTGCATTCGCGGCAGGGTGAGGAGCCGGGCGAGCTTGTCCTTGGAGATCGAACCGGGGCCCCCTGGCAGCAACTCGACGGCCCGCATCGCAATCGCAGGCACCAACAGGTCAGGGACGAGATCGGTGCGGATTCGCAGCCCCTTCGCGTCGGCGGAAAGCACCGTGCAGATGATCGAATCACCCGTCTTCAGGTAGACGGTGGCCTGGCCGCTGGCGGCTTGTTTCGGCCTGGACAGGCGGGTCTCGTGGAACTTCAAAGCCTTTTCCAGCACATCCCGCTCGGCGGCCCCAGCGAGATCGCCCCGGCCACCGGCATCCCGCACCAGCACGACCTGCTGCTTCATGTTCGCGCCGTCGGTGAACTCCAGCCTCACCTCGGAGCCGGTGACGCCGCGCAGCAAGGCGCGAAGTTCGTCGAGTTTGAGAACTGACGCGGCGATCGGCTCCGCAGCCTCATCCAGCCGGAGCGCCTCGAGCTTCCAGCCCGCTGCAATCCGTCCGTCGCGGGCCGCCGGCCCGCCGGGGATCAACTCCGCAACCACCCAGGCATCGGCTTTTTTTGCCAGGCCGATACCGACTCCGCCGAGCGCGGTAAGCCCGCGATAGACGACCCGCAACCGCTCAGTCGGCCGGATCGCCACCGGTCCAACGGCACCGCCTGGCTGCCAGGCTATGCCCCCGGCGCCACCGGCCACGTTGGCCAGGCAGCCCAGCATCCGGCCGTTGGTCGCTTCGAGCATTCCCGGCCTTCCCGGGAGTGCTGCCGGCCGCAGAACGCCGACGGCATCGAGCGCGGCGAGCCGCTCGAATGGACATTCCAACGGCTCCACCAAAGCGGGACATTCAAGCCGCAGCGTGTTCCCGGTCACGTCCAGGATGCGGCCGGTCAGGCGACTCCCCCCATGGAACGCGGCCAGCACGGAGCCCGGCGGAGCGGCGGGGGGTTCGGCATCGGTCGTCGGAAACTGGATATCTTCGAACTCGGTGGCGGCAACCTGCCGCGGACCTTCCGGGCCACCGAGGGTGAACATACCCGTCGCCTTGTCGAAGGCTGTGATCTCCCCTGGACCACCCGACCCGTCCGTGCCGCCAAACTCGCGGGGCTCGTCCCCCTTCCACTGACTGACCCGCAGCCCGTCGATCCGCACGTCGCCGCCGCGGAGCCGGATGCCGAACCCCGATCGGACGGCGGGCTTGCGCGGGGCGAGCGTCTCGTCGAAGACGAGCTTTCCGCCGCTGTCCCCCTGCGGCATGACCACCGCCATCCGCCCGCGTTCCTGGTCGATGAACACCTTGAGCTTCATCCCGCCGCGGCCGGCCGGCAACGTCCCGGCCATGTCGAACTTCGCCGTCGCGCCCTCGCGCACCACGAGCACATCACCGGCCGTCACCTCGATGCGATACTCCTCCGCGACGGCCGCCTGCTTGCCGCCCCCTTTTTTGAGCCGGTCGGCCTCCTGGGCCCCGGCGGCGAACAGCAGCTCCAGATCGGGCCGCTCGTCCCACGACAAGGCCAGCGTGAAGCAGGACCGCGCGGCCGCCCCCACGTCGCGATCGGCAACACTCCCCGGAGTCTCGCACACGAGCCGACCGGCCTGCTCCTGCCACGCTTTGCCGGCGGCGTTCCAGCCGGCCAGACCGCCCGGCACGATCGTCCTCACGGCCGAGTCCTTCCGGGTCAGCCGCACGAGCGCCCCGCGGCGGATCCGCAGCGGCGGCGTGCCCAACTCTTTTCCGGACAGGACGATGTGGTCAGCATCGATGGATTCGAGCGCACCGACCAGGCAATCACCACCGCGCAGGTCTGCCCGCCAGGCATCGGCCTCACCCGCCTCAGCCGTGACTTTCGCGAAGCGGATGCGCTCGATGCCGTCGATGGCGAACTCCAGCGGTTCGTCGAACAGTGGCGACTGCCACAGCACCGTCGTCCGCGGCCGCCCCGGCTCCCCGGCCGCCGGCGCGAGCTTCCCGGTCAGGAAGCCGTCGTCCAAAAGATCGAGCACCGCCGCCTGCCGCGTCGGCTCCGGTGGCGCCTGTGCCCCAGCCGTCAGGGCCAGGCAGAGGACGATCGCCATGCCGCCGCAGACCCGTTCCCAGCCCATCGCCATCGACGACTGTCGCCACGACCGGTCTTGATATGTCATTTGTGCACCTTCTCCACCAGCCCCTGGGCCTCGATGTAGGACTTCATCGACTTGCCCTGGTTGGCGACCTGGGCGAGCGGCTGCCACTGCCGCACGCTGACGATGCCCTGGAGTCGCTGGGCGTCGATCTCCGACAGCACCAGCCCCACGAGCAACTGCTGGGCATTGAGGTCCTGGTGGGTTGCCGGCCGATCGACCCGCAAGGCCGGCTCCCGCTCCAGGAGCAGTTTCTCGATCTCGTCGTACTGCCGTTGGTCGAGACCGAGCAGGTCGTCGAACTTGAGCATCGCCGCCGCCACGAGCCCGCGCCAGCGGCAGGACCGGCGGGCGGCGATATCGGCGGTGAGCCGCGCATACTGCTCGGAATCGAGGGTCGTCGGCAGCACCTTCGTCAACAGCGATTCGGCGTCGAACAGGCTTTGGAGCCGCTGCCGATAATGCTGCACATCCTGCTGGAACTGCTGCCACTTCCGCTGCCCTTCCTGATCGTTCAAGTTCACCCGGAGACCCTGATACTTGCGTCGCCCGACCTCGATGTCTTCGGCCAGGCGACGGATGTCCGACTCCATCGCCAGCCGCAACTTGCGACGTTGGGCGGCGGTGAGATCGCAGACGGAATCGATCTGGGCCAGCCGGGCATCGCCCAGCTTGCGGGCGACCATCAGCGCCGACGATTCCGGCACCTGATCAGCGTCGCCCCCGGTTGGCGAGGGCCGGCGGCGGCCTGGGGTCAGGCTGAATCCACCGCCTGCCTGATGAAAGACGTTCTGGTCGAAGTTCTCGCCGAGATCGATGCGGTTGGCCTGCCGCTGTTCCTGGAGCTGCAGGATCGCCGGGGGCAGGTCGTCGACGGCACGGTCGTCTTCGCCGCGGACGACGCCACCCATCAAGGCAGCCGCGACGGCCGTCGCGGCGTGGCCCCAGCAACGAGCCCACGATAGCCGGTGTCGAGTTCTGCCGATGTTCACTTGGACCACCACGGATCAGGCTGCATGGACTGACCATCGAAATTCCAGCCGCCATTATTTCCCATGCGGCTCAAACCGGCCTGCTGACACCACTGCTTCCACTCCGCCCGCTGGCTGTCGTCAAGATGCGGGGCGATGCACTTGTCGGCGAAGTCGGGGGCCGGACGATAGTGGTTGATCATCATGCCTTGGTCGTGGAGTTCCCGCAGCCAGCCCGCTTCCCAGTGCTTCTCCAGGTCGGCCGCGATCTTCTCCCGCTGGGATTGCGAGAGCCTGAGCTGGGCGTCCAGCTTGTTGACGATCAGAATTCGAGCGACACGGTCGCGCCTCGCGATGCGGGCCGCATGCTCCCGCTCATACGCGGCGAACTCCTCCGCCGCGGCATGCGGTTTGACAGCCGCCGCCACGGCCCCATGAATCGTTTGCCGGTGATCGAAGCCCTGCATCCCCTGGCCCGCAAACTGCCGCTCGACTACCTGCCGGGCCAAGACCGTCACCGTCTCGTTGCCCGCCGCCAGGATCTTCTTGCGGGCGTCGACCGAGAGGCTTCCGCAGGTCTTGCGCACGCGTTCCAATTCCGCCTGCAGCGCGGGCTGGAAGAACTGCTGCATGTTCTGGGCCTGCTGGGCGATCTGCTGCTTGCGTTGCTGATCGGCCGCCCGCCTCGCGGCCTCCTGTTCCTTCGCTTCCTCCTGCTTCTGTTTGGCCAGGGTGTCCGCGGTCTCGTCGGGTGCGGCCTTCTCGACAGGCTTGGTGGCGGCCGCCGCAGCCTCTTCGTCCGCCCGAACGCCGCGTCCGGCCGCGGCCGTCACCAACGCCCCGACGAGCAGGAGCCACGGCATTCGGTTGGTGGTTCGCATTTTGGAAATCACCGCTCGTAGACCGGCAAAAACTTGTAATTCACCGCCAAAGCGAGCAGCGCCAGCGGCGTGTCCACATCCGGACCATACGACATGGTGAAACTCCCGTCCTTCGCCTGCATGGCCTTGAGGGTCTTCACGAGATCCGCATTCCACTTCTCCCAGGCCTGCACGTTGCACTGAAACAGCGCCTGGGCGCGATAATAGTGCTCGTACGACGATCCATTGCTCCGCACGCCCATCATCCGGTTGGTGTTGACCGGAGCCCCGCTGCTCGCCTTCTCCAGATAGGCGGCAGCCTGCTTGTACTGGGGCAGCGATTGGCGTCGGGCGATCGAGAACACGAGCACTCCGATCGACGTCGTCGCCTCGGTGCCGCTGCCGGGGCTGGCGTAGCCCACGTTCCCGTTGCCGCTGGTCATCGACACGTAGTACTTGATCGCCCGGTCGATCGTCTCGTCGGGCACCTCGATGCCGGCGTTGCGGGCCGCCAGCAGGCCCATCAGCACCGCTCCGCTCACCGACGTGTCGGCCGAGGGCATATCTGGCCCATAATGCCAGCCGCCTGCCGGGTTCTTCTTGTTGGCCGTCACGGCGGCCCGGACCGCGAGCTCCAGCGCCTTGCCAATCGACCGGCCCGTCCCCTTGCCCCCCTGCGCCCCAGGCTCGGTCCACAGGCCGCGGTCGTCCACGACCCCGTAGGCCTCGGCGAGGCCGAGCATCGCGAACCCGTGGTGATACATGCTGGGATTGCCCCCCGCGCCGCCGATGTACCCCACGCCGGCATCCTGCTCGTTGAGCAGGGCCCGAATCGCTCGGCGGATCGGCCCCCGGTAGGGCCCGAAGTTCGGGTCCTCGCCGCTGGCCAGGAGCACCATCAGGCCCATGGCGGTCGGAGCCGGGGTGCCGTGCTGGCTTTTCCAAGCCCCCGAGGCATCCTGCGTCTTGAGCAGGTGCCGCAGGCCGGTGTCGTAGATCTCGCGGACGTCCCGCGGCACCGGGTCGCCATATTTCACGAGCGGCCCCTCGGCGCGGGCCATTGCCACGGCGAGCAGCAGGACGAGAGCCGAAAGAATCATGCGCATCGGCCGGTTTCCTAACGTTCGTAGACGGGCAGGAACTTGAAGTTCACGGCCATTGAGAGCAGGTATAGCGAGGTGGTCACCGTGCCTCCGCCCGCCGTGGCCATTCCCCCACGGCCACTCGACAGACTGCCGTCCTTGGCCTGCATCGCCTTGAGCGTCTTCACGAGCCCCGCGTTCCACTGCTCCCAGGCCGTCACGTCGCACTGGAACAGCGCCTGGGCCCGGTAGTAGTCGGTGTAGCCCGGATAGCCGTCCATGCCGGCCATCTGCTCGCCGCCGCGACTGCGGCTCACGAGATACTTCGCGGCTGCCTTGTACTGCGGCAACTCCTGCCGCCGGGCGATCGAGTAGACGAGCACGCCGATGCTGGTCACCGCATCACTGCCGCCGCCGGCGCCGCCCGAATAGCCCACCTGGCCGTTGCCGCCGGTCATCGACACGTAGTACTTGATGGCCCGGTCGATCGTCTCGTCGGGCACCTCGATGCCCGCGTTGCGGGCCGCGAGCAGGCCCATCAGCACCGCACCGCTCACCGACGTGTCGGCGTCCTTGGCGTCGGGGCCGTACCGCCACGCACCGACCGGATTCTGCTTGCCGCTCGACACCGCACGGCGGACGGCGAGTTCGAGTGCCTTGCCGATCGACCGCCCGACCCCTGGCCCTGCCTTCTGCGCCCCGGGCTCCGTCCACAGCGTGCGGTCGTCGACCACGCCGTATGCCTCGGCCAGGGCCAGCATCGCGAAGCCGTGCTGGTACATGCTGTCGTGCCCGCCGCCGTGCTGACCGCCGAAGAAGCCGGTGCCACCGTCCTGCTGGCCGATCATATTCCGCAGCGCCTTGCGGATCGGCACGCGGTAGGGGCCGAAGTTCGGATCCTCGCCGGAGGCGAGCAGGACCATCATCGCGATCCCGGTCACGCCGGCGCCGGCCTGGCCATCCTTCCACGAGCCGTCTGCGTCCTGCGTCTTGAGCAGGTAGCGAATGCCGGCGTCGTAGGTCTCGCGAACATCCCGCGGCACCGGGTCGCCGTACTTCACGAGCGGCCCCTCGGCGCGGGCGAGGCCCGCAGCGGTGACGGCGACGGCGATGATGGCGATGCACGTGCGTTGCATGGCTAGTCGACGATGATGTCCAAATCCACACCCTCATCCACCCCGCCGAAACCCTCCTGCCAGAGCCCCGCCTGCTGGAGGCCGGCCGTCACCGCGGCCCGCTGCCGGGGGTCGAGCACCGCGGCCAGTTCCGATTTGCCGTCCACGGCCGCGGCCAGCCGCGTCGCCACCAGAACGATCGGGGGCGCGAAAGAACCGGATCCTTCGCAGACCAGTTCGTCGGCTGATGGGGGCGTGGCGAGCAGGGCCGCCGTCAGGCCGTCGTGCTGCTTTTGCGAGAGCCCCAGCGTCTCGTCGAGCTGCCCGAGAACCGTGGCGACGGCCGCCCGCCAGCGGCAGTCCCGCCGCCCGTCCATCACCGCCGTGTACTTCTTGGCCTGCTCCTCGTCGAGCGTGCCGGTGATGACCTTGGCCAGAAGCGACCCGGCTCCGGCGGCCTGGCCGATGACCTCACGGCACCGCGTGGCATCCTGCTGGACCTCCTGGATCACCTTCTGAGCCTCGTCGCCAAAGCCGCCGTTACGGGGATCGACCTTCAGCGTGCGGCCGGCATACTTCGCCCGCACCTCGGCGACGGTGTCGGTGAGCCGCCGCAGGTCCGCTTGGGCGGCGATTTCAAGCTTCTTCCGCTGCTTTTCCTCGAGCCCCACGATCCGATCGACCGTCTTGATCCGCGCCTCGAGCCGCTGCCGAACCGGCCCGAGCCGCTGCGCGACCTGGGCATCGTTGTCGGCGGGGGGCCGCCCAGCCGCCTGCCCTTGGTTGCCCATCACCACCGCCATCTGGAACCCATGACCGAAGGACTGGCTGTCGAACATCTGCACGAGGTCGGCACCGCCGAACACCATGCCCTGGCCGCGGCCGGCCGCCGCGTTGCCGGCGTCGACCACGACATCATCGGCCCGGCCGGCCGCGACGACGAGCACGACCCCAACCGCACCAGCGATCAGTCCGTGCAGGCGGTTCATCTCTTCTCCTCCGCCGCTGGTGCTGCCTCGGCCGCTGCAGGCTGCTCGCCCGCGCCGACCTCTGCCTGCACCTCGAGCTGCATCTGCACGCCGTTGCCCCCCACCTGCACCCGGCGGACGGCCGGCTGGCCGGGGCCAAAGAAGAGCTGCGCCCTCACGCCCCCGTTGCCGAGCATCCTCACCTGGCCCTGCTGCATGCCCGGCCCTCCGGCGAGCTCGCGAGCCTCGGCTCGGGCCGTCATCCACTGGGCCTTCCGCTCCTTGCCGAGTGCTTTTTCCACGCACCGCTCGAGCCCCGGCAGGTTGCTCTCCTCCGGCACGAACATGCCACTCTGCTGGAGCGCCGTCACGACAGGCCGCCACCGCTCCCGGTACGACGCCGTCAGCCCCTTGGTGAGGGCCTCCCGCTCGGCGTCGTCGAGATAGGCCTCGCGGTCCACCTCCGCCACGATCGCCGCGACCACTGCCGCCTTCCGCCGCTCCTCCCGCAGCCCGTGCTCGCCTTCGTAGGCCGCCAGTTCCGCGTCGGAGGCATTGGCCTTCAGCGAGGTCTTGAGGCCGTCACGAATCGCCGCTTCGAGGTCGGTCGGCTTTGCCTGCCGCCGCCGGCCATTGCCTGCCGCCTGCATCTGCTCATCGACCGCCCGGTCGATCGCCCCGCGGCCGGCCTCGAGCACGATCGCCCGCTGCTGCTTTTCGAGCGACGGGCAGCTCTGCCGCACGAGCGACAACTCCCGCCGCAGGATCGCGAGCCCCTGCTGCCGGACGCTTTGGGCGAGCATCTCCCCCTGGGCACGCAGCTGGGCCTGGAGGATCGCCTGGGCGTCGCCCGCTTCTGCTGCCTGGCCCTCGTCGGCCGCCCCGGCCTGCGGCTTCGCCGCCGGCCGACCGGCCTCCGCCTCGTCCCACCACGGGTCGCCGATCGCCTCCCCGCCGGCCCCGTCTTGGGGATCGAGGGGGGCGATCTGAGGGATCGCCTGTCGCACCACCTGCCGCAGATCGAATCGCACCTGCGCAACGGCCTGGGGCGCGGCCATGACAAGCCCCGCCATGGCGAGGGCCGTCGCCACGCCGGCGCGGGACACGCCATCCGGGCTCTGATGTCCGCTCATCGCCGCTCCTTCTCGAACCGATTGAAGTATTCGTCGAGGCCGGCGCGGAACTCGTCGGGCAGCACGCGGCCGGACTGGCCCGTACCCTGACCCTTCTCGACGTTCTCACCGCTTCCCTTGGTCGCGTTGCCGCGGCCGGAGAGCACCTCGGCAAGGGCGCTGGTCGTGCCGGTGCCGCCGCCCCCCGGACTCGTGCCGGGCCCGCCGCCGCCGCCGCCGCCGCCGCCACCACCACCACCGCCACCGCCACCACCGCCGCCGCCGCCACCACCACCAGCGGCTTGCGATTGGAGCAACAGTTCGATGACCTCCGTCTCGGCGGCGATCGGCTTCGCGCCGGTGTCGGGGGTCCGCAGGAGGTCCGCCGCTTCGGCCATCACCTCTTCGACCTTCTCGAAGAGCCGAATCTCCTCACGGTACGCCAGCTCACCGTTTTCTTCCTCCAGCAGCCGGTCCACGAGGCGGACGATCCTGTCGGCCAGGGCATCCTGCTGCTCACCGAGCTTCTTGCCGAGGGCGGCATGCTCCGCGGGGGTAATGCCCTTCTTCGTCTGCTCGCCGACGCGGGTCTCCTCGCGGAGATTGACCTCTGCCTCGAGAATCTGCATCGCCTCGAGCACGACTTCGGGCGGAACACTCGGTGGAGCATCGCCACCACCACCACCACCGCCGCCACCACCGGGCGGGGGTGGGGGCGACGGTGGCACGAGGTCGTCGGCGAGCCGGTCGAACGTGTCGCTCCAGAACTCAGCCTGGGCCATCGACATGCCCGCCTCCTTGTTGATGTCCTCCGAGAGCGTCCGCAAACTGCCCAGCGCATCGAGGCCCTTCATCTCTTCGAGGACCGTGCGGAAGGCGGGCAGCTGGCGGCGATCGAAGTAGGCCTGCAGGTCATCCATGAGGTTCGACACCTTTTCGGTTTCCCGGGTGTTTGCCTCCGCGACCTCGCGGATCGCCTTCTTGACATCGGCCGGCTTCTTGTCCGGCTTTCCGAATGCCGCGGCCGACATGCCCGCGATCCGCTCCGCGATCGATCCCTGCTGCCGCGAAGCGAGCTTGAGACGCTTGACGAATGTGCTGCCTTCCAGGTTCGCCATCACGGCGGCCAGATCCTCGGCAACCTTGGCGAACTCCTCGAGCAGCTTTTGCTGGGCCTCGATCGCCTCGGCAAGCAGTTCATCTGCCGGCTGCTCGTCGGCCGGCGGCTCTTCGCCGCCCGGCGGCGGCGGCGGCGCGACACCGGCCTGGGTCTTGGGCAGACCGAAACGGGCCGGAGGGGGCTTGCCGCCGCCGGCAGACTGCTTCGCGTTCGGGTCCTTGGGCTGCTGCGACGACTCGTTATCGACGACCTGCGGCGTCGCGCCGGGTGGCGGCTCACCCGGCTTGCCGCCGCCCTCGCCACCCTGCTTCTTCTGATCCACGCCGGCCTTGGGCGCCTGCGGGCTGGGCTTGCCGCCTTCCCCGGACTCGCCTCCCTCCTTGGCAACCCCCTTCACGTCATTCTTCGCGGAGTCGCCGGCGGGCTGGCCATCGGGCGCCTGCGCGGAAGACTGATCCTCCGGCTTGTCCCCTTGCTCACCTCTACCCTGGCTGCCCTCGGCGCCCTGCGGCGACTGGCTGCCAGCCTTGCCCTCGCCAGCCTTGCCCTCGCCAGCCTTGCCCTCACCAGCCTTGCCCTCACCAGCCTTGCCCTCACCAGCCTTGCCCTCACCAGCCTTGCCCTCACCAGGCTTGCCCTCGCCAGGCTTGCCCGAGTTCTGCGCGAGCGCGTTTTCGTCCGGCTTGCCACCCTTGGCCGACGCCATCTTCGCGTTGGCCGCCTGCTTGAGCAGCTCGGTGACACTCGGCATCCGATGCTCGCCGATCTCACCGAGCGTCTGGATGTCCTCGGCGAGCTTCTCCAGCGTCTGCGGCTCGAACTCCTTGTTCTTCATCGCTTCCTGGACGAGCTTGGCACCCTCTTCCACCAGGCGATCCATCCGCCGGGCCTGGGCCTCTTCGGCGACGGCCTGCCGCTCGATCCGCTCGCGGGTCTCCTCGCCGGCGAGCTGTTCGGCCGGCAGCGAGCGAATGTCGATGTTCTCCTTGAGCAGCGCCATCTCCCGATCTCGGACCTCGTTCGCCGAAGCCCGCCAACGGTTGAGCCGCTCGTTGACGATCAAGGCGTGCTCGGCCCGATCAACCACGTAGATCAGCATGGGCGTCGAATATGACCGGCCGCGGCCGGGAAGATAGTCCTCCGCAAAGGCGCGGAGCACGATCGGCTGCGGGCGGAGGCCGACTGCATCGGGGCAGAACGTCGCCGCCACCTGAAGCGAGTCGGCCTCGGGGCCGCCCGCCTGCAGCAGCCGGTCGCCCTTCTCAGGCGCGGCGCCGGTGGCCTCGGATGCTCCCTGCCATTCGATCCCCACGCGGCGAATCCCGAAGTCGTCGCGAACGTCGATCTTGAACCGGAGCGTGTCGCTCGACAGGAGGATGTCGCGGCTGGCGGGCATGTCGAGCGTGGCCACGCTCGGCGCCTCGTCGTCCCGCGGCGTCACCATGACCACCAGCGGCCGCGCCCCCGTCAGACCATGCGTGTCCTGCCATTCGATCGTCACCGGCCGCTCCGCGGCGGCGACGATCCCATCCGTTCGCACGGTGGCCCCCGCGGGCTGAACGGCCGCGCCATCGACCGTGGCCGATGCCAGGTCGCGATTGGCCGTCACGGCGAGCGTCACCGTGCTGCCCTTGACGGGCGCGAGCGTGCCGCCGCGGACGTCCTGCTCCAGCACGGCCGCCCGCTTCAGATAGTCGGGCAGTTTCACCTGCGCGTGCACGCCGGTGATCTCGGGCCGGAACATCGGCTTCACCTGCACCCGCTGCCGAACGTCGCCGACGGACAGCGCCAGCTTCGCGTCCTGCAACTGCGGTGGGAGCGTGAACGTGTAGCGGTCATTCTCCAGGCCGGCAGCCAGCGGCTTCTGGCGGCCGATCCGCGCGCTGGCGGTCTCCGGACGCCAACGGGTCGTGTCCGCGAGGCCGATCTCCAGCGGCGTCGGCTCGCCGTGCGGCACGACCACTTCCGCCGGCAGCCTGCCGACGCGGGCGAACGTGAATCGCTCCACGGCCTTCCACGGCGCGAGGAACCGCTGCCAGGCGTTGCCGGCGGCATCCGGCACGAGCAACGCCGCCGCGAGTGCCGCCGCGACGGGCAACGCGGCCAGCCCCATCCACAACCGATGCCGCGCGTGCGGCACCGCCGCGGTGAAGTCATAGCGGGCCGACTGCGCGGCCACCTGGCCCACGGCCGCCTCGCACAGCGCCCGCGACCGCCCCGCCTCGCCGCCACCCCCGGCGGAAAATTCCCGCACGATCTCGATGATGCCCAGCAACTGGTCGCCGATGCTCGGAAACTGCCGCGCGATCAGCCGGGCCACCTGGTCGAGCCCGCGATGGTTCCAAATCCAGCGGTGCACGGCCAGCGGCACGACGGCACAGGCCGCTACCGACGCCGCGAAGCCGGCCAGCCGCAGCCACTGCGGCGTTTCCGTGACGCGGTCGAGCGCGAACACGAGCAGGTAGCCGAGCAGAAAGCCGAACAGCGCACCGCACACCGCCTCGACGGTCTTGATCCGCCAGACGAGCCGCCGGAAGGCGTGCAGCCGCTGCTCCAGATCCGCGGGCAGCGCGATGCCCCGTCCCGGCGACCGCTGGTCCCTGGTCCCCGCACTCATGATGGTTTCTCCTGCAAAAGTCCCGATGAGCCAAACGGTCGGCTCAGACGAGCCCCTGCCGCTTCCGCATCACCCAAAACAGCCCCAGCAATCCCACGATCGCCCCCGCCAGCGCCGGATGGCACCACAGCTGCAGCCGCCGCACGCTGGGCGGCGGCTCCGGCAGTTTGGCGAGCGACTCGATGATCGACGCGATCTCGCTCGGCGGCACGAGCCTGCCCTTGGTGACCTGCGCGATCTCGGCGAGCACTTCCGGCCGGGCCGCCCGACCGATGCCCTCCGCCGTCGAGCCCTGGACGAAGAACGACGCCTCGAGCGTATCGCCGGTCTCCCTGCACACGAGGGTCACCTCGTGCTTGCCCGGCTCGCGCGGCGCGTAGGTCGCGGCGAACACGCCCCACTCCCCCTCGCCGGCCGGTGGCGCGAACCGCAGCGTCTCCACCGCGCCCGACGGGGCCTTGACCCGCGCGGCCACCTCACCGCGCGACAGCGGCTCGCCGTTGGCCTGCGCCACCCGGGCGTCGAGGGCCAGCGCCTGCCCGAGCTGCGGCTGCTCCGGGGCGAACGACAGACTCATCCGCTCCCCCTTGGCCATGTTGCGGCGGTAGGCCATCCACCGGACCACCTGGCCCCAGAAGCGGTAGTGGTATTTGTCCTCGACGCCCTTCCGCCACCGCCAGGCGCCGTCGGTGGCCATGTAGAGCACCTTGCCCGCGCCGTAGGTGCGGGTGATCAAGAGCGGAATGCGACCGTACTCGTTGCCGGCCTCCTCGTGAACGGCCAGCACCTCGCTGCCCGCCTTGGCCCGCAGCACCGGCCCGTACCACTGCACGCCCGGCAGACTTTCCCAGACTGCGATATTTTCGGTGCCTGAGTCGGCGAGCTTGGTGAGCAGGCTCTTGCGGCCCACCTCGGTGAGCACGAGCTTCCGCGGCCCTTCGGTGCTGAAGCCCTCCTTGCGGACCGGGTCGATGACCACCGGGCAGAGCTCCTCCAGGGCCGTGCCCAGCAGCGACGCCTGCTCCCCGCGCCAGCCGGGCAGAAACACCAGCCCGCTGGCCTGGTACTCGACGAGCCCCTTGAGCAGCCGGCAGTCTTCCTCGGTGAGCTGGTCCGGGGCCACGCCCACGTCGCCGAGGAACACGACGTCGTACTTCGAGAGCGCGTCGAGTCCGGAGGGGAACTTCTGGATGTAGTCCTTGTTGCCGCCGCCGCGTTTGGAGAGCCCCGGCTGGAACAAGAGGCAGGTGACATCGACGCCCGGATCGCGGGACAGGGCGTTGCGCAGGTAGCGGTATTCCCACCGCGGGATGCTTTCCACGACGAGAACCTTGAGCCGCTCCTGTCGCACCGCGATCGGCGCGGTCCGCTGGTTGTTGTCGGCGAGCAGCTCGCCGTCCTGCTTCGGCACCGTCAGCGTGACCGTGTAGTCGCCCACCTCCCGCGGCGTCCAGTAGACCCAGTCGGTGGCCGTGCCCATCGCCGGCAGGCGGACCTCCTTGCGGAGCGCGTCGCCGTTGGACGCCTTGAAGTCCACGACCACGACCCGTTCCGTGGGCAGCGACGAGTTGATGGTGAACGGCACGCGGACCGGCTTGCCGGCCACGCCGACGGTCGGGCAGTCGAGGCTGGCGCATTCGACGTCGGGCAGCTTGGTCTCGCTGCCCACGGCCACCGCGACCACCGGCACCTGCGCCAGCCGCAGTGCCTGGGCGGCCGTCGAGGGGGCCGGCCCCTCGTTCCAATCACCGTCGCCGACGAGGACGACGCTCCGCAGGCCCGAGAACCGATCGAGCGCCGTGCCCAGCGGTGCGGCGTAGTCGGTGCCGGCGGCATCGGGCGCCGGCGAGAAGGCGGCGATCTCGACGTTGAACCGCTCCGCGAGCGGCTTCCAGAACTCGCTCGTCGTCAGTGCGGCGATCGCCTCCCGCCGGGTCTGCGGCTCGCCGCCCCGGGCGGCCGTACCGCTGAGCACCACGTCGCGGGTGTCCATGCTCCGTGAGGCGTCGTGCAGGACCGCGATCGTCGGCTTGTCGGTGGGCCGATATTCCTCCACCCATTCCGGCTGGTTGAGCAGGATCGCCACCAGGCCCACGATCGCCAGCCTTAGTAGTTCCAGCAGCCCCTGGCCCGGCGCATAGCCGCTCCGCCTCCAGGCGAACAAGCAGATCGCCGCTGTGATCGCGACCAGCGCCAGCGAAACGCCCAGCGTCCACGGCGTGGTGAAGAAGCGGAACCCTTGGAACTCGGTCATGCCGCAGCCTCCACGGGCCGCAGGCCCTCGAATGGCGACCGCTCCGCGCCGGCCGACTTGGGCAGGCAGAGCAGTCCTTCCGCGATCAGCGCCAGCACCATCGCGATCAGGAACGCCCGCCAGATCTCCTGCACCAGGCTGTCGGTGCTGCCGGCCGTGCCAGTGAGCCTGGTATACGAGAGGTCACGAAACAGCCCGTCGATCCGGTCATCCGCCGCGATGCGGCCCGCATCCTCCTCCGCCGGCCGATTGACGGCGACGAGGCGATCGTCCGCAGCAAACACACCGGCATGCCGGCCGATTTCCGTGGACAGCGCGTCGGCCGGGCCGGCCAGCCGAGTCCAATCGACGCCCTTCGCCGTGAGCACCTCGGCCGCCGGACCGGCATCCAGCTGCCGGGACTTGCCGAGCATGCCCGCGCCCCGATCGATGGCCCGCTGCACGATCGCGTACAGCACCACGCCCTCGCTGGCGAGCGCGGAGTCGCGGCCGTTGGGCGTCGTGGTGCAGACATAGACACCACCGGCCGCGTCGGCGACACGGGCCAGGAGCGGCGCCGCCCCCGGCAGCGACGCCAGCGGCACGTGGTCACCGGTGAACTCACAGGAGCGGAACACCTGCACTTCCCCGACGGGCAGCGCGCCGCCGGCCAGGGTATTGGAGAGGAGGTCCTGATCGGTCCGCCACGAGACGGGCTTCACGGGCTGCGGATGGTTTGCCCACGACCGCCAGGTGAGCCCGGCGAACGTCGTCTCCGTGGGCACATCAGGCGGAAAGAACACGACCTGGCCGCCGCGATCCAGGAACGCCGTCAGTGCCTCCGCATCCCGGCCGGCGGGAAGCGGACCCTGCCAGAGCACGAGCGCCGTCTCGGTGAGCGGCGTGGTCACGAAGGCGTCGGGAGCGACGGCCTCGGCGGCCGATCGCTGGTCCTTCTCCGGCGGGATCTCCGCCAGCAGCGTGAGCCACCGCCGCGCGGCCGGATCCTCCGCCACGACGACCGTCTTGCGGGCCACGGGTTCGTCGAACACGAAAAAGAACTCGTTGTCGGCGATGTTCGCGTCGGCCGGGATCGACACCTTGCCCCAGCCGCGACTCCCGGCGGCGCGGTCGAGGGGAATGACGTGGTTTTTGAGAACCGCCTCCCGGCCCGTCAGCTCGAGCTGCACCGTCGAGGCCACGCCGCCGATCTCGAAGGTCACCGGCAGCACGACCCGCTCGCCATCCTCCTGCCGCGTCGCCGCCACGGTGACCACCAGCCCGCGGAGCTCTCCACGCTTCTCCAGTTTGGTGTCCGTGACCCGCACCGCCACGTTGCCCTCCGCCGGCTCCCGGAACGAGAGCAACTGGAACCGCACCTGCTGCGGCAGCTTGGCAAATGCGTCACGGATCCCTCCCCAGGCGCCGTTCTCCGGCGCCCAGTCATTGGACCGCTGGTCGGAGCAGATCCAGATCTCGGTGGAGCCGGCGGCATTTTCCTTCACGTAGTCGTAGGCCGACTGGAGCAACAGCGGCAGGTCGGCCGGCACGGCGGCGGGGCCGGCGGCCGGGAGGTCGGCCAGGGCCGCCGGGCCTGCGAGTTCCAGCGGTTTCACCGCCGGGTCGGTGATCAGCACGCACCGCGATGCGCCGAGCGTGGCCAGCGACTCGACGAGCTGCCGGCGGCCCGTCTCGAGCTTCGTGTCGGCGGCCGCCGCGCTCCGCTGCTGCATCGACGGCGATCGGTCGAGGACCACGATCGCCGTGTCTGGGCGGGCGCCGCCGGCGAGCGCCAGCCAGCCGCGGGAGAGCGGCCGACCGATCGCGAAGATCACCGCCGCCACGGCGAGCATCCGCATCGCCATGATCAGCCAGTTCCGCAGCCGCGAGTAGCCCCGCGACATGGCCCGCGCGGAGAGCAGGAACATCATCGCCGCCCACTGCACGGTCTGGAACCGGCGCTGGTTGATGAGATGGATGATGAGCGGCAGGCTCACCAGCGGCAGCGCGGCGAGCATCAGCGGCTGAAGGAATGTCATCGCAGTCCGCTCCCGGCCGCCCGGCCCACGAGGAATCGGGCCAGCACCTGCTCATAACTCTCGTCGGTGAGCACGCGGCCATAGTCGATGCCGCTCTCGAGCGCCACCTTTTTCATCGCCTCCAGATACCGGTTCACGGCCTGATGGTAGCGGTCCGCGATGTCGACGGGGTCGGCGAAGATCGAGCCGCCTCCCTCCATGTCGAGAAACCGCGTCGGCCGCTGGAACTTGAAGCCGATCTCCAGCGGATCGAGGAGGTGGAACACCGCCACGTCGTGGTGGCGGAACCGCAGATGACCGAAGCTCGACGCCAGCACCGCGGGATCGACGAACAGGTCCGACACGATGACCACCAGCGCCCGCTGCCGGATCGTCTCGGCCAGCTCGTGGAGCACCTCGGGCAGCCGGGTCGGCCCGGCCGGCTTCGCCTCTTCGAGGATGTCGAACGCCAGCCGCAGGTGGGCGGGGCTGCGACGGGGGGGCAGTGTCTTCACGATGCCGTCGGCCACGCAGGAGATGCCCACCGCGTCCCCCTGCTGGGAGGCGAGGTAGCCCAGCGCCGCACAGATCCGCCGCGCGTAGTCGATCTTCGACAGCCGGCCCTCGGCGGAGAAGTTCATCGACCCCGACGTGTCGAGCACGAAGCACAGCCGGAGATTCGTGTCGGCCTCGTACTCCTTGACGTAGAACCGGTCGGAGCGACCGAAGGCCCGCCAGTCGAGCCGCCGCAGGTCGTCGCCGGGCACGTACTTGCGGTATTCGGCGAACTCCACGCTCGAGCCGCGGTGCGGGCTCGTATGCCGGCCCGACACGTTGCCGACCATCGACTTGCGGGCGAGCAGGGGCACGCCCGCCAGCCGGGAGAGCACGGCGGGCTCGAGGAAACTGCGGGGCTGGCGGTCTGTGATCATGGGTGTGCTCGCGCGGACAATCTCGGTGACAAAATCCTGCCGTCGGCTACACCTGCTCCGCCACCGTCTCCTTCACCAGCCGGCTCACGATCTGCTTGGCGTCGATGCCCTCCGCCTGGGCGGCGAAGGTGGTGATCAGCCGGTGCGTGAGCACCGGGGCGGCCACCGCCTCGATGTCCTCCAGCCGGACCATGTAGCTGCCGGAGAGCGCGGCCCGCGACTTGGCGGCCAGGATCAGATTCTGCACCGCCCGCGGGCCCGCGCCCCAGGACACCAGCGGCTTGAGCCACGCCGGCGCGGTCTCGCCCCGCGGCCGGGTCTTCCGCACGAGCCGGGCGGCGAACTGGTAGATGTGATCGGGCACCGGCACCCGGCGGACGAGGTGCTGGTAGTCGATGATCTCGCCCGCCGTGAGCACGTGCTCGAGGGCCGGGATCGAGTCGCCCGTCGTGCTTCGGGCGATCGTCACCTCCTCCTCCTCGGTCGGATAGTCGAGCTCGATGAGGAACATGAAGCGGTCGAGCTGGGCCTCGGGCAGCGGATAGGTGCCTTCCTGCTCGACGGGATTCTGCGTGGCCAGCACGAAGAACGGCGGATCGAGCCGCGACGTCTTGCCGACCACCGTCACCTTGTGCTCCTGCATCGCCTCGAGCATCGCGGCCTGGGTCTTCGGCGGGGCGCGGTTGATTTCGTCGGCGAGCACGATGTTGGCGAACACCGGACCGGGCACGAAGTGAAACTCACGACGGCCGTCGGCCGTTTCCTGGAGGATGTCGGTGCCGGTGATGTCCATCGGCATGAGGTCGGGCGTGAACTGGATGCGGTTGAACTTCAGCGACACGGTCTCGGCAAGCTTGCTGACCAGGAGCGTCTTCGCCAGACCCGGCACGCCCATGAGCAGCGCGTGGCCGCGGGCGAACAGGCAGATCGTGAGCCGCTCGATCGTCTCCTCCTGGCCGATGATCACCCGCCCGAGTTCCTGCTTGAGCCGCTGGTAGACGGTGCGCAGGCGGTCGAGGGCGGCGACGTCGTCATCGTTGAGCGCGGCGGCGCGGTCGGCGGTGGAGGCGGTGGCCATGAGTGATCCTTGCGGGGGGGGGTGGAAGGGGTCGGGGGATGATTCGAGCCAGCGACCGGCTGGGGCGGGGGGCGGAAGCCCTTAAGTATTGCCCACTGACGACGGTTTCGCACCCGGCCGTCCGGCGGATGCGAAACCCAGGGGCGCGGGGCTTTTTCGCGGAAAGACCGCTTTCGGCACGGCCTACCGCGGCCCGAAGGCCGCCTCCAGGGCGGCCCGCACGCCGGCGGGATCGGCCGCCCGCAGTCGGTCGAGTTGGCTCCGGGCGGCCGGCAGCGGGCAGGCGGCCAGGTAGCCGGCCACGGCCCGGCGGACGAGCGGGTCGTCGCGGCCGAGCGGTTCCCACAGGGCGGCGACGGCGGCGATCGCCGACCAGTCCTGGTAGCGGGCCAGGTCCACGGCCGCGTCGGCCGCCACGGCCGGGTTGGCGAGGAGCCGGGCCGTGGCCGCGGCCACGCGGCCACGCGGCACGGAGTGGGGGAGGCATTCCCAGGCGAACCGCAGCACGGCGAGGGCGTGCCGGGCATCCCCTGCCCGCGTGTCGCCGTCGAGCAGGCCGCGGGCGGCGAGGAAGTCGAGCCCCGCCTCGGCCTCGGCGACCATGATCCCGGCGAGCAGCCCATCGAAACCGGCCCGCAGATCGCTGCCCGGCGCCTCGGCCGCCCGTCGCAGCGTTGCCACGGACCGCCCGCGGACGATCGGATCCGGCTCGGCGGCGGCGACGATCCCCAGCGCCAGCCCGTAGAACCCCCGCCGCCGCTGGTCGATGCCCGGCTCCTCGATCCAGCGGGTGAGCTTCTCGGCATCGAACGACTGCGCCGCGTCGCGGACCGCCGCGAACGGCGCCAGGCCGAACTCCGTGAAGGCATCGGCCGCGATCGCCGGATCCGGATGCTCGAGTCGGGCCGCATACCAGGCGAGCCTGTCCGCGGCCGGCACCGTCGTCGCCGGCGCCGCCGCCACGTGGGCCAAGAGCGACTCGTCGGCCGCGACGGCCTCCCAGCCCGTCGCCTCACCGAAGAGGAGGGCGGTGCCCGCCACGGGCGCGGCGACCCGGGCGGTCACCGGCGCGGCATTCGCGGCGGCCCGGCCGCGGATCGCCTGCCGCACCGCGAAGGGCTGCGTCAGTCGCCCGGCGGCGTCCCGCACCGCGGGGCCGACCGCTTCGCCCACCGCGGTCGTGGCGGCCGTGTCCCGCCGCTCGGCCAACGAGCGGCCCACGACGCCGCAGAACGGGCAGGCCGCAGCCTGCGTCACCAACCCGGCGCCGGCCGCGATCCAGGTGATCAGCCACCGTGCCGCCCGACCGCCGGTCACGCGTACACCGCATCCGGGCCCCGCTCCCGCTGCATCCGCTGCCGCCAATAGGGCACGGTGCAGAGGAGCAGTTTCCCGGTGCCCTCGTAGGAGTAGGCGAGCTTCTGCCCCGACAGCCAATAGCTGATGAACGACCGGGCCGGCCGCCGGATCCGCAGCCGGATGCCGGCCGTGCGGGCGATCACGAACGCCCCGTCGGCGATGAGCCGGTCCCCCTTGAGCGTCACTTCCTCGACCGGCCCGTCGACGGCGAGCACGACCTGCCCCTCCCCCTTGAGCGCGGTCTTGTACCAGAAGAGCCCCTGGTCGGCCCACCAGCTGGTCCACATCGACTCCCGATGCACCGACAGCTTCACTTCGCCGTCACTGGCCCAGAAGCACTTGCCATCGAGAATCCACCGGTCCCCGGACTTGATCTTCATGACGTGGTAGCCGCCGAGCGTCGAGTCGAGCCACACGCTCCCGGTGCCGTGATACCGCGGCCGCAGCGGTGACTCGTCGGAGAACAGCGACACCCACCATGTCTTCAGCGTGGGAAAGGGCACGTCCATGGCGACGGCCCCCTTCATGTGGTTGAGCGCGCCCCGCTCCGTGCGGACGTCGTCGTCTTTCAGATCGACCCGCACCCAGCGCATGCCTTCGCTCGACTCGACCTCAAACCGCGTCATTGATGTCGACCTCCGGGCCGCGGGTGATGCCGTCCTTGGTCCAATCGACGCTCCAGCCGGGAAAGGCGACCTGGGGATAGGGATCGGGGGCGATCGGCCCGTCAGACTGGTAAACGATGTCGAACTGCCGGTCGCCGCGAATCCGGCCGATGCGGCAGTATTTGGTGGTGTGCTGCGTCTTGGGGTCGAGCCGCACGGTCCCGCCCGGGCCGGCGAACTCCAGGCCGTCGCGGAATGCCTGCCTCACCGCCTCGGTGGCGAACGACCCGGCCTTCTCCACCGCCTGCTTCCAGAGGTGCAGGAGGCACCAGTCGGGCTCCATCGGGTCGCCGGTGACGCGGTCGTAGCCGAAGGCATCGCGGAAGCCCTGCACCCAGGCCTGGTTGGCCGGCGTGTCGAGGCTCTGGAAATAGCAGGACACGGCCAGGTGCCCCTTGGTCTCGGCGGGCAGGAGGCTGCGCAGTTCGTCCTCGGCGATGCTCGTGCTCATCACCGGCACCTTGGCCGGATCGACCTTCGCGGCCGCGAGGGCGGCGAACAGGCCGAGGTTCGAGTCGCCATTGACGGTGTTGAGCACGCAGTCGGCGCCGCTGGCCTGGATCTTCTTGACGACGTCGGCGAAGTCCCGATCGCCGAGCGGCAGGTAGACCTCGCCGACGGGCTTGATCCCCTTGGCCGCCAGATATTTCTTGGCGATGAAGTTGGCCGTCCGTGGATAGACGTAATCGGACCCGACGAGAAAGATCTTCTGCTTGCCGCCGCCGGCCTTGCCCAGCAGCCAGTCGAGGGCCGGCAGGATCTGCTGATTGGGCACCATGCCGCCGTACACGCAGTACCGCGACGACTCGTTGCCTTCGTACTGCACCGAGTAGAAGAGCAATTTCTTCGCCGCCTCGCAGAGGGGCAGCACGGCCTTGCGGCTGGCGCTCGTCCAGCAGCCGAACACGGCGACCGGCTCGGCCTCGAGCAGCTGCCTGGCCCGCCTCACGAACAGGTCGGTCCGCGAGCGGGGGTCGGGGGCCCGGGCGACCACCTTGCGGCCGAGGATGCCGCCGGCCGCGTTGATCCGCTCCAGGGCGTGGAGCTCGACGTCGCGAAGCGACGTGGCGCTGATCCCCAGCGGGCCGGTCTGCGAGTGGAGCAGGCCGAGCGTCACTTCGGACTGCCGTGGAGGCACGCCCAGCGAGCAGCCCACGAACACGCCGGGGGCCAACGCCCGGGCGGCGGCAAGCGTGGCGGCCGTGCCCCGGCCCAGGGCGGCGCGGCGACTGATCGATGCCGGCGGGCGCGGCGGTTCCGTGGGTCGGCTCGTCATTCGTCGTTCATCCGCTTGTAGAGGGCCTCGAACGGCTCGGCCGAGATGCTCACGTCGCCGCGAAACGGCTGGTTCATGTCGAAGATCAGGTGCATCATCGTGCCCAGATAGGCGGCCAGGATGCCGCCCAGAACCAGCTGCGTGAGGAACCGCATGTCGAACAGCCAGCAGATCGCGATGTTGAGCACGGCGCCGAGGAGCATCACGTACCACATCGACGGCGGCAGCGAGGAGTGCACCGAAAAGAGCCGCATCCGGCGGCACTCGAGGAAGTGGTTGAACTGCCGCAGGGCCTCGGCGTGGACGATCTCCTCGGCCGGCGTCCGCGGCTGGAACTCGAGCAGTTTCTCATGGAAGGCCTGCGCCCGGATCGTGCCCTCCTCCGGCGTGATGCCCTGCCGCTGGAGCGGCCAGGCATAGTGGATCACGTAGCGGGTGTAGTCGCGGAGCAGCCAGCGGAGGTTCTGGCCGTGCGGCTCCGGATAGCGGGACACGTCCTCGTAGAGCGCCGACAGCGCCGCCGCCTCGCGGGTCACGTTCTCACCGGCGTCGGAGACGTTCTGATAGGCGGTGACGGCGATCAGGCCGAGCAGCAGACCGTAGAACACGCAGAAGCAGGACAGGATGTAGCCGACGATGTCGTTCTGGCCCGGCGTGTGGCGGACGAACTGCCGCAGGACCGGGCGGACGAGGATCGAACCCACCCAGTAGAAGCCCACGAACGTGGCGATGAAGACGAGCGACGCCTTCCAGGAGGGGAGGTCGTAGATCCAGTAGAAGTCTTCGGCCGAGGGCAGCATCGCGGGTCCGTCGCGAGGGGGAAACGAGGCGACCGCAGCCGCCGGCACGATGGTACCAGCGGCCTGCCGGGCTTGCACCCACCTGGCCCGGGCTACTCCACGGCGTCGCCGTCGAGGGCGTAGATCGCCAGATGCTTGCCGTCGGGCCCCCGCAGTTCGTCGATGCGGAACGTGCCGGCCACGGCCACCGGGCGAATGGAGAAGTTTGCCGTTCGCCCCGGCCGCATCCGCACCACCACGCAGTCGTGCAGGGCGGCGCCCGGCCCGAAGCAGCATTCCTGGTTGTCGCGGACGAGCACGAACTGCGTGAGCCCCGACTGCTGGAAGCTCGGCAGGATGTAGCCGCGGATCCGCACGGGCTGCTTTTCCAGTGCCGTGACCCGCTTCGGCAGCCGGGAGCGGGTAAACGGATCCCCCTTCTGCATGTCGAGCTTGATGTCATCGAACGTGATCTCGCGCGGCCGGCCGGCCCCGACCGGAGGGGCGACCGGCGGTTCCTGGGCCACTTCGTTCGCGGCCAGCGGCGGCGGCGCCGCGGCGGGTCGGGATGGCGGATCGCCGCATCCGCCGCAGGCGAGCATGGCGAGACAAGCCAGTGAGGCGACAGCGGGCCGCATGCTGCATCGTCCCGGACGGCTAACGCGACCGGGCGTCCTCGAGGTGGTAGAGCACGCCGCCACCGATCTCCGGCGCGCCGGCGGGCCGGACGTG
>Ga0209990_10001079_pt1 | contig 24287 bp, 19 predicted proteins | sample NOAtaG_6_FD_187304 | JGI IMG/M metagenome (GOLD analysis project Ga0209990, IMG submission 187304) | Freshwater lake microbial communities from Lake Erie, under a cyanobacterial bloom - NOAA_Erie_Diel5S_2200h metaG (SPAdes) (version 2) | ecosystem: Environmental > Aquatic > Freshwater > Lake ...
TTCCCGATCGCGAGGGCGGTGACGGCGGACCTGAGCTTGTGATTCGGGGCGAACACCCCTGGCTTGTTTCAAGGCGGCAGGCGATGCCGGTGCTTCCGCGGCGGCGGCACGAGATCGGCCAGCCGGTATCGGCAGCCGACTCGAAGACCGTCCGTCGCGATACCGCGCGGTTCAGCACGTGGAACGGCAAGCCTCCGGGGGCGAATCGGCGCGGGCGTGGCATGAACTCATGTATACATACCAGGCTGCGGCGTGTCAAATTGCCCAGATTTGGCGGCTAACGCCTTTTTCCTTACTTCAGCGGGCCGAATGTCACGTCGTCGATGAAGCCGTGCACGACCTGCTTCTCGCCGCTGCTCACGCTGAGACTGACCCCCGTCTTCGGCGTGTCGCCCACGAGCGAGGTGTAGGTGAACACCTCGCGGCCGTCGAGCAGCACCCGCTGCTCGCGGCCCCGGGCCTCGACCACGGCTTCGTGCCAGGTGTCGGGATCGACCTTCATGTTCACCACCTTCGCGTCGAAGATGTACCGGCGGTTCCAGCCCCCCTTGGCCTCGAGCGCGGCCGCCTCGGGGCTGTCCTTCGGGTAGAGCGTGGTGTTGTCCGTCGCACGCACCCACGTCGGGTGGATTCGCAGCCCCATCACCGGGAAGTCGCGATCCACGAGCGGGTGGTTGCCGCACAGGCCGCATGACAAGTCCCCGTTCGGCGGCAGCTTGAACCGGAACGACACCCGCACGTCGGTGCCCACGGCCTTGCGACGAATGCCCGCGCCATGCACGTTCGGCACGATGTTGCCCTGCAGCTGCCCGTCCACCACCTGCCAATACTGGCCGCGGTGCTCGCGGTCCGACACGGTGCCGCCGGCCGGTAGGTAGCCGTGGTAGGTCCAGTGGCTATCGAGGGCCTCCTCGGAGTCGAAGGTCTCGGTCCAGGCGGTGAGGCCGGGCTGATCCTCGGCGGCGGCCGGGGCGGCGAGCAGCAGGGCGACCATGGTCGCGGTCACGGCAGATCGAAGCATCGCAGGCATCGTTGCACTCCTCGTGGGGGCTGGGAACAGGATTGGATCGTCATCTCAGACGCTGAATCCGGTGAGCGTCTCCGAGGTGCTCGACCCGAACTTCGGCACCTCGACGCCGAGTTCGTGGAGCACCTGCACCCAGAGGTTGCAGACCGGGGGCGGGCTCTTCGGGTCGTGGGCCAGGTGGCTGCCGTGCTTGAAGCGGCCGCCGGCCACCAGGATCGGCAGGTTCGTGGAGTCGTGGCTCGACGCATTGCCCATCCCCGCGCCCATCACCGAGATCGTGCGGTCGAGCAGCCGGCCGGCGCCGTCGGGTGCCTCCTTGAGCCCGCCGATGAACCGGCCCCATTCCAGGAGCACGTCCCGCTCGAGCACCGCGAGCCTCTCGATCTTGCCCGCATCCTTGCCGTGGTGGCTGAGCTCGTGGTGCGAGAACGAGGCCTTCGGCTCCGAGGGCGTCTTCGATGTTTCGACGAAGTAGAGCGTGACGATCCGCGTGAGGTCGGTCTGCAGGGCCAGGCGGGCCACGTCGAGCATCACGCCGAACCGCGCCGTGTTTTCGCCGGGGCCGGGATCCTTGACCGGCGGCTCGCCGGGCTTCGGCTTGGGCAGCTTCGCGTAGTCCTCCAGCCGGACCATCCGCGTCTCCAGGTCGCGGACGCTGTCGAAATACTGGTCGAGCTTGTCGCGGTCGGCGGCGCCCACGTCGCGCCGCAGCCGGTCGGCCGCCGTCGCCACGCGGTCGAGGATCGAGCGGCCCTCGCGCACGCGGGCCACCTCCTGCGCCACCTCCTCCGGGCTGCCGTCGATGAACAGCCGCGCGTAGGCCCGCGCCGGGCTCGTCTCCGGCGGCATCTGCACGCCGCTCCGCAGGTAGCTGCAGCTGTGGGCGCCGCTCGTCGAGAAGTTGAGCGACGGATAGCGGGTTTCGCGGCCAAACGCCTCGGCGGCGAGCTGGTCGAGCGAGATCGTGTTGCGGAAGGCCGGCGCGGCGGGGTGCGGGGCGCCGGTGAAGAACGACTTGTCGGAGGAGTGCCCGTCGCGGACGTCGGGATGATTGAGGCCGGAGATGACCGTGAAGTCGGCCCGGTGCGGCTGGAGCGGCTCGAGGTAGCGCGTGGGCTTGTAGTCGGGGCCCGCCTCCGCCGGGAACAGGTAGGGGGTGTGGAAGCTGAGGTAGTTGAGCAGCCCGACGAACCGCATCGGCGGCGGCGTCTCGGCCGCGAGCGCCGGCCGCATCGCGTCGAGCAGCGGGAGCGAGAGCGCCACGCCCGTGCCCTTGAGCAGGGCCCGCCGCGGGATCGCCCGCCGCGTCAGCACGCCGAATCGATGGATCGCGCTCATGGCTCGTCTCCGTGGGTCATTTGTGGGTGAACAGCGGGCTCTGGATGACCGCCTCCAGGATGCTCCGCACGCCGTAGCCGCCGGCTGCCGTGCGGTCGAGGATCTCCTCCACCGCCGCGTGGTCGGCAAACTCGATCTCCGCGCCCGTGAGGTGCGCCGTCAGTTTCTCCACGAGGTTGCGGGCGATCTGCCGCTCGTCCTCGAGCATGAGCCGCTTGTAGCCCTCGACGTCGGCAAACGGCCGGCCGTCGGCCAGCGTGTACGACGCATCGACGGGCAGCCCCTTCGCGTAATAACGAATGTCGCTCCCCGGCACGTTCACGATCTTGTCGGCATGCACCGCGGGCAGCGCCCGGTAGTGCGTCCGCCAGCGGCCCGTGACGTCGAAGTTCTCGAGCGCGAAGCCCGGCGGATCGAGCTTGGCATGGCAGCCGGCACAGGCGGCCTGGTTGCGATGCAGGGCGAGCTGCTCGCGGATCGTCGTGCTGCCCCGGATGTCGGGCTCCACGGCCGGCACGTCCTTGGGGGGCGGATCGGGTGGCGTGCCGAGCACGCGGTCGAGCACGAAGGCCCCGCGGACCACCGGCGACGTGGTCGTGCCGTTGGCCGACACCTTGAGCACCGCCCCCTGCGTGATCACGCCGCCGCGGTGCGCGCCGGGCGCGAGCAGCACGCGGCGGATCTCCGGCCCCTTCACGCCGGGGATGCCATAATGCTCGGCGAGCCGCTCGTTGAGCATCGCGAAGTCGGAATGCACAAGCGAGCGGGCGGGCAGGTCGCCGGCGAGCAACTCCTCGAAGAACGCATGCGATTCGTCGAGCATCGACAGCTTCAGATACTCCTCGAACTCCGGATAGAGCTCCGTGTCGGGCTGCGTGAAGTCGATGTCGCGGAGCTTGAGCCAGTTGGCGAGCAGGTTCTTCGTGAACCGCCGGCCCCGCGGGTCGGCGAGCATCCGCCGCGACTGGGCCACGAGCACGGCCGAATCGCGGAGTTTGCCTGCGGCGGCGAGTGACAAAAGTTCGTCGTCGGGCGCGGTCGCCCACAGGCCGTAGGAGAGCCGCGCGGCGAGGGCGTGGTCGTCGAGCGGGCCCGGCCGCTCGGTGCGAAACAGGAACTGCGGCGAGCAGAGGGCGAGCGCGTAGGCGGCGCGGAGCGCGTCGTCGAACTGTCGGCCGGCGCCGAGCTGCTCCTTCACGATCGCCATGTGCTCCTCGAGCTCGACGTCGGTGGCCGGCCGGCGGAACACCCGCGGGAGAAAGCCCGCCAGGAGCCGCCGCGCGTCCTGCTCGGGGTCGGGCGACACGACGCGGAGGTTTTTGCCGGGCTGCTTGGGATCGGCCGGCTCGAGCGGGAGGTCGCCGTAGAGCAGCCGGTGGCCGCGGGGCGGCCATTCCTCCACCAGCGGCCCCGTGATCTCCACCCACTCCACGACCGCGCAGATGCCCGGCACCATCACCCGCTCGTCGGGCTGTTCGGCCACGGCCCGATACGGGGCCACATAGAGCGTCTTCCCCTTGGGCACCCGGGCCACGTATTCGTACTCGCGAAACTCCGTCGGGCTCGCCTCGACGTAGACGCGATCCCACGTGAATCCGGTCCGCGGCCAGTCGGTCACCGCCAACTGGAGCATGATCCTCCGGTCGGGCCGGTTCTTGTCGGCCGCCGGAGCATTGGGGCTCGTCCTGTCGACCATCGCCCGGGCCCGAATCCGGAAGCGGTAGCGGGCGCCGGGCACCGGCGGCGACCAGGCGTTGAGTTCGCCCGCCGGGACGTTGCTCCCGTTCCAGCGGATTGCGAGGAATCCCTCCTCCGACTGTGCCCAGAAGTGGACCTGGAAGCCGGCCGTCCAATGGTGCCAACTTTCGCTGTAGTCGGTGCGAAACGTGCGGGTTTCGGGCCGGGCCGCGGTGACGGTGGCCGCGGCGAGGGCCAGCCGCGCGGCTTCGAGGTAGCGCTCCAGGTGCACCGGCGAGAGTTCGAGCGCCGCGCCGATCGTGTCGAAGCCGCCGGCGGTGCCGTCTTCGGGAAGGAGATCGGCGAGCGGCGTGTCGATGCCCAGGAGGTCGTGCACCGTGGTCACATATTCGGTGCGGTTGAGCCGGCGGCGGACGGCGCGGCCCTCGCGATCTTGCCGCGCCAGGCCGACGGCCGTGAGGTCAGCGCCGAGCACGTCGAGGAATGCCGTGCGCAGTTCGGGGGCCGGCCGGTCTTCCTCCGGCGGCGGCATCTCGCCGCTGGCCACGCGGCTGAACACCTTCGCCCACTGGGTCTGGCTGGCCGCGTCGGCGGGATCCCAGCGGAGGGCCGTGGCGTCGAAGCCCCCTTCGCGGGCATCGGCATCGTGGCAGGCGATGCAGTGCCGCTCGAGGAGCGCCTGCCGCACGGGGGCAGCGGCGTCGGCCGCCACGGCAGCCTCGGCCTGCGCGGCAGCGGTCCACGCCGCGCAGCATCCCGCGAGCAGGCAGGTGAAGACAACCGCGTGAAGGGAGAGCTTATTCATGGCTTCGCCTCCGGCGCAGGCTCGGCCACTGGTGCGGGCTTGGCCGGAGGCGCCGAAATCGTCGGTGGTGGCGCGGCCCGCGCCACGCGGAACCCGATGTCTGGGTAGCGGCGGGCTGGGGGCAGGTTCGAGCGGGCCTCCCGCAGCATTTTCTCTTGGGCCGTCAAGGCGCTGCCGCCGCGGAGCACCCGGTGTGCATCGAAGACGGTCGTCTCGACCCACTCCCACGCGCTGCAGCCCTGGTCGAGCGTGCCGTAATGGCTTGCGGAGCCGGGCAGGCTGCCGACGGGCGGGATCCCACGGGGGTCCAGCCAGTGAAGCATGTAGATCGCGAGGTTGGGGCCGGTGTCGCCCGGCTTGCCAATCTCCGGCTTCACGTCGCTGCGGGTGGGATACCGCCAGTAGTGGTCGGGTGGCCCGCCCGAGAACCGCGGGTGGTGATACGCGGCCTTGTACCACTCGTCTTCGTTCGGGATCCACGCCTGTGCGCCGGGCTCTCGCGCCGCCAGCCCGCCGCCTTTGGCGATCGAATAGGCCCCGGTCTCGGTGAGCCGGGCGGCGTCGGCCTGGCTCTTCGCGGGCCCGCGGGCCGACGGATCGGACTGCGCGTGGTGCAGCCAGTTGGCAAACCGCATGCAGTCGAGAAACGTCACCTGCGTCATCGGCATGCGCTCCTGGCCTTTCCGCGCCGTGTACGTGAAGGCTCCATCCTTCCCGGCGCGGTCGATCCTCTGGCCGCCGTGCCACAGGCCATGCGGATCGCTGGCCGCGACGGCGGAGAGAAACGCCGCATACTGGCCGGCCGTCACCTCGTGCTTCGAGATCTGAAACACGCCGGCCACGGCGCCGCGGCCGGTGGCGGGATCCGGCGCGTTGCCGGGGTTGCCCACCGTCACCCACTCGATGTCGAGGTCGGCAGGCTCGGCCGCAGCGGTGGGCAGCGGTAGGGCGGCGACGAGGCCCAGCAGCAGCATGCGTAGGCGCTGGGCACGGTGGAAGGCGGGAGACGCGGTCATCGCGAAGCCTGCTCGAGGCGTGTGAGGCGGGGCGGTCGGAAACGGACCGCCCGGGGATGTGAACGGGTGGGACGGCGTTTGGAAGCCCTCACCATTCTATATCGGCCACCGGGAAGGGAGGCCATCAAAATCGCTCCGATCCAGGTTTTGCGGCCCGGCGCGAGGCATGCGCGGCACCCCCGGGCTCCCGCCCGGGGCTTTTTGGGGGGCGTTTTCCGTCACCCGCCGCCGGCGACGTTCATTGGCAGCGTATACACCTTGTCGCGGGCGGTGATGAACAGCGTCTTCCGGTCCCGGCCGCCGAACGTGACGTTCGACGGCGACGCCGGCAGCGGGATCTCGCCGAGCTTCCGGCCCGAGGGCGCGAACACGCGGACGTGGTTCGCCTTCGGCGTCACGTAGAGGTTGCCCCGCTCGTCCACCGCGAAGCCGTCGGAGCCCGTGTCGGCAAACGTCTTTCGCGGGCCGAGCCGGCCCGGCCCCTCCACCGGATAGGCGTAGGTGACGTCGGCGTCGCGATCGGCCACGTACAGCGTCTTCCCGTCGGGCGAGAAGGCGATGCCGTTGGGCCGGCGAAGCTCGTCGGCGACGCGGGTCACGGTCGTGCGGTCGGGGGAGACCCAATACACCGCCTCCTGGCCGATCTCGAGCTCCGCCGGCTCGCGGCCATACGCCGGGTCGGTAAACCAGATGCCGCCCCCGGCATCCACCACGAGATCGTTCGGGGCGTTGAACCGCTTGCCGTCGATCCGCTCCGCAACCGTGGTCACCTGCTTCGTCGCCGGATCGATCGCCACCAGCCGCCGCCCGGCCCCCATCTGGCAGGCGTAGAGCGTGCCGTCGGCGGCGAAGAACAGGCCGTTGGCCTTGTCGGTGTTTTCGAGCCACGGCTCCACCTTCCCGGTGGCCGCGCGCCACACGTGAATCCGCTGGTTGGGGATGTCGGTGAAGAACACGTCGCCGGCCGCGTCGGCTGCGGGGCCTTCCGTAAACGCAAACCCGCCCGCCACCTCGCGGGGCGCCACGGGGCCGTCGACGAGCTGCGCGAGGGCGTTTTGCTCCGTATTGCAATCCGCGTCGGGCGGCACGGCCGCTCCCGACTGCTCCACCGGATGCGTGAAGAGATATCGCCACACCGGCTCGTGGACGAGCGTGCCATCGGCGCTCTTGACGGCGCTGCCGTCGGGGATCACGCAGGTGTGGGCGCGGTCAGGGCTGCCGCCGATGTCGGCCGTGGTGATCAGCCGCCGCGTGTCGCCATACGGCGGCGCGGCCTTGTCGACGTCCACCACCGGGCCGTGCGCGTGCATCCCGAGCAGCTGCCACGAGCGGCAGTAATGGTCGGCCGTCCAGCCGCCGTCGAGCACGTGGGTGAACCCGAAGAACCGGGCCGAGGGCGTGGCCGACGGCAGCTCCTGCCACGATTCCGTCTGGTCGCGCGGCCCCGAGAACATCACCACCCGGTCCACGGGCCGGTGCACCGCAAACCGGGCGGCCGTCGTGGAGCCGTGCGAGATGCCCGCCATGATCACCTTGTCCCACTGGAGGTCGGCCGAGTCGGCGGTGAGAAACTGCTTCCAGTTGCCGGCCGGGTTTTCGCGGTCGAGCCAGAGGAGAAACTGACGGGCCCGCTCCTGCATGCCGTCGGGCTTCGGGATCTCCACGAGCGGGCTGTGGTCGTCGCCCGTCGCCGCCTCGAGGCGGATCCTGCCGAGCACGTCGCCGGAGTCGCGCACGGCGGGATCGATCAGCGGGAACCAGCGGTTCGCATACGCCACCTGGATGCCGTGCATCCCGTAGCCCGCGATCCGGTCGAAGAGCCCCGGGCTGTGGGGCATGAGCCAGATCACGAGCCTCCCCCGCGCCGGCACGCGCGTGTCGACCACGGCGTGCTGCACGTCGATCGGCTTGCCCTTGGCGTCTGCAAACGTGAAGCCGATCTCGGGATGCTCCTTGGCGGCGGGGTCGATTTCGCTGGCCCGCTTCTCGAGGTCGAAACGGCGGCCCTGCTCAGCGGCCGTCGCGGCACACACGGTGAGGGCCACGACGCAGGCAATGCAGAGAGTTTTCATGTCGAGATGCTATCGCCGGACCCCGGCCATCGCCAGCCACGTCGTCAGCGTTGCGCCGCCGGCGCGAGGGCCTCGCTCAGCGGATTGTGGTTGTTGCGGAGCACCGGCTTCTCGGGCGGCTGCCAGCCCCGCGGGGCGCCGAACACGACCACCGGCTGGCCGGTGTTGTCGTGGATCCGCAGGTTGTCGGCGATCGTGCCGTTCTTCGAGTGCCGCCAGCAGTGGATCGTGAGACCGCCGCTCTTCATGATGTTGCCGATCACCTCGTAGCCGTCGAGGTTGAAGTTGGGCTCGATGCAGGTGACGGCCGTCTCCATGTAGTTGTGGTTGCACTTCACGTCGCGGAGGCGGCCGCGGAAACCCGGGTGGCCGAGCAGGTAGGCCGCGCCCGTGGGATTGAGCGTGCGGGTGCCGCGGATCGTGATCCGTTCGGCATCGAACGACTCCCCCGGGCCCACGCCGCCACCCGGCAGCAATGCCCCCGTGTGGGCGCCGTAGCACATCACGGAGCGGTTGGTGTCCACCATCGTGATCCCCTCGATCACCACGTCGCGGACGCGGCCGTGCACGAGCACGCAGGCGTTGATGTCTTTCACGAGGAAGCTCGGCTGCACGTTGCGGCTCACGTTCATGTCGATCGTGCCCCGCCCCGTGATCCGCACGTTCTCGATGTATTCCGGCTGCGTGCCGTGGCCGATGCGGATGCCGTAGGCCTCCGGGCCGTCGTACGAGGCGAACCACGTGCTGCCCTTGTTGTGGCCCGTCGTGCTGCCGAACCGCACCTTCACGCCGCGCGAGAGTTCCTGCCAGTCGCCGGTGATCGGGATGCCCGTGTGCGGGGCCTGAACGAAGCGGTCGCCGGTGGCCGCCACCGGGGCGCTGCCGTCGGGATTGAGCACGTCCTCGAACACGCCCCAGGAAAACGTGTCGGGCCGGGCGGGCTGGCCGTCGGCCGCGGCGCGGCCCTCGCCGTCGATCCGGATCGTGAAGATCGCCGGCCGCAGCAGGTCGAACGTGCCGCCCATCTCGAGGTCGTCGAGCTTCTTCCCCGCGTCCTGGTCGGTGGTGATTTCGGGGGTCGCCTCGAGCTTCGTCTCGCCGTCGGCGAGTTTGAGCGTGGCCCCCGCGCGGAGGTCGATCGTGATCGGCTTGTCGACGGAGAGGATCGCGCGGTGCCGGCCGAGGCCGTGCTGGTGGAGGCCGGGGAGGAGCACGAGCGTGTCGCCGGGCGCGGCGGCGTCGAGGATCGGCTGCGGCGGCACGCCAGGCTGCACGAGGTGCTCGGCGGCTCGGGCGGCAGCCGGCGACACGAGCAGGGCCACCGCGGCAACCACGGCGCCGGCACGACGGGCGACAGGGGCGGGAGACTGACGGGATTGATGCATGGGAGGTGCTCCGGGCGTTCGCGGCAGACACTGCACGATGCCGCTGTTCGAATAGTAGCACAGCGGTTGGCGAGTCAACAAACAGTCGTGCGCGAGCCGTTCAGCTCGACTGCATCGCGGCGGGGGGCCGATATATACTCGACTCGACGTCGCGGCCCGTAACCGCCCGCCCCGAGGATCTCGCATGCCCACCAAGCCCCGCAAGAGCCGCAAGGCTCCTGCCGCCACCGATCTCTCCCGCTACCACGTTCCCAACCTTCGGCGGGCGCTGATCCTGATGGAGCACCTCTCCGCGCAGCCGGGGGGGCAGGGCATCAGCGAACTCTCCCGCGCGCTCGAGATTCCCAAGAACAGCGTGTTTCGGATCACCGCCACGCTGCTCTCGTTCGGCTACCTCGAGCGCCGGGCCGACAACACGTTTGCCCTGGGGCCGAAGGTGTTGGCACTGGCGCATGCCGCGATGGACGACCAAAACCTCGTCGGCAAGTCGCTCGACGTGCTCGCGACGCTCCGCGACGAGACGGGCGAGACCGCGCTCGTGGGAACGCTGGCCGACGGGGAGGGCGTGGTGCTCGAAGAGCTGGCGAGCCCGCACCCGATCAAGGTGACGGTGACGCTCGGGTGGCGGTTTCCGATCCACTCCGCGGCCCCGGCCAAGGCGATGCTGGCGGCGATGCCGGAGGCGGAGCGGCAGACGCTCTTGGCGGCCGTGCGGTTCACGCGGTTCACGCCCTACACGATCACGTCGCGCCGCGAATACGAAGAAGCCCTCGCGACCGTGCAGGCCCAGGGCTTCGCCTTCGACCACTCGGAGGAGGTGGAGGGCATCTCCTGCGTCGCGGCCGCGATCCTCGACGCCCGCGGCCGGCCGATCGGGGCGATTTGGGTGACGGGGCCGTCGTTTCGCATCAGCGACCGCGAGGTCGCCGCGATCGCGCCGGCAGTGCGCCGCGCGGCGGCCACTGTCTCGGCCCGCTTCGGCTACGGGCAGGCCGCCGGCCGCTCGTCCGGCATGGCCTACTGAAGTCGGCGCTACCGCTCGCCGCGGTAGATCGCCAGGGCCCGCTCGGCCGTGGCCCCCTCGTGGATCAGCGCCATGAACGCGGCCACGATGCGGCCAGGGTTCGGATGCTGGTAGACGTTGCGGCCGTAGACGAGGCCGTGGGCGCCCTGGGCGAGGAAGGCCGCCGCCTCGGCGAACACCGTCTCCACCGGCTTGCGGCCGCCGCCGCGCACGAGCACGGGGCAGCGGGCCGCCGCGATCACTTCGTGGTAGTCCTCGGGACGGTCGGTCGGGTCGGCCTTGATCACGTCGGCGCCGAGTTCGCGGGCCTGGCGGACGAGCGGCACGATCAGCTTCTTGTCGCCGTTGACCTGGTAGCCCCCCTGCTGCTCGTTGGCGCGGAGCACGAGGGGCTCGATCATCAGCGGCATGCCGTAGCGGTCGCAGGCCGCCCGCAGCCGCGCGGCGTTGAGGCAGGTCTGCCGGTGGAGGTCGGGCTGGCCCGGCATGAGGAGCAGGTTGCAGACGACGGCGGCGGCGTCGGCCTTGAGCGCGGCGATGATCGGCTCGTCCCAGTGCACGAGCTGGTTGAACATCACCGCGTGCGTCGTGGGGTTGTAGAGATTGCCCACGTCGGTCCGCAGCACGAGCGCCGGCTTCCGCGGCCCCGGGATCCCCTGGAGGAGATCGGCCTGGCCGATGTTCATCTGGATCGCGTCGGGCCCGGCGTCAACGAGGGCCCGCACGACCGCCGGCATGTCTTCGAGCCCGGCGAGAAACGAGTATTCGTTGAACACGCCGTGGTCGATGGCCACGTCGAGGCACCGCCCGTCGGCGGCGAGGAACCGGTTGAGGCGAACCTTGTGACTGTTGAACTGGTGGGGGTTGGTGCTCATGATGCAAGATAGTTGACACCGCAAACGCGGATTGTCAAATGAAACGCCGTTCGGTTCGTCGTTCGTCCACGCCCCATCACGAGGGATTCGATGCTGGCTCCGCATTTGATCGCCGGCCAGGCCGTCACCGCCGCGGCCGCGCATGGCGACGTCTTCAATCCGTCCACGGGCGAGGTGATCGCGCGGGTGCCGCTCGGCACCGCGGCCGACGTGGATGCGGCCGTGCAGGCGGCCCGGGCCGCGTTCGCCTCCTGGGGCGTGCTGCCGCCGCCGAAGCGGGCGGCCGTGCTTTTCCGGTATCGCGACCTTTTGGAAAAGCATTTCGACGAACTGGCCCGGCTCGTCACGCGGGAAAACGGCAAGACGCTCGACGAGGCCCGCGGCGACGTGCGGCGTGGGATCGAGGTGGTCGAGTTCGCCTGCGGCATTTCGCACCTCGCGAAGGGGGAGAGCCTGCCGCAGGTGGCCGAGCAGATCGACGCGCTCACCACGCGGGAGCCGCTGGGCGTCTGTGCCGGCATCACGCCCTTCAACTTCCCTGCGATGGTGCCGATGTGGATGTATCCGCTGGCGATCGCCTGCGGCAACACGTTCATCCTCAAGCCGAGCGAGAAGGTGCCGCTGACGGCGCTCAAGCTGGCCGAGCTCTTCGCGGAGGCGGGCCTGCCGCCCGGCGTGTTCAACATCGTGCACGGCGGCCGCGAGGTGGTGGATGCGCTCTGCTCGCATCCGGGCATCGCGGCGGTGAGCTTCGTCGGCTCGTCGGGCGTGGCGGCCCACGTCTACGCCCTCGCGTCGCGGCACGGCAAGCGGGTGCAGGCGGCGGGGGGCGCGAAGAACGTGCTCCTCGTGATGCCCGACGCGGAGCCCGAGCCCACGCTGCGGGCGATCCTCGGCTCGTCGTTCGGCTGCGCGGGCCAGCGGTGCATGGCGGGCTCGGTGCTCATGGGCGTGGGCAAGGCGACGGCCGACGAGTGGCGGGAGCGGATCACGGCGGCGCTCGCGGGCCTGCGGGTGGCCGACACGTCGGCCGATGACAAGGCCGAGATGGGGCCGGTGATCGACGCTGGCGCCCAGCGCCGTGTGCGCGGCTTCCTCGAGGCGGCGGCCGGCGAAGGGGCCGACGTCGCCTTCGACGGCCGCACGAACGTCCCCTCGCGCGGGTTCTTCGTCGGCCCGGCGCTCGTCGACCGCGTCGAGCCGGGGATGCGGCTCTTCGAGGAGGAGATCTTCGGGCCGGTGCTCTCGCTCGTGCGGCCGCGGTCGCTCGACGAGGCGATCGCCACGATGAACAAACTCTCCTTCGGCAACGGTGCGTCGATCTTCACGTCGAGCGGCGCCGCGGCCCGGCAGTTTGTCCGCGAGATGCAGGCCGGGATGATCGGCGTGAACGTCGGCGTGCCGGCGCCGATGGCCCTGTTCTCGTTTTCCGGCTGGAACCAGAGCTTCTTCGGCGACCTCCACGTGCAGGGGATCGAGGGGGTGATGTTCTACACGCGGCAGAAGTGCGTGCTCTCGCGGTGGGATGCCAACTACGTCCGCTCGCAGGGATGGTGATGCCATGACTGCGACCACGCCCCCGGCCCAGTTCAACGTGCCCGCCGCCGTGATCATCGGCGGCGGCGCGGCGGACCAGCTCGTGCCGCAGCTCGAGCGGCTCGGCGCCCGCCGCGTGCTCCTCGTCACCGACGCCTTCATGGTGTCGGCGGGGCTCGCGGGGCGGTTTGCAGCGGCGATGGAGGCGGCCGGCCTCGCAGTCGTCACGTTCGCCGATGTGCAGCCCGACCCCACCGATGACACCGTCCGCGCGGCCACGAAGCTCTTCGCCGCCGCACGGTGCGATGCGATCGTGGCCCTGGGCGGCGGCAGCCCGATCGACGCGGCGAAGGCGGTGGCCGTGCTCGCGGTCAACGGCGAGCCGCTCGCCTGCTTCCAGGGCTACCACCAGGTGCCCCGGGGCGGCGTGCCGCTCGTCGTGATCCCCACCACCGCCGGCACCGGCAGCGAGGTGACGAAGGTCGCGGTGATCACCGACACGGCCCGCGACGTGAAGATGATGATGCTCGACCGGCATCTCCTGCCGACGGTGGCCCTCGTCGACTACGAGCTCACGCTCTCGATGCCCGCCCCGCTCACGGCGCACGTGGGCGTCGACACGCTCACGCACGGCATCGAGGCGTTCGTGTCGCGGAAGGCGACGCCGCTCACCGACATTCTCGCCCTCGAGTGCATCCGCCTCGTGGCCACGCACCTCGAGCGGGCCTGGCGGGAGCCGGGCGATCGCGCGGCCCGCGAGGGAATGATGCGGGCGGCCACGCTCGGTGGCATGGCCTTCGCGAATGCGAGCGTGGCGCTCGTGCACGGGATGAGCCGGCCGATCGGCGCGGTCTTCCACGTGCCGCACGGGCTCTCCAACGCCGTGCTGCTTCCGGCCGTGACGCGGTTTTCGCTGCGGGGCGCGCCCGGCCGCTACGCGACCGTGGCCCGCGCGATGGGCCTGGCCACCGCGGCCGATGGCGACGACGCGGCAGGTGCAAAACTCGTCGCGGGGCTCGAGTCGCTCAACGCCCGGCTCGAGGTGCCGCCGCTTTCCGGCTGCCGCGGCGTGGACCGTGGACGGTTCGACGCGGCCAAGGAGAAGATGGCGGCCGACGCGCTCGCCTCCGGGAGCCCGCAAAACAACCCCGTCGTGCCCACCGCCGCCGAGATCGTCACCCTCTACGAAGAGGCCTGGTGACGCGGCGGCCGCCCTCCACCTGATCCATGTCCACCTGCTTCTCACTCAACGGCCGCACGGCGCTCGTCACGGGCTCGACCACGGGCCTCGGCCGCGCGACGGCCCGCTGCCTCGGCCTGGCCGGGGCGAAGGTCGCGGTCAACTACGCCCACTCCCAGCCGCAGGCCGACGAGACGCTCGCCGCCCTCCGCGCCGACGGGATCACGGCCGAGGTGTTTCGGGCCGACGTGACCGACGAGGCCGAGATCGACGGCCTGTTCGCGGCGATCGAGCGGAGCCTGGGGCCGGTGGACATCGTCGTGTGCAACGCCACGCCGGCCCAGCCGCTCAAGCCGATCGAGGAGTATGACTGGGCCTTCCACGCGCAGATGCTCGACTTTTTCGTGAAGAGCCCCTATCTGCTCGCCCGCCGGGCGCTGCCCGCGATGAAGCGGCAGAAGCACGGCCGGATCATCAACATCACGAGCGAGGTGTTTCTCCTGGGCGTGGCGCCCTTCTCGGCCTACGTGGCCGCCAAGGGCGGGCAGACGGGCTGGTCGCGAAGCATGAGCCGCGAACTCGCTCCCTTCGGGATCACCGTCAACATGATCGCCCCGGGCTGGATCCCGGTGGAGCGCCACGCCGCCGACCCGCAGGCCGAGAAGGATGCCTACCTGGCGACAATCCCGGCGGGCCGCTGGGGCGCGCCCGAAGACATCGGCTGGGCGGCCGTGTATCTGGCGAGCGACGAGGCCGCCTTCGTGACCGGCCAGACCATCGCCGTCAACGGAGGAAAGACATGCTGGTAGCCAGCCCGCGGCGAAAGCGGCACCGCACCTGAGGAACTGATACACATGCCACGCACGATCACCGTCGGTTGCGGCGAGTGGGGCTTCCGCCACCTGCCCTTCGCCGAGCATTTTCCCCTGGCCGCGAGGCTCGGGTTTCGCTGCCTCGAGATCGGCCTCGGCGGCGGGCTGCCGGGCCGGCTGCCGCCGCGGGTCGACGACGCGCTCGTGGCCGAGGTCGCGCGGCTGCGGCACGAGCATGATCTGTCCACTCCCTTCTGCTGCATCGAGAACGACCTCACGCTGCCCGACCCGCAGGCCCACGCGGCGATGGTCGACGAGGTCGCGGCGCAGATGACGCAGGCCGCCCGGCTCGGGTGCACGCACGTGCGGCTGTTCGCCGGGTTCACCGCCTACGACGCGATGACCGAGGCGATCTGGGAGCGGCTCGCCGCCGCGTTTCGGGCGCTCGCCGTGCGGGCGGGCGAACTGGGCCTGACGATCGCCATCGAGACCCACGGCGCGATCGCCTGGCGGGAGGGCGTCGCCCACCACACGCACACCGTCACCACCCACCGCGCGGGCCTCGCGCGGCTGCTCGCGGAGCTGCCGCCGCAGATCGGCTTCAACTACGACCCCGGCAACATCAAGGCGGCCGATCCGGGCGACCGTCGCCTCGCGCTCGATCTCCTCGACCGGCGGATCGTGTACTGCCACCTCAAGGACTGGATGCCGCGCGGATCGGGGTTCATACCCGGCGCCCCGGGGGATGGCGACCTCGACTACGCCACCCTGATCCCGGCGATGTCGTACGACGGCGTGTATCTCGTGGAATACGAGCCGACCGCCGACGTGGAAGACGGGATCCGCCGCAGCCTCGCCTACCTCGGCGGCATCGTCTCCACGCGGTTTTCCGGGAACGCGTAACGCACGACTGCGCCACTTCGCCGTCACCGAAGCTGATGCTTGTTCAGGCGCAGGCGAAGCCCCTCGCGGCAGCGAGCGGGGTGACGCGTGGCATCATCATGCGGGCAGGATCGTGTTTTGGCGTGATATGATTGGGTCAAGTCGAACGCCCTGCCTACCGCGCGCTGGACCAGAGCCCCAGATGGATTCGGTTGCCACAACCCTAAGACTCTCCCCGGCCGAGCGCGACGGCATCCGCCGCGCGGTGGCGAGGGCCTGCGAAGAGACTGGCGCAGCGTGGCGCAGGATCGCGGTCTTCGGCTCGCGGACCGACCCCGTTCGTCGCGGAGGCGACATCGACCTCCTGATCGAAATCGATCCACGACACCCCGCCGACCTCCATCGCCTGACGCAGCGGCTGCGGATCGCCCTCGAAGACGAGATCGGTGCGCAGCACGTCGATCTGGTCGTGGATGACGGCCGCCGTGCGGGGGGGTTTCCGGCCGTGGCACGCCTGCAGGGAGTCGAGCTGTGGTCGAACAACTGAAACAGCTGCTGCGGGAGCAGTTGTCGCTCCTCGACGCCCTGCAGCGGGCGGAAGCTCGTGGGCTCATCACATCCGCCGAACGGTGGCGGGAATTGCGCATGCTGCGCAACTCGATTGCCCACGACTACCTCATCGAGAGTGCCGACACCGTGCTCCACGACGCGGTCGCTGCATCTCCCGAGCTCATTGAAACGGCGCAGCGAGTCGTGCGCTACGTCGGGCACAAAGGCTATTGCTGACGACGCCCGTCCGTGCTGAGAGGCCCGTTGCACAAGCAAGTTAATGCGGGTGGCCCGCATGCCTATGGCCCGCCCATTCCCTCGCGTGCGCAACGGGCTTCGAGGCAACCCGAGAGCGCTGATTGTTCAGGCACTGGCGAAGCCGGCGATGTCGTCCGGGCCCAGAGCTTCGACGGCCGGCGTCGCGGCGACGACCAGGGGATGCCTGTGGGACGTGCGGCACATGATCGCCATCCGCGCGGCGTGTTTGACCGGCAGTTCATCCCGAATCCGGAGCAGGCGGGCGGCATCGGCCGGCTCGGGAACCTCCGTCCACGTGGCGTCTGCGAGCGCGAACGTGCCACCGGCATGGATGAGAAAATCGGCTTCCTTCGTCCGATCGCGCCAAAAGTGCAACTGCCTCGCACCGGCACTGCGGGCGAGCGCTTGGCGGAGTTCCCCGCAGACGAAGGTTTCCCAGAGCGGTCCGACGAGGGGCGACGCGGCCAGCTCATCGGCGGTGCGGATTCCCATCAGGAACGCCGCCAGGCCCGTATCGCGAAAGTAGAGCTTCGGCGTTTTGACGAGCGATTTGCCGCGGTTGGAAAACCACGGCTCGAGCAGCGTCACGATGCCACCCCGTTCCAGGAGCGCCAGCCATTCGCCAGAGGTGGAGCCGCTGATGGCCACGTCTCGTGCCAGTTCGGCCTTGTTGAGCAGTTGTGCCGAGCGGAGGGCGGTCGCCCGCACGAACCGCTCAAAATCCCGGAGGCTGCCCACGCGGAGCTGGCTGCGGAGGTCGCGCTCCAGGTACGTGGCGACATACGAGCGGAGAAAATCAGCCGTGTCGATCGCCCGGTCGGCGTGCAATTCGGGGAATCCGCCCCGCAGGAGCATGTCGGCGATCGTCATCCGCGGATTCGTCGCGTGGATCTCCCCGAAGGTGAGCCCCTCGACCTCGACGATGGCGGCGCGTCCGGCCAACGAGTCCGACACGCCCTGCATGAGCGTGAACGGCTGCGAGCCGGTGAGAATGAACCGGCCTGGCTCCTGCCGACGCTCATCGACAGCCCGCTTCAACGAGCGAAAAAGCCCCGGCGCGTATTGCACCTCGTCGATCACGACGGGAGGTGGATAGGCGGCGAGAAACGTCGCCGGGTCATGCTCGGCCTGGGCCGCAGCGCTCGGCAGGTCGAGCGAGACATAGGCGTGCCGGGGAAAAAGCCGCCGCGCCAGCGAGGTCTTGCCGGTCTGCCGACCGCCGGTGATCACCACCACGGGTCGCGTGGCGGCGAGGGACCTGATTCGCGGCTCGATGAGGCGTTCAATCCACACCGTGAAAATCGTACGGCGTTGCCGTACGATTTGCAATCTGTGAAAACCGCCACGAACCCTCCAAACCCTTCGCGGAAGCGAGCGGGGGGGGACGCTGGCCATCACCGGCCTTTGCGGCCCGATCTCAGGCTGGCGGTCCTGCGGGCCGATGATAGAATAAAAACGGCGTTTGTTTAATCAACGCTCGGGAAGCGAGGTTGCGATGGCCATGGTCCGCCGGATCGCCGTCTGCCTGTTCGTCGTCGCCTGTCGCGTCGCCGTGGCGGCCGGGCCCGACTTCCAGCGCGAGATCCAGCCGCTGCTCGCCGAGCACTGCGCCCACTGCCACGGGATCGACGAGGCGACCCGGCAGGGGGGCCTGCGGCTCGACATCCGGCAAAGCGCCCTCGAAGGCGGCGACTCCGGCACGCCGGCGATCGTGCCCGGCACGCCGGAGGCAAGCGAGATGGTGGCCCGGATCCGGTCCACCGATCCCGACGTCGTCATGCCGCCGCCGCATGAGAAGAAGCCGCTCTCCGAATCGCAGAAGGCGCTGCTCGAGGCGTGGATCGCCGCGGGGGCCGGCTACGATCCGCACTGGGCGTTCGTCGCGCCTGCGAAGGCGGTGGTGCCCGCGGCCGCGAGCGCCCGCAGCCCGATCGACGCGTTCGTCCGCAGCCGCCTCGCCGCGAAGCAGATGCAGCCCGCGCCGCCGGCCGATGCCGCCCGGCTCTGCCGTCGGCTCTATCTCGACTTGGTCGGCCTGCCGCCGACCCCCGACGACCTCGCCGCCTTTCATCGCGACGGCTACGACAAGACCGTCGAAAAACTCCTCGCCAGCCCCCGCTACGGCGAGAAGTGGGCCCGCCACTGGCTCGACCTCGCCCGCTACTCCGACACCAACGGCTACGAGAAGGACTGGCCCCGCGAGATGTGGGCCTGGCGCGACTGGGTGATCGACGCGTTCAACCGCGATCTGCCCTACGACCAGTTCGTGGTCGAGCAGATCGCCGGCGACCTCCTGCAGGGCGCCACGCAGGATCAGGTCGTGGCCACGGGCTTCCTCCGCAACAGCATGCTCAACGAGGAGGGGGCGGTCATCCCCGAGGAGTTCCGGATGGTCGAGATGTTCGACCGGATCGACTGCGTCGGCAAGGCGGTGCTCGGCCTCACGACGCAGTGCGCCCAGTGCCATACGCACAAGTTCGACCCGCTCACGCATGACGAATACTTCGGGATGTTCGCCTTCCTGAACGACACGTATGAGGCCCGCTCATACTTCTACGCGCCCGAGCAGTTGCAGCAGCTCGCCGCGCTGCGGGCCGAGATCGCCGCCGCCGAGGAGGAGGTCCGCCGCCAGCGGCCGCAGTGGCAGGCCGAGATGGAGGCCTGGGCTGCGGAGGCGGTGGCGAAACTGCCGGCCTGGACACCGATCACGATGGTGGAGATGGACAGCGAAAAACTGTTTTCGCATCCCACGCAGCGGCCCGACGGCTCGATCCTCATCATCGGCCAGCGCGATAACGAACTGTTTTTCAGGGGCGAGCCCGATCTCACGGGGGCCACGGGCCTGCAGCTCGAAGCCCTCACCGACGGCGACTTGTTCATGAACGGCCCCGGCCGCGACGGCGTGTGGTCGGTCGGGCGGCTGCGGGTGCAGGTGAAGAAGCCCGGCGCCGCCGACTGGGAAGACCTGAAGCTGGCGGCGGCCACGGCCGACTTCTCGGAGCCCGAGCAGATCGTGTCTCGGCCGCCCCCCGACCCAACCGCGCCCAAGAAGAAAGAGCCCGCGCCGCCCGCCCCACCCACGGTGTCGATCGGCCCCGTCGCCAACCTGATCGACGACGACGCCCTCTCGGCCTGGCGGGCCGACCGCGGCCTCCTGCTCCGACATCAGCCGTCGGCCGCGGTGGTGCAGTTTGCCGAGCCGCTCGCGCTGCCCTCTGGCACGAAGCTCAAGATCGCCCTCCGCTGGTATGGCACGAAGGAGAACGGCCTCGACAACACGGCGATCGGCTGCTGTCGGTTCAGCCTCACGCGGGATGCGGCGCCCGCCGCGCCGCCGATCGACCACGCGGCGATCCTCGCGGCGCGGAAGCCCGCCGCGGAGCGCTCCGCCGCCGACCGGGCCGCGATCTTCGCCGCCTGGCGCACCACGCTGCCCGAACTCGCGGCCCCCAACGAGCGGATCGCGGCCGCGTGGGCCAAGGCGCCCCGGGCCCCGACCACCATGCTCCATGCGGCGTCGCGGTCGGAAGCGCAGCACCGCCCCACCCACCTCCTCGACCGCGGCGTGTGGAACCAGCCGAAGCACGAGGTCAAGCCGCACGTGCCGGCCGGCCTGCATCCGCTGGCGACGTCGGACGATCCGCCCCGGCTGGCCTTCGCGAAGTGGCTCGCCGATCCGCGGTCGCCGCTCACGGCCCGCGTGGCGGTGAACCGCCTCTGGCAGACGCTCTTCGGCCAGGGCCTCGTGGAGACGCCCGACGACTTCGGCACGCGGGCGGCCGTGCCCGAGCACCGCGATCTCCTCGACTGGCTGGCGGTCGACTTCATGGAGCGGGGCTGGAGCCAGAAGGAGGCGATCCGCCAGATCGTGACGAGCGAAACCTACAAGCAGTCGTCGGCGGCGTCGGCCGAGGCGCTCGCCCGCGACCCGCTCAACCGGCTGCTCGCCCGCGGGCCGCGGTTTCGCCCCGACGCCGAGGTGGTGCGGGACGTGGCGCTGGCGGTCTCGGGCCTGCTCACGGAGAAACTCGGCGGCCCGAGCGTGTATCCGCCGATGCCGAAGAGCGTGCTCGAGTTCAACTACGTGAATCTGCCCTGGCCCGAGGCCACCGGCCCCGACCGCTACCGCCGGTCGCTGTACACGTTTCGCCGCCGCTCGATGCCCGACCCGGCGCTGGCCACGTTCGACGCCCCGAACGGCGAGATTTCCTGCGCCCGCCGGCTGCGGAGCAACACGCCGCTGGCCGCGCTCACGGGGCTCAACGAGCCGGTGTTCGTGGAGGCGGCTCGCGGCCTCGCGCTGCGCACGCTCCGCGAAGGGGGCGCCGACGACGCAGCGCGGGTGGACCGCGCCTTCCTGCTCTGCACGTCGCGGCCGCCGAGCGGCTACGAGCGGGAGCAGCTGCTCGCGTTTCTCGCCGACCAGCGGCAGCGGCTCGCGGCCGGCTGGCTCGACGCCCGCGCGGTCGTGGGCGGCAGCCCGAAGCAGCTCCCCGACCTGCCCGCCGGCACCACGCCGCAGGACGCCGCCGCGTGGACGCTCGTGTCGCGGGTGCTGTTGAACCTCGATGAGACCGTCACGAAGAATTGAGCAATTGAGGAGTTGAAAACGCATTGACCCCGTCGCTTCCGCTCCGGGCTTTTTGTCGGTTCCCCACACCACGGTGCCCCATGACGCTTGATCACCCCATCCACGACGCGCGTCTCTCCCGCCGCTGGTTCTTCGGCGACTGCGGCGTCGGCCTGGCCGGCATCGCCGCGGGGGCGCTCGCCGCCCGTGAGTCGGTCGCCGGCGTCGCACCGCCGTCGCCGCTGGCCGTGAAGCCGCCCCACCACGCCCCGCGGGCGAAGCGGGTGGTCTACATGTTTCAGACGGGCGCACCGAGCCACCTGGAACTCTTCGACCCGAAGCCCGAGCTCGCCAAGCACGACGGCAAGCTCCCGCCGGCCGAGCTGCTCGCGGGCTACCGGGCGGCCTTCATCAATCCGAATTCCGCGTTTCTCGGCCCGAGGTTCAAGTTTCGGCCCTACGGCCGGTCGGGCACCGAGATGAGCGAGTTGCTTCCGCACATCGGCGGCATCGCCGACGAGATCTGCCTCGTCCGCTCGATGCAGACGGATGCCGTCAACCACGCCCCCGCGCAGATCCTGATGAACACGGGCTCGCAGCAGTTCGGCCGGCCGAGCTTCGGGGCGTGGACGCTCTACGGCCTGGGCAGCGAGGCCGACGACCTGCCCGGCTTCGTGGTGCTCTCGAGCGGCCGGGGCGCGAGCGGCGGGGCGAGCAACTACGGCGCGGGCTTCCTGCCGACGACCTACGCCGGCATTCCGCTCCGCAGCAGCGGCGATCCGATCCTCTATCTCTCGAACCCCAGCGGCGTCGACGGCGAGGCCCAGCGGGCCTCGCTCGACGTGCTCCGCCGGCTCAACGACGTGGCGGGAGCGGAGTTTGGCGACCCCGAGACGACGGCGCGGATCCAGGCCTACGAGATGGCCTACAAGCTCCAGCACAGCGCGCCCGAATTGACGAACCTCGCCTCCGAATCGAAGGAGACGCTCGCCCGCTACGGCATCACCGACGTCAACAAGCCGAGCTACGCCCGCGACTGCCTGCTCGCGCGGCGGCTGCTCGAGCGCGGCGTGCGGTTCGTGCAGTTGGTCTACGAGGGATGGGACCAGCACACAAACCTCACCGCCGGCGTGAAGGGCAACTGCCGCGTCACGGAGCAGGGCTCGGCGGCGCTGGTCATGGACCTGAAGGAGCGCGGCCTCCTCGACGACACGATCGTGATCTGGGGGGGCGAGTTTGGCCGCACGCCGATGATGCAGGGAGATACCGACGGCCGCGACCACCACAACCGCGGCTTCACGATGTGGCTGGCGGGCGGCGGCATCAAGGCGGGCCACGTGCACGGCAAGACCGACGACTTCGGCTTCAACGCGGTGGAGGATCCGGTGCACGTGCACGATCTCAACGCCACGCTGCTCCACCTCCTCGGCTTCGACCACACGAAGCTCACCTACCGCTTCCAGGGCCGCGACTACCGGCTCACCGACGTGGCCGGCAAGCTCGTGAAGGGCATCCTCGCCTGACGGCCCAAGCCCCAAGCCCCGATACCTACTGGAGGAAGACGTCATGACGAGACTCGTCGCTCTGGGCATCGCCTTCGCATGCTGTGCGGGCGTTGCCGCGCAAGCCGCCCGCGCGGAGGTCCACATCTACGGGGCCGATCACGAGACGGGCGAGGTCGTGAAGTTTGCCGAAGACGGCACGAAGCTCTGGAGCTTCCCCAACAAAAACTCCCACGACGTGCAGGTGCTGACGAACGGCAACGTGCTCATCAACCCGGGCGTCGTGCAGGAAGTCACGCCCGCAGGGACGGTCGCCTGGGAGGTGGGGAAGCCGGTCGTGCACGACCCCGAGTCGTGCCAGCGGCTGCCGAATGGCAACACGATGATCGCCGACAACGCCGCCCACGTGATCATCGACGTCACGCCCGACAAGCAGGTCGTGTGGCGGTACGACGTGCCGGGGAAGCCGACGATGCGGCAGGTCCGCCGGCTCGCCAATGGCAACACGCTCATCTGCGCGTCGTCACACCACGTGGTGCTCGAGGTGAATCCGGCCAAGGAGATCGTCTGGCGGTACGAGCTCCCCTTCCCCTATCTCGCCCAGCGGCTGGAGAACGGCAACACGGTGATTTCGAGCGGTGCGGGAGCCGGCAAAAAGGGCTACTACCTGATCGAGGTCGATCCTGCGGGCAAGACGGTCTGGAAGTACGGCGGCGACGAGGCGCCTGCTGACGAGCGGCTCGACTGGCCGAGTGGGTTCGTGCGGCTGCCCGACGGCACGATCTACGTGTCGGAATGCCTGTCGGCCCGGATCCGCGTGATCGCCCCCGATCGGAAGTCGTTCCGCTTCATCACGAGCCCGGCCATGAAGCACGCCGCTACGATCGCGGTGGTGAAGGCAGGCACGGGGGAGTCGCCTTGAGTGGCAACCGGGCTTCCGCCCGGGGTTGTGTGGGGTGCGCCGCGCGTCCCGTTCGCCAAAAAGCCCGGAGCGGAAGCGACGGGGTCATCGCCCGGCGCCGCTCTTTCGCCGACGCTCGGCCGTCACCAGCCGTCGCCCCGATCTTTGTCCTGACACTCGCACACATACACGACGACGTTTTCCAACGACCGCGTGTCGTACACACGTCGTGTGCTGCCTCCCATCGTCCACCACGGGCCCTGCGCCGCCAGCCGATCGGACAACTGCCGTGAACACCGCGCCTTGAGGCTCCGCAAAACCGCTTCCGGCGATCGCTGGGCGGCGGACACGACGGCGTGCACGTGCGTGGTTCGACAGGCCACGGCGTGCATCGTCCAGCCGCGAAACCGGCAGTGCTCGTGAACGGCCTGTTCGACGATCAGGCGCTGACACGCATCCAGCGAGACGCGAGGGCTGCCCATGAGCCGTTGCATCGCGCGGGCCAGGCGTGGGTTTGCGGTGTGCTGCACGCCGCGTTTGGCGACCCAGCCGCGCGCGTCGCCGGGAAGCCACGAGCCGTAGGTCGTCCACGTGAGGAAAAACGCCAGCGGGTCGGGGCGGATGATCGAACCAACGTCGTGTCGCATAGCGTGAGTGTACAGGAGTACATTCCTCAATGCAAGGGCGACGGGACCCCGTCGCTTCCGCTCCGGGCTTTTTGGGGGCGGGAGTGCGATGCGTTGCCCAACAAGCCCCGGGCGGGAGCCCGGGGGTGTGGCGGATGGGGTGCTACCCGCATTGACCCCGTCGCTTCCGCTCCGGGCTTTTTGGCGCGCGGGAGTGCGATGCGTTGCCCA
>Ga0209990_10001086_pt1 | contig 24147 bp, 25 predicted proteins | sample NOAtaG_6_FD_187304 | JGI IMG/M metagenome (GOLD analysis project Ga0209990, IMG submission 187304) | Freshwater lake microbial communities from Lake Erie, under a cyanobacterial bloom - NOAA_Erie_Diel5S_2200h metaG (SPAdes) (version 2) | ecosystem: Environmental > Aquatic > Freshwater > Lake ...
CGCGCGAGTCGGCGTCCCCGGTGTGATGCTCAGGATCTCGAGCTTCGAGTAGAGCCACGGGTGGGCGGCACCGGCGGGCGCCGGCCGGCGGAAGCCGAACCGCCGTCCGGTGTTCGCGGCCTGCGAGGCGCCGCTCCCGGTGAACCACCCGGCGACCGCAGGGGAGAAGGTCTCCGTCCGGAAGAGCGAATCCGCCGGGGCGCTGTCGGCGGTGATGCGCTCGAAGCGGAGACGCTCCGCGGTGGTATCGAGCGCCTGCAGTTGCGCGGTGGTGAGCGCCTGGTTGCGGCACAGGCAGGCGACGCGCACGCTGCCCGGGCCGCCGAGCCCCGAGTTGAGGCGCGCGGTCGTGGTGCGGAAGGCGAGGTCCCACGTGGTGGCGCTGGTCGTGTCCACCGTCGGGAGGACCGCGGCGGTGCGGTCGAGGCGGACGCCGGCGAACGCCACGTCGCTCGAGGCGTCAATGACGACCTGCTGGGTCGTGGTGGTCGCGGGGAGCGGGGCGACGGTCTCGTTCTCGCACGCCACCGCGAACGCGGCGGCGACGGGCGCGAGGCGGAGGAGGCGCGAGGCGGGCATGGGCGGGTCGGACGGGACGCGGGGGAACCGGTGATCGGGAACGCTGCAACCTCGCCGCCGGCGCGGGGGCGCGGCATCCGGAGTTGCCGCCGAGTGGCAACCGACGATTCCCGTGGCCCCCCTCCGTACCGCTACGGACGGTGCCCGTTACTTTTCTGCTCGGCGCCACAGGGCGCCGCCGACCCCTCACCCGTCTGCCTCACATGATCCGTTTGTCCGCTCTCGTCGCCGCCGTCGCGCTGGCGACCGTGGCCTCGACGGCCCAGGCCCAGAAGACCGGCGCCGAAGTGTACGCCACCTGCTCCGCGTGCCATCAGGCCAACGGCCAAGGCTTGCCGGGCGCGTTCCCCCCGCTCGCCGGTTCGGAGTGGGTCACCGGCAAGGCCGACATCCCGATCGCGATCGTCCTGCACGGGCTGCAGGGTCAGATCACGGTCAAGGGCCAGAAGTACAATGGCGTCATGGCGCCTTGGGGTACGACCTTCAACGACGATCAGGTCGCGGCGGTCGTGACGTACATCCGCTCGCAGTGGGGCAACAAGGCGCCGGCGGTCACCAAGGCCGACGTGGCGCGCGTGCGCGCGGCGACCAAGGCGCGGAAGGGGGCGTTCACCGAGGCGGAGATCAAGAAGCTCTGAGTCGTCGCCGGCTGTCGCCGGCCGATACGGGACGGGCGGGGACCATTGGTCCCCGCCCGTCGTCGTTTCGGGGGGCGCGCCAGCGTCAGCGCACGACGGCGTTCAGCGGCGGCGCCTCGTACAGCGTGGTCGTCGCGCGCCGGACGACCATGCTGACCGGCGTGCTCGCCGTCCGCCGGCCCGTGAGCTGCATCTGCACGCGCGTGCCGACCGCCCGGAGCACCGTGGTGTCGCTCGCGACGATGCGCGTGTTGATCTCCGCCGGCAGCGAGTCGAGCGAGATCCAGTCGCCGCGCGACGGCGGATCGTGGTCGTCCGGATGCGCCGAGAACGCGGTGAAGAACTTCCGCAGCGTGAGGGTGCCGCCGTCGGGGACGATCGGGAAGCCGTGCCAGTGGTCCATGTGGGAGTAGATGATCGCTCCCGTCGCCGGATCCTCGAGGACGACCTCGTTGATGCGGACGGACGGGGCCACCTGCGGGGCGGTGGCCGCACGGTCGCAGGCGGCGAGCGCGAGGGCCAGCGCGCCGGCGGCGACGGGGACGAAGCGGCGCCTCACGGCGCGGGCGCGACGGTCACGGGAATCCATGGCGTGATGAAGTCGGGGTGGGAGACGTGCCAGACGGCGAAGCGGACTCGGGTGGTGCCGGGCGAGAGCGCGTGCAGCAGACCGCGCGTGGTGAGGGGTTCCCAGGCGACCACGCCATCGGTCTCGGTCTCGAGCCGCAACTGCAGGTCGCGCCGGTCGCCTACGGTGAACTCGCTGCCCTGAAAGTCGAGGAAGCGGACGATGACGGGGAGCGACCCGCGATCGCGCACGACGAACGGGCCCCCTTCCCACCGGCGGTTGTCGAAGGTGCGCGCCATCAGCCGGCCGGTGGTGTCGAAGACGAGGGCGTCCTGCGCCTCGACGTGCGGGGTGACGATGGCGATGGGGTGCTCGCACGCACTCGCCCCGACTCCGACGAGGAGGGCGACCAGCAGGGCGAGTCGGCGATGGCGGGGCGACGACGGCATCAGAAGGTGATCCGGTACAGGGCGCGGACGTTGCGCCCCGGCTGGATGGCGACCTGCTTGGCGCGCCAGAGATGGTCGCGCCACGGCGAATCGAACAGGTTGTCCACGCCGAGGGTCACGGCGTGGAGGCGCCGGCCGAGCGTGAACCGCCGGCCGAGCGTGAGGTGCACGAGCAGGAACGCCGGCGTCGGGCAGAACTCCGCCGGCAGCAGCGAGGCGATGCCCTCGGCGGCGACGTTGACGTTGCAGCGCCCGCCCACGCCGGCGGGGGTCGGCACGCGCCGCTGCGCCGCGGCTCCGTCGAGCGTGAGGCCGGTGCTCCACCGCGGCGACTCGCGCGAGAGCGCCACGCGTGCACGCAGCGGCGGCATGGCCGGCAGCGGCTGGCCGCCCGCCCGCGCGCTGCCGCGCACCCAGCTCGTGGTGGCGTCGAGCGCGAGACCGCGCGCAACCTCGAGCTGGGCGCGCGCCTCGACCCCCTCGAGCACGGCGTCGGCCTGCGACGCCTGGTACACGGGATATCGCCGCAGGCGCGAGTCGAGCACCGGCAGTCCCGTGGCCCCGTCCACGACCGGGGCGTAGTAGATGAAGTTGCCGATGGCGTTGCGGAACGCGGTCGCGGTGACGCGGCCGCGGCGCCCGTCCCACTCGGCAAAGACCTCGCCGCCGGTTCCCACCTCGGCGCCGAGCGCGGGATTCCCCACCTCGAAGGCGTACGTGGCGAGGTGCGGGCCGGCGGAGTAGAGCTCCTCGATCGCCGGGGCGCGGAAGGCGCGGGCGACGCCACCGCCCATGGTGAGGCCCGCGCCGAGCGGCAGGCGGGCCGAGGCGGCGCCGCTCCACGTGCCGAAGCGCCGCGTGCGGATGTCGCGCAGGAGGCGCGTCTCGGTGGAGTCGAGCGGGGCGATCCGGTGCTGGTCCCACCGGGCGCCGATCGCCAGTTGCAGCGGGCCGAGCGGACGTTCGTCGTAGAGATAGAGCGCGGCGGCGTGCAGCGTGGCGGGGCGCGTCCCGGTGTACGAGCCGGTCGCCCGGAAGTCGCGCCACTGGCCCCACATGCCGATGGCGCCGCCGCGCGGGCGGCCGTCGGTGGTGGTGCCCCCGTAGCGCGCGACCAGGTCGCCGCTGGCGGCCAACTGCCCGAACCGCGTGCCGACGAAGCCGCCGCGCTCGAACTCGTCCTGCTCGAAGCGCACGTACTGGCCGGTCGCCGCCAGCGACGAGACCGGGCCGGTCGACGGCCGCCACTGGGCCTCGGCCCGGGCGGTACTGCGCCGCAGGTCGATGTACACCCCGCCCACGTGTGCCCCGGGGAGCGTCACGCCGGCGTACGAGGACGGCACGCCGTAGAAGGTGCGGAAGTCCCGCACCGCCACGCCGGCGTAGCCGCGCGCGCCGCTGAGACTCGCGCCGGCGCCGACCTCGTAGCCGTCGTGGTCGGTGAAGGGGAGGCGCCCGCCCGGAGTGCGCGTGTCGTTGCCGGTGCGCGCATTGCCGAAGGCCCGGACGGCCAGCGCGCCGCGCCCTGCGGCAGCCTCCCCCCCGAGGCTGCCACCCGTCGTGAGCGACTCGCCGCCGGAGACGAGGGAACCGGTCACGCCGCGCGGGACGGCGCGGGGAATGTCCTCGCGCGCCACGTTGACCACGCCGCCCAGCGTGGAGGAGCCGTAGAGCAGCGCCGCGGGGCCGCGGACGATCTCGATCCGCCGTGCGACGATGGGATCGATCGTCACCGCGTGGTCGGGGGCGGTGGTCGCGATGTCGCCGGTGCGCTGGCCGTCCTCGAGCACCGGGACGCGATCGCCGGTCAGCCCGCGGACGACCGGCTGGGTGGCGAGGGGCCCGTTGAAGCGCGCCGTGACTCCGGGCTCACCGGCGATCGTCGCAGCGATGCTCGGGGCCAGTTGGCGGTCGAGCGCCGCGCCTTCGAGCACCACGGCGGGCTGCACGGCGGCGCGGCGGTCCTCGAGCACGGTGACCGAGGCGAGCGCGAGCACGGCGGGGGTCAGCGGCACCATGACCTCGCGCTCGGCGCCCTCGTGCCGCACCAGCGTCGTGTCGAGCGACCGGTAGCCGAGCCGGCGCACGCGCAGCCGGCAGCGCCCGGCATCGGCCCAGTCGAGCCGGAAGCGACCGTCCGCGTCGGACCGCGCCGTGCGCGGGGCATCGGCGCACGCCACGAGCGCCGCCACGACCGGTTGCGACGTGGTGGCGTCAACAAGGCGGCCGCGCAGGGGGGCGTCCCCCTGCGCGGCCGCCGCGGACCAGGCGACCGACGCCGCGAGGGCGCCGGCCGCCGGGATCCGGACCGACATTACTGGAGGCGGAACCGACCGGTGCCGCGGACGCCGGCGAGCGCCATGCGCGTGGGCACGCCCGGGACGGTCAGGCGGCGCAGGACCTGCGGTGCCGTCCCGATGCGGACCTCGACGACCTGGTTCTGCGTCGGCGCCGAGATGAAGACGCGATCGTCGCTGAACTCGAGCCAGGACGCCACGCCGCTGGGCATGCTCGTGAAGCCCGGCACGACGTTCTCGAGGCGCCCGATCTGGGTGCGCGTCGCGTTGTCGTACACGTAGAGCGTCCCGGAGCGGCCAAGCGCGACGGACAGCGCGCCGTTGGCCGAGAGGCCGGCCGTCCACTCGATGTCGGTGCCTTCGAGCGTCGGCAGGAAGTCCATCGTGCCCGTCTGCGAGTCGTACAGCCCGAGGCGGCGGGTCGTGTTGCTGGTAGGCTGGCCGGGAATCGTCGAGCGCAGGAGGAGCCAGCGGCCCTCCCACCGGCCCCAGACGGTGCCGGTGCGGAAGCGCGTGTCGGTGTAGTTGAGCTTGCTCCACACCGGCTGGCTGGTGCCGGTCACGCGGCCGGCCAGGATGCCGTCGAGGCAGCCGAAGACGGCGGCGGTGGCGTTGGCGTGCGCGCCGTGGAGCGACGGGCAGTTGCGGGCGCTGTCCACCAACTGGCCCTGGAGGTTGTACACGTTCACGCCCGCCGGGAGCGGGGAGGTCGTCCCGACCGGGGGCGACGCGACGATCCAGCGGTTGGCCAGACCGAGCGACGCGCCGTGGGTGGCGCCCTTCACGATGCGGGCCACGGGGGTGGTGTTGCCCGCGGCGAGCCGGGTCTCGTCGAAGACCTGCGTGGTGCCGGTGCCGTCGAAGAAGACGGCGAAGAGGTTGCCGTTGGAGATCCCGTGGATCGGCACCGAGTCGCGGAACGTGTGGAGCATCGCCAGTGCACGACGGACGGCGGTGTTCTGGTCCACGGCGAAGACGCCGGCGTCCACCACGTCCACGCGGTTCGCGGACCGCTGGTGGTTGACGATGAAGCGTCCCGAGCCCGTCGCGTAGAAGTAGATGCTGGGCTCGGCGGCGGTCATCTCGCCGGCCAGCGAGAGATCGCTCAGGTTGTACGCCCGGACGGCACCGGAGGCGTTGTCGGAGACGAACAGGCGGCGGAAGTTGTCGGCCGGCTCGGTCGAGGCGGCCGGGGTGGCCGGGTCGTCCGAGCAGGCGGCGAGCGCCAGCGCGGCGACGGCGAGGGACGTGAAGCGGAGGAGAGCGTGCATCGGAGGGCAGAGGGGTTCGCCCGGGGCGCGGCTCGGCGCGAAGGCGCCGGCCGGGTCCCGGATGAGGCGACCAAATATCCCGGTGGCGGTGCCGCGGGCCGTATGGCCACCCGGCGATGGGTTGGCTCGTTCGGCCGACTGGCTCGAAGCCTCCGGCGAACGGCGCGGGGCGGCGCAGGGTGGCGGGACCGCGCGCGGGCGTCCGTGGTCCGCCGATAGACTTCGGCATGCCCGCGCGCCGACCGATCCCGGTTCCCACGCGTCCGACGCGGCAGCGCGCCGCCGTACACGACGTCCTCGCCGGCGCCAGTCGGCCCCTCACGCCCGACGAGATCCGCGCCGCCGCTGCGCGCCGCGTGCCGGGCCTCGGGATCGCGACGGTGTACCGGGCATTGCGCCAGCTCGTGGATGCGGGGGCGGCGCTGGTGGTGGCGGTGCCCGGGAGCGCCCCGCGCTACGAGCGCTCGGGGCGGGGGCACCATCATCACTTCCACTGCCGCGCCTGCGGGCGGGTCTTCGAAGTGGACGACTGCCCCCGGGATCTCGCGCGCATCGCGCCGCCCGGGTTCCGCGTGGACGGTCACGACCTCGTGCTGTACGGCACCTGCGCGACCTGCGATGCGTGACGGCGGCGGTGTGCCGGCGCCGCTGCCGTCAGCGGGGGGGCAACGCCGCCAACTGCGACCGCCAGTATGCCAGCGCGTCCTCGCCGGTGCGGGAGGCGGCCCCGCGCCACGCCGCGTACCGGGCGTAGCGCGGCGCGACGGCGCGCGCGAGCGCCGAGTCCGCCGGTGACCACGGGGCGCCGGCCGGCACCGCATAGACGAAGCTCGAGAGCGAGTCGGTCGTCCCCGGTGCCGGGGCGGACTTGCGCCAGGTGGGCAGCCGCCGGAAGTCGCGCGGCTCGATGCGCTGCGTCGAATCCCCGCGGAGGCCGGCCGCCACGAAGAAGTCCACCGCCGGAGCGGGATACCCGAAGAGGAGCCCGTATGCCCGCCATCGCGCGGCGCGGGGAGCGACGTCCACGAGGCCCAGCACATCGGAGAGCGGGAGGCCCGTCGTGACCCCGATGCCGATGAAGAAGGCGGCGTGCCGGCTGATGGTCTCCGCGATCGCCGCCCGGTGCCCGACCGCGACGGTGGCCGTGCGCACGGAGTCCAGCCCGCGTCCCGGGTGGACGGCGGCGAAGACCTGCACCGCGAAATCGATCTCGCCGCAGGAGAGGGCGGCCACCGCGCGCCGCCAGCGGGCGAGCGTGTCGCCGGCTGACGGCTCGACGGTGGGGTGCACGCGCCATCTGAACTGGGCGATGTCGCTCGAGACGGGCTTGAGGCCGCCGTCGAGCGTGTAGAGTCCCTCGCGATCCCCCGCGGCGAGGGCGAAGTGGCCGGCCGTCGCGCGAACGTCCGGGGGCAGCGTCGCGACGTCGAGGCAGGCAGCGCCGGGGCTACGGTCGGGCCGCGGTGTCGGTGCCGCTCGCCCGGCGGCGGCGCAGCCGGCGAGGAGCGCCCCGAGCGCGAGGCGCAGGAACCGACCGCCCGGCCGCCCGCTCACGTCAGTCCGCGTCGGCGGTGAGCGCGTCGAGCAGCTCCCGCGGCCACTCGGGCAGCGGATCCTCGAAACGGGTCCACGCGGCCTCCCCCAGCGCCATCTCGTCGTCCGTGAGCCGGGCCTCGTCGAGGAGTCGCGTCAGGCGCGGGCGATCCATGTCCGTGCCGATGAACACGAGTTCCTGCTTGGGATACACCGGCGTCGTGCCGTCATCGTCCTGCCCGCGCCAGTAGCCGCCGGGATTGAGCTGCAGCGACTTGCCGGCCAGCGACCAGATGCCGATCACGTCGGGACGCGTCGCAAGCCAGAAGATCCCCTTGGCCCGCAGCACCCCCTTCATGCCGGCCTGCACGGCCTTCACCAGCCGCTTGGGATGCAGCGGGCGGTCGGAGCGCCACACGAAGCTCGAGATGCCGTACTCCTCGGTCTCGGGAACGTGGACGCCCGCGAGCTCCTTCTGCCAGCCGGGCGCCGCCTCCGCCTTCTCGAAGTCGAAGAGGCCGGTGTCGAAGATGACGTCGAGCGGGACGCGCCCCATCTCGGAGCGGACGATTCTCGCGTCCGGGTTGAGCGTGCGCAGCACCGCCTCGAGGCGGTCGAGTGCGTCGGGGGTGCAGCGATCGGTCTTGTTGAGCACGAGCACGTTGGCGAACTCGACCTGGTCGAGCAGGAGATCGGCGAGCTCGCGCTCGTCGTCCTCCCCCGCCTCGAGCTTGCGATCCTTGAGCGCTTCGCCGCTCTCGAGGTCGGCGATGAACGCCTCGCTGTCCACGACCGAGACCATCGTGTCGAGGCGCGCGAGCTGCGAGAGCGAATAGCCCGACTCGTCCTCGAAGGTGAAGGTCGCGGCGACCGGCAGCGGCTCGCCGATGCCGGTGGACTCGATGAGCAGATAGTCGAAGCGGCCGTCCCTGGCGAGCCGGGCGACTTCCTGCAGGAGGTCGTCGCGCAACGTGCAGCAGATGCAGCCGTTGGTCATCTCGACGAGCGTTTCGTCGGTGCGCGAGAGCGCGGCCCCGCCGTCGCGGACGAGCTGCGCGTCGACGTTGATCTCGCTCATGTCGTTGACGATCACCGCGACGCGGCGACCCTCGCGGTTGGCGAGCACGTGGTTGAGCAGCGTGGTCTTGCCGGCCCCCAGGAAGCCGGAAAGGACGGTGACGGGGAGGCGCGCGTCGGACATGCCCGGAAGCTCGCCTTCCGGCGTCCGAGGGCCGCGCCGCCGTCGGCGAGCGGGCGCTCCGACCGGGTGAACGGTCGCCCTATCCGGGCGCGAGGCGGTTCGGCGAGGGGGCACCGGCGGCCGCCGCGTCGAGGTTCGCGATCGTCGTCCCGGCGATCGTCGTCATGGCCTCGTGCGTGAAGAAGGCCTGGTGGCTGGTGAGCAGCACGTTCGGGAAGGTCATGAGCCGTGCGAGCACCTCGTCGTCGAGCACCTGGTCGGAGAGGTCGCGGAAGAACTTCCCTTCCTCCTCCTCGTACACGTCGAGAGCCACGCCGCCGACGTGGCCGGACTGCAGGGCGCCGATCAGCGCCTCGGTGTCGATGAGCTTGCCGCGGCTCGTGTTGACGATCGTCACACCGCGCCGGCAGCGCGACAGCGCTGCCGCGTCGAGGAGGTGGTGCGTCGCGGGGACGAGTGGGACGTGCAGACTGACGATGTCGGACTCGGCGAGCAGCGCGTCGAGCGGCACGTAGCGGACGCCGAGGGCCTGCACGTCGGGGTGCGGCCGGACGTCGTGGGCGAGGATCAGGCATCCGAACCCGTGCATGATGCGCGCGAAGATCGCCCCGATGCGCCCCGTGCCCACCACGCCCACCGTCTGGCCGTGCAGGTCGCGGCCGAGGAGGCCGGCGAGCCGGAAGTTGTGCTCGCGCGTCCGGTTGTAGGCCCGGTGGTCTTGCGGTTGAGGGTCTGCAGCAGCGCCACCGCGAACTCGGCGACCGCGTGCGGCGAGTAGTCGCGCACGCGGAAGCAGGCGATGCCGTGTCGCGCGGCGGCCTCGAGGTCGAGGTTGTTGTAGCCGGTGGAGCGCTGGACGATCGTCCGCACCCCGCCGGCGGCCAGCGCGGCCATCGCGGCCGCGTCGGCGCGGTCGTTGACGAAGAGGCACACCGCGTCGAAGCCCCGCGCGAGCGCGGCCGTCTGTGCGTCGAGCTGTGCCGTCGTGTACTCGAGCAGGTGGCGCCCGGCGTTGGCCGCATCGAGGAAGGCACGGTCGTAGGAGTGCGTGTCGAAGACGAGCGTGCGCATGGGCGGGACGGGGGGCGGTGGGGGAATGTCCATGATCGTCGGCGGTGCGGGGGCGCGACAAGGGCCGTCCCGTTAGGTTCCGCGCGTGCCGCGCCGACCGACGTCTCTCGTGCTCGCCGTCCTCGCCGCCGCCGCCGTCGCGGCGGCGATCGCGCTGGACCGCTGGGCCTTCGCCACCCTCGTCTCGCCCGGCATCTACGACCGGGATCTCGGGCGGCTGCTGCGGGTGGCGGGGTTCCTCCCGACGTGGCTGCTCGCGTCGCTCGCGATCGGCCTCCACGATCGCGGCGCCGCAGTGTCGCTCCCGTGGCGCGGATGGCGGCGCGGGGCGACCGTGGTCGCGGCGGCGGCGGTGGCGGGCGCGGCAGCCGAGGTGCTCAAGCTGCTGGTCCGGCGCGAGCGGCCCCTCGACCACGCGGGGGCCTACGTCTTCCGTGCGTGGAGCGACCGGCCGTTCAGCACGGCCGGCCTCGGGATGCCGTCGAGCCACACCCTCGTGGCGTTCGGTGCCGCCGCCGCGCTCGGCGAGCTCTTTCCACGGACCCGGTGGGTCTGGTACGGGCTCGCGGCGGGCTGCGGGCTCTCGCGCGTCCTCGCGCAGGCGCACTTCCTGAGCGACGTGGTGGTCGCGGCGGTGGTCGGCACGGTCATCGGAATCTGGCTCGGGCGCGGCGGGCGTGCTGCCGCTGCGCGCTAGAGGATTCCCCAGAAGACCCGGCCGACGTCCACGCCGAGCATCCAGCCGCCCCCGCGCAGGCCGCGCGCGACGTCAACACGCATGAGTCCCATGAAGAACTCGCCCCCGACGCCGAGTGACGGATACCAGCCCTGCCGCCGCGGGGCGAACGGGGCCTGACCGTCCACGAAGACGGCATGCGCGTAGGGGGCCAGCGTCATGCGGCCCGGGACCCGGCCGTATCGGGCGAGCGGTAGCGGTGCGAACGTCACGTCGCGCCGGTATTCGATCCGCTGGAACGCGGCGGTGGTGCCGGCGAACGTGTGGAAGCCGTACCCGGGCCCGCTCACCGGCCCCCCGAGCAGCACCCGCTGCTGGGGCAGCAGGCGACCGCCGCCCGTGACGGCGCCCACGTACGACGACGTCGCGACGAAGCCGTCGCCGAGCGACCACCGCAGGTCGGCCGCCACGCTGCCCCGCCATCCCGTCACGCGGCCCGACGGCGTGTCGAACCAGAGTCCGCGCGACTCGCCCCGCAGGGCGGCGCTGCCGCGCTCGCCGATCATCCACGACGGGCGCTCGAGCCGCAGGCTCGCGCGTACCCCCTCGGCGCGGACGGCCGGCAGCGTCGGGTTGTACGAACCGCGAACCGGCGTAGCCAGCACGCGGACCGGGTCGTGCCGCTCGGCGGCGCCGTCGAGCGACCAGCGGAGACCGGCCCAGCGTCCCAGCACGAGGCGCGCCCCCACGCGCCGGACGTCCACCGGCTGGGTCATGTCCTGGCCGAACTCCTGCGCCGCGAGGGAGTTCACCGCGAGCGAGCGCTCGACGACGTCCCCCGCATCGGCGTAGTCGCGCGACGCGACGAGGTCCACGGGACCGCCCACCGGCAGCGGGATCGTGAAGGTGGCCGTGCCCTTGGCCTGGCGGTCGGCGAGGCCGTAGCGACCCACGAGCCGCAGCGTCGCGGTGCCAGCGGGCCGGACGGCCACGCCGGCGCCGAACGCGAGCCCCTCGGCGCGCGTCACGCGCACCAGCTCGCTGAGTCGCGGCATGGCGGCCCTCGCCCGCGGTTGTGGCGGCACGAGGCGCCGCAGCAGCGCCTCCTCCGCCGCCTTGCGCACGTCGCGCACGGCCTCGGCCCCGGCGACGAGCGCATTCGCGCGGGCGGGATCGAGCACCGGGCCGTCGAAGGCGTATGCCCGGAGCGACTCGGGTGCGGCGAACACGAGTTCGGGGCCCGCCGCCTTGGCGGTGTCGCGCCGCGGCCGCTCGGCGACCTCGTAGTCGGCGATCTCCCAGCGTCCGCGCACGATGCCGCGCGCCGGCACGTCGAGCCACGTCGCCACGCGCTGTACGTCGAGTTCCTGGCGCCGGGGAAGCCACCACTTGCCCTCGACGAGCCCGTTCTCGAGCACGACCGACAGCCGCTCGATCCGCTTGTCGAGGATCGCCGCCGGCGTGAAGGTGAGTTCGAGGCGGACGATCTCGGCCGACTCGCGGTCGAGGTAGGCCGCGCCCACGGCGAGCGCGTCGTCGTCCAGCCGCGGGCGGAAGGCCACGCGCAGCACGGCGATGCGGGCGCGGCCGGTCGAGAGGAACTGCGAATCCACGACGGCGAAGCGGTAGCGCGCGAGGCCGGCCGAGGAGAAGGGATGCACGATGTCGGAAACGTCGCGTCCCTCGCCAAGCCGGATGCGGTCGGGGAAGTTGCCCTGGACGATGCCGTACCGGTCGCGGTAGTAGCCGATGTCACCCGGGAAAAGCGCGGTGTCGCGCAGGCCGACGACGACCTGGCGCGAGATGCCGGGGGCCCGCCACGATACGTCAACGGCGACTTGCGCGGCCTTGACCAGCAGCGGCGGCATCAGGGCCGTGTCACCGAATTGCCCGAGAAAGGCGAGCGTCCCGCGGGCCTTCGCGCGCCACGCCGCCAGCCCGAGTGCTCCCTCGGGATCGGCCCGTCGGCGCGCGGCCCGCTCGGCGAGGGCCACCGCTTCCGGGACGTCCCACGCCTGCGCGGGGAGCGGGGCCGCCGCGACCGCGGCAGCGACGAGGGCCGCCGCCGCCCGTCGGCGGATCACGGCGTGCCGGTGGTGCGCCCGGGTGCGCGATCGAGCCGCTCGATCGTCGCCGTGCTCGGCGCGCGCTCGCGGCGGAGACGGGCGGATACCCGCTCGGCGGTGCTCATGACGCGCAGGATGTTCTCGCCGGCGAGCTTGCGGAGGTCGGCCTCCGTCCAGCCGCGGCGTGCGAGTTCGGCGAACAGGCCCGGGTACTTGGAGACGTCCTCAAGCCCCTCGATGACCGTGTCGATGCCGTCGAAGTCGCCCCCGATGCCGACGTGGTCCGCCCCGGCGATGCGACGGACGTGCTCGACGTGGTCGGCGACGTCGGCGAGCGTCGCCTTGGGCGCCGGGTTGGCCGCCACCCACGCCTCGAGTCCGCGCCGGACGGCCGCGGTGTCGCCGGCCGCGTCGCGACGCAGTTCGGCGGCCCGGCCTGCCCGCTGCCGCGTCCACGCGACCAGCCGGGCCGAGACGAACCCCGGGACGAACGTCACCATCACCACGCCGCCGTTGCGCGGCAGGCGCGCGAGGATGCTGTCCGGGACGTTGCGGGGGTGATCGGCGAGGCCGCGAGCGCCCGAGTGCGAGAAGATGACCGGGGCCTCGCTGACGTCCAGCGCCTGGCTCATCACCGACGGTGCGACGTGCGACAGGTCAACGAGCATGCCGAGCCGGTTCATCTCACGCACGACCTCGCGCCCGAACGGGGTCAGCCCGCCGCGTCGGGCCGAGTCGGTCGCAGCGTCGGCCCAGTCGAGGGTCTGGTTGTGCGTCAGCGTCATGTACCGGACGCCCGCGTCGTAGAAGGCGCGCAGGGCGCCGAGCGAGTTCTCGATCGCGTGGCCGCCCTCCATCCCCAGCAGCGACCCGATCCGGCCGGCGGCGAACGCGGCGCGCACCTCGGCCGCGGTCGTGGCAAAGCGCAGCCGGTCCGGGTAGCGGGCGATGACGCGGCGGGCAATGTCGATCTGCTCCAACTGCACGCGGGCGAAGCCCGAGTCGCGGATCGTGCCCGGGATGTACACCGACCAGAACTGCCCGCCCACCCGGCCGGCGGCGAGCCGCGCGAGGTCGGTGTGGCCGGGTGTCGTCTTTCGCAGGTCGTACGCCTCGACATCGCGCGGCGCGGCGGCGGCGTTGCGGATCGCCCACGGCAGGTCGTTGTGGCCGTCCACGAGCGGGACGGCCCGCAGCACCCGCTCGGCGACCGCGCGGTCGCGGGCAGACGGGGCGGGCTGGCTCCCGACCACGGAGGCCGCGAGCAGAAGGAAGCCGATGGCGAGGCGCATGATGACGGGGAACGCGGGTGGACGACCGAATCCGAAAGGTATTCGTCGGGGCTTCCCGCTGCTCCTCTCGGGTACCACCTGACACCGGAGACCGGCGCTCCGCGCGGCGATAATGCGTTCTCATTGCGGGGCGGGGCGCGGGCGCATAGCCTTCGCCCCGTGTCGTCGTGGTCGGCCGTCCTCGGCAGCGTCGCCGTCGTCACGGGGGTGCCGCTGGCCATCATCGCCGGCTTGGCCGCCTCCGGACGACGGCTGACGCGTATCCTGCCGATCCTCGTCTCCTTCGGGGGCGGGGCACTCATCGGCGCTGCCGTCTTCCATCTGCTGCCGGAGGCGTACGCCCGCCACCCCACCGTGGCCTTCGTCGCCGTCAGCGTGGTCGCCGGGATCGTCGGATCCTACCTCCTCGAGCGATGGCTCCACCGGTGGCAGGACACGCGCCACGAGGCCCCGCCATCGCCCGGGGACGAGGTGTCGGCCTTCGACGATCCGTCCATGGTGGTTCTCAACTTCGGCGCGGACGCCGTGCACAATTTCCTCGACGGGGCGCTCATCGCCGCCGCCTACCTGGCGGGTGGCACGCCGGGGATGGTGGTCACGCTGACGATGGTCGCGCACGAGGTTCCGCGCGAACTCGGTACCTTCGGCGTGTTCGTGCACTACGGCGCGCGTCCATCGCGCGCCGTGCTCTTCAACGCCATCACCGGGCTCTTCGCGATGGCGGGGGCCACGCTCACCCTGCTGCTCGGCGAGGGGACGGCGCAGGTGGCCGAGGTCGTCGTGCCCTTCGCCGCCGGCGCCTTCCTCTTCGTGGGCGGCTCGGTGCTCGTCTCGCAGCTCAAGGTGGTGCGCGCGTGGGAACTGCCCCTCGGCCAGCTCGTCGCCTGCGCGGCGGGCCTCGCCCTCTCCGCCGTCGCCGCCGCCGGTCGCTGACGGTCGCTGACGCGCTACGGCGCGGATTGCCCGTAGCGCTTCCGGAACTTGTCCACGCGGCCCATGGTGTCGAGCATGCGCTGCTGGCCGGTGGGGTGGATGTCGGGCTTCATGCAGCGGAGCTCAGGGCGGAAGGAGACAACGGCACATCGTCGCGGAGCGCGGCGGCGAGGGCATCCCACGCCTCGGCCGTCTCGAGCGGCGACACGGACAGCGCCCGCCGCACGTGGCGCGGGCGTTCGGCGGCGCATTGCCGCCGATGCTCGGGGCCGGCGGCCTCGAGGACGAAGCGTTCGTGGGAGGCCAGCGCGGCGGCGATGCCGGCGACGAGCCGCCGCGCGCGCTGCCATGCCGCCCCGTCGCGCGGGGAGCGCACCGGCGCCACCTGTTCGGGAAGCCAGGTGGGCATCGGGACGTCGGCGAACGGTGCCAGGCGCGGGAGAAACCCGTGCCGGCGCAGCAGAACGCCCCCCTCGGTGTCGTCGCCGAAGAAGATCCCGAAGCCCCACGCGATCAGCCGCTGGCCTCGGCCGAGGTCCCGGACATAGGCCGCGGTCCCGGTACCCAGGATCTCGGGCCGATGCCGCACGAAACCGGCCCGGCCGAGCAGGTTGCCGCCCGGCGCATGGATGTCGCGGCCGAGGCACCAGAGCTGCCAGTCGAGCAGCGGCACGCCGAGGCGCACGACCGACGGCGCGAACGGTCCGGTGATCGGCGACCGCATCGTCAGCGGCCGGCGACGACGCCCGTTGCGCCAAGACGACGCACCGAGAACAGCAGCAGCCCGGCGCCCAGGAGCACCAGCAGCGCAAGCCCGGGCAGCACGCGCGCGGCCACCGTGCCGAACGACTCTTCGACAAAGGTGAACTGCGGCAACGCGCCGAGATCGGCCGGCGTGAGCATCGCGCCCGAGACCAGCCCGGGGGTGAAGTACTGCCGCCAGGCACGGTGGAACGCGTCAACCTGGGTGTCGAAGGCGCGATACCGGGCCGAGGAGGTGCCGGCGAGGTCGAGCAATGCCCCGTGGGCGACGAGCGCCGGCGAGGCATAGCGCCAGCGGTCGGCGAGGGCGAGCTGCGCGCGCACGGCCGCGTCGAACGCGGTCATCGCCGGCGCCATCGCCTGATCGAGCTCCTCGGCCACGACGGCCGCGCGCAGGGCGAAGTTCTTCATGTTCCCGCCGCCGCCGCCCATCATCTCGGGGTGATCGAGGTAGTACTTCTGCAGCAGCGCCTCGCCCCGCGCGTTCACCGCGTCGCTCGTCTCGCGCAGCTCGGTCATCAGGGCCACGCGCGAGGGGGGCGGCAACGCGACCGACACGGCCGCGCCGAAGAGCGTCGGGGCGAGCACGACGACCACGAGCCACGCCGCGAGGGCCATCACTGCCGACGTCCCGCTGCCGCGGCCCATGGCGTTGATCGTCGCGCTGATGCCGAGCCAGAACAGGCCGTAGGCGGCGACCAGCACGAGCACGAGCGCGAGGCGCCCGGGGGCCGCCGCGCCGCCGGTCGCCAGCGCCACGACGCTGGTGCCCAGCAGGGCGACCCCGATCGCCGCCCCGCCGCGCAGCAGCAGCTTGCGCCCGAGCAAGCGGCCCGGGGCCTCCGGCAGCGCGAGCAGCAGGCCGAGCGTCCCCCCTTCGCGCTCGCCGGCGGTGACGTTGAACGTCAGCACGAGGATCAGCAGCGGAAAGACGATGATCAACGCGAACGCGAGGTCGAACCGACCGGTCAGCAGGTTGAGCGGATTCTCGATCTCGTCCGAGCCGGCGAACCCGAGCTTGGCGCCGTTGGTGACGCGCGTGTAATACGGCAGGACGTCGCTCTGGCCGACGGCCAATGGTGCGAGCGGCGTCGGCGGAAGCGCGACGTACCGTCCGCCGCGCGGGCCGGCGACGATGTTGGGCATCCGCGGGTCGGTCCACGGGGTGCGGCCCGCGGTGTCGCCGGCGGCGTACCGCGCGGCCGTGGCAGCCATCGAGTCGTACCGCGCGCGTTCCGCCTCGGTCACGCGCTGGATGGTCTCACGCTGGAAGGCGACCCATCCGCGCCCCGTGGCGGCCGCGACGCCGAGCAGGGCCGTGAACGCGAGGGCGAGGACGCGCACCGTCCGGTCGCCGTGGAAGAGGCGCCACTCGAGGCGCCACGGCGTGGCGCGTGCGGTGCCGCTCATGCGACGTCCAGCCGGCGGATCGCGGCCAGTCCCAGCCCGGCGGCGACGAGCCACGCCGTGAAGACGGCGAACGCGGTACCGGCGCCCGCGAGCGCCTCCCCGAGCGGCGGCGCTTCGTATGCGAACGACGGGATGCTCGCCCACAGCGCGGGCGGCGCCCGGTACGAGAAGTCGCCGGTCCGCGAGTTGGCGGCCATGTCCTCGTTCATCGCCTTCACCAGCATCCGGCGGTAGCGCTCGGCGGCCGTGGCGAAGGCGCGGTGCTGCTCGACGTCGGTCCCGGCGATCGCCATCGAGAGCGCGCGCACCGGCAGCACCGGCGCGACGAGCCCGGCGAGCGCGTGGACCCGCGCCTGCGCGCGGTAGGTGTCGTAGAGCCGGCCGAACTGCCGGTCGAAGACCGCGTTGCCGTGCTCCTCCCCCTGCTGCATCGCGATCGCGTCGAAGTTCACCGGGAGCGCCTCGACCGTGGCGACGTCGTACTTGCGCAGCGTCTCGGCCTTGAGCCGCTCGATGTCCTCGCCCGGCGAGTGGCCGTCCACGCCGCCGGTCAGGTCGGCGCTGACCGCCTGCGCGAAGGCGAAGGCGCTCGGCGTGGGATGCGCTCGGCGCGCCAGCCCGGCCGCGAGCCGCGGCATCACGAGGGTGGTCGAGGCCCAGCCAAGGAGCAGGACCACCAGCGCCGCCCGCGCCGTGCGGGCGCGGGCCGAGACCGCGAGCGTCGCGGCGGCGACGACGAGGAAGTAGCCGAGGTACACCGCCGCGAGCAGGGCGAGCCGCGGAAGGTCCGCGACGAGCGCTGGGCCGCCCGCAGCGAGCGCGAGGGTGATGGCCCCGAGCACCGCCGCGGGCCCGAGCACCAGCCCCAGAGCGCCGCCGACCCCCAGCACCTTGCCGAGCACGAGCGCGCGCGCCGGCACGCCGAGCGAGGCCAGTTGCCGCAGCGTCCCCTGCTCGCGCTCCGTGGCGAAGGCCCCGAAGCCCGCGACGATGATCAGGAGCGGCACGAGCACCTGCAGGATTCCCGCGGCCGTCCAGTCGCCGAGACGCTGCACGGCGCTCGCATCCGCCGCCGGCCGGAAGCGGAACTCGTTCTGCTTGTGCGCCTCGAGCCAGGCAGCGACGCCGGTGTAGGGATCGACCCCTTGATCGAGGTAGGCGAGGGTCAGCTTGGGCTTGAACGCCCACAGGCCGTAGTGCGCCGCCGAGTGCGGGTTCCTGGGCCCCTGGTTCAGCCAGAACTCGCGCATCTGCCCCGCGGCCTGGGCCTGCAGGGCGCGTTGGGCGCGCCACGAGACGGCGCCGGCAGTGAGCGCCGCGGCGAGCAGCAGGGCGGTGACGACGGCCGCCCAGCGAAAGCGGCCGTCGCGGGTCATCTCGAGGAATTCCTTGCGGGCGATGACGGCGAGCATGGGCGCCTCAGTCGGTCATGTGCTCGAGGTAGATCCGCTCGAGGTCGGCGTGTCCGATGTCGGCGGTCGCGAGCTCGGCGCGGCAGACGCCGTGCCGCATGATGCCGACGCGGGTCGCCGACTCCTTCGCGCGGAACAGGTCGTGGGTGGCCATGAGGATGGCGCAGCCGCGTTCGCGGAGCATCGCGAGGAGGGCGGAGAACTCGTTCGACGCCTTCGGGTCGAGTCCGCTGGTGGGCTCGTCGAGGAGGAGCGCGCGCGCGTCCTTGGCGAGCGCGATCGCGATGCCGACCTTCTGGCGCATCCCCTTCGAGTAGCCCCCCACGGGCCGACGCGCGGCGTCGGCGGCGAGGCCGGCCCGGGCGAGGTGCTCGAGCAGCTCGCCCTCGGCGAAGGCGCGCCCCGTGCCGAGGGTCGCGAAGTACTCGAGGTTCTCGAGCCCGGTCAAGTGGCGGTACAGCATGACCGTCTCGGGGATGTATGCGAGCCGCCGCTTGGTGGCCACCGGATCCTGCTCGACGCCCACGCCGTCCACCCGGGCGGTGCCGCTGGTCGGGGCGATGAAGCCGAGGAAGCAGTTGATCGCGGTCGTCTTGCCGGCACCGTTCGCGCCCAGCAACGCGTACACCTCGCCGGCGCCCACCGCGAAGCTCAGGGCGTCGAGGGCCGTGACGTCCCCGTAGCGCTTGGTGAGGCGGTCGGCGACGAGGATCCCCTCGCGGGAGGGGGCGCCGCGGGCAGGACCGGCGGACGGAGACGGCGCGGGGGCCGTGGGGACGGACATGGGCGCGGGCCGGAACGGGGCGTGGCAGGAATCCCCACGCTACTCCGGCAGGCCGCGCCCCTCGACCGCTCCCGGACCGGTGGTCGTCCGGGACCGGTGAACGGCATCCGCTACAGCTTGAGCAGGGTGTCGCGGAGCGCGCGCGACCTGATGCGGCTCACCCCCAGCGTCTGGCCGTTGGCGAGGGTCACCACGAAGGTTCCCCCGGACCCCGGCGAAACCTTCGTGATCGCGTCGGTGCGCACCAGCGTGGAGCGCGAGAGACGGAGGAAGCGCTGAGGGTCGAGCCGGGCCTCGAGGTCCCGCAGCGGGAGGTGCAGCGTGTGCTTCTCGAGCTGGTGCGTCGTGAGGTGGAGCGTCTCCCCTTCGGCCTCGATGGACGCGATCCGGTCAACCGGGATGATGTGCACGTCGTCCTTCTTCCGCACGGGGATGCGTCTGAGCCAGCCGCCGCCAGCCGCCGCCTGCGCCGCGCCGGCCTGCGCCGCGGCGCGGACGACCGCCGCGGCGTCGGCCGACCGGGCGTCCGCGCGGTCGAGGCGGTCGTGCGCCCGCTCGATCGTGCGCCGGAGGCGCACCGGCTCGACGGGCTTGAGCAGGTAGTCCACGGCGTTGAGCTCGAAGGCCTGCACGGCGTACTCGTCGTACGCCGTCACGAAGGCCACCAGCGGCAGGAGGTCGCGCGCGACGGTGCGCACGACGTCGAGTCCGTCGAGCTCGGGCATCTGCAGGTCGAGCAGGGCGAGGTCGGGGCGCTCGCGTTCGATCAGCCGGACGGCCTCGTCGCCCGAGCCCGCCTCGCCGACCACGACGACGTCGTCGTACGAGCGGAGCAGCGAGAGCAGGAAGGAGCGGGCCGGACGTTCGTCGTCGGCGACGACCACACGCAGCGGGGCGGCAGTGGGCACGAGGAGGACGGGTCAGGGAATCGGCGCGGCCGATCGCGCGACGCCCGGGCGCCGGCGCTGCAGCGGCAGGACGATGCGCACATCGGTGCCGCGGCCCGGGTGACTGGCGATCTCGAGGCGCCCGCCATGGCCGGCGAGCCGGCCCCGGACGTTGGACAACCCCACGCCCGCACCGGGCGCGGCAGCGGCGCCGGGATCGAACCCCGCGCCGGTGTCGATGACGTGGACGTGCAGTTCCTCGCCCGCCGGACCGGCGTGGGTGCGGGCGAGGACGCGCACCGTGCCACCTTCGCGCCGCGGCGAGATGCCGTGCTTGATGGCGTTCTCCACCAGCGGCTGGAGCAGGAGCGGGGGGACGACCACGGTATCGAGCGCCTCGGGAACGTCGATCTCGGTCACCAGCCGCTCCTCGAAGCGCGCCTGCTCGATCGCGAGGTAGTCCTCGAGGAGGGCGACTTCGTCGCCGAGCGTTCCGCCGTCGTCCCCGGGGGCGGTGCGTCCGAGGACCGCTCGGAGCAGCGAGGTGAGGCGGTACAGGGTGGCCTTGGCCCGCTCCGGCGCCTCGTCCATCAGCCAGCCAAGCGTGGTGAGGGCGTTGAACAGGAAGTGCGGGTTGAGCTGCGCCCGCAGGGCGCGCAGTTCGGCCTCGGTCGCGAGGCGGCGGATCTGTTCCTCGCGGGCGGCGGCTTCCCGGCGCTCGCGCTCGTGACGCAGCGCGTCGAGGCGGCGGGCGATCGTGCGGGCGGCCCCTTCGAGCAGGGCGACCTCGTCGGAGAGGAGTCGCCGCCCGTCGAGGGCCGGCTGGATCACGAGGCGCCACGTCGGCGGCTCAAGCGTGGGGATCTGCACGACGCCTCCGTCGCGGCCGGCGGCCGGCACCGTCACCAGCGGCGCGCCGACGACGTCGGCCGGAGCGCGCTCGATCCGGACCGACGGCTGACCCGTCAGGTGCGCCACCCCGCGGGCGGCGGCATCGAGCACGCCGGCTTCGTCCTCCGCCCCCGCCACGCCTGCGGCGAACTCGGCCTGCGCCGTCGCGAGGTCGGGACGCGCCAGCCACAGGCGGTCCACCCCCCGGTCAATGGCGCGTCCCAGCCGCGGCGCCACGAGGGCCACGCCGAGCGAGACCCCGACGATCGCCACCGTCACCGTGGCGTCGGCCCCGGGGAGCAGCAGCATGGCGCCGCCGGCCGCCAGCGCGGTCAACCCCGTCAGACGGGCTGCCCGCTTCAGGAAGAGGTCGGCGAAAGCGAAGGGGAAATCCTGCAGCAGCAACGCCACCGCCAGCGGGATCGCCGCGTGGTGCGCCAGCACCTCGAAGACCCCCATCTCCGGCTCGGGGCCGGCACCGTGTCCCGCGAAGTGCAGGGCGCTGAGGGCGAAGAGCGCGAGGCCGGCGATGCGCGCGATCCGCGTCGCGTCGCGTCCTCGGCGTCCGACCACGAGCACCACGAGCAGGGTCGTGTGCGCCCCCACCAGCAACAGAAGCGGGAGCCGCGCGGGCACCGCCCCGCCGCCCGCGGCGGCCGCCAACTGGGCCGCACCGGCCAGGATGCTGGCACCGTAGGCGGCGGTGCGAAGGCCACGCCCCATCGGGGCACGCCCGGTGACGGCGGCCTCGAGCGAAAAGGCCGGAAGGAACCCCAGCGCCGCAAGCCCGGCGGCCAGCGCCACGCGGCTCGCGGCCGGCGACAGGGCGCCGGGGGCGTCGATGACCAGCAGGGTGGAGAGGTGCCAGAACACCCCGGAGACCGCCGCGCCGACCAGCGGCGCCGAGCGCTCGGCGACGCGGCCCTGCCGGAGGGCCATTGCGCCGAGCAGCCCGTACAGGAGCAGGCCGAGGCAGCAGAGGATGATGTTGAGGGTCTGCACGCCCCCTAAACCTACCTCGGATCGGCTGGGTGTCCGGCGGGAGCCGGCGAATGGTAGTTATTCGCCGGCGAACAGGAATGGCCGACAGCTGCCGGGACCCGGCCGCGCTTCGTCGCGGATCGCGACGGCTCGATGTCCGTGCGAGCGTCTCCGCAGCGGGGCGCGACCGTCGGCTCAGGTCCGTCGCATCACGTGGCCTGCCACCCCACCTCCGAGGTACGACCGGACCTCGACCGGGGCGAAACCGAGCCGGAGCAGCGTGGCGGTGCACTCGTCCCGCGTACAGAAGCCGTCGATGCTCGGCGCGATGTAGCCGTAAACGACCGGCGCCCGGTGCCACGCCCAGCCCACGAGGTCCCCGGCTTGAAGTGTTACCCATGTCTCCGGCTGTTCACCACGCGGACGTTGCGTCGCAACAGCCCATCGCGCGACGGAACATCGCGCGACGGAACATCGCGCGACGGAACATCGCGCGACGGAACGGTGATGGTCTGCGCCCGAGTAGATGGTATGTTGGGCGCTCCCCGGTCCCGGGGCGCGCATGCCCGATGCGGTGCCGGCGGTGCGCGGCGTCCACAAACCCCGACGTCCCCAGGCGTCGCCGCTGCTTCGGTTGGTGTCGGATCATCTGCAGCGCCTGCAGACCGTCAACGACGACTGCCTCGCCCGCGAGTACGGCCCCTGGCGGCCCGTCGTCACGCAGGTGGCCGACAAGTTCCTCGCGTGCGGCGTCCTCGACCACGGGTTCGCCCGCATTCGCTGCGAGGCCTGCACGCCCGAGTATCTGCTCGCGTTCTCGTGCAAGTGCCGATACTTCTGACCGAGCTGTCATGCCAAGCGGTTGGCGATCTGGACCCAGTGGCACGACCCCACGCTCCTCGCGCCCGTGCCGCACCGGCAGGTCGTGCTCACCATCCCCGATCGGCTCCGCGCGTACTGTCTCTACCGGCGCCGCCTCCTCGGCGAGATCGCCCGCGTCGCCGCCCGCACCGTCACCGCCGCCATTCGCACGCTGACCGGCGAGCGCGACCTCGCCGTAGAGATCGTCGCGTGCCTGCAGACGCACGGCTCCCGGGCCAACTGGCAGAAGACCAGGCCGCCGGCATGCTGAACTGGCCGCACCCGGGATTCCACGTGCACACCGCCGTCTGGGTCCCGGAGGACGATCGTGCCTTCGCCACCCGACTCGCCCAGTACTGCGCCCACAATCCGGTCGCGCTCGAACGGCTGACCTACGACCGCGCCGCCAACGCCGTGACCTATCGCTCGGACCAGTCGGACGGCCCGACGGCGGGCACCGAGACGGTGGACCCACTGGAGTTCCTCGCCCGGGTCCTCGTGCACATCCCCGGCAAGGGGCACGTCACCAAGGGGCACGTCACCACGCGCTACTACGGCTGGTATGCCAACCGTCCGCGCGGGGGGCGACGTCAGGCGGAGCCCGCCGCAGCCGACACAGCGCCCATGATCTTCCCCGCGCCACGACTCGCGCCGACCGAGGCCACTCGCCGTCACCTCCGCACCCGCGCGCCGCAGGCCGGCGCACGAAGTCCCCCATCGGCGTGGGGGCCCGCGAGCCGAGGCGCGTCACGCGCCCCACGCCCGTCCGCCGACGCCGCGACTCCCCCCTGAGCACGCCTCCCTCGACGCCCCGCGACCGCGCGGGGACGTTCGGCGTGCGCGGCTGTCCCACCGGCTCGTCAGTTGGCCCCCCGCTGGGTTCGGCCCCCCACCTTGACCGAAGTTCTCGCGGCGCTCAAGGCGCCCGAGCGAGATCGAAGGCACGCCGCCGCCCCCCACGAGGCGTTGGCGAGGTCGGCGATCGCGCGGTATCCTCAATGGCGAGTCAACCCACTCCGATTGAAAGTCCTATCCGGCTGAGTCGCCGTTGTCCCAGACCGGCTCAGGTGCGATGACGTCGCCCTCTACGTCGATCGTTCGCTTTTGGGGTCGATCTGATCGTGACGAACAGCGATCTGACGGATCGGGTCGAGGTGAAGGCCGGTCGGCCGCAGATCCATGGCACGCAACTCTCCCTCGCGAATGGCCGCTGGGTGCTGGATCCGATCCGCGACTCGGTTGGCGTCGATGCGCGCCGCCGGGCCATGGGGCTGCCACCACTGGCCGACTATCTGCGGCTGGTGGATTCCGTCATGCGGCCGAAGTAGCCGGCGACAACGGATGACGAGGCGCACGCCATACCCATGCCGCTGACCGTCCTGGACGGCGGCCTCGCCACCGAGCTCGCCGCGCGCGGCCACGACCTGTCCGACGCGCTGTGGTCGGCGCGCCTGCTCGAGGACGCCCCCGACGCCATCGAAGCCGTGCATCTCGACTACTTCGAGGCCGGCGCCGACGTCGCGATCACCGCGAGCTACCAGGCGAGCTACGCCGGCTTTGCCGCGCGCGGCTGGTCGCACGAACA
>Ga0209990_10001095_pt1 | contig 24028 bp, 25 predicted proteins | sample NOAtaG_6_FD_187304 | JGI IMG/M metagenome (GOLD analysis project Ga0209990, IMG submission 187304) | Freshwater lake microbial communities from Lake Erie, under a cyanobacterial bloom - NOAA_Erie_Diel5S_2200h metaG (SPAdes) (version 2) | ecosystem: Environmental > Aquatic > Freshwater > Lake ...
GTACTCTACCCTCACCAAGGGTCTCCTCAAGCGACCCCCGGCACACCTCATCAAGAACGTAGGTGCTGTCACTGGTGCCTCTTCTGCATTCACTCATATCATCAACCGTGACGCCGTAGAACGCTATGTGGTCTTCATCACCAACGGTGACCTCAAGGTCTTCGATCTTGCTGGTAACGAGAAGACTGTCAACTTCCCCAACGGGAAGACCTACCTCAACAACAGTGACCCCAAGAAGGGCTTCGCTGTCACCACCATCGCTGACTACACGTTCATCTCTAACAAGTCCGTAGTGACTGCGATGAGGTCGGCCACTGAGCCTACTCGTCCCTTTGAAGCTCTTGTTGCTGTCATGGCGGGTAACTACGCCCGTAAGTATGAGATCATCATCAACGGCTCCACTAGGTCACAGTGTACCACCCCTGATGGAAGTAACCGTTTCCATCTACAGTATATCGATACAACTGTCATCGCTCAAACTCTTGCGTATGGCCTGACCAACTCTTACTCCAACTCTGGTGCTAGTTCATTCCAAGGAGAGTTTGGTGCTGGAGGTTCTCAGTATGATAATACGTCAGCAAGCGGCACTGGTATAGCTGCTTCTGCACCGTGGACGGTAACCCGCTACGGTAACTCTATCTACATCAAGAACTCCTCAACAGACTTCACCATCACGACCAACGATGGCTTCAACAACAACGCCATGAAGTCCGTGAAGGGGAAGACACAGCGTTTCTCTAATCTCCCTGAGTATACTGAGAACGGTATGGTGGTTGAGATTTCGGGAGAGAGTTCCAACAACTTCGACAACTACTGGGTCAAGTACGAGAGTGATGGCCGTGTGTGGAAGGAGACGCGCAAGCCTGGTGTCAAGCTTGGCTTTGATGCAGCGACCATGCCTTACATCCTCGTCCGTGAGAGCAACGGCTCCTTCACGTTCAAACAAGCAATATGGGGTGATCGACTGGTAGGTGATGAGGAGAAGTCCCCGGAACCCTCCTTCATCGGTCAGGCCATCAACGATGTCTTCCTCCACCGCAACAGACTTGGTTTCGTGGCTGGAGAGAACACCGTCATGTCTGCCTCAGGTGACTTCTTTAACTTCTGGCGCAGGACGCTCACGACGATCCTCGACACTGATCCCATCGATATCGGCTCCTCGTTCCCCAAGGTTGCCATCCTCAAGTACGCCTCGTCCTTCAACGGTGACCTCTTGTGCTTCGCTGAGAACGCTCAGTTCCGCATCACTGGTGGTGATCTACTGACCCCCAAGAGTGCAGCCATCAGGCTCCTTGGTGAATTCTCAGTGGACGTTGGGTGTAAACCCGTGTCCTCCGGTTCCTTCATGTACTGGGTGGGCAAGGACAATGACCGCGCTGTGGTGCGAGAGTTGTGGCTTGATGAGACTGGGACTATCCAGACACCTCTTGAAGCGAACTCCCACTGCCCTGACTACGTTCCCAAGAACATCTTCAAGATGACCTCCTCGACTGAACTCAACATGACTGTTGGGTTATCCACGGAACGCCAGAGTAGTCTCTATGTGTACAAGTACTACTGGTCTGGACGAGAGAAACCTCAGGCTTCGTGGAGCCGTTGGGAATTCGGAGCGACCATCCTGTCCTGTGACTTCATTGACACTGACCTGTGGCTTGTCCTTCTGGATGGGACTGATGTCCGTATCGTGAAGGTCCCCTGTCAGGTGGATGCCGTGGACACTGGAATGACCTTCCAGATTTACCTCGACCAGCGCGTTGAGTTGTCCGGTGGTACCTATGATGTCGGTAATGACCGCACCTCCTACACGATGCCCTATACGGTGACATCTAGTGTCGAGGCGTGGACTGGTTACTCTGGCACTGGGACCTACAAACCGGGACACAAGTTGCTGGTAGACAGCTTCACTGGAACCACCATCCGACTGGAGGGTGATACCAGGAACGAGAAGGTCTACGCTGGCTTCCCGTATACGTTCCGCTACAGGTTTTCCCCGCTGTACGTCAGGAAGAACGGGGATAGTGGTCCTCTTGTTATCACTGAAGGCCGCACTCAGGTCCTCCGTATGAGGCTCACGTTCTCCGACACCTCCTACTTCACTGTAGAGGTGACGCCTGAGAACAGGGCCAAGTTCACCTACGACAGCGCAGTCAACGCATGGTCACTTGATGATCCCATGATGAAGACTGAGGAGCTTGTCTTGGAGGAGAGTGATTACTCCTTCCCTGTGAAGTGCGAGAACACTCGCGTAGCAATCGACATCCTCAATGACCAGGCTGTCCCATCAGGCATCATCAGTGCCGAATGGGTGGGTCTCTGGTACCCCAAGACTAGGAGAATATGACCTACAACATCAGGGCGGCGTCTGTAATGGACGCTGCCATCATCGCCCCGCTTCTCCGTGAAGCAGACAAGAACGAGATCACTGCTATGATTGGATGGGACGCACAGTCTGCCATCGAGTATTCGATCCGTAACAGCGACGAAGCGTTCATCGCTACCCGCCCTGATGGTCATCCTATTCTCATCGCTGGTGTAGGGGAGGGTATACCGTGGATGCTCGGTACTCCCCTTGTCAGCAAGTATGGCAAGTCGCTCGTCAAGGAAGGCCGGAAGAAGGTCCGTGAATGGACTGACAAGTACGACTACCTAACAAACTACGTTGATGTGAGGAACTCTACCCATGTCATGTGGCTATCCTACATGGGGTTCACAATCGAGTTCGCCCATCACTTCATTGGGGCTGATCGTAATGTCCCATTCTATAGGTTTTACAGGAGCAACTAAATGTGCATCATGCTAGGTGCTGGTGCTATGGCGGGCTTGCAGCTTGCAATCGGTGCAGCCTCCACTGTGGTTGGTTTCATCGGACAGCAACAGCAGTACAAGGCACAGCAAGCCATGTACAACGAGAACGCCAAGAACGCACAACAGATGGCGCGTGAACAGTACGCGCACACTCAGAACCGCTGGCGTCAGGAAAGCGCAGCGGCTTCAATGGAGAAGCAGAACGCCAACGTCGATGCGATGGAAGGCCGCGCTACGGCTGCTGTCGCTGCTGGCGAGAGCGGCGTACAGGGTCTATCAGTCAACCAGTTCCTTGCCTCTTACTACGCGAAGCAGGGACGGTTCAATGACGCTGTCGATCAGAACTACCAGATGAACCGCGACTACCTCTGGGCCTCTATGGATCAAACCAAGAACCAGGCGCAGTCGCAGATCAATTCCATGCCTAAGCCCACCAAACCGTCCTTCTTGGATGCTGCTATCCGCATCGCTGGACAGGGACTTGAGGCTGCTGGCACTTACAATCAGATGAGAGGATACGCTTAATGGCAAGTCCTGGTCGCGTACAGGTGCGCGAGTTTGAGCGGGAAGGGCAACTTAATCCCGCTCCTGTAGTTAATGTAGTCCCTGTCGCACCCGTCAATCGTGATGGGGCCGGGAAGAACCTTATGAGTATCGCTGATGCCTTGTCAGGTCTCAGCACCAGCTTTGGTCGCTTCGCTGCCAACAACGCTGCCTACGCAAAGCAGGAGCGCGACAAGGCAGGAACCACTGCCGCCAACTATGCGATGGGTCAGTCCCCTGATGAGTTGATGGCAGACATGGCTGCTAATCCTCAGAAGTATGGCGCTGAGCAAATGCAGTTGATGTTCGCTGACAAGATGGCAGTGAAGTGGAGTGAGAACCTCCCTGCGCTCTACGAAGAATGGGACAAGCAGGGGAATTTCCAAGACTTCGTGTCGGGTAAACAGGCTCAGTTCGTACAAGAGAACTTCCCCGGTTATGCCAACGACGAGAAGTTCATTGGGTACTTCAACAAGGCTGTGGAGCCTTATAATTCTCGGATGGCTAATGCTCATGGCGTGGAAACGTCGAAGCAGTTCGCCGCTGAGAAGGTTGATCTTATCACCTCCCATATTACCAACATGGTTGCTGAAGGACAGAACAAGGGCATCTCCCCTTCCATCATGTCAGCAAGCATCTTCCGCGAACTCCAGAGCCTCGCGCCTTGGAAGAGCATGAGTGGCGAGGACAGAGACAAGCTGATCCTTGGGTATGTCGAAAGCCTCACGAACAACCCTAACGCAACCAAGGAAGACAGAGAACTCGCTGAGCGTCTTCTGAAGATGCCTCGTCCTGTGGACCACACTGCCCCCGCTAGGAACACCACTGGTGGCTCTATCCGCTACGACAAGCAGTGGCAGATGGCTGGTGTGAAGTCTGATGTGGCGGATCGCGCCCGTAAGGCTTCTGCGATGTTTGGTCGTGAGCTGGTAGTGCAGTCAGGTCACCGTAGTAAGGAGTACAATTCTTCTGTTGGGGGTGCCAAGGGTAGCCGCCACATGCACGGAGACGCCTTGGACATCTCAATGGCTGGGATGACTGACGCTGAGAAGAAGAAGCTTGTAGCATCACTCTCCGCTGCTGGCTTCAAGCGCATCATTGGCTATGGTGGAATGAACGCCATCCATGTCGATATGGCTGAAGGGTATACCAACAGCCCAAACGCCAAGGTCGCTGATGGTATCTACGTTATGTGGAACAAGTCAGAGAGCAACAACGGAAGCGCACCTCAGTGGTACAAGGAAGGCATCATTGAAGGCATGGCTGGTGGAGTTGTTTCTGATGCTCCCTCCACTGGTGAAATCCCTTCTCTCTACGACAACCCCAAATACACCACTCAGGCACAGTCGCTACTCGATGCTATGGACACCAATTTCCGTGTACGGAACTGGAAGGTAACGTCTGAGCTTGAGACTGAGTTCAACAATACGTTCATGGCTAATCCTCTGACGGCAACCTCCGCACAGATGGATGAGTTCCAGAAGAAGGCTGAAGATTACTTCACCCCTGATCAGTTGATGAACTTGAAGCAGAGGTTTGAAGCCGAGAAGATCAAAGCCCAACAGAAGGTACAGTCGCAACAGGCGCATGTTGAACAGAAGAAGTATGTCGTTGAAGACGCCTTGAGAGCAATCGAGACTGGCGTAACAAGCGGCGAAGACAGCGGGATGTCTGCCCTGATCGACGGTGTGGAAATCGCCAGCGACAAGGAACCCGGTAAGACCACTACCTTCTCCGCTGAAGAGGTGAAGAAGGAAGCTACCAACGCTCTGTTCGCAGCCGCTGAACAGAAGTTCCCCGGTAACATCCAAGCACAGGTCCTATTCATGACGCCCTACCTCAAGAAGGGGCAACTGAAGACAGACAGGTGGAAGGATCAGATTTCCCAACTGATGCTGGCTAACAGTGCAGAGAAGTTGAAGGAAGGACTGTCTGATCAGGACAAGGCTACCGCTGAACTGCTTGGAGCATTGATGGAGACAGGTGAAATCCCGTTCGTCAACTCTATCACCCCTGAGGGTGGGAGGACGTTCGTGGATGTCTTTGCTCTCAAGAAGTCCTCAGGTCTAACCAACGAGGAAGCTCTTCGTCAGACCTATCTGCTGATGAGTGATCCTGACAGACCTGGTCGTGCATTCGCAGATGTCGAGCAAGTCCGCAATGGGTGGAACCATAATGCGTCCTTTGTGGAACGTATGGAAAGCGTTCAAGGTGGTGAGCTTCTCCGTAAGAGGCTCCAGACGCTTGCCCTTGCTGGTGCTGATGTCAAAGACGAGAATGTTGTCGAACAGGCTGCTGAGTGGGTGAACACCAACCATGTGAAGGTTGGTCGTATGTTCATCCCCAAGCGGATCATGGGGTGGGGGGATAACACCGGAGAGGACATCAAGGGCATCATCGAGGACATCGTTCCAAAGATCGGTGACAAGATGTACCCGCCAGTGGAAGACCTTGAGAACGTCACATTGATCGAGGTGCCTGATGGGTACGCTCTTATCGACATGAACACAGGCAACCCCTTCTATGCCAAGGGACCACGCGGAGAAGTGGACCGAACAAAGACGTTTGTCATTCGCAAGGATGACGTTGATGCCTTCCGTAAGGTTCGTAATGCCCGCGCTACAATCCCTGCTGAGGTCTATCAGGAACGGTTTATCAATGCTGCTGGCAAGAAGGTCATGATCGAGGAGATTGTGATCGATGGTCGCGGTATCGATACATTCTTCTCTCCGGGTACTGAGAAGGTCATCAAGCGTCCAGCAACCCCTGCTGAGATCATTGAGATGGAAGATGAGGCCAACGCCAAGTCTACTGCTGAAGCTGTGTCTACGGCTACACAGAAAGAGATCGAAGCTTCTCCGACCACTAAGGTCCAAGAAGGTACGGCTACTCTGGATGAGCGCATCGATGCTGCACGTTCGTTCTTCCCTGAACTACAGGACAAGAGCGACGAAGAAGTAATACAGTTCCTCAAGGATAGGGGAGCTATTCCTAACAAACAGGAGTAACAATGCAAGACGAACTCCGGTTGGCTATCATCGAAGAAGCCAAGCGTATCGGAGCTAACCCTCACGACTTTGCTACGGTGATTTCGTATGAAACCGGAGGAACCTTCGATCCTTGGAAAGATGGTCCTACTACCCAGTGGGGCCAGCACAAGGGCTTCATCCAGATGGGTGAACCTCAGCGCCAGAAGTATGGGTACACGGAAGGTAAGTCCGTCCGTGAACTGGTTAAGTCTTCTGCCGACTATCTTGTAGACAATGGTTACAAGCCAGGAATGGGCCTACTGGACATGTACTCCACCATTAACGCTGGAGGACCTGGGAAGTACAATGCCTCAGACGCCAACAACGGTGGCGCTCCGGGGACTGTAGCCGACAAGGTCTACGGCCAGATGGGTGGACACAAGGACAAGGCTATGGCTCTGCTTGGGGGGACTTATGTCCCTCCAGCACCCTCCAGTCCACTGATGACCCCCTCTAGGCAGGGTGTCACGAACTCTAGTCCTGTAGAGGGAGTTGATCATAGCTGGCTGGCTGACTTTGTCCCCGTCAAACATGAAAGCCCTCAGCAGGAATACTTCCGCAACGCCTACATGAACCCTGACCCTCCGGGTTATCTTGGGAGCTTGCCCACTGCCTTTGCCAACGATTGGTCACCGAACATGATCGCTGATCACTTGGCATCGTCAGGGTTTGATCCCGATCCCAACTTTGACAACATTGCCAGACAGGACGCTCTCAAGCAGCTTACCAAAGGCAAGGTATATCCTGAGGAGATGTTGAACTCCTTTGGTGAAGCCCAGTCGAGGGCTGAGATGCAAGCTATGGCTAGTGTCTTTGACCAGCAGCTTGAGCGTGAGCGTGTTCTCTCGTCAGCAGGATGGTCTGGCTTAGGCGCGTCTATGACCGCTGCTATCCTCGATCCTATCGCTATTGGTGCTTCTGTGCTTACTGAAGGCGCTCTGGCTCCTGTCATCTACGCTGCTAAGGCTGGTCGCCTTGCCCGTATCGGTGAGGCTGCACTGATGGGTGGTGTGAGTAATATCGCTGCTGAGGCTGCCATAGACGCTGTGGACAACAGGTCTAGGTCTGTCAGCGACTACGCCATAGCTTTTGGCGCTGGTGCTGCACTGCTTGGTTCTTTCAAGACTTGGTCCACTAGGGGTTCGTCCCTTGGCCCTCGACTGACTGAAACTGCCAACAGGATGATCAACCCCAGAGTTCCCAATCAGTCCACCGCTGGTGCCGCTCAAGTGGGCTACGCTACCTTCGACAACCTTGGAAGCATTGGTAGTCTGACTGACGCTGATGTCCCCCAAGCTGCGATGGTCAATGCCCGATTGGACAACGCTGCATGGACAGGCCGTCACCATCCCACCGCTAGGTTCCTTGGTCGTACCCTGATGGAGGACCCTCTTGGCCGTGACGCCGCTGGTAACGTCCTCAACACCGCTGATGTTACAAGCGTAGAGAAGGCTATGATGTACCATAGGGAGGTGAACAACCTTCGTCGCTCCCTTGTTACGCCTTACACTGAGTGGGCCAAGGAGAATGGTATGATGGCAATGGGCATGTTCAAGACGAACAAGTCTTGGCTTGCCTTCGGTGACTACCTTGGTGGGTTTGAACCTGGTACTCCGGGGTATGCAAACCTCGCTTCTCAGCCGGCTTACGTCCGCAAGGCAGTGAGTGAACTGGACAGTTTCTATTCTCGTTGGGATGCCCATATCAAGAACCCCGGAGAGGAACTAGGGAAGACCTATAGACCACTCCCGTGGGGGTCTAGGTCCAACTATCGTCCAATGATGGTGGATCACGATGCCGTCCTTCGCATGATCGAAACGCACGGCAGGGACAAGCTCCAGCGAGCTATCGCCTACGCCATGCAGGATGTGCTTGAGAACCTCGATGAACGCCTCGCCAATAAGTTTGCGCGAGGGTACATGGAGAACCTCATCAAGTCAGGATATGGCAACGTAGATCAACTCAACCATGCTCTTGCTGGAAGGGACAGGGGTGAACTCCTGCGGTTCATCACTGAAGAACTCCAGTGGGACAAGAGTGACGATGATGTTGATGCGCTGATCGGGAAGATCATGCAGAAGAACAAGGACGATGAAACCAGTGGCAACCCTGCCCGTGGTAAACATCGTACAGCAATCAACTACAACTTCGTTGCTTCATGGGTGGAACCCAACGGCGACGAGGTGTCAATCCCCATCCGTGATCTCTTCTCTCGCAATCAGATACAGATGGCTGAGAGATATGCTGATCAGGTTTCTGGTCACATCGCCCTAGCCCGTCTTGTCGCCAAGGACCCCCGTACAGGGGAAACCATGATCAACGGTATCACTACTCGATCTGAGTGGAACGCTCTCATACGCGAGACGCACGAAGCAATGATCAGAGATGGTGTGAAACCAGCGGAAGCTGATGAAACCATCCGCCGTCTTGAGTATGTCTACGATCACATCACAGGCAAGCCAAGGCTCGGAGCCGCTGCTAACACTGCTTGGGCAGCGACGATGAGGCGTGTCTCTGGGACAATGTTTGTCAGGCTCATGCAGAACATGGGTCTGTATCAGTTCCAAGAGATTGCCCACATCCCTGCCGCAGTTGGTTTCCACGCAATGTTCAAGGCCATCCCTTCGATGCGTCTTGTGATGACTGCCAAGGGTGCAGAACGAAAAGCTCTGATCCCTGAGTTGATGGCTCTGCAAGGACTTGGGGATGACAGTATCCTCAACTTCACCAAGGGACACTTCCTTGAGGAAGCCTTCGGTGAAACCAGAGGCAACGCTGCTGGACGCATGTTCGACAATGCGCTGGCGGTGGGTAAGCGTATGACCAGCAAGATTTCCTTGTTCAATGTGGCTAACTCCATGTCTCACCAGATGGCTATGACAACCATCGCTCAGAGGTTTGGACTGCTGGCTATGAAGCACAAGGATAAGCTGGTCGCCAAGCAGACCCCTCGCATGAAAGCTGTAACCAAGTCCAAGGTAGTGAATGGTAAGGTTGTCCAAGAGACAACTGAAGTTCCAGTCTTGGACGATCTTGGGAAGCCTGTGTTCGACACCACCTACGACTTCAAGGTTGATGATATCAACTCTTGGTTTGGCAGGAAGGATGCAGATCGTATGCGGATGATGGGGTTCGATGACAAGTCCCTCGCTGAGGTACTGAAGAACATCTATCAGAACGCTGAGTTCACCCAAGGTGGACGATTGGTCTACATGAACTTTGAGAAGTGGGACCCTGTTGCAAGGGCAAGGTTTGCCCGTGCGCTGTACTCTTGGACTGGCAGGGTGATCCAGAGGAACGATGTGGGTTCTCTTGCGAAGTGGATGACAACTCCGCTTGCAGGTATGATCTTCCAGTTCCGCTCCTTTGTCATGGGGGCCTGGGGTAAGCAGACGCTACACAATATTGCGAACTTCGATCCTCGCGCTATGGCAGTCCTGATGTCTCAGGTTGGTGCTGGTACAATGATGTACTATCTCCAAGGGAAGGCTCGTTCTCTCGGTAAGGAAGACCCTGACGAGTACATGGATGACACCATCCTCAAGGGGAACCTTACTGATACTCAGGCTGAAGCCTTGGTGCTTGGAGGTATTGGGCGTACTGGTGCGTCTTCCATTCTTCCCATGCTTGTCGATACTGCGATGCCTTGGATCACCGGTGATAGCCTCTTTGCTAACTCCAGAAGCTCTACTCAGGCAAGCGACCTGATCCTTGGGTCGCCAGCAGTGTCCACGTATAACGATGTCATGGCAACGCTTACTTCAGTTGGTGACATGGTCCGTGAGGGGCGTACCCCTTCGCAGCCGGAGTTACGGAAGATGGGTAGACTGTTGGGGGTATGGCTTCCGTTCACCATCGGTCTCGATAAGGTTATTCAAGACTACCCCAAGTACACTCCTAAAGAACCTAAATAAACCTAAGTGAGGGGGCTTCTAAGGCTCCCTCTCTCCTCTCTATCAATCAGGGAAATCGATGGCTAATAGCTACGTAACGTACACCGGGAACGGTGCTACGCAAACCTACAATGTTCCCTTCCTCTATCTTGACCGCTCCCATGTGAAGGTGTTTCTCGATAACGTAGAGACCTCTGCCTTCGTGTGGTTGAGTGATAGCCAGATCAGGTTTGACGCTGCGCCCACCAATGGTGCAGTCATCCTGATCAAGCGTGACACTGCGAATGCCCCGTTGGTAGACTTCACCGCCAAGTCACGCTGGCAGACGGCAGACCTCAACAAGGCAATCCGTCAGGCTATCTACATTGCAGAGGAAGGCGAAGAGTACTCTTCCAAGTGGTACACCGGAACTGGTGCGCCACCGTCATATCTAGGGATCGAGGGTGACCTCTATCTGAATACCTCCAACGGTGATGTGTACCGCAAGGGTAACGCATCGTGGAGCGTGGTTGACAACATCACCGGACCTACGGGACCGCAGGGTGCAACTGGACCTCAGGGTCCGCAAGGCGTCCAAGGTCCTCAGGGTGTCGCTGGTGAAAGCGTTCGTATCCTTGGATCGTTTGCTAATGCAGGTTTGCTCCCACTTGTGGGCAATACTAACGGTGACGGCTATCTCGTCAACGCTGAGCTTTATGTGTGGAACAATGGGTCTTGGTCCAACGTAGGTTCTATCCAAGGTCCTCAGGGAGACACTGGTCCTCAGGGCGCAACGGGTGCTACTGGCCCTGCTGGAACTGATGGTTCTCTCTGGTACAGTGGCGCTGGTGCTCCCTCTGGTGGTCTCGGTGTTGTCACTGATTGGTATCTGAACGAGACCAACGGTGATGTCTATGAGAAGACTGGTGCTTCTGCTTGGACGCTTAGGGACAATCTTACTGGCCCTCAGGGTCCCACTGGTGGGACGGGTGCAACTGGTCCGCAGGGTACTGCTGGCGCTCCCGGCTCCAAGTGGTACAGTGGCACTGGCGCTCCTGCGACTGGTTCCTATGCTGTCGGTGACTGGTACCTCAATGACGCCAATGGCGATGTCTATGAGAAGACTGGTGTCTCGACGTGGACCCTTCGTGACAACATCACTGGACCTCAGGGCACTACTGGTGCAACTGGTGCAACCGGTGCTACAGGCGCTACTGGTACAAACGGTACCAATGGTCGAGACGCTGGTGTCCGCTATGTGTTCTCCACGACCACTACTGACGCCGATCCTGGTGACGGTAAGATCAGGTTCAACAATGGAACCATCGCCTCTGTAACTGAGCTTTACATCGATGATCTCGATGATGAAGCGAACAGCATGACGAACTGGCTCGACAGCTTGGATGATAGCACGACCTCGGCCAACCGTGGTCTTCTCCATCTGAAGCCTTCCGGCTACTCCAACTACCTCCTGTTCCAGGTTAACGGTGCAGTCGTGAACATGACCGGATACCGCAAGGTTCCTGTCTCCTATGTTGCTGGTACGCTCCCGTCCAACAACGACACGCTGTTCATGTGGTTCTCCAGAACTGGTAACCAAGGTGCCTCTGGTTCTGGTACTGGTGACATGACGAAGACCGTCTATGACCCTAACGATGACGGTAAGGTCGCCTCTGCTGACAGTGCTGACAGCGTTCCGTGGTCTGGTGTTACTTCCAAGCCCACCACTCTGTCGGGCTATGGGATCACTGATGCTGCCGCGTCCTCGCATACCCACACAGCTTCTCAGGTCACTGACTTCGATGAGGCTGCACAGGATGCTATTAATACGCTTCTCGCCAACGGTTCCCACACCCGCATCACCTACTCCTACAACGATGCTGGTAACGGACTGAGCCTGACTGCTACGGCGCAGGACTGGACTGAGATTACTGGCAAGCCTACGACCTTTACTCCGTCCGCTCACAGTCATGTCATCTCTGATGTGACCAACCTCCAGACCTCGCTTGACGCCAAGCTGAACCTGTCTGGTGGAACGATGACTGGTCTGATCGCCACTGTGGCTTCTGCTGTCGGTGGCGCTGGTCTCCGTGTTCCTCATGGTGCGGCTCCCACCGCTCCGGTGGATGGTGACCTGTGGACTACGACGAGTGGAATGTTTGTCCGTGTCAACGGTGCGACAAAGGATGTGTCGCTGTCTGGTCACACCCACGCTGTCTCGGATGTTGTTAACCTCCAGACCTCTCTGGACGCCAAGGCCTCTCTTGCGTCTCCTACGTTCACTGGTACGCCCGCCGCTCCTACGGCTTCGGCATGGACTGAGACAACCCAGCTTGCCACTACGGACTACGTGGTGGAGACCGTACGTACTGTTCCTGCCAACGCGCAGTCTGGTACGACCTACACGCTGGTGCTGGCTGACGCTGGTAAGGCTGTGCGGCTTAGCAACGCCTCTGCCATCACGCTGACAATCCCTACCAACGCATCCGTTGCGTTCCCGTTGGATACCCGCATCGACATCATCCAGATGGGTGCTGGTCAGGTTACTGTTGGTGGTGCTGGTGTAACAATCAGGTCCTCAGGATCAAAGCTCAAGCTCACTGGACAGTACTCTGGTGCCACTCTGTTGAAGATTGGTACCGACGAGTGGGTCCTCATCGGAGACATTACGACCTAATGATCAAGAAAGCTCTGCTGGCGGGTACTCTCGCCGCTGGCTTGATACTTCCGGCGTTCGCTGAACGCTCACTGGTACAGGTGAAGGCGGGACTAATCCTCCCGCCCAAACCTGCCATCATCAAGCCTGAGAACCTTGAGTTCTCGAAACATATGCTGGCGATGCCCTTCACGATGGGGATGCTGGCTCCGAAACAAGCTTCTCAAATCCAGTTTGTTGGAGGAAACATCACCTCCAAAGCTGGGGCTACATCCGGTAACAGCACAATTGCGTTGAACTCCGGTCTTACTGGAGGAATCTCTTCTTCCGTAAGTAACGGTGATCTCGTTCTAGCGGTGTTCGCTACGGGATCGACCGCTGATAGAACACTATCTATCACAGACGGTACAAACAACTACACACTTGTTGGTACTGAGCTTTACTCCAACGACAGTACGGACACAAACCTACGGGTTGCGTACAAGTTTGTATCCGGTGACACTTCTGTCACCTTTGGTCCAACTGGTTCTACTAACGATGCCGGGGCAATGGCCGTCTATGTGTTCAGGGGTGTCCATCCGACAACCCCGCTAGATGTAGCAGCAGTAACAGATACAAATATTAATACTGGTGCTGCCAATCCTCCGTCTATCACTCCTGTAACAGCAGGATCGTTCATCGTAGCTATCGGCGCATCTGGGAGCTTCTCCACCTACACCTTCACCTCGTCAGAACTGGTTTCGTTCCGTACTGTTAATGGAAGCGGAGTTAACGACATCACTCTTGGTATCGGTCACAAGAATGACTGGACAAGTGGGGCGTTTGATCCAGTCGCATTCGGTCTCTCCGATGCTGATAGCACCGGCAATTCATGGGCCGCGATAACACTCGCTTTGCGCCGCGCCTAATCAACAGGAACTCCAATGAACCTCAAACCCGAACTTTTGGCTGTGATGACACAGCTTGGTGTCACCGAACCTGAGCTGGCTGTACTGGCGTCACGTATGACGTTCGCTGTGTCCTCGCTTGACGCACAGTTGAATGCGCTGAACGCCCAGATCGATCAGCTTACTCAGCAGCGTGATGCTGTCCTGGCTGAACTCCAGGCTGGTCAGGTGACCATGAACAAGCTGGTCAACCCTGTTCCTCCCTCCGAACCTGTACCGGAGGCACCCGCTGAGTAATGGAACCAAACCAACTCCTCCTTGATCTCCTAGACCGCACAGCGCGGATCGAAGAGAACCAGAACTTCATCAAGGCTAACATCCGTGACCTTCCCCAGTCCCCTCAGTGTCAGCACGATATCGCTGAACTCAGGGCAGAGATACTTGAGCTTGAGAGCTTCAAGACTGAAGTGGAGAAGAAGGTCGCATACATTGGCGGCGTCCTGATCTCGTTGGGCATGGTTGTGCCCTATGTGTTCAACTGGGTCGCCTCCCACATCCACTGGAGATCACCCTAATGGCTGACAAGCTCAAGGACATCTACAACCTTCTCGTCAACGAGATGGAGAGGATGCTCACTGAGGGCAAGACTGTTGTGGCTGGCGATGAGGTGGTGAAGGTGTCTGCTGACGCCGCCACTCTCAACGTCATCCGCCAGTTCCTCAAAGACAACAACGTGGGCGGTGGCCCCGTCGAGACCAACCCTGCGAACAGGCTGATCGACAAGCTCCCGTTCCCCAAAGATGCGGCTAAGGAGGCCCGTCACTAATGCGTCAGATCAACTATATCCTCCCGCGAGACAACAACGTGGAGAAGGGAACACTTCCCGCTGGTGCCTATAAGGTCACTGTAACAGGACTGAGCGGCAATGAGTTCGTCGCCATCGATGGCTGGGACGGGTCCGCTTGGGCTGTTCTGTATGCTGCCATCAATGCCTCTGAAGGGGGCATCATCGGCGGCACCACCATCACCGTACCTGCCAGCGGACGGATACGCTGCTCCCTCTCAGGCACAGGGAACACCAACGCCTGTAAGGTCCGTATCTCGAAGTAAGGTTACCCTAGGGAAGGGGGAGGCGAAATAAGAGCCGTAGAGGCCCGTCTCCCCTCCCGAAGGAAATCTACAAGGACAACTTAAGAAAGCCGCTGGCGACCCCTCTGAGGCCCAGCAATTAACCTTCTACGCCCAATCGCTCCCACAAGAGAGACAATGCCCAACTGCACCTACTGCGGTGCGTGGGATGGGAACAACCGTGACCATGTAGTCCCGGCTAGTTACAATCAGAACGTTCAGCGACACAAGAAGCACTTCAAGCAGGGGACAACCGTTCCATGCTGCGGGGAGTGCAACGTGCTGCTTGGTGACCGTCTGTACTTCTCCATCCCCTCCCGCGCCGCCTACCTTCTCGGCACCTATGAGCGCCGATACAAGAAGCTCCTCAAGCAACCAGACTGGTCTGAAGAGGAGATCGAAGAGCTGGGTCCCTCGATGAGGACCTCCGTCATCCAATCCATGAAGGACAAGAACGAGATCAGGCGTCAGCTTGAACACCTCCAGCTTGTCGCTGAAGAACACATCGAGGTCATTGTAGATGACTGAAGAATATGACCCCATCAAGGAAGACTTCCGCAACTACCTCTTTCTCGTATGGCGTCACTTGAACCTCCCCGATCCCACCCCCGTCCAGTTCGACATCGCACACTACCTTCAGCACGGGCCTAGACGCCGTGTCATTCAGGCGTTCCGTGGTGTGGGTAAATCATGGGTGACTTCAGCCTTTGTTACGTGGAAGCTCCTGTGTAACCCTGATAGGAAGCTGCTGGTGGTGTCGGCGTCGAAGCAACGTGCTGATGACTTCTCTACCTTTACCCTGCGCTTGATCAACGAGATGCCCATCCTCGCTCATCTGAGGCCCAAGGATGACCAGCGGTTCTCTAAGGTATCGTTCGATGTTGGCCCCTCACAAGCCTCTCACGCCCCTTCTGTGAAGTCGCTGGGTATCACCTCTCAGCTTGCTGGTTCCCGTGCACATGATGTGATCGTAGACGATTGTGAGGTCCCCACAAACTCCGACACCCAAGCCAAGCGTGACAAGCTGAAGGAACAGATCAAGGAGTTCGACGCCATTCTGTCTCCGGGTGACGATACCACCATCACCTATCTCGGTACTCCCCAGACCGAACAGTCGATCTACAACGAGCTTCCCAACCGTGGCTACGATGTCCGCATCTGGCCCGCCAGGTTCCCCAATGGGAAGCAGCGGGAGAAGTACGGTTCCTTCCTCTCACCCCTCATCGTAGAGATGCTGGACAAGTATCCTGACATCGAAGGTGGCCCTACTGACAAGCAGAGGTTCACTAATGAGGACCTGTTGGAGCGTGAAGCTTCCTATGGTCGGTCAGGCTTTAACCTCCAGTTCATGCTGGATACCAGCCTCAGTGACGAGGATCGCTATCCGCTCAAGCTCCGTGACCTCATGGTGCTGGATACAGACCACAAGAAGGCCCCTGTAGACATGGCTTGGGGTTCATCACAGGACCTTGCTGTTGTCGATATACCCAACGTAGGAATGTCAGGTGACAGATACCATAGACCATTCTTCATCTCCCAAGATTGGGCTGAGTACCAAGGTATCATCATGGCTGTTGACCCTTCAGGTCGAGGTGGTGATGAAACTGCCTATGCAGTGGTGGCCCATCTTCACTCCCGTCTCTACCTCCTCGATGCTGGCGGTCTTCCCGGCGGTTACGACAATGCCACTCTGGAAGGACTGAGCAAGATCGCTCAGAGGTACGCTGTCAACAAGGTGATCGTTGAGCCTAACTTCGGTGACGGTATGTTCAACCGACTGCTGGCTCCAGTGCTACAGAAGTACCACCGCTGTGCCATCGAAGACACTGAGCGGTCCAACACCCAGAAGGAACGAAGGATCATCGATACACTGGAACCTGTGATGAACCAGCATCGACTGATCGTGAACAAGAGCCTCATCAAGAGGGACTACGACAGTACCGCTGAACGTAGACCTGAGGAGGTCAACAGGTTCAGACTGTTCTACCAGATGACCAGGCTGACCAAGGACAAGGGTTCCCTTGCCAAGGATGACAGGATCGATGCTGTCGCTCTGGCTGTACATTACTGGAATAATGTCCTTGAACAGGATGCAACTCAGGCGGCTAAAGACCATAGAACTTCACTGCTAGATGACATGCTTGAGGGCTGGATGGACAGTCATCAGACAAAGGTCATGATGGGACTGGTAAGTCCTGATAATCACAAGGGAAACTGGGGAATTTAGACCCTTAGGACTACCATAACCGGAACAGGGAATAGAGTTACCACTGACCAGCCCACTCTATAGATAACTATAGTGGCACTGGAGTGGCATCCCTAGATGACTAGGAAGAGGGAGACCAGAGATGCACCCTCCCTCTCCCCCTCTAAGGAAAACACTCTAGATACACTATAGAGGACTATAGCTAACAAGGAACCAGGCTGGAGTGTGACTATAGTGAACTATAGACCATAGTCCTGTGGGAGACCAGAGATGGGTAAGAGAGTGATAGTAAAGAGGGACCCTATAGCTAAAGACTTAGGAACCACTAAATACCACTTAAGAGTAGTTAAGTGTCGTAAGGTGTACACTAGGAAGGTCAAACATAGGAAGACTAGAGTTGGACTATAGTGACACTGATGGGGACTACAGTGGCACTGATGGCAAGCGTAAGCGCGCTAAGGGGGTCCAATGTTTACTGTAGATATCTGAAGTGGTATCGATTGAAGCGCCGCGCTGGCCGACTCCCCGTGCCACCCTCGCTGGTCACATACATTCCTATACGCCTGGCATGTTTTCCTACGCCAACACATTGAAATCATTGGGCGGGAAGCGATGGGGCATCTCCTGCCGCGTGATGGTGGACCGCTGTGTTCCGCTGGGATGTCCTGCTTGCCTTTGTGGCAACCTGTCGTTTTCGGTCTACCGTCACATCGCTCCACACCAGTGACACGCTAGACCACATCACTGCACCATCGCTCCACACCAGTGACACGCTAGACCACATCCCTGCGCCATCGCTCCACATCGCTCCACATCGCTGCACCATCGCTCCACCATCGCTGCTCCACATCACTCCACACCAGTGACACGCTAGACCACATCGCTCCACGCCAGTGACACGCTAGACCACATCGCTCCACACCAGGTACACACCAGGCCCACATCACTGCACACCAGTGACACGCCAGTGACACGCTAGACCACATCGCTCCACACCAGTGACACGCTAGACCACATCGCTCGCAATAACATTCTTTACCTATCGCCCCAATGATTTCAGTGGCTTGTAAAATAGTTGCTACCTGTTATTTTTTTTGTTTGCATTAGATGTGGGATGATCCTATTCTTAGGGCATAGACGAAACGTCATTGCGAGACGAAAACAACGCACCACTACAGAGGCCCAAGACGCAAGGCCCGTCACTGGCAGCGCAAGCTTACTTGATCCAGTGCGGCATTCCGGCGGAAGGGGCGGACCTGAGGCAAGGCCCGATCAATTCCCTCTGTAGCACCTAAGCCGGAACTATCCCGGCGCAAGTCACAACGGCGCATGTCTAACAAACGCGGGTGACCTCTTGCTGGTGATTGTCGCGGTCTAATGCTGACCGCCTGATGATGGCCTAGCAGGGCCGAAACAATCACCAACAAACACAATGGAGACTGACCGATGTCCTACAAGGGAAAACTTATCATCTCAGGCAATAACGCTAAGACCGTCAAGGGTGACGGGGACGCATTCGAGACCGCCATCATGTATCTCGCGCCGTTCACTCAGGCGGGTGTGGGCAATGTGTGCAGCATGGCGGCAATGGCTGCTTGCTGGCAGGGTTGCCTGAACACGGCAGGGCGCGGCGCTATGAACACTGTCCAGGCGGCACGTGTTCGCAAAACCAAGCAATACATGACGGAACGTGTGTCCTTCCTTGCTCAGCTTGTGGAGGACCTGGAAGGCTTCGCGGCGTACTGCAAGCGCAAGGGTGTGAAGCCTTGTGTGAGGCTGAACGGCACGAGCGACATCATATGGGAAAAGGGACACCCTGTTGATCGTAACGGGATGCGTCATGCCTCATTGATGGCAGCGTTCCCTGAGGTACAATTCTACGACTATACGAAGATTTATACGCGGGTGGATAAGGTTATGCCTAGCAACTACAGCCTGACGCTGTCCTATAGTGAGGCTAACCCTGATTTCGCCCGTGAGATCATGGCGAGGATGCGGGAAGGCAAGGCTAACATGGCTGTTGTGTTTAGGGACCGCGCCCGTGTTGATGCCTTGCTTGCCAAGGGTGGCGATGTGGTTGACGGAGACAAGACAGACATGCGCTTCCTCGATCCTCAGGGTGGTTTCATTGTCGCTCTGTATGCCAAGGGCAAGGCAAAGCAGGACGCGTCAGGCTTTGTTATCGACTAACCATCCCACAACTAGGCCGAAACTAGGGGCTCATGTCCCTAGTCTCTCCGTCATGCGGAGACTGATGAGGCCCATCAAATAACACACAGAGGAACACAACCATGCTCCCTAAGCTCTGCTATGTGACTGCTACCATCCAGTATTTCCACAATGACGTTCCTAAGCGTTATGTGGAGCGGGTATATGCTTCCTCGTACGACGAGGTCCGTTCCATTGTGGAGGAACGTCAGCGTCATGCCTATACCTTCTCAATCGATAAGATTGAGGGACTGGACGTATGAGCACCAATCGCGCGGCTACTGTGTCCTAACCATCTCACAAGCGGGAAACTCTACTGCCATCCGGTCTAGCATCGGGTGGCATTGGGGCAAGCCAGCCCATGATAACAGCAACAGAGGAATACTAAAATGTTTTCAGTAGTCGAAAAGCCTGAGCTCTACATCAACCGTAGCAACGCGGAAAAGCTTGCCAGTGTGGTGCGCCGTTGGGGCTATCGCGCCCGTGTGTGGACGAAGCAGGAAAGACATGATCCGACATGCTACGGCTTCGCTGTGGCGGTCTACAGCAACGCTGGTTTCGAGGGCTATGCTCATGCGCTGTAAGCCTCTTGGTCTTTGTTCCAACATCGACAACCGCCACCGCATCACCAATCGCATGAGGCGTTGGGGATTCAAGTTCCTTGGGGCTGGCGACTATTCCGCAGTGTTCCAGCATCCGAAGGACGAGCGACTGGTCATCAAGTATGGGCCGCTCGATGATGGCTGGCTGGTATTCGCCGCATGGTGCGAGGCTCAGCGTAGCGCCAACAATCCGCATCTTCCAGTCATCCATAGCATCAAGCGTTATGAGCGGCAGGGCCTGTACTGTGCCATCATGGACAAGCTTGATGTGACCATTGCACACGCTATGTGCGGTGATGGTCCGCTCCCTATCACCACATGGGATCCGCCGCGCCGCAGGTTCAACTATGGCGTCAGTCCATCAAGTGACTGGTGCGCTGTTGACCAACAGGATTGGTCGGACTGGCTGACTGACAACAAGTTGTCCTCTCTCTTTGAAAAGACGCTGGCAAGGTTGATGGAATTCGCCATCAAGCACGGCCTTGGGCGTGATCTGCACGGTGGCAACGCCATGCTCCGCAAGCACCCTGACGGCACGTTCGATATTGTCCTGACTGATCCGTTCAGCGAGGGCAATGGCGCACGTTTCAAGGCAGCACTCATTGAGGCTCAACAGGATCAGGCTTTGGCTGCTTGAACCAATCATCCCACTAACCCGACAATCTCACCATTAGGAAGGGAATCCTGGTTATGTCTCACAACAAAAAGCCTGTCGTTCTGTCGTTCTTTGAGTTCACTGGCACCATCCTCGAGCCGTGGGCGAAAGCTGGTTACCAGTGCTATGCCTTTGACATTCAGCACGGAGGTCCTGTCAGGGACAGCTATGGGCGTCCTGACGAAGGCTTCATCGAGTTCCGCCATTGGGATGCCTCACAGGGAAGGCAGGACACTTGCGCCATGCTCTGTGAGCTGATCGGCATGGGCCGCAAGGTGGCGATGGTCTTCGGCTTCCCTCCCTGCACTGACCTTGCGGCATCAGGTGCGAGGCATTGGGAAGCCAAGCGTAAGGCTGATCCTGAGTTTCAGAACAGGGCAGTAGCGTGGGCGAAGGACGTTGCTCATGTGGCACGCTGGTTTGGCGCTCCATACATGATCGAGAACCCGCAAGGCGCACTCTCCACGCTCTGGCGCAAGCCTGACCACAGGTTCGATCCCTGCGACTACGGCGGCTACATCCCGCTGGAAGAAGCGCAGCACCCTCGCTGGCCTGAGTATATCCCTCCGCAGGATGCCTACACCAAGCGCACATGCCTGTGGACTAGCAGCACGTTCGTCATGCCTCCCACCTCCACCGTTGAGCCTGTGCGCCTTACGTACACCCGCGAAGACGGAACGGTGACCACTGGTTCGCCTCAGTGGGGCAAGCTTGGGGGCAAGTCCATGAAGACCAAGAACATCCGTAGTGCAACGCCGCGTGGCTTCGCCCGTGCGGTGTTCTTCGCCAACGCAAAGCAGGGAGCCTGAGCATGGGCAAGGTTCACATCTACATGGAGTTCAGCACCTACTCACAGGCGCTGGACTTCAAGCTCCGCACCCTAATGAACTACGATCCTATGGCCTATGACACAGCCATTCGGATGGTGCGGAGGGATGGCAAGTATGTGGTGGAGGGCCATCGATATGCCTCCGCTGATTAGAGTGTTCTTGGTAGTGCTTTGGTCAATCACATTTATCTGCAAGGGAGTACCCGTATGAACTTCATGTCCAATAGAGATCGCCGCGAGTACAGCACGGTGCGTGAGGCACTGTGCAAGGCAGTGCGTGACAGTGATGATGTCAACCTCAAGCACTTCTATCACAAGATCATCAAGCAGATCGATGCTGAGATAGGCACACGCGACAAGCTGGAACGTGCCTACTACGCAGCCAAGAAGGAAGGAAAGTGAGCATGAGCAAGAAAGAACAGTTCCCGTCAAACAAGATGACCAACGACATCGCACTGCTTGCGCTGGTGTCGAATTTCACTGCGTCCTGTTTCTTCCTCAGCGAGGAGAACCTAAAGGACCTTGAGCCGTTGATGGTTCACTTCGGATTCCATGAGAAGCAGCGCGAGGCAATCGTACAGTTGATCCGTGTGTCCATGTATGAGGAGGACTGAACATGAGAAGCACTTTCACCGTCTCGATCTATCAACACGCACCGGGGATCGACAAGTTCCTACTAGTGGCGCGTGTTTACTGTCACTCAGCATCGGAAGCTTTGTCTCAAGGAGCGCATTACGCCTCACTCTATGAGGAGGAGGGTTTTCCTATCATCGTGAAGATCAAGAACCCTTCAACGAAGGGTGAGTGAGAGCATGGCTAACCCACGCATCAAGATCAACTGTCAGGTCACTTCATCCGACATGGATCACCTATGGGGCGAGGTGAACAAGGCCAGAGATGGGACTGTCGCCATCAAGGTGAACCGCGAGGTACTAACCCGCCTGTTACTGGATCATGGTAAGCTTCTCAACTATTACGAGCGGGGATTATGAGAATTATTCACTAGAAACGTGAGCCACGCTCATGCTATCTGCACCCACCCTCGCGTCCACACTGGCACCATGCCAAGCGGGGATTAAACCAGAGAGCCTGAAAATAGGGACGTATGACAGGCCAAAGATTGAGGTTGATATGCTTACACTCATGACTGCCAACGTGTTTATGCAGTCCTATGACAGGGATGTCCTCGACTTGCAGGATGATCCCTCTTCCTATATTGCTGAGCTTGAGGGTGACCTTGAGAAGGTTGCTCCTGAGGCTAAGTCCTATGACTGTAATGGCAACAAGCAATGGCCTGTGTGGCTACTCAAGCAGATCACAGGCGTGAACACAGAGGAACCACTATGGGAGACGTTAGAACTCACAGCTATATGAAAGCCATACTGCCCATCGAGTTGATCCGTAGACTAGACCCAAGCGATAGCCTGTCGGCATCCACGGTACTCGTATTCCTCTATGTGATGCAGTACCCGGACAGCACCATCAAGCAGATCGAGAAGGTGACCGAACTCACACGTTCGTCATCCTCTCGGCATGTGCTTACCCTCACTGAGCGAGGTGATCGTGCGCGGAACAGGCCAGGTCTTGGTCTAGTGGAGACCTACGAGGATGCCCACGACAGTCGGATCAAGCGGGTGAAGCTGACACCTAAGGGCAAGAAACTACAGCAGGACATCAACAAGGTGATGGAGACATGAAGCTCAAGACCATACTCAACGAGGTACGGCGCACCGACTGGCAAGATGCCAAGTCCAAGCACAGGCTGGTTGCTATGGCTGATGAAGTCCTCGACTACTTCGGGGATGACACTGACATACGCACCATCGACTACCGCAAGGTGGTGGACTTCATTGACCATATGCGAGGCAAGAAGCTGAGCGGTAGCACCATCAATCGCTACCTCTCGGCCCTGTCCAAGCTGTTCACTGTTGCGAGGCGCTTCGATCCCAAGGTGCAGCGCGTGGAGATACCCTTGCAGAAGGAAGGCAAGCCTCGTCAGCGCGTTCTGACTGACGGGGAGAGGGAAGGACTGGTCAACTACCCGTGGTCCAGACCTGAGCGGCGCGACCTGACCATCCTTCTCATGGACACAGGCATCAGGCCGGGAGAGGTAGTGAACGGGGTGTGGCATGTGAAGGGTGATGAGCTTACCCTGATCGACACGAAGAACGGTGATGACAGGACTGTTCTCCTCTCGCCCGATGCCAAGGCCGCAGCCGTGAGGCTACGCAAGCACTTCGACACAGGTGGTAGCATCACCTACTCCAAGTACTCCGACGAGTTCACCAAGGCGCGGGACAGCCTAGGCATGGGCAAGGATGTGGTGATCTACACTCTCAGGCACACCGCCATCACCCGCCTCGCTGAGGCTACCGACAATGTGCTGCTCATCCAGAAGTGGGCAGGACACAAGAACCTCCAGACTACACAGCGGTACGTCAAAGCTACCCGCAAGGGCATGGAGAACCTGGCTCAGGTCCTCAGAAGAAACTGATCTAAGCCATTGTTACTAAAGGGGAATACCCTCCCACCTTAGAGATGATGTATCTCTTCCCCTCGACCCACAGGTGGGAGGTTCCCTTGGTAACCCATTGATTTCATGGGCAAT
>Ga0209990_10001098_pt1 | contig 23982 bp, 39 predicted proteins | sample NOAtaG_6_FD_187304 | JGI IMG/M metagenome (GOLD analysis project Ga0209990, IMG submission 187304) | Freshwater lake microbial communities from Lake Erie, under a cyanobacterial bloom - NOAA_Erie_Diel5S_2200h metaG (SPAdes) (version 2) | ecosystem: Environmental > Aquatic > Freshwater > Lake ...
CCTCCTATACTCGCGGGCCACACACTCGTTACTGGTCGCAGTCCAGGCAGGCCACGATTATTCAACAAGCTGTGTGATAGAGTGACATTATGCAGACAGTTTCACCGACACTATATCAGATCCTTCGTGCATCAGATCGAGACTTGGCCCCGGTCGACCTCTTCGAGTTTTATCCGCCATCAGTAACCGATCTGATTCCCGCTAATGCTGAGCGTCGCTTTGCGTCAACTGGATTGGTCTGGTACGGCTGGGAGTATGAGCAGCAGGCCATCAGCCGGAGCGACATTAGTCGATACATGGGCGAGAAATTTAACTCGGTCAATATCACTCTAAGCAACGTCGACAGGACTGTCAGCGATTGGCTGAACATGATCACGCTCGAGGGTTATCGAGTATTGGTGCGCACGGTCAGCCGCAGATATTCGACTGATTCGGTGGTGCTGTTTGTTGGACGATGTGAGAAGCCGGGTGACGTCGATAACGCGGCTATCACGATCACGGCCAAGCAGGATCTGGGCACGATTGAAAATGAGATCCCGTTCAGCAAGTTTGACCTTAAGTGTCCACTCAAGTTCAAAGGCGCGGAATGCTTGGCCGGACAGACGTTGGCTCAGAAGGGCCAGACATACAATCAGGCGGCAACGTGTAACAAGAGCTTTTCGCAGTGCGTCGAGTACGGCAACGAGCAGGCGTTTCAAGGCTTTCGTTATCGCGCAGTCATTGGTTCGTTTCGCGTCAATTCACGATCAACGGGCATTGGGGCAGTCTTTGGATCACGTCGAGCAACCAAGCAGTGGACATCAACGGATAATGTCCCGATCGGTCAAAGCGTACCCTTAGGACTTGGGCGCACTCAGATTGATTTGACCCCAGTGCTCTATGCCGATACGGGTGAATATTTGTACGGGCATTTTGTGGCCGGTGAAGGGCCGATCACGCAATTTGCCGACGTCCGCAATACCACGGCAGGCTGGGCCACGACGTTCCAAACCAAGTATGAGCATCTGGGCGAATATGGTTACAACGTCGATCAGGCGACAGATAGCCAGTTATTGGGCACAGAGTATTATTCCCATCGCGCTTATGTCGAGGCAACGATTGAAGGCAATAATCCTGACACGGGCGATCCCGCGCCCACGCTGGCAGGTCTGGTGTTGTGGAATAAAATCCCAACGATAGGCGCAGCTGGGTTTGATGCAGTCGACTGGTCAGACAATCCCGTGGAGCATGTGCGCTATCTGCTCACAGAAGATCGCGCCCTGAATTACGAGGAGTCATGGATTGATGACATGACCAGCTTCGAGACCGCAGAGCACTGCAACGAGCCATTGCGCGACGATTCAGGGTGTGAGGAATTTTGGTACGATCAAACGCAAGGTACAGCAGGCACAGACTGGAAGCGATATCGATCAACGGGCGTGCTTGATTCAGCGTATTACAAGTACGTGCTGAACCCCATTGATGCCAATCGACCACAAAAACTTGGCGCAGATTACAACGAGTACAATCCAGCAGATCCGCCGCAAAGCATTATTCCCACGACCTTCTACCGCAAACGGTACACCTCAAACTGGCACCTGAAAGAGCCAATCAAAGTATCGGACTTTCTTTTCAAGCATCTGCTGCCATCCTTCCGAGGATACCTGGTAACGGGCGCAGATGGTCGGTTGCAGATCAAGTCTGAGCGTCCCGCGATCTCATCATATCTGCGCAATGCTACCAGTCCAGGCGCGTCAACGATCGCGGTCGAGGACGTGACGGCGTGGCAAAAGCTGCAGCTGAATCAGCTTTACGTGCTTGTGGGTGCTGGTCAGGATACCAGCGAGACGCACAGCGTGGAAGCTATCGCGTTTTCGTCGGCGGGCAATGCTCTCACGCTGACCGCGACGCAGGGCGCGACAGCGTACTCACCGACGTTCGTCGAAGGGTCGGCATCCACGCAAGCCTGGAATTACCTGACGATTGACAGCGCAGAGAATGGGACGGCAATCATTGTCACGGTGGATGGCGTGACGATCACGGCGGGCGGATATGATGCCACTGGCAACCCCTCGAGCAACGGCGCGGCAGCAGGAGAGTTGACGGCAAGGATCAATGCCAACGCCACGCTCAATCGATACATTGAGGCGATCTGGTCGAAGAGCAATCCCACCATCGTCATGCTGCGCTCCAAGCTGGGCGTGCTGACCCTTGGTCAGGCTCTCACGTACTCGCACGGGACGACAGAGCAGGCTGTGCACGTGCACGGGGTGTTTGCGGATCAGGCATTCGGCGTTCTTGCACAAAGCAACATCATCAAGGACTCGTTTAAATGGCCGCTGGGAAGCCGCCAGTCCAGCTACAATCAATTTTCCATCACCTACACGGACTCGACCCAAGACTTCCAGCAGACCGAGCTACGCGAAAACGATTACGATCACCAGGATCGCGTCAACAAGGTCAACAAGCTGGAGATCAGCGGGGCTTGTGTCGACAACTATCACCAGGCCGATCGGCTGGTGCAGGCGGCGCGGTACAAATACCGTGATGGTGATTTCTTTTGCAGCTTCCAGGCCACCGGTGATGCTCTTCTCCTTGAAGAGGGCGATATCATTTGCGTTCAACACGACAACATGGTCGGCAAGCGGAATCAGCTGTTCCGGATCGAAGAGCTGAAAGTCAGCCAAGACCACCGCGTCAATATCGTTGCTCGACTGTACGCGGAGCAGCAGTTTCCCAGCGCGGCGACCGTGCGCACGGTGGGACTCAATACGGGCACAGTGTGGATTGCTGGCACTCCACCGGCTGTGACAGGGGCTACAATCACGGCCACCACGATCGACAGCGGACGAATCAATTTCAACTTTGGTGATTTTGTGGGCGGCCAGACGGCAAGGATTGAGATCAAGCGGCCCGGTGATGCTGACTGGTTGCCAGTCATCGACGTTGTGCCCGATGGCCTCGGTCGAGGTGCGGCAGAGATCCCAGCCCTTCGACTGAACACCCAGATCCGGATCACGCCGATCAGCTCGACGGGCATCGAGGGCACGCCGACAACTATCACTGTTACCAGTCCTTTGTATCAGTGGCCCGCGTCATATCCGGCGGCAAATGGTTACGTGTTGTCCTCGACCACCGGCGGTGTGTTGTCGTGGGTGGCTCAGTCTGGCGGAGGCGCATCTAATACCGCTGATGGGCGCAAGTATGCATGGTTTATCTCGTGAGGCATTATGTTAATTGTTCTTGATTCGACAACCCGTAAACTGCAAGCCAAGATGGCTATGGCAGCAATGTCCACCAATTGTTCTGTGACCGTTGCTTATGCAGACACGACGGCAACAACATTTGTTGAAGGAATTTACCCGTCAACGCTAAACGGTACGACTATTGTCGATATCTTGCCTGCTCCCGCTGCGAGTACTCGCCGAGTTATCAAGTCAATTATTCTGTTCAACGACGATACAGACACTCACACCGTCACGTTGTATCTGGATGATAATGGCACGGATTATCCCATTACTAAGGTGACCTTAGGGCCAGGGGCAAGCTGGGCCAGTGACGATCAGACGGGTGTTAACGTGGGCGGTGCTATTACAGACGGCCCTAAGGGCGACATCAATGTCAGCGGTGGCGGATCAACCTGGACAATTGCTGATGATGCGGTGACGCTGGGCAAGATGGCTCCGCTGGCAACAGATCGCTTGATCGGCCGAGACACAGCGGGAACGGATAACCCAGAAGCAATTTCCGTGACTGGTGGAATTGAATTTACCGGCAGCCAGTCAATTCAGGTGAGTGCGTTTTCTGGCGACGTCAGCAAGCCAGCTGGCAGCACTACAACCACCATCACTGCAGGCGCAGTGTCTACCAGCAAACTCGGCGGTGATATCACGACGCAAGGCAAAGCGTTACTTGACGACGTCACAGCAGCAGATCAGCGAACCACGCTTGGCCTGGGCACAATCGCCACGCAAGCTGCCAACAATGTCAGCATCAGCGGTGGATCTATTACGGGCATCACAGATCTTGCCGTGGCAGATGGTGGTACGGGCTCATCTACGCTGGCCGCTAACAATGTCTTGCTGGGCAACGGTACTAGCGCATTGCAAACGGTTGCTCCCGGCACGTCAGGCAATGTTCTGACCAGTAACGGGACAACTTGGACATCCGCTGCCTCAACTGGTGGCGGAGGTGGGTCTAACTCTATTGCTGACGGACGGCTCACCTTAACCTCAGGCAGTCCCGTAACAACCGCAGACGTAACAGCGGCCACAACGCTGTATTACACGCCATGCGCGGGTAACTCCATCTCGTTATTTGATGGTACGTCTACCTGGACGGTGCGCACGTTTTCAGAATTAAGCTTATCGTTGTCGGGATATACCGCTAATACTAATTATGACATTTACGCATTCTGGAATGGCTCTGCCGTAACGCTGGAATCACAAACGTGGGGCACTGATACGGAATATAATATTACGGGGGTGTCACTGGCGGCGTCTGCGGTTGTGACCTATACGGTTACCGATAGTGCCAATAAATTTGCGGTTGGTGACGTTGTGTGTGTCCAAGGTATTACGGGCAATGTGGGCGATGTGGTACACGGTGCGTGGGTAGTAACGGCGGTTGGAGGAACAGGAAATAATCGAACGGTCACGCTGGGTTATCTTGATTCTTCAGGAAAAACTTACACCTCTGGTGGGACGATTCGCAAGCTGGACAATACTCGCACTGCTCCAGTGTATCAAAATGGAGTGCTGGTGAAATCTGGCGCAACAACGCGCCGTTATCTAGGCACGATCATGACAACAGGAACAGCCGGTCAAACTGAGGACAGTATCGCTCGACGTTTGGTCTGGAATTATGCCAACCGCAGAGAAAGAAAGCTGGCGCATAGCGAGGCGGCCGAAAGGTGGACTGTAGCGCGAAACGGAGATTATATTTGGGTGCCCGCAAATAGTAAGGCTGTCAATCGAGTGCAGTTTACTTGTGGTATTGCGGAAGACATGGTGCGGGTCGATGTATGCGGTTGTTTTAGCGGCGGAACAAATTCGTTTGTTTTGGCATCCATTTCTGTAGATGATGTTGATTACAATAGCGTCTGGGATCAATACAAAGGTAAAATGTATTTATCATTCAATTCCTCAGGAAACTTCTTGCCAATGTATGCTTCCTACGAAGACGTGTTTACCGGATACCATTTTTTGACGTGGGTTGAATATGCGAACGTGGCAAATTTAACATCTTTTGGACGTTCTGAAAGCGAGTACAAACTGCGCCAAATTGGAATGGGAGGATACATTCTTGGCTAAAACGTACAACGTGCCCAAACTGGTTCGAGAATTAACCGCAGCTGGAATAGTCTTTACCAGCCTAGACAGCAGCGGCATCGTTCGTGGCCCATCTGAGACCGGCTTTATTCATGAGCGTCCGGACGTGGCAGCAATTTTGGCAGCTCACGACCCTACACCAGACCCACCGCCGCCTACCACTGAGGAGCGTCTAGAGGCCGCCGAGCTGATGATTGACTTGCTACTGGATACGCAACAGGAGACCCCGTAAATGGCTGATGTCGCAATAACCCCGCAGTATCGACTTGTCTTGAATCGCTGGCAGGCTGGCACGATAACCATTCGGCAGGTAGAACTATTCGTGAAGACTGGTTGGTTGACGCGAGATCAAGCTGACCTGATTTACACCTATCCGCGAAAAGACACCGAGCTGGTGCGCAACGATCCGTTCACACCAGAGATCCAAGACGCAATAGAGGAGGAGGTGCAGCGTGGCACATGATCAGACTCTCGAAGGCGACAAGCGCACGATTGCATTATCGCCGCTGACCAAGATTGGCGTGCATATCTGGAAGCTTGTGGCGGGTGATACGTTCGAGCTTCACCGCATCTACACGGGCCTGACATCAGGCGCGACGATCAGCAAAGCCTACTGGACGGTCAAGGCGGTGGCTACTGATACAGACGCCGCGGCCAAGTATCAGATCTCGATCACAAGCACGTCGACAAGTTCCGGCCAGATCATCGATGGCACGACGAACGGCGGATCGATTGAGCTGGCGTTCATCGCATCGGCCACCCAGACCCTCACGCTGACACCTGGTCAGGATTATGTCTATGATGTCCAGGTGATTGACTCGAACGGTAGCATCTACACCCTCGAGCTGGGAACGATCTGCCCGCAACAGGGTGTGACAGCGGCGACTACGTGACGCCACGCTCGGCCAGCCATTGGCGCAGCTCTGCACGGCGCTTGCGCTTGGCCCGTAGTTCACGGCTGACGGGCTTGGCCGCATACCGTTTGCGCTGAGCTTGTCGATGGGCTTCCGCACAGATCACACAGCGCACAGTCTCTGCTGCTGGCGCGATCTGACAGTCAATACAAATGGCCGCTGCAATTAGTCTGTCTCGCAGCGGCCTTCCAGTAGCGCGAACCTTTCTCATCTATCCTCACTATCTCTCAGCCGCACGGGCTGCATTACTCACCTCAACACGACGTCGAATCGCCAAAAGCCCACCACGCGACGCCGATCAGCACAGCGGCGACAAGTACGAGTTCATTCAGATTTTCCATGTTACCTCCCCAACCATTAACGATGCCCCGCCCAGCACCATGACGAGCGCTGAGAGTAGCAGTGACCACGAGTAGCGATATTGGAGCAGCAGGTACAGTCCCCATATCGCAGCGACTCCGCCCAGCAAAGGAGCTATTGGGTGGGCTCGTTGCGTGATGGCAAAATATGCTACCACTACGGCCAGCCCTACCACTGGTATCGTCGCGCTTTCCTGCGCTTGAATCCGTTCTTGTCGTTCCTCATCAGTCATTATTCTACCTCCCGATAAGGGTGCCAAGGATTACAATCTGCGTTGCTGCGCGATTCGACCACGCGCCGCAACCAGTAGACCATCGTCGACCTGTGGAGCGTGTTGCCCGTCCACAAATATTCCCGCACTGCCTGGTGCAGGGTAAGGGCGGGTATCGTCGAGCGGTCGAGGTGCGGCAGGTAGTCAGCCAGCGTGACCCGCTGAGCGTCAGCCAGCTTGTTGGGAGACAGGTAGATCGAATACTGAATAGCCGCACTGATCGCTTCCGCCTGGCGGTCCAGATTGCCGGAAGGCCATTCACTGCGGATATACTCGATTGCGGGAACTGGCGAGGGCCAACCATATCGACGGGCGTGGACGATCACGGGCCGCTGTGCGGGATCACTGGTCTGCAGTGACTCCGGGTGATAGAGGCAGATCGTCGCCGACTGGATAGGGATCGGCTCCGGCGCGGGGATCTGCGCATTACCGACGATCGCGGCGATAGCCACGAGGCCGCCGACCAGCAGAGTGATGAGCAAACCATTGCGCCGATTCCGGCCGACGCTGGCGCATCGAGCGCAGTTGCAGACAAGCTTGGGGCGATGCGTGTAGTTCATTGTGACCTCCTGCAGGGGAGCGGTCCTCCCCTGCTCTATGTGATGTGATTAGTCTTCCAGCGTAATGATGTGATTAGAACTGTGGTCCGTCAGTGTCGAAGTCGTCAACGGCATACCCTGACGCGTCAACCTGATAATCGTCAGCAGGCACTTTTTTTGACGCTTTGACGGCATCTTTTTGATACTCGTCCAGTCGCTTGCCAAGTCGAGCAATCAGCATATCGGCCTGATCGCTGGTCAGGGTGTTCAGGCTTTCGGCGGAGAGATTCGGCAATGAAGTCTTGGCCAGCTTGTTGATGGCCTGCAAGAATTGAGCTGAGGTAACCTTGTACTCCTCCAGCTCCTCGCCGATGATCCGGAGTGCCTCTGACTGGTCACTGTCGATCAGCGCCAGTGATGCGGCGCCGGAATGGTGACACCATTCCGGCGCACAAAGCTGGGCAGGCGCGGCGGGCAGAACTGGCGTCGCTGTTGTGATGTCGATCACATTGGACGCCTGCGCCATTTCCTCACTGGTGTAGATCCCGCTCATTTCTGAGGGAAATGCTTTGCGCAAAGCAAGAGCCTCGGCGCATTTGGCAAGCTGATTTGCGGGCATTTTTGCCCACATTGGATTGGGGCGCGGCTGGCCGGTGGCCTTGTCCTGGTACGTCTGGCAGTACTCCGAATACAACGCGACCGCCCAGAATGGTTCACGGCAGCCAGTCCGATAGACGCCAATCTTTGCGGCGCGTGGTGGCTCATTTGCCAGCCAGACATCGACCCATTGGCCATCTGCTCCGCACCAGAATGGGCCTGACTGGCCCTCATATCGTCCGGTTCGCTCGGCCATCAGGCGATAGCCATCAATGCCGGTCTGGATCTCGCAGACCTCGCGGCCCGTCTTCCTGTCCCACCGCTTCACCAGATGGATCTGGCGCGACAGGATATCCAGCCCTTTGCGCTTGGCGACCTCGACGAAGAGACGAAACTCGTCCTCCGTTGCACCTTTGGCAAACGTATTGCGGATCAGATCCAGCTGATCATCTGCGCTCATCGCCCGGAGCTGGCCTGGCGTGGTCGTGGTCATTTCTGTGGACATTAGGCTACCTCCTCAGTCAGCAGCCGGGACGGTATGATGACCGCCCAGGCATTGCGGCGAGATCCATCGCCGCCGATCAACCAGACATCGCGTACTGCCGCAGAAAAAAACGTGCGCTCGTGACATTCGTACAGACCATCGCCGTGATCTGCGACGATCGTCAGTCCAGCCGCCGCGATCTCGTCGCTCACCAGCGCGTTCTCCTGCTTGGTGAGCGCAAAGCCTTTGCCGTCGTTGTTCAACTCCGTGTAGAGCTGATGTGCGTATTTGCTATCCATTGTTGTTGCCTCCGTGAATTGTGATCTGACGGGGAGTACTCTATCAGATCCTAAGTATTTGTCAACTGGAAAATTAGCGACTGCGCCAATAATGCGCATCACGCAGCCTGTCGTCTGCCCGCTGCTCTGCTTGCAATCGATCGTGGCAAGGGCCACAGATCGCTTCGTACCACTGGCCGACAGGTTGCTGGAGGACGGTCAACTCCCCGCACTCCTGGCACTCCTGATTGCAATGGATGCAGTGATCACGATGCGGGAAGTGGGCTATCCGGGCGCAGGACGGGCAGACCGGATAGTCCGTCAGGTTGTCGTCGCCACAGCGCGGGCACTCAGCATCGCTCATCACAGGCCCACCTCGCCATCAATCGTGTCAACAATAGCCGTCTGGCTGTTCGCTACAGAATGATGGATATCATCCTGGCAATGCCAGCAGATTGCAGTGTCGTCAAAGTGATAGTTGTTACACTGCAGGCAACGAACCGCGCCGATGGCCGCGATGTATTCCGCTTCGTCTTCGATAGTCATGGTGGTCATAGTTCTCTCCTTAAAATGGAATCTCGTCATCGCTGGCATCGTTGCACTCGCCGCAGGGGTGCGTGTAACTGTCCACTGAGCCATCAGCGGCGACATACTCGCCCAAGGTGATGTATCCGTTCTCACAGCGTGGGTCATCGCACATTGTTGCATCTCCGTTCACCGGCGGCTCCATTGCCGCTTCGATGGTGTGACTATATCCCCACTAAGCTTGTTTGTCAATAAGAAAATATCGAGAGAGATGAATTATTTTTCGATTGACAATCGGGGGAGTAGGGGCGTATTGTCTGGCCCATGGACGAGACGTATATTACAGTCACGGAGGCGGCGCACATCACCGGATATCAGCGGCAGACGGTTCTGCACTGGATTCGGCGGGGATTCCTTCGCGCCGATCGAGTCGGGCGGTCCTGGATGATCGCTCGGGCCGATCTGCTGGCGTATGAGCCGGAGCGGTCAGCTTTTGGAGCGGCCCAAGCATTGCCGCAATACCTGCGCGACAAGTACCCAGATCAGGTTGTGCAGTCCAACGATATTTGACACTTTTGCCCGTATGGTCTTTCTTCGGCGATGCGTGAAGCGTGATTGACGTAGCAGGGAGCGCATCAATGCAGAGGGGGGCTCTGCACAACTCCAGCGATCCTGGGACGGGCAAACGAGACACCGACGGCGACGGGCTGCCCGCCTCGTCTAGCCAGCCTAACGGCGGCGCATCGTCGGAATCCTCGGTCGAGTGAGCGGCCGAGAGGGGGAGGGTAATACCTACACCTCCCCCGCTTACCAAGATCTGTGGGCAGCCGTCGGAGCAGCGGTTCTGGGGTGCAGCTGGTGGCTTTTGCTACACGGGGGCTGCACCTCGCCCACGCCAGTTCCCTGACAAGCGTCAGGGCGTTACATGGGAAATAAAGGTGTGTCTACCGGGAGGCTCTGCAGCCTCCCACTTTTTTTGAGGTGTGCAATGGTGTTTGTGCTGTGGATACTGCTGGAAATCAACCGGATCTCTGCGCGGCCTGTCCTGGCTGAGATTGATGGGCGGCCAACGCGGATCGAGCTGGAGCAGTCTGACGAACGACCGACGCGATATATTCGGCCTCGTCGATAGTTTCCCGTTGACAAATAGCAAGAGATAGCGATAATAGAATCTGGCCGCTGGGGTGACGCCCAGCATCGGAGGCCAAATGGGAAGGGACGACAATTCGAATCTGAAAGCCTTTTGCGAAGGCGGGTCAGGTCGATGGCCGTCAACCATCTACCCTTTCCAACCTGCCCGTTCTTCGCAAAGGGCTTTTTGTTTTGGAGATGACATGCAAGCAAGAGATTTACAACCATTGATGATCGCCAGTCCAATTGTGCCGCTGGTTGGAGAAGACCTGAATCTAGGATATTTAATTAGTCAGCTGATCTGGGCTATCAGGGAATCGACACAAGAGCTCGTAAACGACAATAACAAGTGGCGCACTTTTGATATTCAGGATTTTGCCAAGAATATTGGAATGTCTGAGGAATGGATTATCTCACAGGCCGTTTCGATCATCTATTCCAACTCTGATTATTTGCGCGATCAGACATTTTTCCGATATGACTCGACGATGGGCATAATAGGCCTAAATCTTCAGCTATTGACAGATGCGATCAACGAAATGCGGGAGGGTGTATGAGCCGCTTAATAAAAGCGACGGATCAGCGAGAGTCACCAATTGTCTACTTTGATATTGAGTTGGACGATATTGGCCTGACTGTGTACGAGTATCGCGCCTATGGCCGGATTGCTCGACGGGCATCAGGCGGCAAGCGATCTTGCACTGAGTCGCTTGATTCGATGGCTTTGGGTTGTCAGATGTCGCGTCGAAGTCTGATCAATGCAATTAAGGGCTTGATCGATCGGCGGATGATCGCGCGTGAATCAAAACTTGGTGATACCTCAACTTATTACCTGACCGACAAGTCGAGCTGGATACCTGGTGCATCAGGTGCCCACCTTACCCAAGCACCACGTGCCCAGGGGGTGGTGCACCACGTGCCCACCCCTGGTGCGTCACGTGCCCAGGGGGTGGTGCACCACGTGCCCACAAAGAATACAAATAAGAATACACAGAAGAAAACAAGAGAAGAGAGTGGGGTGATCTCGCCAGCGGCGAGCATAGCCAGACCGCACACACCACAGATTGAGGATGCTGTCTCTATTGCTCTTGAATACTTTCCTCAGATGGGGATCTGGCAACAGGAGCTGATTGCAAATGCAGATATCAATCATCTGGCGCTTTGGCGGCAAACCATGCAGATATGGAGCGATCACAAGTGGAGCAAGGGCAACATCCACGGAATGATTGACAAGTACCACCATCTCGAAAATCAGGAAATCAAGCACAAGGAGTACCGCAACAATGGACAGAATCGACCAGTACGCGAAAGCCACAATGAGCGAGCAATCAGAGAGACCGTCGAATACATCGAGCGTCTCACCGGAACGACAGTCCGCGATAGCGACGCTCATTCAACAGACACGCTCTTTAAGCTCCCTGCCGCTTTCGGTGGGGAATGAGCTGGCTTTTGCCGTGCAAACGTGGACGGTGGCTCTCGAGGACATTCCGGATCATATGTTAGGGCCAGCCTGGAAACGGGCTACCAAGGAGCACGACTGGAGCAAGCCATTTCCCGCCCATGCACTGATGCCAGCGTACAAGGCACTCCTCCTTGAGGATCGCGAAAAGCGGCAGACTCTCGGCGGTCGGCGTCGAGACGACACTACCCGCTGCCGGTATTGCGACGACACCGGCTACGTGCCGATTGCGACCTACTGCCCGACGGGGAACGAGTGGTATTACTCAGTGTATGGCTGCCAGTGTGCGGCCACGCCAATCAGCCAGCGACAGGCCGTCCAGGTGCGCGATTGCTGGGAGCGTGACGATCGGGGCCGATGGGTGCCGGGATCGGCGCAGGAGTCACCCCGCTGCCGATGCGGATTCTGCCGCAACAAGGGGGGCGCATGAGACTCAGGCGCATCATCGATATCAATTTGCTCACCAATCGGAGCCAGCAGAGCATCCAAGTGGACCTGTATACGGGCCACCGGACAACGATCATCAGAACCGTGAAGGATGTGACGGCCAAGGCCGGGGTGACAACCGGCACGATCACCATCGAACACCAGGACTACACGGTCAGGCAGGTAGGCAAGTCCAACGAGTGGTACTTCTGCGACGCCAACGGGCAGCGCATCAGGCAAGAGTTTGACAAGCAAAACAATGACGAAAAAGCATACCGCGAGAAGCGGGAAAGGGGGGAGTGATGGCAAGCAAGCTGACAATCAAAGAAGAACACGGTGGCGAGAATATGCCGCTGTATTATGCGGTGTATGACCAAGAAGGGCGTCAGGTGTCGATGCACTATGCGCGGGAGGATGCCGAGGTAATGGCCGCGTCGCGGATGATGATGGAGGCATTGGAAAAGTATTTCACTTATGTAGTTTACCAGATTACTAAATACAACGAAAACGAATATGAGTTGGGATTGGCGGAGCGAATGAAAGCCGCAATCGCAGCGGCGGAGGGGGAGTGATGGCAGTCATCGCAGCTGTCAAGGATTGCTTGACAGCTCAAGTGCCGAGGATTCCTTGGCTATTCAACAGGAGAACAACAATGCCAAAATACAACGCAAGAGTGGATCGCAACCAAGCGGAAATCGTCGAAGCTTTCCGCCGCTATGGGGCCAGCGTGGCGCATACTCACACACTGGGCCACGGTTTCCCGGATTTGGTGGTGGGCTATCGTGGCCAAAACTGGCTGGTTGAGGTCAAGGATTGGATGAAGCCGCCTAGCCAACGCAAGCTGACGCCAGCAGAGCAGGAGTTCCGCGATGCTTGGCGCGGCTCATATTACGTGGTCGAGACCGTGGGTGACGTGGCCGCGCTTATCGAAGCGCATTGCAAGCTCGAGGAGGCAGCATGAAATCAACAAAGGAACTGTTAAGCCAAGCACGTATAGAGCACATGGAATGTGAAGACAAATGGTATTCATGCCCAGAAGCAGCAGGGGGTTGTTGGAACGATACTCTAGAGCTGCGTTGTAACTGCGGCTCAGACAACACAAATGAATGCTTGGAGCTAATTGGCGATCAGATTGATATAGTGACGGCATTTTTGCAAAACTTATTAACCGATGTGACACCGCGTATGGCAGACGATGTGGCCGATCGGTATGATCGTCGAATTAACGAGCTAATCAGAATGCTGACTGATAATGAGGAGGCCGCATGATTATCTCCATTATTGCAGCTCTCGACGAGCGCGGCACAATCGGCCAGGACAATCGCATACCGTGGCGGCAGGCGGCAGACCTGAAGCGGTTTCGGCATCTCACCAGCGGCCATTATGTGGTCATGGGGCGACGTACCTATGAGAGCCTGCCGCAGCCGCGAGTGCTTCCGGAGCGGAAAATGATTGTCCTCTCCACGACCGATGAGTTTGCTCGCACTCTGCCAAATCACGTGATTCACCAGCGGTCAATCTTCTCCGCGATGGAGTATGCCGAGAAGGCCGGGGAGACGGAGCTTTTCTTGATCGGCGGCTGGGAGGTGTACATGATGGGCCTGCTGTTTGCGGATCGGATGTATCTAACCAGAGTCCGCGCCAGCACCAAGGGAAAAGTCACCAAATTCCCCGAAATTGCGCGGAGAGAGTGGGAGCTGCGCCAATCGGCTGGACCATATCCGGCCGACGCGCACAACCAGCACTCATATACGTTCGAGCTGCACGAACGGCTTACTGAGGACGTATTGACGGCGCGGCGACGCGAAAAGCGGCTACGGCAATACGAAGCGCATCGGATCAGGACCATGACTGATGTGGTTTGCGAGGGCTGCGGGGTGCAATTCCGGCGGGCACTGGCCGACGTCAACTCGAGCATCAAAAATGGCCGGCAGATTTTTTGCTCTAACAGCTGCGCGGCCAAAACTCGCAATGCCTTAATTAGTCAACTGACAACTATTTCTTGCACGTGTGAGAAATGCGGAGTACAGTTCACTCGGCCAGCCAGCTTGAGCAAAAATAAACACCACTATTGCTCAAAAGCATGCTATCGAGCTGATTTGAAGCGGGTCAGAAATCTCTAGGAGGAACAAATGGTCACAGCACAAGATTTTGTCGCAGCAGTCGAAAACTTTGGGGTCACTCGCCTTTTTTATGAAGCGTTGATCAGGGAGGGCAACATTCTCGCGGAGGACGTGGCCACGTACGAGCCCAACACACCAGCTCACCGCGCTGCCATGGATCGCTATGAGCGCATCCAGAGTGCGGCGGCATCGGCCCAGACTGCCTTGGGCCGGTACGAGTTGGAGCTGCTTCAGTTTATGCAAGGCGAATACGAGGAGCTGGAGGAGTACGTCGACGTAATCGAGAACACACTGTCGCGGCTCAGGATCGCAGGCGGCACGGAAGCGGCAAAAGCAATTGCCGACCAGCTGGAGAGCCGCTACCACGAGGAGTTGAGTGATATTGCGTCACGCTTAACCCAGGAGGACCAAGGATGGTAAGAGGTGATAGATGGTGGCGGCATTACGGGCCGCATATTGTGACGAACTTTCAACCGGGACAGGTACGGGAGGAGCAGACCTGTCCGGTTGAGGCGGGGCGCGTGATCAGCTACGGCACCAGCTCCGCAGGGTATGACCTGCGGCTGTCAGATGAGGGGATGAAAGTGTTTGCTTGGGGCGAGCAAGAAGTCGATCCCAAACAATTTGATTGCAAGCTGCTTCTTGATTACAAGATCAAAAAATTTGCCGGTGGTGATTATTACTTGATGTCTCCGCACGCCTACGCACTTGGCGCGACCCTCGAGACGATCACCATCCCACGCGATCATCTGGGGCTGGTGGTGGGCAAATCGACCTATGCGCGGTGTGGCCTGATCGTCAACACGACGCCCCTCGAGCCAGGATGGACGGGCCAGCTTGTGCTTGAGCTGCACAACGCCACGCCACTCCCGCTCCGGGTCTACGCTCGTGAGGGGATCGCTCAGCTGCTGATGCTGCCCATTGATATGACGCCTGAGGTCACGTATGCGGATCGCAATGGCAAGTACCAAGGACAAACGGGCATCACGACGGCGAGGGTATGATGCGAAAGCAGCTATATGACAACTTTGCGCAGCGCGTCGAGTTGGACCGTCAATCAGGCTGCTGGAATTGGACGGGACGGCGCGACGAAAAGGGCTATGGTCGCATTTCGCACAATGGCGGCTGGGTCAATGCCCATCGCTGGGCCTACGAGTTTTTTGTGGCTCCAATTCCACCTGGCTATCATGTGGATCATTTGTGCCACAACACCAGCTGTCAAAATCCGCTCCATTTGGATGCTGTGACCCCGGCTGAAAATCGACGGCGACAAACAGAGCGCAACAGACAGCAGCGCAAAATGAGTAAAGTTTAATCTTTAAGTACAGGAAGAACAATGGAAGAGAAATGCATCACTGATCAAATGGTAAACGTAGCTAAAACGCGCGTGCTTTCAAGATATCCCCGCGCGATTACTGAATACATGTATACACAATCGGGATGTGAGGTGTGGCAGATATGGAATTGTCCGCGGTTGCCTATATGGGCATATGATGATCCAAACACACCTGCCCGCATATTGTTAGGCTTAGGGCGAAGTGAGAGCAACGCATGGATAAATGCTGATATGCAATGCTAAAAAAAGTTGACAACAACACGGAGGAATTATGAACGAAAAACGGAGTGCTTTTGACTGGATCATGTTTTTGGCCATCCACCTGATCCTGATTGGCGGAATCAGCTACGCGGGATTTCAGATTTACGGATCACGGCTGGGTGTCTGGGTAGCAGCGTCGGCAGCGGTGGCCGGACTGACATCAGCTTATCTCTACGCCAAGATTGTCCCCGGCGAGACGATTATGAAAGTCCTGCTTGGCTTAAGCGTCGCAGCAAACGCGGCGTATATGGTGCATAACGGCGCAAAAGCTATCGGGATCAGCGCATTCAACGATCAGCAGATCCGCAAGTATGAGCTGGGAATGGCAGCGGCAGCAGGGGCCACGACTCGCAGGATTGCCAGTAGCCTCGGGGCATCGGTGAAAGACGCCACGGCCCTCGAAAAAACCTTCTCCGATGGCGTGTCGACTGTGGCAGCTCTGCTGGCTTTTGTGGAGATGTCGCTTGCCATCATCTTCTTTGCGGTGGCATCGAAACGCGTAGGGGACGCCACACGTGGCAATCAGCCGCCACAAGCATCAATGCCATTGCCACAGACCCCGCAACCGATGGCACCACCGCTCCCCACGCGTGGCAATCTGGGTTTCTCGACTGCCGTCCAGAATGGCAATTACGCGCCAGCGCCACAGACTCGAGATGATGTCCCAAAAGCCTGACCCCGGAGCCGATCCGGGGAACCGCACAGGCTCTCCACGCTTCGCCACGGGTGGCAATAGTCACGTCACCCGCGGCGATTACACACGTGGACACGGAGCCCGACCTCGAGGTGGAATGGCCCGACGAGATCCCAGACATCTCCACGGGTGGCAAGCCGCAGATAGCACCAGCATCAGAGCCGCCACCCGTGGCAGATGAGCCGCAAGGCGTACAATTGCCACCTGTGGGAATCGCGCTAAGTGTTGATCACGTTAAAGTTAGCGAAAACACGTACGCATTCCGGCTGCGCTGGTCAAATCCTGTGGGAGTGAGTCCTAAGCGACCAGCGATCTATTTCCAGTGGGTACACAAGACCGTATTTGATATGATCACGGAGGACAAGCAAAGTTATGGCAGATTCAAGCAACAAATTATCAGCGAATTCTCTCAGCAGCAGGAAACCGTTTGAACCGATCAGCCACGTGTGGGAAGTCCCCGCTGCGCTCTACGAATGCCGTCAGCTTGCCATAGACGGCAAGAACCTGGCACTGGTGGCACTTCTCGAGTCGATTATCCGCGTGGCAGGGGTCGACGCCCACACGTGGAGCAACCTGCCACAGATGGCAATTGCCACAGGAGAGTAATATGGCAGACGAGCAATCGTTGATTGTGGGTGGATATGGGCGGCTCAACGAGCTGCCCGTCTTCACGTCGAGCGCGTGGGAAGATCACGTCCAAGCGTGGCTGGATGCAGAGACGGCTGCCACAGAGCAGAGATGGCGACAGGCGGCCATATGTGCAAGCGTGGTGACTCACTACGGCGAGAAGAGCGTCGAGCAATTCGCGCAGTCTGTGGGCGTGCATCCTCGGCGGGTGTATGAGTATCGGGCGGTCTATACCCTGGCGCAGGAATTCGGCGTTCGTCCGCCAAACTTGCAGTTCTCTCATTATGTCGTGGCGTCCTCAGCCGATCAGCCCCTCGAGGTCCTCGAGGCCGCGGCTGAAAATAGCCTCTCCGTTCGCGACGTGAAACGATTGATCGCCGACAAGCAGACCCCGCCCGTCACCACTTCCCTACCCGCAATTGCCGACAATCCCGCCGTGATCGAAGCTTGGCACAGATACCAAGAAGCAGGGCGAGAGCTGATCCGCGTGGCGGCCGTCACCGCTCCGGCGATCCTCTACGCTCTCGAGGAGATCCAATACGCTCTGGAGATCCCCGAGCAGACCGTGGCCGACCGGATTGTCTACGCCATCGAGACGCAGGGACTCACGGAGCTGGATACGATCGCGCAGGCACTCGGGCAGGATCGCGAGCGGGTCAGGGTCTGGTTGGCGCGAATGGTCGAGGCCGGCACGCTTAGCGTCAGGCGGCAGGAGCTGGACGAGCGCGTCCCAGGTGCTCGAGGGCCAGCTCGAGTCTATTACAGCGTGACAAGCGGAGGTGGCCATGATGTTTGATAAACCCTTATTGACTGAGCAGCAGGTGCGGGATGTGTTTGGCTTGCACTCGACCAGGCAGCGAGGACGGGTCAGAGCATTCACGCCACAGCTGAATCTGCATTGCCCCCAGTATGGCATCAACACCCCGGTCCGACTGGCGGCATTCTTGGCGCAGATTGGCCACGAGTCGGGATCACTGGCTCATCTGAAAGAGATCTGGGGACCGACCGATCAGCAGCGACGATATGAGCCGCCGAGTAACCTGGCGGCGAGACTGGGCAACAACACGCCAGGGGATGGATTCCGCTTTCGTGGCCGTGGCCTGATTCAAATTACTGGCAGATCCAACTATGAGCAGGTGGGCGCGGGGCTGGGCGTCGACCTGATCCGCCAGCCGGAGCTACTCGAGCAACCAGATTATGCCGTCGCCTCTGCTTGCTGGTGGTGGCAATCGCGAGGGCTGAATCAAATAGCGGACGCAAACTCACTGGCTGCCTTTGAGCGAATCACGCGAATCATCAACGGTGGGATGAATGGACAGCCTGACCGAGTACGAAGATGGGAGCTCGCCAAAAAAATAATTGTGCCGTGATAGTATGACTCCGGTGCAAAGTTGGAATTGTTGTTGTTTCCTGTCGGTGGTGGCCTTTGCGCCACCACTTTTTTTATCTGGAGGGTTGTAGATGAATACTGTGGTATGGGTAAAAGGTCTGATTGCGGCAGTGATCGGCGGCGTCGCCAACTCGGTTACGCTGATGATCGCTGATCCGCTGAATTTCAATCTGGGTGAGGGTATTAACAAGCTGCTCACCGTGGCGGCAACGTCGGCCATTATTGCGGCTGCGGCGTATTTGGCGAAGTCGCCTATTCCGGAGGTCAAATAACGTGCGAAACATCATTCTTGGACTGGTCGTCCTCATCGGTCTGAGTGGGACAGCCTGCAACGACAAAGGCAAGCAGTTTGCGGCGACTACTGATCGCGTTGCCGGGTACGTCGGGACGGGCCTGATTCTGGTCGATCAGTATACCTCGACTGGCCAGATGTCGGCCGAAACCGGCGTGGCTATCGTGACGGTCCTGCGCCAGGTCAACACGCTCAACGGCCAGCTGGTGACGGAGGCCAAGACCTACGTCCAGCCAGACGGGACGCTTGCCCTGACCGGTGACGGGCAGCAGAAGCTGCTGGCGATCCTGGCCAGCTCAACCAGCATCGTCAACACGCTCACCAACGATCCGCGAGTGCTGGCCTTGCCGGATACCCAGAAGACGCAGATCAACGCACTGGTGGTCAACCTCGGCGCAACAATCGCCACTCTTGGCGAGCTGGTTAAAACCGTAAAGCTGGTGAAGGGGGGTAAATGAACAACCTGATCGATACGCTAAACACTCTCCCGGCTGTCATCCTGCTTATCATCAACGAGCTGCTGAAAGAGTCGGCGCGAACGGGCAAGACTCCGGAGCAGCTGCTCGAGGAGGCTGGTCTCCAGATCGCGGCCAATGAGCAGAAGGCCGCCGACCTGCTGGCCAAGCTCAAAGCGTAGCTCTCAACAAATCCCCGGCATAGGGGCTGGCTCCCGCTGGGCGTATAGCCTCACGCCGGGGAACTGCGGAACCGCCAGCCCACCAACTACACAGGCAATAAAATGATCCCCGAGAAAGTGACCCCGATGGATAAAGAGTATGTGGACGTTACGGTAAGCAGTATTATTGCGCTGATTGCGGGGTGGCTGGTCAAGTCCTTTAACTCTGCCAGCCGAAAAGAGGTCGAGGAAATACGTCAGGAGATGCGGCACCTGGTGACCACACGGGCCTTCGACAAAGAGCTGGAGGGCATCGAGGCCAGGCTTGACCGCATTGAAAACAAGATCGACGAGATTATGAAGCGGTAACAAGGGTAACAATGAAAAAGAAGGCTGCAACAACTAAGACGAAAACGCCGCGTTCCCCCGTGGCTCCGTCACCCAAGCGCATAGATGACAATCAGCTGCGCAAAATGCTGACAGACTCCAACGGCAACATCAGCCATGTTGCGCGATTGCTAGGCGTGTCACGCAAAGCCATTCACGCGCATATTAACGCCAATCCAGAACTACAGCAGATCCTCGACGACGCCAGGCAGACGATGCTGGACGAGGCCGAGAATGCATTGCTTGCCGCTGTCAGGAACCAGCAGGGCTGGGCCGTTTGCTTCACGTTGAAGACCATCGGCCAGGAGCGCGGATATCTTGAACGCGCCGATCAGAGCCATTCAGGAAGTGTGGAGGTAGTCATCCGCCGTGAAGACCGCCGCAAGTAAGACTATTGAGGTGATACTTCCCTCTCTGCATCCTGCGCAACAGCAGATCATCGACGAGGCGCGACGGTTCAACGTCTTGGCTTGTGGGCGTAGGTTTGGCAAGACGATGCTGGGCATTGACCTGATAATCGACAAGGTGCTTGATGGTTATCCGGTTAGCTGGTTCAGTCCCACCTATAAAATGCTTGCTGAAGTCTGGAAAGAGATCGTGCAGACAACAAAGCCGTTACAAACGCGCGTGGCAAGGCAAGAGCATCGTGTCGAGCTGATCACCGGTGGTGTGATTGATTGCTGGTCGCTTGATGCGGCTGACAGTGTGCGTGGTCGCAAATATGCGCGGGTAATTGTCGACGAGGCCGCGATGGTGCCCAATCTCTATGATTCTTGGCAAGCTGCGATTCGCCCCACGATGACCGATTATGTGGGCAGTGACGCGTTCATGCTCTCAACTCCAAAAGGCGTGGACTTTTTCTTTGATTGCTTCAGCCGTGGCGTTGACGATCAGCAATCCGACTGGAAGGCATGGCAAAAACCAACCAGCGAAAATCCATACATAGATCCGGCAGAAATTGAAGCAGCAAGACGTGAGTTACCAGATCAAATCTTCCGGCAAGAGTATCTGGCGGAGTTCTTGCAAAACTCCGGCGCGGTATTCAGGAACATCGATGCTTGCCTTCGTGCGGATAGCGGCCAACATCAGGGCCATCGACTCTTCGCCGGTGTCGACTGGGGCCAGAAGCATGACTTCACTGTGATCTCAGTGATCTGTGCAACGTGTCGGCAGGAGGTCGAGCTGGACCGGTTCAACAAGATCGAGTGGGCTTTCCAGAGAGCGAGACTTCGGGCCATCGTTGAGCGGTGGGGCGTCCAGAGCGTGATGGTGGAAACCAACAGCATCGGATCGCCTAACCTTGAGGCACTCCAGCGGGAAGGGATGAACGTCCGAGGCTTCGAGACGACGGGCAGCACCAAGCCACCGTTGATCCAATCGCTTGCACTGGCCCTCGAGCGGGAGGAGTGCCGCTTCCTACCAGACCCCGTGGGGCGCGTCGAGCTGCTGTCATACGAGTCGCGCATTAATAGCACGACGGGACGCGTGAGCTACTCGGCTCCGGATGGTGGCCATGATGACACTGTGATTGCTCGAGCGATCGCGTGGGAGTGCGTGCAGAGGGGCAACTTGGGGACGGCGTATTAAGCGCATCACAAAAGTTTTTTCTGTGATCTGTGTAAGGGTAAATTTGTATGGGCATACTAGACAGAATTAAAGCCGCATCCACCGCCTTTCGTTACCCGTCAAATCTGACGCATCGGGGCGGCTCGTTCTTGTCGATGGCTCCCCGTACCTTCCCATACGAGAACACTGACCCCATCGCAAACTCGGCGGTCATCAACACGCTGGCCTGGATACAGCGCAATTTCATTCAAGCGGAGTTTGAGGTATATCGCGAGGGGGCCGAGGGCGACGAAACGATTGACGGCCATCCCCTCGAGCGGCTGCTCGAGAATCCCAACGTGGGATATGACACGCAGTCGTTATGGGCTGGTACCCTTCTCAGCTACCACCTTGACGGCAACGCATATTGGATCAAGGAGCGTAACGCGCGAGGCTTTGGCGTCCCCACCTCGATCTGGTACGAACCGCACTGGTCAATCAAGCCGCATTGGCCCGACAACGGCAGCGCGTTCATCGACTATTACGAGCGGCGCATCAATGGCACCATCGAGCGCATACCGGTCGAGAATGTCGTCCACTTCAGGAATGGCTTGAATCCGGCCAACCCTCGATACGGTCTAGCCCCGCTCAAAGCCGCTCTGCTGCAAGTTTTCACTGACACTGAGGTGTCACTCTGGGTGGCTGCTCTCTGCCGCAATATGGCCATTCCTGGCGTTGTGGTGAGTCCTACCGAGTCGATCGGGATGACCTTTGAGAAGGCCGAGCAGATCAAGCAAACTTGGAAAAGGAAGTTCGGTGGAGACAACAGGGGCGAGCCGCTTATCTTGGACTTCCAAGCCAGCATCCAGCCGATGGGTTATGACCCCAAGCAGATGGACTTTGCCAGCATCACTAATCTTGCCGAATCGCGCATATCCGGAGCACTGGGTATCCCCGCCATCGTGGCGGGGCTGTCAGCTGGGCTGGATTCGTCGACATATAACAACTTGGCCAACCTGAAGAAGTCGGCCTTTGAGGAGTGTCTGATCCCCACGTGGGAGACCTTCCAGCGCACCATTACACGGCAATTACTGATCGACTTTGAGCGCAGCATTGAAGGCATAGAGTGCGAGTTCGATACTTCAGAGATTCGCGCACTTCAGGAGAATCAGGGCGAGAAGGAAGCGCGAGCCATTGCCGCATTCACCAGCGGAGTGACGACCCTCAACGAATGCCGCGAGCAGTTTGGCTATGATCCCGTTGACGCTGGTGACTATTACGTGATGCCAGCCAATCTTAAACCGATCACGCCGGATATGGCTCTGACGACGCCAGAGCCGCCAGTTTCACCGCAAGGCACGCTACCGCCTAAACCGGTGAGTGAGGATGCCGGGGGCAACCCTGCAAAGGCCATGCATCCTCACATCTCATTGAAGGGCGTCGACTGGAACGGCCTGACTCTGCGACGCCAGCCAACCGAGCTTGAAGCGCGAATGCTCAAGCAGCTTGACGACGCATACCAGCAGGGCAAGGTTTCAATGGAGGGCGCACTACTGGCCCTGCGTGGCAAGTACCTGGATGAGATTGTTGACACGCTCGACAGTCTCGACCCCGCAGAGTATTACGCGGCGACGGTATCCCCGTCTGACCGTGACAGGACTTTAGTCTTCGGACTCCTCTCCGCTCTGTTCCTCCGTGGAGCGTCTCTGATAATTGAGGAGATCCGGAATCAGGGCGTGACTGATATTGGTGACCAGTCAGCACGCCCTGATCAGAGTATCTTTCGGACGATGGCGGGGGCGATTGTCTCGAGGATAGCCAACGATGTCCAGGCTCGAGGCACGGGCGCGGCGATCTCTGCTGCTCTGCTCAATCAGCCTGTCGCCTCGACCGTACGTGAGACGATGACCACCGGCTCAACGGCATATATCACGCGATCCGCGAGTGAGGCCACCAACTGGGCACTATCGCAAGGCCGTGACGCGGAGATTGAAGAGAAGGCCGATAGCATCGAGTATCTGGTTTACTCGGCCGTACTAGACAACAACACCTGCCAACCGTGCGGTGACGCTGACGGCATTGGCGGTCAGCTGGACGAGATCCCAGCCGTCCCCAACCCGGATTGCGCGGGCGGGGCGCAATGTCGATGCGTACACATCCCCGTAGTTGCGACCGAGTTCAAGGCATTGTATCGCGGTGTAGAGATCGATCTGAAGCCAACCGCAGGCATGAAGGCCGAGGCTGAGCGTGGCCTTGCCTGGCGCAAGGAGTTCAACCGTGGCGGCACTGCGGTGGGCGTGGCCAGAGCGCGGGACATCAGCAACGGCAAGGAGCTTTCTCCACGAACCGTGCGGCGCATGTATAGCTTCTTCTCGCGCCACGAGGTCGACAAGCAGGGGCAAGGGTTCAATTCCGGTG
>Ga0209990_10001100_pt1 | contig 23965 bp, 16 predicted proteins | sample NOAtaG_6_FD_187304 | JGI IMG/M metagenome (GOLD analysis project Ga0209990, IMG submission 187304) | Freshwater lake microbial communities from Lake Erie, under a cyanobacterial bloom - NOAA_Erie_Diel5S_2200h metaG (SPAdes) (version 2) | ecosystem: Environmental > Aquatic > Freshwater > Lake ...
TGATGCCATTAAGAATGTGGAACTGGCAAAGAGAATGGGTGTGGTGTGCAAACTCAATTATGCATTGAGCAGTGGACCTCCGGTAAAATTTAAAAACATTGTAATGGGACAAGAGGGTCGACCATATATGTTATCAAAAATATATGAAATCTATGTTGACATATGGAAAAAGAATCTTGCACCTTGGGAATATAACACAACACAAATGATAAAGCGATTGAGTGAAGGCAATACAACTTGCCCACAAAATCGAAACTGCGATTCAGGAATCAGAACGTTACAACCAAGTGGAGATTATTATAGTTGTGGTGCATTTGGTGATGACAACCTCTATAAGATAGATTTCGAAAAGGAAATGTCTGGTAAGAAAATATTTCCTTTAAAATACCAACCAGAACTACAGAGCCTAAAGCAATCTTGTTTTACCTGCCCCATGTTTGAGATATGCAATGGTTGCAAAAAGACAATTAAAGATTTGAAAGATTATAATATGGTGGAAGATCATTGCTTCAGAATGAAAAAGATTGCACCTGATATCATAGAAGCCAATGGATTAACCGGTATTTTAGAACCAACACCGTATGTCAAAGAATATTAATACACTGGCTCCCAGTTCATATCAAATAAAAGTTGATGTAAAAGCTTATGCGGAAGACCGAATCGACTATGAGAAAGCCATAAAATATAGATGCCCAAATTTTTTACACAAGAATGGAAAAATATACGCATCAAAGGTTGGTGAACCCTATGTAGCCGTGACGGTTAGCCCATATCATATAAATTTTCAGTCTCAGATAGAAGAACCTGTTTGGCCAGTTATAAAAGGATTAGTTGACAAAGGTTATTTACCAGTAAGTAGTTGTGGTGGACATACGGATCCTTGGTGGGAATATTATTTTATGATTGCGGTTGGTACAGAAGAACAGGTTGAAGAAATTACAAATGCATTCAACAATGTTCCGAACACACACATAGATGTTTATCACAGTGTCGCTAACGTACACCAATACTACGAACACGGCAAATTTAAGTATCGACCTCTAGAGGAGTTGGAAGGAACAAACAAAGGTGAATGTCGTGATTTAAATATTTTATTGAATAGAAACTATTCAAACTATTTTTTCATTAGAGTCAGATTCAAACACGAAACATTTGCACTCATTTTTAATACTTTCAATATTTTTGCGCCACACTTCTTTCATAAACGAGAAATTGAAGAGTTTGATTTGTGGAAAAAGAATCTTTTGAATTATGTAGAGAACAAAATTGAATACTTTTATGGATAAACCAATTACTGTTTCAGTCAATCCAAGTTACTTCTGCAACTTCAGGTGTGACTTTTGTTATCTGACAGAAGAACAGTTGTCCGACCAAAAGAAAATAGAACTGGAAAAACTGGATGACTTACTGTCTCAGATACCCAACATAGAACACATCGACTTGTATGGTGGTGAAATTGGTGCGTTAAAGAAAGACTATTTCTATGGGCTTAAAGACACCATTCGAAAACATTATGATGGTAAAATTAACATCATCACAAACTATTCTATGTTGCATGAGGGGTTTTATGAAGATGATTTCTATCTGAGTGTCAGTTACGATTGGGATGCAAGGGAAAAGTCGGATCGTGTCTATCAAAATATGTTGATGAGCCCAGTACCAATAGCGGTACTGGTTCTTGCCAGCCCTAAAGTCATAGAGATGGATGTGGATGAATTGATTATGAGCATGAATCTTTGCAACAGTGTGAAGAGTGTGGAGATAAAACCATACAGTGACAATCAAGCCAATCAACACAGAGTTACACATAAAGACTATGAAGGGTTTGTGAAACGTTGGATAGAAAGCCCAATACAAAAGAATTTCGAATTCATTAATGAGTACTATTTGGAAGATGTATTGGATGGTAACAGAAATGCATTTAGTGACGACCATATCTACATTACACCCAATGGTAAGTTTGCCGTTCTGGAGTTTGATCTAAACGACAACGAATACTTCTTGGAATTGGATAGTTGGGACGATTACATTGCCTGGACCAAAAAAGAAAAGAAAAGTAATGTCAGTGATATCTGTAGGAGTTGTGAGTTTTATGGTAAGTGCCTGACGGAACACTATCGTTATGTGAAGGATCTAAATAATAGTTGTAATGGTTATAAATTTTTAATAGAGTGGTATCGTGAACGACTGGAAAATTAGACAAGAAATATATCACAGACTGAACACAGATTTCGATGATGATTTAAACACCAAAGAAGTTGAGTTTTCAGATGAGATAGTGAATAATGCCATTCGATATTTCACGGAACGAGATATTGGATGGATTTATCCAGCCAAGAGTTACATGGTTGGCATATGTTATGCACGTTGGTTGTCTGAATACTTTGGTGGTAATCCAATAGAATACCTGGACGAACAAGACTTACTCCACGGAAACGATCCTTATTTTAAAAAGTACAGTATGGACAAAGAAGTCTATGATGAAATAATGATCAAGATCAATCACTGGAGTTTTGATGAATCTGCCGGTATGGTACCAGATGTAAAAAGTTATTTTATGAAAGAATTTATGTTATGATTCAAAATCTTTGGCCAACACCATTTTTAAAAACAAAATTTTCCGAAGAAAATAAAAATAATTTACTGAATCACTTTCTAACCAAGTATGATTTCTTTAATTCATCTGGTGATTTCAGTAATATAAATGTTTTGGATGATGAATCTGAAATAATTCAAAGCTTTAATAACAATGAAGTTATTCCACTGTTTGACAATTTTTTAAAAGAGAGTCTGGGTAAAGGAATTTCTTGTTGGAAAGATTATAGATTGAAGGGCTGGTTAACTGGAACAGGCAAAAATTATGGTTCACATCTGCACAACCATAAAGGTTGTAATATTTCAGCTGTATTTTATATTTTTTGTGAAGAAGTTGACGTTGGTGGTCAAATATATTTCACAGATCCAAGGCAGAATTCAAACAGAGGTTATGATAATCAGTTTTCTCCTTGGTTTGAACCACTATCTTTCACACCAAAAAGTGGAGATGTTGTGATTTTTCCAAGTTTTTTGTATCATTATGTTGCAACCTATAGAGGAAATATCAGAATAGCTATGCCTGTTGACCTTTTCCTCTGGACAAATGAGTGACGATAACATCAAAATGTCCTAAATATTTTAGTGTTTTCCACACATGATAAATACCGATATAATAATAAAAGGTAGAAATAACTCATGGCAGCAGGTTATCAAGAACTATTCATTGAGCAAGGCGCAGATTTCTCAACCTCCATCACATTGGATGATGCAGATAGTGAACCCTTTGATCTAACTGGTTATCAAGCAAAGAGTCAGATAAAGAAGTCATACTACTCAACGAATGCGTCAGCTCAATTTACCATCACCATTCCTACACCAGTGAATGGTGTACTAAGCATGTCTATAAGTGCAGCAAATACCGCAAACATATCTGCGGGAAGATATGTTTATGACGTTTTAATTAAGAACTCTAGCAATAATACTACCAGAGTTTTGGAAGGTATCGTCAATATTGTGCCACAAGTTACTAAATTTTAAAGGATAGAGATGCCTACGGTAACTGTCACACAACCAAATGTAATAAGAGTCAAAATTGATAGTCAACAGACTAGGGTTAGTACTATCAATTATGCAGCAACATCATTAAAGAATGATTCAGATGTAGACATGACTGGTGCACTCACCGGTGATGTTCTTGTTTACGATGCTAATACACAAATTTTCAGTGCTAGAAGAATTGGTTCTGCAACACCAGTTACGGGAGCATTGGTACCAACATCTACAAGAGCTTTCGACATTGGTACTACAACCAGAAGATTTAGAAGTCTGTATCTGAGTGGAAATACCATCGACCTTGACGGAACACAAATGAAATCTGATGGAGCTAATGGCACAATAGCCTTTAGCGCGCCACCCACAGCAGAATTTCCAAATCCTATAGCGATTGTTATGACTCCACAAGGTGGTTTTGCACCAGTACAGACTGTCGGTGGCGAAATACCACCATCAATAAACATACAAAGCATTATAGCAAACACCTCGACCTACTTACAGTTCACAGGTGGTGATGCGGGGTTCTTTTAAATGGCATCGAATACAGTAATACAGATTTTAAGGTCATATTCAAACGTTGCGCCAACAACTTTGGCGGACGGTGAACTGGCCTATTCTTTTCTCGCAAATGCACTTTATATTGGTTCAAATACTGGTCAGGTCATATTAATTGGCGGATCAAGTTTTGCACAAAACGTTACGGTGGCGGTAGCAAACACATCAATTGAAACCTTAAATGCTGACGGTGGCGAATTTTAATAAATAGACAATAGGATTGTTATAAAAAATCAACAAGAAGGACAATAATAATGGCGAATACCTCGATTAAAATCAAACGCTCAACTACAACCAGTTCACCAGCCAGTCTGGCAGCTGGTGAGTTAGCGTATTCATACCTATCAAATACGATTTTCATCGGTTCGCCAGCTGGAACCGGTGTAGTTAACGTTGGTGGTCAATACTATACCAGTCAGGTTGATGCTGCAACCAATTTAAACACTGGTGGAACACTTGTTCGCCGTGATGCAAACGGTAATGCAGCGTTCGGTACCATTACCGCAACGACTATTAATGCCACTATTGAAGGTAATGCAAACTCCGCAACACAATTCCAGACCGATAGATATATCAATATCTCTGGTGGTGATGTGGTTGCAACCGCACAGTTGTATAATGGTACAGCTAACGCAACACTAAACGCATCACTATCCACAGTCTCTGGTTTATCCGCTGGAACATACGGCGGCACTTCAACCGTACCTGTTGTTACTGTTGCTGCAAACGGCCGTATTATGGCCATTGCAAACTCTGCTGCCATTTCAACAACTCTGAACATTGTTGGTGATACTGGTACGGATGCTGTTGACCTTGCAACAGACACACTGGACTTTGAAGGTGGTTCTGGTGTTATAACAGCTGTTACAAATAATAAAGTCTCTTATGCTGTCGATAATGCAACAGTACTGAGAACAAACACATCAATTTCGTTACAGTCAATTGACGGAAGTCTTGCAATTAGTGGTAACCTAGTTGTTCTGGGTAACACAACAACCATTAATGTTGAAACATTAAACATTTCTGACCCATTAATCTTCTTAGCTGCCAATAACTATTCATCCGATGTTGTTGATATCGGTTTTGTTGGTAACTACAATGATGGCGCAGTAAGACACGCTGGTGTTATCAGACATGCAGGCACAAAAGAATTCTATGTCTTTGATAACTATGATGGTGAACACCTAGACAACACCATCGATATTGCGAATACTAGTTTCCGTGTTGCAAACCTAAATGCAAACCTGATTTCTCAGTATTCTAACGTTCAAACATTAAAAGTTACCACACTGGATGCAACCAGTCTGTCGTTAACAAATGACCTGAGTGTACCTAACGGCGGTACCGGTGCAAGTTCTTTCACCAACGGTGCAATTCTAGTTGGTGCAGGTACAGGTGCATTAACAACATTAGCAAACAGCACATACACCGCAACAGGTTCTGCTGGTGCTGCAAAGACAGTCACTTCATTAACAGTTGATGCTTATGGTAGAACAACTGCTGCAACATTCGCCGATATATCTGGACTGACTGTTGCACAAGGCGGTACTGGTGTTAATACATTCACTGCTGGTCAAGTTGTTGTTGGTGATGGAACCAACGGTCTAAAACAAATCGCGAACGTAACATATACACAAACTGGTACGTTAACAACTGCAAATACAGTTTCTGCAATCACTGTAGATGCTTATGGGCGTGTTAGTGCATTAACATCTTCAGCAATTGGTCTTGATGCAAATCAGATTGTTGGTGGTACATTAACTGTAGGTAGAGGCGGTACAGGCGCATCATCATTCACCAGTGGCGCTCTGCTTGTTGGTAATGGTTCTGGTGCAATCAGTGAACTGGCCAACTCAACATATACCGCAACAGGTTCTGCTGGTGCCGCAAAGACAGTTACTTCACTTACAGTCGATGCTTATGGTCGTGTAACTGCCGCAACATTTGCAGACATATCCGGTCTGACAGTTTCTCAAGGCGGTACAGGTGCATCAACATTCACCTCAAGCGGTATTGTTTACGGTAACGGAACTGGCGCACTGCAAGTTACAGCTGCAGCTGGTACCGCAGATCAGACATGGTCTAACCAGATATTAACGACGACAAATGCTGGTGTTCCGGTTTGGTCTTCTGCACTTGATGGGGGTCAATTCTAACTGACTATATAATGTATGTTTCTTTATGATAGGAGATTGAAATGGGAAATGAAAAGTATGTTAATTATTACATTGAGGTATTGACAACCACACTAAATGATTGTGTCATTCGTAATGTGTCGATGCAAGCAAATGCAAAAATCACGGATGATGTTATTAAAGAACAAACTGAAAAGATCGAAAAACTTTCTGATGTAATTAGACAAAATGAAGAGGTCATCAAGAAGTTAACCGAAAATAAAACAGCTGGTGAAAATAACATCATCAATGATTTCAAAAATAAAGTTGCCGAAAGAGATGCTGATTTAGCAAGATTGACAAATCAACTTGCGGAACTGAATAACAAATATAGAGATTATGACAGCATCAAGAATCAAGCAACACACACTGACACATTTAAAGGTGAATTAATTAAAGCGAGAGAAGAAATTCTCCGTACAAGAAATGAAAATAAAAGTGTAATTGACGATTTGACTAAAAAACATGAGGAAGAAAAGTTGGAATTAAAAAAACAACTTGACGAACTCACCGCTAAAATTGAATATTTGCAATTAACTCCTGCTAGAAGAAAAAAAATTGACGAGCTAAATAAAGGAGCGTCTCCACTTCCTGTTGTTGAAGAAACACCAACAGTATCTGAAGATGAAAATGCAACAAAGGATGGCGGATCGTTTTAAGTAAATGTCAAACACATCGATACAGTTAAAGAAATCCGGGCAAACAGGTAATGTACCATCTTCACTATCACATGGTGAGGTGGCCATTAACTATGCCGATGGAAAACTGTATTACAAGAATGACAGTAATGTAATATCTTACATTTCAAATCAGTTTTCTTTCGAGACAATTAACGTCGATGGATCACTGATACTGGCAACTTCTCCAACGGATACTTTAAATTTACATGCCGGTAATAATATATCATTTCAAGTCGATGGTATAAACAATAAAATTACCATTGATGCGAACACCGGTTCACTCGATCAAACAGCCAGAAACACAGCCAATTCAGCAGGATCTTACGCCAACGCAGCTTTCTTACAGGCGAACGCTGCATACAACTTGGCGAACACAATCAGTGGAGGTTCTGTTGACGTATTTGCCAGAGACACTGCCAATGCGGCATTCGTACAGGCTAATGCTGCGTTCAGTGCGGCAAACACCGGTGGTTCTGGAACAGACCAAACAGCAAGAGATACTTCGAATGCGGCTTTTCTACAAGCCAATGCTGCATTCGCAGTAGCTAATACTGTTCCTGGTTTATATCTAGACACCTTCAAAGATTCTTTCACGGGAACCGGTGCATGTACAGAGTTCACATTATCATCTTCTGTATATTCTAGTAACTCAATTATTGTAAACATCAATGGTATATCTCAGTTACATTCCGCATATACTATTGCAAATGATGTAGTTACTTTTACCAGTGCGCCTGCAAACAATTCTAAAATTGAAGTTCAATTCTTAACAGGAAGAGTACATCTAAACTCATTTACTGGAACTGGTGCTTGTACAGAGTTTTCTTTAAACAACTCAACAACAAGTAACACCGCGATTGTTAACATCAACGGTGTTTTGCAATTAAGTTCTGCGTATGATATTTCGGGTAACACACTGATATTTACCAGTGCACCAGCCAATAATGCAATAATTGAAATTCAATACATGAGTGGTTCCGGTCCAACAATGTTGACGGAAACCATGGAATATTGGGACACATTAACAGTTTCGAATGGTGATAGACGTTGGTATGCAAATAAAAACTTTAGAATTAGAAAAATAGATGCATTCTTAGTTACTGCACCAACAGGTTCTTCTGTTGAATTGAGAATAAATAAGAATGGAACACAGGCGTCCAATTTAAGTATATTGGCAAGCAACACGAATTCTTCAAACAACTTGAATATACTAATGTCTTACGGTGATTATATAACATTTGATGTTACACAAATTGGTAGTGGAACTCCAGGTTCAAAATTAACAATGATGTTCACTTATCAATGATTAATAAATATGGTTTTACAGTAGGAAAATATTTAAATGCCATTAACAGTAATTGATCCAACAGGAATAGCCAATACTGGCAGTTTTACCTTTGGAAATGTAACATCAAACAATGTTACAGCAAACACCTTCACTGGTGATGGTAGTCAATTATCCGGCGTTATTGATACTGTTGCCAGAAATACTGCAAACGCAGCATTCCAAACAGCAAATTCCGGAACAGGTGCAGCATCAGCTGGATCTTACGCAAACTCTGCGTTTGAATCAGCAAACTCCGCTGGTATATACGCGAACTCGGCTTTCTTGGCTGCCAACACGGCAGATTCCAAAGCAGTTTCAGCAGGTTCTTATGCGAATTCGGCTTATAGTCAAGCAAATACCGCCACATCAGACGCTGCAACGGCAGATTCTAAAGCAGTAACAGCTGGATCATATGCCAACTCTGCGTATAACCAAGCCAATACTGCGACAACAAATGCAGCGACAGCAGATTCTAAGGCAGTATCAGCTGGTTCGTATGCCAATTCAGCTTTTCTGGCTGCCAATACAGCTGATGGTAAAGCAGTAACTTCTGGAGAATATGCCAACTCAGCATTTTCTGCCGCAAATACCGCGGATGGAAAAGCAGTAACATCCGGTTCGTATGCTAATGCAGCTTTCTTACATGCAAATGCTGCATACACCAGAGCTAATAACTCACTGAATGCAAACACAGGCGGCACAATAACAGGATCACTTACAATTTCTGGTGGTGATTTATCTGTTTCTGGTAATTTGGTTGTTTTTGGTAATACAATTACACAAGATGCTACATCACTTAATATTGCCGATCCTTTAATTTTCCTTGCATCCAATAATGATGTTTCTGACGTTGTTGAAATTGGATTTGCGGCTACTTATTTTGATGGTGCCAATAGTAGACACACTGGTTTTTTCCGTGAAGCAAGTAATAAACAATATTACATTTTTGATAATTATTTACCAGAACCCGATGCAAACTTAATTGACATAAATGATGCATCTTTTAGAGTTGCAACATTAAATGCAAACCTAGTTTCTCAGTCTATTACTTTAAATAATCAGAATTTAGGAACATTTGTAAACAACGCATACGCTGCAGCAAACACAGCCGATTCTAAAGCGACTTCAGCAGGTTCATATGCCAACTCGGCGTTTGACGTAGCAAACACAGCAGATTCTAAGGCAGTATCAGCTGGTTCGTATGCCAACTCAGCATATACTCAGGCAAATACCGCTACAAATAATGCGGCTGGTGCATCACTATATGCTAATGGTGCCTTTGCACAAGCTAATGCTGCTTATGGAAGTCAAAATACTACAGGCACATATGCAAACTCGGCTTATACTCAAGCGAATACTGCCACCAATAATGCGGCTGGTGCATCACTATATGCGAACGGCGCATTCATTCAAGCTAATGCTGCATTCTTAAGAGCCAATACACCAGATGCTATAGCAAACTCAGCTGCATTGTATGCTAATGCGGCCTTCTTGCAAGCCAATGCGGCTTTTGCTGCGGCTAATCTGGCAACGTCAAATGTCTACACATTTACTGGCACCGGTTCCTGTACATCATTTACACTAAGTACAACAAATAATCCAAGCAGTAATACTATTATTGTAAACGTTGATGGTGTAATTCAACTGCACTCCGCATATAATGTTGCAGCGAATGTTATCGTTTTTACTGAAGCTCCGGCAAGTAATTCTGATATAGAAGTTCAGATCATAACTGGTGCATCAGGTTCACCAAACGCTTTAACTCTAGAACCACAAGTTAACACAACTAGTGGAACATCAGTAGTTTTATCAACCTCAATACCAAGTTGGGCAAAAAGAATAACTGTTAATTTTTATGAAATTTCTCTGAATGGAACACAATTACCACTCATTCAGTTTGGAACAGGTGCAACACCAACATGGGTAACTTCAACAGTTTACGACTCAACAAGTGATAATTATGCTACAACTGCTGGACCGGCTGTAGGTTCATCTTCGGGTTTTGTAATTGGTAGTACTAGTAGTGCAACTCAAGCACATAATGGTGCTTACACATTTACACTTCTCGGTTCCAACAAATGGGTTGGCACTATGAATGGCAATATTGCAGGTGGCGGATCAGTTCTATTTGGTGGAGGTCGAGTAAATTTATCCGAACCAGTTACCGCTGTTAGATTATTTTCAACTGGTGGCACCAACACATACGATTCTGGTATTGCATCCTTAATGTATGAATAAGAAATAAAAAAATGGCTTTAACACGAATCAAATCAACAGGAATTGCAAATACTCAGAGTTTTACACTGGGTGCAGCAAGTGTGACCGGAAACTTAACAGTTTCTTCCGTTACCGATTTGGGTAACGTAGGCAACGTTAAGATTACTGGCGGTGTGGCAGACTATGTTCTAAGAACAGATGGTTCGGGTAACCTTTCTTGGGTTGCTCAAACTGGTGGTGGCGGTGGTGCAGATCAGTATGCAAGAGACACCGCAAATGCAGGATTCTTGCAAGCCAACTCTGCATACGATTCACAGAATACAACAGGCACATATGCAAACTCTGCTTATGGTCAAGCCAATAGTGCCGCTTTATATGCTAACGCAGCATTCATACAAGCCAATGCCGCATATGCTGCAGCTAATGCGGGAGGTGCAGGCACGGACCAATTTGCTAGAGACACAGCCAACGCCGCATTCATACAAGCTAATGCCGCATTCATTCAAGCAAATACTGGCGGTGGAGGCGGAGGTGGTGTATCAAATAACGGTTCAACATTAAGTGGCACAATAACACCACTAGCAAACACATCAGAACAGTTTAATATATTAGGCATAACAGGTGACATTACAATAGCTGCACCAGCCGGAACTCCCTCCGATGGACAAAAACTTATCATAAGAATAAAAGATGCTGGAACTTCTGTGAACATTTCTTGGAATGTCATATATAGAACAATAGGAACATCTTTACCAACGACAACAGTTCCTAACAAAACCGCATATATAGGATTCATATATAATACAGTTGATGTTGATTGGGATGCAGTTGCAATTTCTTTAGAATAAATAATTAGAGGGTTGAACATGGAAATCAGATTTACTTACGAAACAAAGTATGGTGCTTTTAGTGATGCTTTAATTCTTCCAGATGATCACACATTCACCGAGTCGGAACTAACATCTATGAAAGAACAACGCAGAGATAATTGGGTTGCTTACATAGACAGCACTCAAGTTGATAATACCACAGAAGAAGTTTCAGAATCAACTGTTGAAGAAACTCCACAGGATACTGAGCCAACACCATAATAGGAAAATGAATGGCAGATAGATATTGGGTAGGTGGAACAGGCACTTGGAACACAACTAGTACAACTAACTGGAGTGCAACCAGCGGTGGTGCAAGTGGTGCCAGCGTTCCTACTACAGCAGATAACGTAATCTTTGATCAGGCAGGTACATACACCGTCACAATGATAGGTGCATTAGCCTGTCTCAACATAACGGTGAGTGCAGGCGTAGTTACTTTAAATGGATTCAACGACCCCGGTTTGACTGTCGCAGGAAGTTGGTCTACCATAGCTGGCACTGTTTGGTCACAGGCAACTGGTATAATAGTAACATTTACTTCGACTACAGCTAGAACTATTACCAGTGGTGGTGTCCAATTTCCTGGCAGGTTTAATTTTAACGGTGCCGGCGGAACTTGGACTTTACAAGACAATATTTTCGTCGTGACATCAGTTAATCTTACAGCAGGAACTTTAGAACTAGGTTCATTCGTACTATCAACTCGTCGATTCTTTAGCGATGGTACAACAGCAAGAACAATAAACTTTGGTACCGGTAATATTACATTAGATAATAACTCAAGTTCTTCTACAACTATTTGGGGTACCAGCACAAATACCAATTTAACCATATCTGGTACACCTTTAGTTATAACTAAATGCTCTGGCGCGATTTCAACCACCACAATGACGGTTAACACAGGTGCATTAAGTGAAGCTAATAGTATAAGTTTCCAATTAAATGATACTACAGGCTTTGGAAAAATTGAGTTTCCGGTCGGGAGCGTAGTTAGAAATTTAACACTTAACGGCAACATGCCTTTGAGTACGCCTTTTGGCATAACAATTTATGGAAATTACACTTATATATCAGGAACAATAACAGCTACTGCATATCCATGGACATTTGCTGGAACAAGTGGAACAAAAACTATAAGTACGGGTGCAGCAACTCACAATTTACCATTTACACTAGACGGTGCAGGCAGCACATTCTTATTAGACACCAACTTAACTTTAGGTGCAACCAGAGTATTGACGTTAACGAACGGCACATTTGATCAAAACGCAAAAACAATTACATCGGCAAATACCACAGTTGTTACCGGTTCTGTAACCGTAAATAATTTAAATATAAGTTCCCTTGTTCACACAAGTGGTACGTTAACGCTGGGTACTGCTGCGACAGTTCTTTCAAGTTCATTTTCAGCAGGAACTTTACAACTAGGTTCATTCACACTAACGACACGTGTATTTTACAGCAGTGGTTCGGGAGTAAGAACATTAAACTTTGGTACCGGTAAAATTGTATTAAATTCTTCAACAACAAATACTATTTGGGATACCTCAACAATAACCAATTTAACCATATCTGGTACACCATTAGTTGAATGTATAGGCGGTGGCACTGGTGTCACCAAAATAATTAACACAGGTGCATTAAGTGAAGCTAATAGTATAAGTTTTAGTTTGTTGGAAACTACAGGCACAGTAACTTATACATTTACAGCCGGAAATAGAGTCAGAAACTTAGTTATTAATGGTGTTCAAACTATTAGTAACATTGCCATAACAATATTTGGTGCATTAACACACACAACAACAAACGGCACAACAACGTTTACAGCTGGCGCAAACGCTTGGACATTTGGTGCAACCAGTGGTAGTTACAATATAACTCCAGCTACAGTTTTTCAATTTCCATTAATATTTAACGGAATTGGTGGAACCTGGGTACTTCAAAGTAATTTAACAACGGCGAGTACCAGATCTATAACTTTTTCTAACGGAACTGTTGACTTTAATAATCAAAGGATAACATCTGGTACCGGGCAAGTCAGTGTAAATAATGGAACTTCCGTAACAATTTTAAACGCATCAGATGATCTTGGTTCCTACATCAATCACTCCGCAGGAACATTAGTATTAGGATCAAACTGTGCATTTCAAAGATATATTTTAAGTTCCGGCACTCTAAACTTAAACAATTTTTCTTTGTCTTGCACAACAGGCACATCATTAGAAACCAATTTTGATGCTTCTGGTAGTTTAACCAGAACAATAAATTTCGGAACATCAGGAAATATTAGAGTAATAAGAAATGCCGGAACAAACGGCGTAGTATGCAATATTAATAATACCGCAGGACTCACTATAAGTGGCACACCATTGGTGATAGTTGAAGGTAGTGGTGCGATCACTAGAACACTTGACATTGCCAGCGGATTCACACAAACAAATGCTATAAGCTTTCAATTAAATGCTACTGGTGGAACAGTAACTTTCACATCATTGGCTAGAGTTGGAAATTTAACTGTTAATGGTACATTCACATTTACAGTCGGTGCACTATTCATTTTTGGAAGTTATACTTATGTTTCCGGAACATTAACCTCGTCAACCGCCAGTGAGGGATGGAACTTTGTTGCAACCAGTGGTTCCCACACCATAGATTTTGGCGGCGTTACGCACGATACAATTGTTAACTTTGGAGTGAATGCTGTTAGTACCGCAGTTTATACATACAACTCAAATATTACCATAGGTGCAACGAAAGCTGTAAGGTACGATAGTGGAACATGGGATTTTAATAATAAAAATTTCTCAACGGGCGCAAGCGTAACATTTCAAAACCAGTCAATCACTTTTAGAAATACTGGTGGAACATCAATTAATTTCCCATTATCAATAACACATGGTTCTCAAGTAGCTGGTGCGTCAGTAACACTAGAAGCAAATTTAACTACAACAGGCACCTATTCATTAACAGGAAATCCTTGTAGACTAAACTTAGGTTCTTCTGTTTTAACAGCACAAATTTTCTCTAGTTCTGTGGGTAACGCACGTACACTGGACTTTGGTACAGGTAGAATAGATTTAACGGGAAACAACGGAACAATATGGGACACAGGCACTATTGGTTCTATGGCATACGCCGGCACAGTTTATATCAGAAGTACATACACGGGTGCTGTGGGTACAAGAACATTTAATACTGGTGCAATGTCTGAAGCTGTTGCTGCAGGTTTTAACGTTGTCACTTCGGGTTCTAGTGGTGTTGTAATTGGTGCTTCATCCGATACTGTCGCATTAACTGGAGCTTTTAATAACTTCGACTTGACGGGTTTTACTGGAACCTTAAGTAATACACTACGTACAATATATGGTAACTTTACAATTCCCACATCTGGTGGAACTTTAACTTCTGGTGCAAACGCTACGACTTTTAGTGGTGCTGGAACAGAATTAATTACAACAAACGGAAGAACTTTAGGCTTTCCTATTACAGTTAACGGCACAGGCACAACAAGATTGGCTGGCGCATTGACACTAAGCAGCACACTAACAACTACATTAACTGCTGGAACATTAGACTTAAATGGATTCACACTAACGACAGGTGCATTTTCCAGCAGTGGTTCGGGAGTAAGAACACTGGCATTTGGAACTGGTCAATTAGCTCTAGCATTAAACGGTGCTACAATATTTACTGTTGAAACTGCAACCAACTTTTCAACCACAGGTACAGTCTATGTCAATAGTACATATACGGGTGCAACAGGCACAAGAACATTTGTTACTGGTTTCACACAAGCACAGGCAGCAGGTTATGATGTAAAAACATCAGGAACAACAGGCATTGTGATTGGTGCTTCGTCTGATATTGTAGCATTTACTGGAAATTTCAATGACTTTAACTTAACAAGTTTCACTGGAACCTTAAGCAATACAGCAAGAATATTGTATGGCAATTTAACTATTCCAGCCTCTGGTGGAACTTTAACTTCTGGCTCAAGTATTACAACATTAACACCCAATGGTACAAAAACAATTGATACAAATGGTAGATTATTAGATTTTCAATTTACCATAACTGCCGGAGCAGGAACAAGTACACTATTAAGTAACTTCACACTAGGTTCAACCAGAGAATTAACTTTAACTTCTGGAACTTTTGATTTAAACAATTTTGTTGCTAGCGCCGGAGGTTTTAGTTCTTCTAACAGTAATGCTAGAACATTAGCATTTGGAACCTCTGGTGAATTTAGATCATCGGCTAATGATCGTGTGATATGGGACACAACAACTGCAACAAACTTTGTTTATACCGGCACACCTAAGATATTTGCATCATATGCTGGAGCCACAGGCCTGCGCCAATTTAATTTTGGTACTGGACTTGCAGAAGCATATGTATTCAATATTAAATTTGCGGCTACGGCTCAAACTGATGCTGTAACTATCGCAACATCAACAGATATCATATCAATCAGCGGAAACATTAAAGATTTAGATTTAACAAATAGTACAAATACTTTTGGAGCCAACCAAAGAACTATTTACGGTAATTTTACTGTACCAGCTGCAGGCGGTTCTTTATCATCAACCACATTCGTAACAACATTTGCTGGCAGTTCCGGCACAAGTGTAATAACAACAAACGGAAGATCAATTCCTTTTCCATTTACATTTAACGGTGCAGGTAAAACATTCCAGTTAGCTGATGCATTAACATCAACACAAATACTGACACTGACTGCTGGTACTTTGGACTTAAACAATTTCATTTACACAGCACTTTCCCTTTCAAGCACAGGCACCGGTGTAAGATCAATTTCATTTGGAACAACGGGACAAATAACTGTTACTGGCAGTGTTATTGATATATTTGATTTCACCACTGCAACAAACTTTACTTGGACAGGAACTCATAGAATATTTGCATCATATACTGGCTCTACGAGTAGTCGAACATGCAGATTTGGTACAATAAATGAAGCGTATACATTCAATATTAAATTTGCCTCTACGGCACAAGCTGATGCTTTAACATTTGCTCTCTCTACCGACAACTTAAACATGACAGGAAATATTAAAGATTTTGATTTTAGAAATGCAACATGTAGTATTAGTGCAGAAGCTAGAACCGTCTATGGAAATTATACTCTACCAGCAACTGGCGGAACACTCACAGCAGGAAACTTGGTTGGTACGACAACAACATTTGCTGGCAGTTCCGGCACAAGTGTAATAACAACAAACGGAAGATCGATTCCTGTACCTATAGTTTTTAACGGTACAGGAAAAACATTTCAAATAGCTGGTGCAGTCACGGTGACATCAGGTTACAACCCTGCCGTAACATTAACTGCTGGCACTCTAGATTTAAACAATTTAACTTACACAACAACAACATTTGCAAGCAGCGGCACTGGTGTTCGCTCCATTTTATTTGGTACAACTGGTCAAATAACTGTTACAAGCAGCAATGCAACACTAGTTGATATTTCAACAGGTACTAATTTTAGTTGGACAGGAACTTCTAAGATAGTATCAACATACGCCAGTAGCGTTGGAACCAGAACATTCAACATTGGTAACACTGCTGCGATAGATTCTGCATATGCATTTGATGTGATTGTTGGAACAGGATCGGGTATCAACTTAAGCGCTAGTGCAACAGACATAGTAACTCTTACAGGCATATTTAATAACGTTGATCTTCGAGGGTTTATAGGTATACTGTCAAATACTGCAAGATCCATTGCTGGTAATTTTTATATACCTTCAACCGGTGGAACATATACAGCAGGCACATCAGTAACAACATTTATAGGTAACACATCCACATATATTGTTGACACCGCAACAAGAGTATTGGACTTTCCATTTACATTTAATGGTTCAGCTACTTGGAATATAGCAAACACTTTCACATCTGGATCTAGTACAACAGTTTCAACCAGAACACTCACACTAACTTCAGGTAACGTTTCTTTCGGTAGTGTTCAGATTAACTGTGGATTGTTCAGCAGTACCAACTCAAACGCAAGAAATTTGGATTTTGGTGCAAGCGGCAGAATATTATTGTTGAACAGTGTAACATCAACACTTTGGGATACAACAATAGGTACCAATTTTACTTGGACAGGTAACTTTGATGTTGATTGTAACTTCACTGGAGCAATAACAAAGACAATTAACTTTGGTACGATTGCGGAAGCATATGCACCAAACGTAAAAGTTGCAACAGCTGGTACCGGATTCGGTCTAAACACCACATCAGCAACAGAATCGGTTGCATTACTTGGAAATATGGGCAACCTAGACTTAACAAGTTTTGCTGGTACACTAACCCACGGTGCTCGAAACGTTTATGGTAACCTTACATTCCCACCCACTGGTGGCACTTTCACATCGGGTACAGTTGCAACAACACTTGCAGCTACATCAGGCACAGAGAGCATCACATACAACGGAAGAACAATTGATTTTCCATTAACGATCAATGGAACAGGTGGAACATTTGTTGCAAACGGACCAATAAACATAGGTGCAACAAGAACCTTTACATTGCAAAACGGAACATTTAATTCGGCGTTTCATTCTATTACTGCTAACAACATAACTATATCAACAGGAAATGTTGCGATAAGCAATGTTGTTGCTGCAAGTTATCCAATAGTACACACAAGTGGTAATTTGACTTTAAGTTCTAACGTGTCCACCGGAAAATATACACTCGATTCAGGAAGTTTAAATTTAAACAATTTCGAATTAACCTGCAACAACTTTGTATCAGTAACAACAACTCCAAGAGCTATAAATTTTGAAACAGGGAGATTAATAGTAAGCAACAGTTCTGGTGGAACAATATGGAACACCGGCACAATTACAAATCTTTCAACAAGTGGTTCAGATAACGTAACTATTTCTTCTGGTGGAACTGCTGCAACAACAATAAATCCCGGTTCATTATCGGAAGCCAATTCAATAAACTTTAGTTTTCCGGCTGCAGGATCTTACAATTTGACAATAACATCAGGATCAGCAGTTAAAACACTGGACTTTAGAGGACCAGTTAGTGGTGGTTATGTTGGCACTTTAATAAATGGTAATAGAACTGTTTTTGGTGATTTTATAACTTCTACAGGAATGTCTTTGCAGGCAGGAGGAGGAACAACAACATTTGCAAATACATCTTCAGTTCAAAATATCGTAAGCAATGCGAAGACATTTGACTTTCCAATAACAATAGATGCTACTGGTGGAACAGTAAGGTTGCGTGACGCATTAACTATAGGACCAACAAGAACAACAACATTGACTGCCGGCACACTTGACTTAAACGACTTCCTATTAGATACAACAAGTTTTTCTTCAACAAACTCAAACTTGAGATCAATTGCATTTGCAAATACAGGAAGAATTCAATTAGCACCATCTACAGCTGTAACATTTTGGAATACAGGAACAACAACCAATTTCAGTCATACGGGTAATAGTAATATAAGAACAGTTAGCACAGGCGCAGTAACAAAAACAATCAACACTGGTACAATGAATGAAAGCCAGTCCATGAATTGGTTTTTAAATGATTCGGCCGGCACAATAGCTTTTACTTCAGGTAATGCTGTTAAAAATTTAGTTATTCAAGGAGCATTCACATTAACAAATATTCCCATGTCATTATATGGCAATTACACATATGTTACCGCAACAGCATTAACAGCTGGTACCAATGCATGGACATTTGCTGGAAATAACCAGACAATCAATACTGGTGGTTTGACGCATGATTTTCCATGGACATTTGATAACACTGGCATATCGATATTATCTGCGGCCGCGACAATTGGATCAACGAGACAAACAACTTTAGCGAACGGTATTTTTGATTTAAATGGATTCAACTATACGACAGGAAGTTTCTTTACAAATCCAGGTAACAAAACATTACAATTCGATGGTTCAACACTGACAATTTCCGGTAGTGGTTTCAATAATGCCAACAATACCGGATTTAGCACTATTGCTGGTTCAAATACTGGAACAATCAGTCTAACAAGCAGTTCAGCAAAAACTTTTGCAGGAAATAATGCAATTTATGTAGCCAATTTGAATCAGGGCGGAACTGGTGCACTCACTGTAACAGGTAACAATTCATTTAAAGACATTACTGCATCGATAACATCGTCTGCAAATACAACTATTTTATTGACGGCTGGCACAACAACAACAGTAAATAATTTTACTTTAAGTGGTACAGCATCATTTGAACCAACACTGAATAGTACAGTAGAAGGTTCAAGAGCAATTATATTCCGCGCCACGGGTACAAATACAATTCATTCTGGTGCGGATTACATAATCTGTAGAAATATTGAATTCACTCCTTATTCTATTGATGGTTCCGATTATCTTCGTTGGTGGGTTGGGGCAAACTCCAGTAGTTTGAACAATAACAGAGGAGCAGTATTTCAAACATATGATGCAAACACTTCACCAAAAGTTTATATCGTAGAAGCCAATACTGCTTGGACAGTTCCTGATGACTTTAACGTAAGCAACAATACAATACATATGTTTGGTGCCGGTGGTGCCGGTGCACCCGGTCTTGAACAATATGACACAACTAGACAAACACGCGGTGGCGGCGGTGGCGGCGGCGGTGGTTATACATTAATAACCAATTTATATGCTCAAAAAAATCAAAAAATTAATTTAGAAGTTGGTCTTGGGGGAAATGATTCACTTCAGGCGAATGGTGGAAACACAAAATTAATATCGTGGTATGGTGTTTATAATGCCGGCGGCGGCCAAGGTGCAGGAAACGGATTAACAGGATTGAATAAATCGGCCGGCGGTGTTGGTGGATCCGGATTGACTTATAATGGAGGAACCGGAGGATCTGGATCTGTTAATGCAGGTTTAACTTACACATTTTCTGGTGGCGGCGGTGGCGCCGGCGCGGGTGGTCCACTTGGTAATGGAGGAAATGGTGGTAATGGTGCTGGTATTTCATCATCATTGAGTGATGAACCTAGTGCAGGCGGCGGAGGCGGCGGTAACGGTGGAGGAACTGCCGGATCTAATGGTATTGTTACGAATGGTAGTACTCCCGGAACAGGTGGTTCAGGAGGTAACAACGCAATAGGTTTTGGACGTGGAATTGGAACCACAGGAAATCCTTCCTCACTAAGTTTTTCTGGTGGTGGTGGTGCCGGCGCAGGAAGTACCACATCAACAGGATCAGGAGATGGAAGTACAGGTATTGATGTATTAAATTCTTTCGGTGGAGGTTCCGGTTCTGGTGGCGGTGCATCAAAAGGTAACTCTATTAGTCGAAACACGGGAATTGCTGGAAATTATGGTGCCGGCGGTGGTGGCGGCGGTGCATCTAGAAGAAACGTTGCTACAACAACATATCTAGGTGATGGTTCAAGTGGTGCTAATGGTGGTATCATCATTGTTTACAAGCCATCAACAATACCTAGTTCTAACGGTTCATTCTTCTCAGTATTTTGATGAAGATAAATAACCCTATAGGGGGATATAATGTCAGAACCAATTACAACCAGATCAAAATTCAAAGAATATTGCCTAAGACGTTTAGGTTTTCCTGTCATTGAAATCAACGTTGACGATGATCAAGTAGAAGACAGAATTGATGATGCACTACAATATTGGCAAGATTATCACTTTGATGGCTTACAGAAAATATACTTCATCAAAAGAATTGATCAGACAGACATAAACAACAGATATCTGAATTTGGCTGAAGCCAGAGATTCTGCAAACAACCTTTCAGAAATAACTGGTGTAACCAGAATATTTCCAATGTATGACTCTCAGGCAACTATCACTATGTTTGACTTGAGATACCAGTTGCGTCTAAATGAATTGTATGACTTCACCTCTGCATCATACATCAACTATACAATGACAATGCAACACCTGCGTATGTTAGAACAACTTTTCACTGGTGAGGTTCCCATTCGTTACCAAAGACATATGCAGAAACTGTTTATTGATTGGGCTTGGGGATCTTCGCAAGTTCCTGTTGGTCAAGTTGTCATCATCGAGTGTTATGGTGTGATCAATCCTGATGCGTATGGTAGAGTCTGGAACGACCGTTGGTTGAAAGAGTATGCAACTGCACTCATCAAGAGAAGTTGGGGAAATAACCTGAAGAAGTTTGCCGGAGTTCAATTACCAGGCGGTGTCATATTGAATGGTGATAAGATTTATAACGAAGCCGTAGATGAAATTAAGTTGTTGGAAGCCGATATGGAAAAAAATTATGGCGGAATTTTAGACTGGTACATGAATTAAGATACAATTCAAGTACCCCCAAAAAGTCCTTTTTTATAAATACTTTTATGGAGGACAAATCTATGAAAGTATATTGTATAGAAAACAAACTGAGTGGTAAAAAATATATCGGCATAACCAAAGGCACCATAGAAAGAAGATTTAAGAGACATATTGAAATTGCTAAGTATAAAGAAAAAAAACAACACTTACATAAAGCAATGATAAAATATGGCATAGAAAATTTCACAGTTTATGAATTGGATTTTGCCAACTCCAAAGAAGAATTATTTGAAAAAGAAAAGAATTGGATAAAAAAACTCGACACGAAAAATAATGGTTATAATGAAACTGATGGTGGTGAAGGAACTTGGGGTTGGAAACCATCACCAGAAAAACAAAAAATATTAAATGAAAAACAAAAAGAATTGTGGAAAGAAAATTTAAAACTAAGAGAAGAACACTCCAAAAAAGCTAAAGAACGATGGAATAGTTTGTCTGATTTTGAAAAAGAAAAAAGAAAATTAAATTTTTTAGAAGTGCGAAAACTTACATCAGGTTCCAAAGGCAAAACATGGAAGTTATCTGAAGAAACTAAATTAAAAATGAGTTGTTCAAAAAAAGGTTGGGTAATGACGGATGAAACAAGAAAAAAATTAAGTGAGATTGCAAAGAATAGAAAACCAAGAAAACATTCACCAGAAACAATTCAGAAAATGAAAGAATCTGCTTTGAAAAGAACGCGAAAGATAGGTACCTAAAATCGCAACATCCGTTTATTTTAACAATTACAACTCGATTGCAGAGCAACGGGTTGTTGAAGATTTGATAGTTGAATCTATTAAGATAATGGGATTTGATTCCTACTACTGCCCAATCTTCAATCAAGAAGATAGAGATATACTGTATGGTGAAGATCCAATCAAGAAATTCAAGTCAGCATTTCCTGTTGAATTCTACCTTTCGAATGCTTTGGAATACATGGGCGACAAAGAGTTCTTTACCAAGTTTGGTTTAGAAATTCGAAACAATGCAAACGTCATCATTTCAAAGCGTTCTTTCTCTCAACGTGTACCACAAAACATATTTACAAGACCACGTGAGGGTGATTTGATTTATGTTCCGTTCTTAAATGGTACGGGTGAATTGTTTGAGATCAAATTTGTAAATCAAACAAAAGACTTCTTCACACTTGGTCGCAAGATTCCGTTCTTCTATGAACTGGAACTTGAGAAGTTCAAGTATTCACAAGAAGTTATCGATACTGGTATAGCAGATATTGATGATGTTGTTACCCAGTCCAGTTACACAATCGATCTCACGGTTCGTAACGGAAACGCAAACAACTATTCACAAAAAGAAATTGTATTCCAGTCAGACGACAGAACACTTGCAAACGCATCCACGACAGCAACTGTACAAAACTGGAATGCATCATCAAATGTTCTAAGTGTGACAAACGTTTATGGTGAATTCACAGACAATGTTACAATTATTGGTGCAACAAGTAATGCACAGTACATGCTAACATCTTATAATCCTTTGAAAGACAGTGTGCCAAACGAAAACTATGACAATATGTACATAGAAGACCAGGCAAACAACATCATTGATTTTACGGAAATTAATCCGTTCGGAAAAATTTAATGGCAGCAATTCAATACAATCGCATCATACGAAAAATTGTTGTTGGATTTGGCGACTTATTCAATAATATCACACTGGTGCGTTACGATTCAAATCAGGTAGAAAAGGAAAGATTCTTAATACCAATCGCATATGCTTCTAAAGAACGATATGTGATGCGTCTGGAAGATGATCCAAATCTGGACAAGAAAGTTCAGATGGCTTTGCCTAGACTGTCATTTGAAATGACTGGGCTTTCTTACGATAGTACCAGAAAACAAAATACAAACGTCAAGAATTTTGCTTCAGGTGCATCAGGTGCACTGTCACAATATAATCCAGTACCGTACAATTTTGACTTCAGTCTGTATTTGTATGTACGAAATATTGAAGATGCAACTCAGGTTATTGAACACATTGTACCTTATTTTACACCAGATTATACGGTGAAAATAAACATGATACCTGAAATGGGAATCGTGAAAGAAGTACCTGTGATTTTAAATTCTACAGACCACGAAATAGTTTATGAAGGTGATAGAGATCAAGCAACAAGAATGATCATCTGGACTTTAAGGTTCACTGTCAAAGGATTTATATTTGGTAAACAGACAGCAACAAATCTCATTAC
>Ga0209990_10001102_pt1 | contig 23943 bp, 19 predicted proteins | sample NOAtaG_6_FD_187304 | JGI IMG/M metagenome (GOLD analysis project Ga0209990, IMG submission 187304) | Freshwater lake microbial communities from Lake Erie, under a cyanobacterial bloom - NOAA_Erie_Diel5S_2200h metaG (SPAdes) (version 2) | ecosystem: Environmental > Aquatic > Freshwater > Lake ...
TGCAGCATCATTACCAATTATTGACGCTGTTGCCGTCGTAAACCACATTAAAACTACGGTTGCTAGAAAAGCCCGTTTCGACATTATCGTATCTCACCACTTATATAACTTGCAGAACGCTCACTGAGACTTCAAATCTCTGTTTAACCGCCCCATACAATTAAGCTATCTGAATTTTTTAAAATCGTAAAGCGGAAAAGATCGGTTATTATAAAAGAGTTTATATGACTTTTCTAAACATGAATATTGGTGAATTATTGGAATTTGTTGACACATCTATGTATGCTAAGTCTGGTAAACATCTTAATGATTTGCAGCGTGAGATTATTAAGGGAGTTTTAGACCGTCAAAAATATGCTGATATTGCAGCTTCCTATAATCTGAGTGAAGGTCATGTTAGAGATGTTAGCTACGAACTTCTGCAAATGATGTCTAACACTTTTAACGAAACTATTCATAAAGGCAATCTTGAATCAGTGTTAGAACGACAAGGCAACATAAATTTGTCTCTAGGGGATAGAAGTATTAACAGTCATATCATTGGCTACATAGATTTTGGTTCCGATCTCACTGAAAATAGCACCGAAAAAAATCCGTTAGAAAATTCTAATTTTAGTGCCAGTTTGATTAACATCAAAAAAACAGCCGCAAAGCTACGGCAGCGAGGTTTAACTGATGAAGAAATTGCAGATATATTAGATCTACCTTCAGAGGTGATTAGAAAACTAGAGTTAAAGGAGTAAAATAGCTTGATTGTGAAGTCTTCAGAAAAAGCAATCTGTTAGAATCTAAATACATGGACTGTAACTCGCATACACATAATGAAAATCAAAGCAATTGTTTATCCCGCTGAAGAAGGCGGTTACTGGGCTGAAGTTCCTGCACTCGCTGGTTGTATTACAGAGGGAGACAGCATGGATGAATTGCTCAGCAATCTGCAAGATGCCATACAAGGTTGGTTAGAAGTAGCTAATGAAAGCAAAAAAATAGACCTTGTTTCAAAGGTAGTTGAAATTACAGTATGAAGTCAATCTCAGGCAAAAAGCTATGTAAAATAGTTGAGCAGAAAGGCTGGACGCTCAAAAAATTACTGGCAGTCACCATATCTACGAAAAGCTAGGTGAGAACAAAATTATCTCTATTCCTGTTCACAAAAATCAGGATTTAAAGATCGGAACTTTAAAGGCGTTAATGAAGATAGCTGAACTAACAGAAGATGAACTGTAATAAAAAAGCCCTCGCTAAGCGAGGGCTTTTTTGATGATTAGTCAAAACCAAGTAGGTCGAAAATTTCGCGATCTTTTAGAGGTTGAGCGTAAAGTGGCTCAGCGTTTTCTAGCATACCTTTGGCAAGCTTCAGATATTCTTGCTGTACTTCTATAACTTCAGGATCTGAGTCCATTTCAAATACAGTGCATTTCTTCAAGCGACTACGGCGGATGGCATCAACTGTGCGGAAGTGCGCTAAGGTTTTCAATCCAACGCGATCGTTAAATTTGTCGATTTGATCGGTTCCTTCGCTACGGTTGGCGATGATACCACCGAGACGAACACGATAGTTTTTCGCTTTTGATTGAATTGCGGCGACGATGCGGTTCATGGCGAAGATCGAGTCAAAGTCATTGGCGGTGACGATCAAGCAATAATGAGCATGTTGCAATGGCGCAGCAAAACCACCACAGACCACGTCACCCAATACATCAAAAATCACGACATCAGTATCTTCGAGCAGATGATGTTCTTTAAGAAGTTTAACAGTTTGACCTGTGACATAGCCACCGCAACCAGTTCCTGCGGGTGGACCACCAGCTTCGATACACATCACGCCGTTATAGCCTTCAAACATGAAGTCATTAGTTTGAAGTTCTTCAGAATGGAAATCAACGGTTTCGAGCACATCGATGACTGTGGGAACCATTCTCTTTGTGAGGGTGAAGGTGCTGTCATGTTTGGGATCACAACCGATCTGAAGTACACGCTTACCGAGATGAGAGAAAGCTGCCGATAAATTAGAAGAAGTGGTGGATTTGCCGATGCCACCTTTACCGTAGACAGCAATTACCAAAGCCCCTTCAATCACCATCCCTGGATCTTGATGGACTTGGACGCTGCCTTCGCCGTCTTCACATTTAGTAATTGATGGTGGATGTGCTGTTAAAACTGCCAAAATAGACTCCTATTATTAATAATTAACTGTTTATTTGAAGTTTGCTGCTACGCGCCAAACTTCATTTCTGTTTCTATTGACCAATCTGAGCTTTTGCATCGTAGAGAGTTTCTACAGTGATCGAAGTGATGCCGCGATCGCTAGCAAATTTCTCAGTATTACGCCTGATTTTGCCGCGAACAAAGAAGGGAATCTTCTTCAACTCAGCTTCACCATCAGCACTCCAAGTAATGCCCTCAATTGCTTGAGCAACAGGTGTGAGAACGGCTTGATTAGAGTTGTTTGTTGAGGCGATCGCATGATCAGTAGCGACTGATTCACTAGGTAGATCCCGACGAGATTCTTGTGATGGGGCAGTATGCAAATGGCTCATATGACCTTCTGCAAACTCAAAGTCCTCTTTGAACATTCCAATCAAATGTTCTTCTAGCCCCATCATCAAAGGATGTATCCAGCTATCAAAAATCACATTTGCGCCTTCCCAGCCCATTTGTGGTGAGTAACGAGCAGGTACATCTTGAACGTGAATTGGTGCAGAAATCACCGCGCAAGGGATACCCAAGCGTTTGGCGATATGTCGTTCCATCTGAGTGCCAAGCACTAGTTCTGGAGCGGCTTCAGCAATTTTGGCTTCCACAGCCAGATAGTCATCACTAATCACGGCTTCAATTCCATGCTTCTTAGCAACTTCGCGTACTTCCCGCGCGAACTCTCGGCTATAGGTTCCAATACCAACGAGGGTAAAGCCTAATTCTTCAGTTGCCATCCTTGCTGCCGCCAGAACATGAGTCGCATCACCAAAGATGAATACACGCTTGCCTGTGAGATAGGTAGAGTCAACTGATCTGGAATACCAAGGGAGTCTCGAAGCGCCCACTTCGGCTGCAGTTGATACTCGCACTGCATCCCAATTACCCAAAGTGTCGGCATGAGATCGCGCTAGAGCTTGGCTGACATCAATATCGGCAACTTTGCCAATTTCAGCAATAAAGTCGCGAGTCGCGCCGACTCCGATAGGAACGGTTTTAATAATTGGTTGTCCAAAGCTACGGCTGAGCCAAGTACAAGTTGTCAGTGCTATTTCAGGGTAGAGACAAATATTAAAATCTGCATTTGGAATCCGTAGCAAATCATCTGGTGTTGATCCCATCGGCGCAACGACATTTACATCTACGCCGATCTCCGCCAATAACTTGATTACTTCACGAATATCATCTCGGCATCTAAAGCCTAATGCAGTTGGTCCAATTATATTTGCTTTGGGACGGATATTGGGATCGCGCTTGGGACGTGGCGTATTTGGGGCTGGGACAACTGGTAATAGGAGTGTCCGTACTAGGTGATATAGAGTTTCGCTTGCTCCCCAATTTTCTTTCTTTGAATAAGCGGGCAGCTCTAAACTTACAACTGGGATCGGCAGTCCCATACTCTTGGCTAAGCCACCTGGTTGATCTTGAATTAACTCAGCTGTGCAACTTTCGCCAACAAGCATGACTTGAGGCTGAAATCTGTCATAGGCATCGCGCACCGAAGTTTTCACCATTTCAGCCGTGTCACCACCAAGATCGCGAGCTTGAAAAGTGGTGTAAGTTACTGGCGGACGGCGATCGCGGCGCTCGATCATCGTAAATAGCAAATCGGCGTATGTATCGCCCTGTGGCGCATGAAGCACATAATGCACACCTTCCATTGCAGTGGCAATTCGCATAGCCCCCACATGGGGAGGGCCTTCGTAAGTCCAGAGAGTCAATTCCATAAGTTACTTCGATGAGTTTAGGTTACAAAAGCATAGTTAGTAGGAGCGCTTCGCGCTCCTACTAACTACACCGTTAATCTTCTGCGTCTCTCAAGCGGACGCGCGAACAATTCAGCAAGGTCAGCAGCTTGGTCATAACCATGAATCGGTGAAAACACTAATTCGATTGACCATTTGGTAGCCATACCTTCGGCTTCGAGAGGGTTAGCAAGCCCTAGACCACAAACTGTAATATCGGGACGAGCTTCCCGACATCGATCTAGCTGCTTCTCTACATCTTGTCCTTCTGATAGGACAGTTCCCTCAGGCAACAGGGCAATTTCTTTGTCCATCAACAGACGATCAATATAGGGCATTCCCACCTCGACAAGTTCCATGCCACATTCTCTTGATAGAAAACGCGCTAAAGGAATTTCTAGTTGTGAGTCTGGGAATAAAAATGCTTTGCGACCTGTCAGGGATTGACGGTAGCGTTCTAAAGCTATTTTGGCTCGTTTAACAGGAGGCTCGATCGCTTCTTCAAAAACTTTGCTATCAACATTCCAAGCATCAGCGGCTGTTTTGAGCCATGCTGTAGTGCCTTCGATCCCTAACGGATATGTTGATGGCAATAACGTTCCGCCACGTGCAATTAGCGATCGCACCGTATCGCTTAAAAATGGCTGGGCAAGCAATAGTTTTGTACCTTTACCCACTGGTGGCAGATTAGCCGCACGGCGAGGAGGAAAGAAATAAACAGGACCAATACCCATTTTGTCAAATAGTCGGCGAAATTGATCTTCTACGACATCCGCCAGACTACCAACCACCATTAGCCCAGCTTCATCGCTGCGAGGTAATACTGGAACCATAGACCCCAGACAGGCATCTTCACCTTGGGTAAATGTTGTTTCAATTCCGCTGCCAGAATAATTGAGAATCCGAACTTTTGGAAAGAAACGCGTACTAAGTCTCTCTGCGGCTTTGGCAAGGTCGAGCTTAATTACTTCAGAGGGACATGATCCTACCAAAAACAACGTGCCAATATCAGGGCGACGTTCAAGCAATTGATCGACAACGCGATCTAGTTCTTCATTAGCATCTGCTAACCCAGCAAGATCCCGTTCGCCGAGAATTGCTGTACCAAACCTTGGCTCGGCGAAAATCATTACGCCTGCTGCTGATTGGATTAAATGGGCGCAGGTACGAGAACCGACTACCAGAAAAAAAGCATCCTGCATTTTGCGATGTAGCCAAACGATCCCCGTCAAGCCACAAAACACCTCTCTTTGTCCCCGTTCCTTAAGTACGGGAATATCAGCAGTAATTTTGACAGGTAATTCCGTGCAAGGCTCTAGAGCCATGTTTTGCTCTCCTTTTGGGCTAAATCCCTAGTTTTTCTTAAATGGCTATCTATGCCCTGATTTTTAATGGGCTAGCCGATGTCTGCTGTCAAAAGTATGCGATCGCAACGCGATCAATAAATTAATTCTCTTTACTATATTTAGTAAAACCTAGAGACTGAGTAAAAAGTTGCAAAGGTTTACAGGAGTATAAGGATCTACAATCCTTATTATGGGAATTCCATGGGGATCGCAAGTAAATATACTTATTACAAGCTTGCTCAGAAATTCTACGACTTTCTCATCACCACAAAATAACCGTAACTAAATGCTAGATTTTTGGACAAAAACCAGTGGGACTTGGATTAACGTTTTGGCGATCGCCTTCGGTACATTTTTAGGACTAATTTTGCGTGGACGATTTCTCTCTCAAATTTTACCAATTCTCAAACAAGCGATCGGGCTAATCACTATTTTTGTCAGTATTAACATGGCAAATAGCTTACTCAAAGTCAAGGCTGGTGCTCTTGACGGCGTGATCCTATCGTTGATTTCCTTGATTTTTGGCGGCATCATCGGCGAGTTAGGACAGATCGAGAAGCGTTTAGAATCGATTGGTGATTGGCTAAAAGCGAAATTCAAGGGCAAAGGGAAATTTACTGAAGGGTTCGTGGCGGCAAGTTTATTATTTTGTATTGGTCCCATGGCAATTATCGGCAGTCTCAATAATGGGCTGAGAGGTGATGATAATCTTTTGGCGCTCAAGTCGGCTCTAGATGGGTTTATCTCAATTGTATTTGCCAGCACTTATGGGATCGGTGTTGGTTTCTCAGCTTTGCCAGTTGCCCTATATCAAGGCAGTTTGTCACTTTTAGCAGGAAATTTAGCTCAAAGCTTACCTGATCCAGCTAATGCTCCATCGGTGTTAATTATTACTGGTGTCGGTGGCTTGATGTTGTTAGGGCTGGGCTTGAATTTATTAGAACTAGCCAAGGTAAGGGTTGCGTCTTTTTTGCCTGCTTTAGCGATCGCGCCTTTAGTATACTGGTTAGCTGATAGTCTCAAATAATTAAGCAATCATAAACCCCAATAAGAGAATGGCGGCGCGAAGCGCCGCCATTCTCTTATTGGGGTTTGATTTTGTTCTAACACAAGCGACAACAGCTATTAGATTGCTATAATTAGTGCAAGCTCCTCTGTGGCGTGCGTGACTACCGATAATGTGTCTTGATCGATAATTGTTTTCTAGGAGTCTTTGGCAGTCTTCGCCGCAGTATACCAGACACGCATCTGAGAACTTAAGTTAGGCGTTGCGCCTTGGCTCCACCTGGTTTTACCGGGTCAAACAACTGAGGTAAGACGGCGTTGCGGAGGGGTGAGCCCTAAAGTTTTTTAAAACTGTCTCTGTGCCTTGCACAGAGACAGTTTTAAAAAACTTTAGGTAAATGCTTGCAATTATATGGAACCATGCTATATTAGCTAAGCGAAACAACGCGGGGTAGAGCAGCCTGGTAGCTCGTCGGGCTCATAACCCGAAGGTCGATGGTTCAAATCCGTCCCCCGCCATTAATTAAAAAGCTGCACTATGTGCAGCTTTTTTTTGTTTTAATATTTGTGTTCTAAGAGTTGGTGATACTTCTAAACAGATACCCGACTACGACACCAATCATCAGCGCCCAAATTTGACCAGATTTTACAAAACCATCCCAACCTTTTCCTAAGTCACCCATTACATCTTGCTTAAATTGTTGAGCAAGTAAATCCATATTTATATGTGAATGCAGATCGGCGATATTGAAATTCATAGGAATATCGATCGCTGAAAGATGAAACGATAAGTCAGCGCTAGTCACACCAGTTACAATAGTTGCCAAATGCTGGGCTTGGGATAAGTCAAACATAATATTTTAGTCTTGGGTTAATTTACTAGAGCTTGATCTTTGATATGCAGAACCACGAGGGTCATGTCATCAGTATGAGTATGCCCTTCTCCAATAAAGTTTTGCACTTCTTGGAATATGTAATCAAGAATCATCTGTGGGCGAGTTACATCATCAGAAAGGGGGAAACAATTTTGGCAAGCCCAGTCTAAAGCTTTGCGAAGGTTTTCTTCGTCAAAGCGATCGCCTTCTGGACTTGCTGCCTCTGTGAAGCCATCAGTGTAATATATGACGATATCGCCTGAATTGAGATGAGTACTACTTTCTTCATATTTAGAGCCAGCTTCTAAGCCAATCAAAGCTCCCATTGTGTCAAGAGCATGTACAGATCGGGTCTTGGCTCGCCAATGTAATGCAGGGGTATGAGCAGCATTACTAAAAGAAAGAATTTGGGTCTCGGGATCATATTCCGAATAAAACATGGTCACGAAGCGATGGGATTTCTCTAAGTCCTCGTACATCACTTCATTAAGATGCTCCAAAATTTTACTGGGAGAATGGTTATTTAATACTTCTGCTCGTAACATGCCCCTTGTCATGGTCATGATTAAGCCTGCGGGGACACCTTTACCCATGACATCACCGACGACAAAGCTCCAGCGATCGCCCTTTTGCATGGGGATAAAGTCGTAATAGTCACCACCAACTCGGCTAGCAGTGGAACATTTAGCTGAAATCTCAATGCCTTGAATTTTAGGACAATTGCGCGGTAGGAGTTGACGTTGAATTTCTGCGCCGATCTCCATCTCCCGATCTTGACGCTCTTTTTTGATTAGTTCGGTTGTGAGTTCATGATTTTCTAGCCCCACTGAAGTTTGATCGGCGACTAGGCGCATCAAAGTGCGCTTATTATCTGTCCAGATATAATCTGGCTTGCGACTAAATATATAAAGACGGCCACGTACCGCATTTTTGACTAAAACCGATGTGCCGTACAAATGTACATCTGCACCTAGATATCGGCTGACCATTTCATCAAGAGCGGTTGGACTACCTGTGAGAACCTGTTGTATAGCACATTCGATCGCAGTTCTTACTTGTTGCGCTTTCATGCCGCCTTGATTGCGCTCAGGACAATGCAGAGACTCTAGGCGCATTTGTCCACTTGCTTTAAACAAAATTAGCGCACCACCATCGGAGTCAGTAACACGGCTAGCGATTAGGGGGATTAATTCTAAAAATTGGTTGAGGTTACTAAAGCTGCGAAGAGCGTAACCCAAAAAGCTAAGCAGCTCATGGATTTTATTTTGATCCTGACTCATCTGTCTGAGCAGGTCTTTGAGATCTTTCATCACCATCACAGACGTATTGTCTATGTCTTGTGGTGGGAGGGATCTATTTCTAGGTGGCAATGATAGAGACATACCAATGCTGCAACGCTAGGTGGTTTGAACTAAAGCTAATTTAGTCAAACAGTGTAGCCTTAGTTGGACAAAAAACAACAATCGATGTCAGTAATTTTCTAAAAAAGTTTTTTAGTGGCGCTTTGCGCTGCTAAAAACTAGTTACTTAGTAATGCTTCGACAAATTCGTAGCTAGAGAATGGTCGCAAGTCTTCAATACCTTCACCAGCGCCAATAAATCTAATGGGCAGACCAAGTTGTTGCACTACTGCGATCGCTACACCACCCTTCGCAGTACCATCTAATTTCGTCAGAATCACACCCGTAATCCCTGCGGATTGAGCAAAGATTTCCGCCTGTTTAAGTCCATTTTGACCGAGTGTAGAGTCTAGAACCAGCAAAGATTCGATTTTGGCATCGGCAGATTTTTTATCGATAATGCGGCGAATTTTGCTGAGTTCTTCCATCAAGTTTTTCTTGTTTTGCAGTCTACCAGCAGTATCAACGAGTAAAAGCTCTGTACCTCTGGCTTGAGCAGAGCTAATCGCATCAAAAACAACTGCGGCAGGATCAGCATTTTGGGCTGGATTACAAATTACATCTACATTAGATCTTTGTCCCCAGCTCTTGACTTGTTCAACGGCGGCAGCGCGGAAAGTGTCGGCAGCGGCAATGAGGGTTTTGTAGCCAGACTTAACACTGAGATGAGAAAGTTTGCCAATGGTCGTGGTTTTACCAGCTCCATTTACACCTGTAATTAGCCAAATATTTAGCTGGTTTTTTTCAGGAATCAGCATTGGAATCGGTTCGCCACCTTTTTGGGCTGATACATCAAGCATCTCGCGCAAGATTTGTTTTAGATAGGCGATCGCTTCATCTGGTGGTAAAACTTCTTTGCGAAGTTTATCTTGCAGCTTGGCAATAATTTGGTCAGTTGCTTTTACCCCAACATCTGCCTGCAAAAGCAAAGCCTCAATATCATCAACGGAGTCAGCACTGAGGGGACCCTGTCCAACTATTGCCTTAAGCTGATTAACTAGTGATAAACGAGTTTTGTCTAAGCCTTGACGTAGACGGTTGAGCCAAGTGATCTCTTCGACAGAAATTTCTTCTGGGCGGCGACCTTGTGAGGCGAGAACTTCGGCTGACCAGATGAAATCGTCATCAAATTTGATGGTCGCTTTGCGTCTGGATTGAGCGGCGGGTTTAACTTCTGGCTCTGGCTCAACGATTGCAGTAGCTTCAAGAGCAGCGATGCGAGCAAGGCGATCGCTTTCTGACTGCATCCAAAAAGGAACTTCCGCAGTTTCAATTTCAGGAGCAGTTTCTACTGGCGTGACGGGTTCGGGTGCTGAAAATATTTCTAAAGGTGACTCATCTGAGATCGGTGTAACTGATTCTGTAGGATCTGATATAGCTTCAACGATTGTAAGTTCTACAATCTGAGAGTTGGTGACAATAACGTCAGGAGCATTAATTTCTTGCTCAACTTCTAGCTCTGCTATTTCAGTCTGAACAATTTCAGGTTGACCAGCCTCTGGCTCGATAATTTCTGACGTAACAGCAACAATTTCAGTCTCAAAAACTTCTGGCTCAGTAACTTCTGCTTCAGTCGTTTTTTCTTCAGCAACATCTGTCTGCTGTTGGACATTGGCATAGGCTGCTTTAGCCCAATTCAATAAATCTTGAGATGCTGGCGATGCGATTGGGCTAGGCTCGTCAACAGATTCAGGCGTTTTTTCTTCAGTTTGGGCTGGCTCTACAGGTTGATTAGTTGCATCTTTGTCATCATCAAACTTTCGCCGAAACCAGTTAAACACCATACTAATAACCTCGCGCAATGCCTCAATCTACAACAAACTCAATGGTAGTTTTAGAAATCATTAAGCTCTTTTATAAGCTCTCTTAAAAACTAATATTGAGTCTATTATCAGCTTACTAGGATAGTTTACGGTGTATGGGTTATTAGCACTGAATCGGATCTAGACGGTTTTCCGAAGTCCATAAAAAAAGAAGCGACGCTTTGCGTGGCTTCTTTTTTATAGGTTTACTTCTTTTTAATATCTTTTGCCATGTTTAAGAATATATCCATGCTCGAATCTACACGAGTATTTAGTTTCTTGGGCTCAAATGTAGATTGAGGAATTGGTTCAGAAGGCTGATTATTCATGGGTTCTATTTTAGCATCTTCTATTTTTTCAGTTGCAGTAAAAGCGCTGGTAATGTCAGCACCCTTGACCCCATTAATGGTAGGAAATGTTCTTCTGACAGCTTTGGGTGTCCGCATGTAGTCAATGTCGCCAAGAGTTTTTGCCGAATCTTGATCTAGGAAGAAAGAAGATTCCGTATTTTCAGATTTGTCTTTTTTATCTTTTTTGCCAAATAAGCCGAAGAGCGCCATGTATTTATACCTAAATCTACTAAAATTTGGTCGAATTTGTTTTTATATTGCGTTATGTAACATTTTAACAATATTCTGGGCATTAGTGATCGCAATGATTTTTAGCAATAAAAAAGCAGCACTAAGTGCTGCTTTTTTATTAACGGCGTAAAAGCGACTGTCTACTTACAACCTGTAGTTAGCATTGTTAATGCGCTCGCGTCCCATGGACTCATCAGGCTTTTTGAGGGTGAACTTGTCAGCATTTGCTTTGATCAGATCTTTTTGCGATTCATTTAATCCAGCAATTTTTAAAACATCATCTAGTGAGTTGTAAGGCGAATTTTCGATGATGATCCGCCCCAAGGTGGGATACATGCCACGTACTTGACGAAAAGTGTTGATATTAGCGTTGTTCAGGTCGATTTTGCTAAGATCCTGTGTGTAAAAATTAGTAGCAGGTAATTCTTCGGCAAATGCAGCGTTACTGCCAAAAGAACCTAAAAAGCCAGTTGTCAAAATTGACGCGATCGCCACTAATAAAACAGAAAAGCGTATAAGTGCTTTCATGCCTAAAATCTCTCTATTAAAAAAATAATTTATTCACTTTCGAGATTAGCAGAAAATTGGAAACCCAAAGCTTTAGGGCTTGCAAATAGAGAATATGTAAACAATTGTCTCTATTTGTTAACATTTCTTCATGAATTTAGAAATATCTCGAAATTCATCAAACAAGCTTAATACTCTTCACTGTAATGATCCCAGTCGTAATTTTGAAGTTTGTAGCGATCGCCTAGGTTTAAGTAACTATAAACAACTACAAAGTCGGTAAGTGACCATAGGTAAAATGACTGTCTAGAAAATGGGTGGGTAATTACAACGGTTACTTTTGAATATGTTAAGTCTCGAAAACTTCCCTTGGCTCACGTTTATCATTGCCTTTCCCATAGTTATGTCCCTCATGATTGCCTTTGTGCCAGACAAAGGTGACGGCAAAACCATTCGCTGGTTTGCACTTGTAGTTGGACTGATTGACTTTGCGGCGATCGCCTATGCCTTCTGCACAAAGTATGACTACAGCAACCCCAACCTCCAGCTCGCTGAGAGCTATTCATGGGTTCCACAACTGGGGCTAAATTGGTCAGTGGGCGTTGATGGACTCTCGATGCCTTTGGTCCTGCTGACTGGATTTATCACCACATTAGCAATCTTGGCATCCTGGCCCGTCACCCTGAAGCCTCGCTTATTTTACTTTTTGTTGCTATCGATGTACGGCGCACAAATCGCCGTATTTGCGGTACAGGATATGCTGCTGTTTTTCCTAACATGGGAATTAGAGCTAATCCCCGTCTACCTATTGCTATCGATCTGGGGAGGCTATAAGCGACTATATGCCGCTACGAAGTTTATTCTTTACACAGCGATCGGCTCGCTGTTTATCCTTGTCGCTGGACTTGCCATGGCATTCTATGGTGATACTGTCACCTTTGATATGCAGGCTCTTGCCAATAAAGACTATCCCCTTACCTTCCAATTGCTAGCCTACGGTGCATTCTTGATTTCCTATGGAGTCAAACTGCCGATCTTCCCATTGCATACATGGCTGCCTGATGCTCACGGTGAAGCAACAGCACCAGTTCACATGCTCCTTGCAGGTATCCTGCTAAAAATGGGTGGTTATGCCCTGATGCGGATGAATGCAGGGATGTTGCCTGAAGCCCATGCTTACTTTGCCCCAATCTTAGTAATCTTAGGGATCGTGAATATTATTTATGCTGCGCTTACATCTTTTGCACAGCGCAGCCTCAAACGCAAAATCGCCTATTCATCGATCTCACACATGGGATTTGTATTGATCGGTTTAGCCTCATTTACCGATCTTGGTACTAGCGGTGCAATGTTGCAAATGATTTCGCATGGACTAATCGGCGCGAGCTTATTTTTCTTAGTTGGAGCAACCTACGATCGCACCCATACTTTAATCCTTGATGAGATGGGCGGTGTTGGTCAGCAGATGCCGAAAATCTTTGCGATGTTTACTACTTGCTCCCTCGCGTCTCTGGCTTTGCCAGGGATGAGTGGTTTTGTGGCGGAGGTGATGATTTTTGTCGGTTTTGCCACTAGCGATGCCTATAGCGGTACATTTAAAGTTATTGCTCTATTGCTGATGGCAGTGGGTGTGATTTTAACTCCCGTATATTTACTATCAATGTTGCGTGAAATTTTCTACGGTAAAGAAAATACTGAACTCACATCACATCAAGATCTTGTGGATGCAGAACCTCGCGAAGTATTTATCATCACTTGTCTGTTGATTCCGATTATTGGGATTGGCTTCTATCCCAAAATTGTGACTCAAATCTATGATTCGACTACGACTCAGTTAGCGACAACTCTACGTGATGCGGTTCCTGCCCTAGCTAATAAACGTGATAACAAACGTTTGGCAAGTCTACAGGCTCAGGCTGCACCAAGTTTAAGCAAATAAAAGAAGAAGGCTCGCTAAGCGAGCCTTCTTCTTTTATTGAGAGGCGACGCGACGCGTCGCCTCTGGTCTTTTAGGTTTTGAGAAGCTTTTGTTAAGCATTGCTGAAAATCAAGATAAAATCTTAATTTAGTTGCAGCAATTTATTTTAAAATTCCGATCGCATGATTTTCCCCGAGTATTCTGACTTTATTGAACTTGCTAAGCTGGGCAACTTTGTACCTGTATATATGGAACTGGTTGCGGATCTTGATACACCTGTGTCGGCTTGGTATCGAGTATGTCAAGGTCAGCCCTATAGCTTTTTATTAGAGTCAGTCGATGGCGGCGAGAGGCTTGGGCGCTATAGTTTACTGGGTTGCGATCCACTATGGGTATTAGAAGCCAGAGGCGATCGCACTACGCAGACATTTCGTGATGGCAAGGTAAAAGAGTTTGTTGGGAACCCGTTTCAGCATTTAAATAATTGCCTTGCGTCGATTAAACCTGTGCATTTACCAGAATTGCCACCAAGTTTGGGAGGACTGTTTGGATATTGGGGCTACGAATTAATTAATTGGATCGAGCCAAAAGTGCCTGTTTATCCCTGTCAGGAGGGTGACACACCTGATGGTGTCTGGATGCAGGTGGATAGTTTGCTGGTATTCGATCAGGTTAAACGCAAGATTTGGGCGATATCCTATGCGGATTTGAGTAACGGTGAGATTCCTGAAACTGCTTATAAATCGGCTTGCGATCGATTGACGGTGTTGGTGGATAAATTGCGATCGCCACTAGATCGCCAAAAAACAGCGATTACTTGGACAAATCCTCGCTTGCAGCCACCCGTAAGTTATACGAGCAATGTAACTCGCGAGAAATTTTGCAAAGCGGTCGAACAGGGCAAAGAGCATATTAAGGCTGGAGATATTTTCCAAGTCGTCCTTTCACAACGTTTAACGACAGAGTTTAAGGGAGAAGCATTCAGTTTGTATCGCTCTTTGCGCGTGGTCAACCCTTCGCCTTATATGGCATTTTTTAACTTTAAGGATTGGCAGCTAATTGGTTCTAGCCCTGAAATCATGGTCAAAGCGGAAGTAATCGATGGAGTCTCGCGCACAGTTCTCCGCCCGATCGCAGGAACTCGCCCTAGAGGTGCAACACCTATGGAAGATGCCGAACTAGCCAAGGATTTACTCGCCGATCCGAAGGAAGTTGCCGAACATGTGATGCTCGTGGATTTGGGACGCAATGATCTTGGTCGAGTTTGTAAAAGTGGCACGGTGAAAGTCGATGAATTGATGTCGATTGAGCTTTATTCCCATGTGATGCATATCGTCAGTAATGTCGTTGGCGAAATTCGTCCTGAAAAGACCGCTTGGGACTTGCTTCAGGCTTGCTTCCCAGCGGGTACGGTGAGCGGTGCGCCAAAGATTCGAGCCATGGATATCATTCATAACTTGGAAGGCGATCGCCGAGGAACCTATGCTGGAGCCTATGGCTATTATGACTTTGAAGGTCAGCTAAATACTGCCATCACAATTCGGACAATGGTAACGAAGGATGGAACAGCAAGCGTTCAGGCGGGTGCTGGCGTGGTCGCCGATTCTGATCCTGAGAAGGAATATCAAGAAACCTTGAATAAAGCAAAGGGAATGTTGGAATCATTACGCTGCTTGGGATAGTAAACAATTGAGGAGGTTCGCTAATGTTAGTTCAAACAAAACGTTTTACGATCGCAGAATATCATCGCCTTGATGAACTTGGTTTTTTACAAAAAGGTAATCACGAGGAGCGCACTGAGTTAATTAGAGGAGAAATTGCTTATATGGTAGCTAAGGGAATTCGACATACATTTTGTTGTCGCAATTTATTAGATGAATTGTCAACGCTGATAAAGGGACGAGCAGTATTGCAATGTCAAGATCCGATTTTGTTGCCAACCGACAGCGAGCCTGAACCAGATTTTGTGATTTTGCGCGATCGCTCTGACAACTACTTAACTGGACATCCTACAACTGATGACATTCTGCTAGTGATTGAAATTGCTGATTCTTCGCTAAATTACGATCGCGAAATCAAAGGGGCGCTTTATGCAGAAGCAGGAATTGAGTATTATTGGTTATTTAATTTGATTGACAATCGATTGGAAGCTTACAGTGAGCCTTATCGTGACGCTCAGGGCAAGGGAAACTATGCACAACGCAAGTATGTTCTATCGCATCAAGCTATCTCTTTACCACCTTTTCCAGAATTGCAAATAGAACTTAGCAAGATTTTACCGAGTATTACAGAATAATGACAAAACCTCTATTGATTGTTGGTAGTGATACGGGTGTGGGTAAGACTGTGTTAACGGCGGCTTTGGCGGCTTATTGGTTAACCTATCGCGATCGCAATGCATCCCCAAATATGCCTAGTACATCTCTAGGTATTTATAAACCTTTGCAATCGGGAGAAGGCGATCGCGAGTTTTATAATCAGACTTTTAATCTTTCTCAAAACCTTGCAGAAATCACTCCTTTGTATTTTGAAACGCCGATCGCACCTGCGATCGCGGCTCACAAAGAAGGGAAACCCATTGATTTAGCTTTGATTTGGCAACAGTTCCAAAAGCTGCAAAAACAAAAAGAATGTTTGCTAGTCGAATCGATGGGCGGATTGGGGTCACCTATTACTGATGAGTACATCGTGGCAGATTTGGCGCGAGATTGGGCTTTGGAGGCAATTTTAGTCGTGCCTGTGCGCTTGGGGGCTATCTCTCAAGCGATCGCCAATGTTGCCTTAGCAAACCTGCAAAAGGTGAAGCTCAGAGGAATCGTGCTGAGTTGTTCTCAAGTCTATACGACCGAAGAGATTGAAGAACTTGCACCGCCGCAGATGATTTCTCGTCTTGCTTCGGTTCCTGTTTTGGGTATTCTGCCTTATGTAAACGATTTAAGTGATATTTCGCAATTGTCTCTTGCAGCTTCAGAGTTAGACATCGAAAGAATTCTGATTTAGTAATCAGCCTCAAGTAGTGGGATACATTACTAATGATATAAATGAAGATATGTATGATCGCCTTACTTCTATAGCTTTTCTCAAGCAAATTTCTGCCGATCACCAAAATATTAATCGCAGTGAAATTGTCGTGCCTTTAGGCGATCATCCGATTACTTTGGGGCGCGATCCTATTTGTGAAGTGGCGATTGATATTAATATGTATGGCTCAGTGTCGCGTCGCCATGCTGAGATTCGTGCCATTTTTGTGAGACAAAAGTTCGAGGGTTGGGAAATTTGTGATCTCGACAGCGCCAATGGCACGTTTATCAATGATCGCCGTTTATATAGTTGCTATCCGCTTAAGCATGGCGATCGCATTCAGTTAACGAAAGATGGTCCCCAATTTGTATTTGAACTAGAGACTAGCCCTGAGACAACTTTAGAAACTAATCATAGGCTGCGTCCGCGATCGCAAATTACAAGCATTACACTAACTAAGCTATTGCCAATTTTCTCAAAGGATAACAATCTTTGGAAAAAAGCTTATCTCCTCCCAGGGATTTTAACGGTCGGTTTTGTGGTGATGATGTTTGCTTTTTTAGGACAACCGCAATTATTTAATCTAACGATTTCTGTATATATCAGCCTTGCAGCCTATTATTTTGTTTATCAACTTTGTGGCAAGAATAAGCCTTGGTGGGTAATTTTAGGAGCGGCGGTATTTACGGCTGCGACTCTCAGAAGTCCTATTTTGAATCTTTTCTTATGGTTTTTTTATAAGGTTTTACCAGGTACTGCGCCGACAGGGCAGGTTAGCTTTATCAATGTATTGATTGCCATGTTTTTTGGAGCAGGCTTAATGGAGGAGATGCTCAAGGCTCTACCAATATTTGCACTTTGGTTTATGGGTTTGCAATTTGGAAAGAAATGGCGATCGCGTTTTGGCATTAGTGAGCCATTGGATGGAATTTTGATTGGTGCAGCTTCGGCTGTAGGTTTTACATTGACGGAAACTCTGGGGCTGTATGTACCGAGTATTGTCCAAAGTATTAGCAGTCAAGCAGGTAGTTTAGAAATTGCTGAGCTTACAGGTTTGCAATTGTTGATTCCCCGTGTGCTTGGCTCAGTGGCAGGACATATGGCTTATAGCGGTTATTTCGGCTATTTTATCGGTCTCAGCATTATGAAACCTTCTCGCAGTTGGCAAATTCTGACGATTGGATATCTTAGTTCCGCTTTGCTCCATGCGCTTTGGAATACAAGTGCCTTAGTAAGTTTTTGGCTTTTGGCAATAGTAGGCGGGATTTCCTATGCATTTCTGGTTGCCGCAATTCTCAAAGCCCATAGTTTTTCTTCAAAGGTATAAGAGAGGCAAGCCCAAACCACAAAGAGAAGTGACGGCACGAAGCGCTATTACTTCTCTTTGTGGTTTGGGCTTGCGAAGTAACATTTTTAAAAGAATCTATTGTGGTTCGTTGGTTCAGAAATTGCTTTAAGCTTTTAAAATCACACATAATCCTTGCCCTACGGACACCATCTTCCCCTCATTACAGAGGATTTCTGTTACCGTACCCGTCACATTAGCAACTATGGTCATTTCCATTTTCATGGATTCTAAAACGATTAGGCGATCGCCTACTTTGACCTCACTACCAACTTGCACTACAACTTGCCAGACATTAGCAGGAATATGAGAAATTACCAGTTCGCTATTGGGTGGAAGAATAAATTCATCTGCGTCAGGGATAATATCGGGTACGGAGTCTGCATCGATAAGCAGATTGTCGGCTACCCAGCGATCGCGCTCCGCATCAAAGGACTGCTGCTGTTGAAATTTAAATATAGCCGCTTCATCGGCAATAGCTGCCAGAAAATCATTGTATTTCTTCAAACTGAAAGTTTCATGTTCGATCCGCAGTTTAAATCTGCCGTGGATAAAATCTTGTCGATGCTGTAGTAACTCTGCTTCGGAGACAGGATAAAAACGAACTTGATCGAAGAATCGGAGCAGCCAAGGTTTTCCTGCTTCAAAATCAGGGGTTTGGCGATAGGTATTCCACATTTGTACGGTGCGCCCAAAAAACTGATAGCCACCAGGGCCTTCCATCCCATACACGCACATATATGCGCCACCAATGCCAACGGCATTTTCGGGAGTCCAAGTACGGGCAGGATTGTATTTAGTAGTAACAAGACGATGACGGGGGTCGATAGGAGTCGCCACGGGAGCGCCTAAGTACACATCTCCTAACCCCAACACTAAATAACTAGCATTAAAGATAATTTGCTTAACAGCTTCTATATCATCTAAACCATTGATGCGCCGAATAAATTCAATATTACTGGGACACCAAGGCGCTTTGGGATTAACCGATCGCATATACTTCTCAATTGCCAATTTAGTCGAGGCATCATCCCAAGATAGGGGCAGATAGACAATGCGCGTCGGCACTTCCATCTCTGTCACAGATGGCATTTCAGTTTCAGCGACAATCAAGCTCTCTAGTAATTTTTCTAGGGGTAGGATCTGACTGTCGTAATGTACTTGCAGCGATCGGATGCCAGGGGTTAATTCCAAAATTCCAGCTAGAGGATTTTGAGCTAACCATTCCATTAGAGCATGAATCCGAAAACGAAGATTCAGATCGAGAACTAGTTCTCCATATTCAATGAGAATATTGTCATCTCCCGAACGGCGATATTTTACGGCAATTTCGTTATGGGGTAATTCATGCAATATCGCCGCCGTACTCAATGCTGCGATATTTAAGGACGAGCTAGGCAAAAGGGAGAATTCTGTGGATCTACTTTCAATAGCGGCAGTACTGAATTCTAGGGTCGCGACTTGATAGTCTTGTTGAATTTTTTGCTGTAACGCTTGCTCATGGCTAATCCGCACAAATCTGACGGTATTCCCTGGCTTTAGCTGACCAATCTTCCAGATCTCGGCGAGGGCAATAGTGGCAGGACAAACAAACCCGCCCAAGCTTGGACCATCAACACCGAGAATGATCGGCATATCGCCAGTAAAATCGATCGCCCCCACCGCATAGGCATTGTCATGGATGTTAGAAGGGTGAAGTCCTGCCTCACCGCCATCGGTTCTCGCCCATTGGGGCTTCGCTCCAATTAATCTGATACCAGTTCTTGCCGAGTTATAATGCACTTCCCAATTACTCGCAAAGAACATTTCGATATCATCATCGGTAAAGAAATCTGGAGCGCCATGGGGACCATAAAGCACTCCTATTTCCCAATGTTGTGGATACTCAGGGATCATGGCTGGGGGTAGACGCAAAAGTGTTGCGGAATCAATTGTTTGCCTGTCAGAAGGATTAAGCTTAAGCACATCACCAATTCGTAAAATCCTTCCACAATGTCCACCAAATTTACCTAGAGTAAATGTTGATTTACTCCCCAGATAATCAGGCACATCAAAACCATTTTGGACTGCTAGATAAGATCGCAGCCCATTGCCTGCGATCGCCTTCATTTGTAAAATGCTGCCTTTATTTACCTGTATCGCTGTCCAATAGTCAATTAGATTTCCATCCAATTCCGCTTGCATAGCCGCCCCTGTCAGACAAATGATCGTATCAACATTAAAACGGAGGGTCGCTCCATTCACTGTAAATTCTAGAGCCGCCGCCGCTTCATAATTACCAACCAAACGATTAGCATACCTTAACGCTAAAGTGTCCATTGCTCCCGAAGGTGGCACACCAATATTCCAGTAACCGAAACGCCCTGGATAGTCTTGAATAGTGCTGAAAGTACCTGCTTCTAAGACATCTATAGTGCGGGGTGTATAGCTAAACGAATTCAAAAATTTAGTATGAATATGTCCCGCTATAAACTCAGGTGCTTGGAGGATTTGGTAAAGATAATCTAGATTGGTTTCAATCCCTGCGATTTGGGTATTACCTAAAGCTGATTGTAATTTGGCGATCGCATCGGTTCTTGTCTCTCCATAGACAATCAATTTTGCCAACAACGGATCATAGTAGGGCATGATCTCAGTGCCAGTCTCAATCCAGAGATCGCAACGAATATCTTCTGGTAATCTCACCTCAGTTAAAACGCCCGAACTGGGTTGGAAGTTTTTGGATGGATCTTCGGCATAAATTCTGACTTGGATAGAATGACCGTGAGGAGAATGGTCATAGGTATCAAAAAAACTAGCGTCACCCGCCGCCAGCCGAATCATCCATTCGACTAAATCAATCCCTGTAACCGCCTCTGTAACTCCATGTTCAACTTGGAGTCGCGTATTTACCTCTAAAAAATAAAATTCTTGACGATCGCTATCAAATACAAATTCTACAGTCCCCGCTGACTGATAATTGACCGATGCACCCAGTTTGAAAGCTGCCTCGTAAAGTTGTTGGCGCAAAGCATCGGAAATATTAGGCGCAGGAGTCTCTTCAATTACTTTTTGATTGCGGCGTTGAACCGAACAATCGCGATCGCCTAAGGTCAAAACACGTCCATTGCCATCGCCAAAAATTTGCACTTCGATATGACGAGCCGATTCCACATACCGTTCTAAATAAATGCCACTTTGTTTGAAGTTATTCTGACTCAATCGCTGAACTGTCGCAAATAAATCTGGTAACTGCTCTTGGTTGCGACAGAGTTGCAAACCAATACCGCCCCCACCCGCCGTACTTTTGAGCATCACAGGATAGCCGATCTTGTCAGCTTCCCTTAGAGCCTCCTCCACATCTGTCAGGAGTCCAGTCCCTGGCAGTAATGGCACTTGGTTCTGAGCTGCTAATTCTCTAGCTGTATGCTTTAGTCCAAAACTACGCATTTGGCTTGGCGTAGGCGCAATAAAAATGAGCCCTTGACTGGCGCAAGCCTCCGCAAATTCGGCATTTTCGCTCAAAAATCCATAGCCAGGATGGATTGCTTCTGCCCCTGTTTGTTTTGCAGCTTCTAAAATTCTTTCCCAACGTAAATAGCTCTCGGCAGCCAATGCTCCTCCAATTTCTACCGACTCACTTGCCATGGATACATGCAGAGCATAGGTATCCGCTTGCGAATAAACAGCAACAGATTTAATCCCTAAGCGATCGCAAGTGCGAATGATCCGACAAGCAATTTCACCACGATTCGCAATTAGAATTTTAGAGAACATAATTAGTATTATTTAGTATTATTAAGATGATGAAGATTTAGTAAATAGTTATGAGCAGTGCGAAGCACTGCTCATAACTGCCCTATTTTTCGCCTAGCTACGCATCCAAAATCATCAATTGGATTGGAGTAGGATTGTAAGCATTACAAGGATTATTAATCTGAGGGCAATTGGAAATCAAGAACAGTACATCCATCTCAGCCATAAGGTCAACTGTACTATCGGGGTCAGAGATACCATCAACAATTTCTAAAGTTCCATCTTCACTCACTGGCACATTCATGAAGAAATTGATGTTACTCACCAAATCCCTCTTGCCCATATCATAATCTTTGAGTGCATATAAGTAGTTCTCTACACAGGCATGTAGCCATTTCTTATCCAAACCATACCGCACCGAACTGCTCTCTCGGCTACAGGCTCCACCAGAGGTATCATGTTTACCGCAAGTATCCTTTACAACTGTCATCAGTACATTACCATCACTGGAATAGAGCTTTGTACCAGTCGTGATAAAAATGTTCCCCTGCATTCGGATTGTATCAGGTGCACTGTAGCGATCGCTAGTATCAGCAGCATTATAAATCAGCACATCCACTGCTTGATTGCCCCCAAGATCGACGATGCGGAATGTTTGTCCCTTCTTGATCAATTGCATCCAAGGGCGGCGTGCAGGTAGGACTTGATTGTAGATAGCCTTTTGAGGATCGAGTTCAACTAAAGTTGCTAACATATACTTCTCCAAATTGAATGTTGTGATTATATAGAGTCGAAATTAAGCTAGTGGGCTAAAATCGATAATTCTTCAAAATAGGCATCAGTATTTTGAAATCCCCTGATCGCCTCTGGGCAACTTGTACGGCAGAGATCATCGCTTGTAGGTGCAGGAGATTTCCAAACAGTGACTTGAATCGGTTTAGGATCGTACACAGGATTAGGATCAAGTACATGTGGAGTATTAGAAATTACCGCTAATACGTTCATCTCAGCACGCAAATCAATAAAGTCTCCAGCTTGGGCAACCTGCTCAGCCCAAACCAGATTTCCGTTCCCATCCACCGCAACATGGGCAAACCAATTCACATTAGGCATGATATCGCGTTTACCCATATTCCGTTTTGCCAATGCTAATAGAAAATTATCCCGCGCACTGCGATAGAAACTCTCTTCTCCATATTTTGCCGAATTAGTTGCTACATTACTACATCCAGATAGGGTGTCATGACTTCCGCAAGTATCTTCTGTAATCGAAAACAAGACCCGCCCCATGTCGGTATATAGCAATTTACCTTTTGTAAGGAATACATTAAATTGAATTTTAGCGGTGTCGGCTGCATTGTAACGCTAATCACATTATCTGCGTTGTAGCAAAGAAAAGATAAGCCCCTAAAACTTTCAGGTGCAGAGATCCGCAGTGTTGTTCCCTTCTTAATCAGGCGTGACCAATAGGTTCCACTGGGAATAGCTTCGTCCCAAATTACTAATGTTGGATCGAGGTTAGATTTTGTAAGCATGATTAACTCCTTAAAGAAATAGCTATGAAGAGCATACCTACAATAGCGAAAGCCCAGGTAGCCCTGAACAGTAACTCGCCATTGAGTTTGCTGTCATTTGACTCTCCCGGGCTTTTATCCCTCCGTGTGACCAATTCCAAATCAAATAAAAATTATTTCAAATTAATCGATTGAAAATGGCTGCTTCTCTTGGACCAGTCATCACTCTCAACTCAATTTATTTAAACTGAAATTGAATGTAATCGGAACCCTAGAAACGAATACTTTTTGTTAAATGAACTTAACATTGCATATCATACATTAAATACTCTTTAATCAGCAACGCAAATTGTATTAAAAATTACTTTTTTTCTAATCATATATATTCAATAATATCTCAAGTTTGTATATTCAAGCACAAATACTTTCTAGTCTACTTGATAGTTTGTTTTCTAGAAAAGTTTTGATCAATAACACAAACTTCTGAGGAATAACTGTCTTACTAACTTCTTAGAAAAAATTTAATTGTTTCTAGGGTTCCGATTTGGTTAAGGTAACAACTACATACCTCAAAATTAAGTGCTGGTTCAAGAGAAGCAGGTCAACTACCTTTACAAGTGATTTTATTGGTTTAGTTGGCTACTCGGAGGGATAAAAGTCCGAGAGGAACTTCAGGGCATCTCTAAAAATAGGTTTAGATAGAGCAAGGGATTTGAGGGATTGGGAGAGACATATATTACAATAATGAAGAGATAGAAGAGGTTAAAAGCAATGCAGAAAAGGCAGACAAGTATTTTTGATTTTGAAAAGTACGAAGTAAAACACAATCGACTGTTCATCATTTCTGCCAATCCTGAATGAAACATTTAACAAAGAGAAGAAAAGCACAGGAGGCAGAAAATCCTATGATCGCTGAAGCTTCAGGGAATTTCTAGGACTGAGCATCGGAGACG
>Ga0209990_10001103_pt1 | contig 23933 bp, 9 predicted proteins | sample NOAtaG_6_FD_187304 | JGI IMG/M metagenome (GOLD analysis project Ga0209990, IMG submission 187304) | Freshwater lake microbial communities from Lake Erie, under a cyanobacterial bloom - NOAA_Erie_Diel5S_2200h metaG (SPAdes) (version 2) | ecosystem: Environmental > Aquatic > Freshwater > Lake ...
TTTTAATATCCGACAATTAGATAATTTAGACTACGATGAAGCCGAACCCTTATTAGAAGATTATATTACTGGAGCGATCGAAGAATATATCAATTCGCCAGAGGGAGAGGCCTATTATCAAGAAAAACAAGAAGGTGGTGGTTGGATTGCCAGCTTTATCGAGTTGGGCTATCTCTATGAAGGTTATACCCTTGCTACCATGACTAAGGCAGATGTGCAAATCTTAATGGAGAAGATTTTACCACGCAAAATTACTGTCCTCGATCCGACGGAAACGGAAGATGCTATCCCTGAATTAATTAGTTTTTGGCAATTTCTGGGACGAGAATATAAATTAACTCAGGCTAAGGCTATTATTAAATATTTAGAGCAATTAGGCGATCGCTTTAGTCAACTGATGAACAATCCCAGCAGTGGCGGTTTTATGAAAAATCTCCTGTTACAAGCGCATCAGCAGGGTTTTGATATCAGCAGTCAGGAGGGTTTAACAGCTTTTCAAGAAAAATATAATGCCGAACAACGCGCCAAACAGCAAGCGGCAGCAATATTGAAACAAACGCCTCCAGTTGTTCCTAAATCGGAAAATGTTCCCAAGGCAATGCAGGCCAAATATCAAGAAATTATCGATATTACCGATAAATTTGCCGCTCAATATCTTAATGAAGAATACGCCCAACTTATTCGCCAATTAACCGCAACTTTAGCTCGCAAGCGTCCCTCTCCCCTAGAAAAAGGTAAGGCTAATTCCTGGGCTGCCGGCATTACTCACGCCCTAGGAATGGTCAATTTTCTCTTCGATCCTAGTCAAAATCCCCACATTTCAGCCACAGAACTTTATAAAGCTTTTGGGGTTGCTCAAAGTACAGGACAAGCTAAATCAAAACAAGTGAGAGATTTACTGAAGATGTCCTATCTTGACTCAGAATGGGCTTTACCAAGCAATTTAGAGAACCATCCTAGCACTACAGTCCAGAAGTTAATCACTACCATGCTCGGTTATAGTTAGGGTTTGCCGCAAAAAGTCTGTTGATGGAGTTAGGAGGCACTCTTGCAGCAGTAGATTCCTGAATGACCCAATCTCGATCGATCTTGCCGACTAGACTCTAGTTACCTCTCCAGTTAAACTATAGTAGTCAATAGTTATAAAGTTTTAAACGATAACCTATTGTCAGCCTTTTTAACTGGTCACTTTATTACCCACCTATGTTAGACAGTTTCTCCCCCCAAACCTCTAGCGTCGTCCTCGCTTCGGTGGCGGACTATTTCAAAGTCCTGTCGGAAGTCAGTCGCCTACAGATTCTCAGTTGCTTGCAATTAGGCGCAATGAATGGTAAAGAAATCGCTGAAGCTACCGGACTGGGTCAAGCCAATCTCTCCAAACACCTGAAAGCTTTAACCCAATCGGGAATTATCTCGCGGCAACCCCAAGGAGTCAGCGTTTACTATCAAATTACCGACCCCGTGATCTATGATCTCTGTAAGGTGGTTTGCGATCGCATTAGTCAGCAAATGCGTCAACGGGCCAGAGAATTCGAGAGTCTGCCGGCTTTCCATCTCCCTAAATAGGGTCCGAAAAAGTTTGTTGCTGGGGTTAATCACAGAAACCAAAAACCTAACTAATACTATCCAAAATTACTCATGACTATGCTACAATAGTTTTATGAGTAGGTTGACCAGATCAGAAGCGGCTAAATTAAAAGGTGTAAGCGTATCGACATTAAGACGTTGGGAGTCTGAAGGTAAACTAATACCAGAAAGAACTGCTAACGGGCATCGTCGTTATACCGTCTCTCAGTTGCTTGGAGTAAAAGAGAATCTTTCCTATACTGTTGGCTATTGTCGCGTTTCTAGTCATGATCAAAAGAAAGATTTAGAACGTCAAAAAGAAGTTGTCGAATTGTTTTGCGCTTAAAACGGTTGGCAAGTTGAAATTATAGACGACTTAGGTTCAGGACTTAACTACAACAAAAAAGGATTAAAGCGATTAATTTGATTGATTGTTGATAGTAAAGTAGAGAGATTGGTCTTAACTCATAAGGATAGATTACTTAGATTTGGTAGTGAACTAATCTTTAGTCTGTGTGAGCAATTCGGAACTGAAGTTGTCATTATCAATCGAACTGAAGACAGTACATTTGAAGAGGATTTAGCGCAAGATGTCTTAGAAATTATTACGGTATTTTCCGCTAGATTGTATGGCTCTAGAAGCCATAAAAATAGAAAAATCGTAGAGGAGTTAAGAGACGTTGCTACTAGGATTCAAGACTGAGTTAAAACTAAATAATCAACAACGCTCATTATTAGCCCAACACGCAGGAACCGCACGTCATGCTTGGAATTGGGGTTTGGCTTTAACCAAGCAAATTTTAGACCATAATCAAGCTAACCCTGATGAAAAAATCAAGTTTCCTACGGCTATTGACCGACCTGAATGGTTGGTAGCATTGGTAAAATCAGAGCATGATTGGTATTACCAAGTGTCTAAATGCGCTCCCCAATGGGCGTTAAGAGCTTTATCCGATGCTTGGAAAAGATGCTTCAAGAAGATAGCTAAACCACCAAATTTCAATAAGAAAGGTAAACAGGATAGTTTCACTTTAGATGGGAACATTAAAATTGCCCATCAAAAGATAAAAGTTCCTGTGATTGGTTGGTTAAAAACTTACGAGCGGCTACCTGATGGATACCAGCCAAAATCTGTCACTATTAGTAAAAAAGCTAATAGGTGGTTTATTAGTTTTAAGATGGAAGTTGAACAGCAAACAACCAATAAAACTCATGATGTAGTTGGTTGTGATCTGGGAATTAAATCTTTGGCTACTTTATCGACAGGTGAAACGTTTGAAGGCTCTAAAAGTTATCGTAAATACGAAAAACAATTAGCCAGACTTCAATACTTGAACCGACATAAGGTAAAAGGTTCAAATAATTGGAACAAAGCCCAACGGCAAATAGCTAAACTTCATTTTAAAATAGCTAATATCCGTAAAGATACGTTACATAAACTCACCACTTATTTAGCCAAGAACCACGGCCAGATAGTAATTGAGGATTTAAATGTGTCTGGGATGATGGCTAATCACAAATTAGCTAAAGCCGTTCAGGATATGGGTTTTTACGAGTTCCGAAGACAACTTGATTATAAAACTCAGTTGTATGGTTCGGAATTAATCATAGCCGATAGGTGGTTTCCTAGCAGTAAAACCTGTTCCAATTGTGGGTACAAAAAAGAGTCTCTATCTTTAACTGAAAGAGTTTTTGAGTGTGAGCAATGCCATGTAGTTTGCGGTCGAGACTTGAACGCTAGTCTGAATCTAGCTTCTTTGGCGGTGAGTTCCACCGTGTCAGCTTGGGTCGTAGATAGTGCCGACACTACTACAGTGAAGCAGGAAGTTAACGTCAAATTTGCTCATGAGTAGATTTGAGTAAGTTTAACAGAACGGACTACGATCCTCGTTTTGAATCACATCCTTGACCCAATGTAAGCGATTTTCAATTTTCCAATGTCCTCTAATTCCCTGAGCAAGATGACGGCAGTTGGGCGCATGAGAGGTCAGATAGTAACCTGTTCGCTCTTGAAATAGCCCTACCTTAATAAGGGGGTGTCAATAGGCGGGGAAATCTGATAATTTTTAACGCCTACCTACTTAAATCAGTTAATCAAACCTGAATAATTCTGGTTTGTCGCCCAAAAAAACGGGTTTCTTCAAGAAACCCGTTTTCTGTGTTTAGTGACAGAGTAGCGGCTTAAATGTGTAATTAATTTTGCTTAGGCACTTATTAATCGCTACAGTTTCTCTTGTCTAGTTATGAGCGACTGAATTGGAGATACCAGCTTAGATTTTCCTCCTATTCACACAAGAGGATAACCATTGTTTTTAGACTATGAAAACCATACAAATTAAGCTATTAACACAACTTAACAATATAAACATCGCCTTACCGGTGGCATCCCAGATAATCTCAACAGTTATAACCCAGAATATAGAAGTAATAAGGGGATAGCCAATAGCTATATGCTCTAAATTTGGTTAAGTTTTTTTAAAGTTCTTGTGAGGTTACTGAAAATTTCTTGACATAGCTAGGTAGCCTAGGCTAGACTCGCGGATGAGTTTTTAGATCAATTTGATATTCCCTAACCAATTATTCTCCTAATCTCTCGATTGGCTTTGTTGTCCATTGGGATATTTGGGATATTGTTGTGCAAATTTATCGATTTTGCCACCAAAATATCGCTGAATCCTGTTTAATTCTCTTTTTTATCCCCAGTTCATCCCATGCCTAATACCCCTTACAACCTCACAACCAACGTAACCCTAGAATCTGCGTTACCCCTCGATTCAGATATTACTTCTGCGCTACAACAGGCAACGCTGTTAATTTCTGGCAAATTACAACAGTTTGCCGATGATTCTGCCTTTGGCGACAAAATACAGGTAGCCTTTGGCACAGCAGTTAATACTGATGAATTACAAAGCCAGTGGCAAGCAGGCGATTTAACTGGCTTTCCCATCATGGAAATTGTTGCAGGAAATGACCTTAATGGGGCAAATGGGGCTTATGCAATAGTAAATAATCGAATTTACCTATCTTACGAGTTTCTGAGTCAGAATCAGGGCAATTTAGGGGCAATTGTCGCCCTGCTGTTGGAGGAATATGGCCATTATGTGGATGGATTGTTGAATAGTACAGATGCGCCGGGAGATGAGGGGGCAATTTTTGCCTCGTTGGTATTAGGAGAAAGTCTGTCTGAGGAGGCTTTGGCCTATATGAAAGCGGAGGATGATGCGGGGGTAATTAGTATTGGTGGCGTGAGTATTGCAGTTGAGAGAGCAACCACTACCGAACCCTCTCTTGTCGCCGATATTAACTCTACTAGCTTTGGCTCTAATCCCAGCAACTTTATTAAAATTGGAGACATTCTCTATTTCACCGCTAACGATGATGTCAATGGCATCGAACTGTGGCGAGCCAATCCGGCTACTGGTGTTGTCTCGCTACTCGATATTTATCCCGGAAGTAATACTTCCAGCGTCAGCAACCTAACAGATGTCAATGGCACACTGTATTTTACGGCCAATAATGGCACTAACGGAACAGAACTTTATCGCATTGATAACACCACCGGAAATCCAGTTCTGATTGATATTCGTTTAGGGTTAAGTAGTTCCAGTCCTAGTAATTTGACGAATGTCAACGGGACGCTCTACTTTACCGCTAACAATGGCAGCAACGGGACAGAACTTTATCGCATTGATAACGCCACCGGCAATCCGGCTTTAATTGATATTGTGTCGGGTAGCAGTAGTTCTTCTCCCCAAAACTTGCTCAATGCTAATGGTGTTCTTTATTTTACTGCCTCTAACAGTGCTAATGGTCGAGAACTTTGGAAAGTTGAGCCGACAACAGGTAATCCAGTGTTCCTCAAGGATATTTATGTCGGCAGTAATGGTTCTAACCCCGGCAATTTAACCTATAGCAACGGTAAACTATACTTCACTGCTGATAATTACAGCCAAGGGATAGAGTTATGGCAAACCGATGGCACCCCAGAAGGTACAGCTTTAGTTAAAGACATTAATGCCACAACCTTGGGTTCTAGTCCCAGCAACTTTATTAAAATCGGAGACATCCTCTATTTCACCGCTAACGATGATGTCAATGGCATCGAACTGTGGCGAGCCAATCCGGCTACTGGCGTTGTTTCTCTACTCGATATTTATCCCGGAAGTAATACTTCCAGCGTCAGCAACCTAACAGATGTCAATGGCACACTGTATTTCACGGCCAATAATGGCACTAACGGAACAGAACTTTATCGCATTGATAACACCACCGGAAATCCAGTTCTGATTGATATTCGTTTAGGGTTAAGTAGTTCCAGTCCTAGTAATTTGACGAATGTCAACGGGACGCTCTACTTTACCGCTAACAATGGCAGCAACGGGACAGAACTTTATCGCATTGATAACGCCACCGGCAATCCGGCTTTAATTGATATTGTGTCGGGTAGCAGTAGTTCTTCTCCGCAAAATTTGACTAATATTAACGGCGTTTTGTACTTTTCCGCATCCAACAGCGCTGCGGGTCGGGAACTGTGGAAAGTTGATCCCGCTAATAATTTACCAATATTAGTCAGCGATATTCGACCTGGCAGTACCGGTTCTGATCCCACTAATCTAATTTTTGGTGGTGGTACTGTATATTTTACCGCGAATAATGGAACCAACGGAATAGAACTTTATCGTGTAGATCCGACCACTGGAAACATTGTTCTGTTGGATATTAATACCGGTTCGGGAAGTTCCAACCCCCGTAATCTAATTGATATTAACGGCACACTCTATTTCACCGCCACTAATAGTCTTAATACAGAGCGGTTTTACAAAATTGACCCCACAACTGGCCAACCAGTACAACTGAGTGTACCTAATTTAAGAAACGATGATGCCGGATACCTTGACCAATTTACCCGGGTAGGAGACCGCCTCTACTTCCGCAACTCCAATTGGAATAATGAGTTTACAATTTACCGTCCCCTTTATACAATTGACCCCGCCACAGGCAATGTTGTCCAGGTTGCTGGTACTCAGTATGTAGAATATCTCACCAATGTCAATGGCACGCTCTATTTACAAGCCTATAATTCTGCTACTGGAACCGAACTTTACCGAATCAACAACACCACAGGTAATGCCGTATTAATTGATGTGGTGACAGGGAGTGGTAGTTCATCTCCCCAGAACTTTATCAATGTCAATGGCACAGTCTTTTTTACGGCAAACAACAGTGCCAACGGGACGGAATTATGGAAACTAGATGCGAGTGATAATCCAGTTTTAGTTAAAGATATTCGCACTGGAAGTAATAGTTCCAGTCCCAGTAGTTTATTCGTCATCGGCAATACCCTCTACCTAACGGCTGACAACGGTATCAATGGAGTGGAATTATGGGTTAGCGACGGCACAAGTGCGGGAACAGTTCTAGCTAAGGATATTAACGAAAGGAGTCCCAGTTCCAACCCCCGCAATCTAATTGATATCAATGGCACCCTCTATTTCACCGCTAATAATGGTGTTAATGGCGAGCGGTTTTACAAAATTGACCCAACAACCGGTCAACCAGTGCTACTGAGTGTACCTAATTTAAGAAACGATGATGCCGGATACCTTGACCAATTTACCCGGGTAGGAGACCGCCTCTACTTCCGCAACTCCAATTGGAATAATGAGTTTACAATTTACCGTCCCCTTTATACAATTGACCCGGCAACAGGCAATGTTGTCCAGGTTGCTGGTACTCAGTATGTAGAATATCTCACCAATGTCAATGGCACGCTCTATTTCCAAGCCTATAATTCTGCTACTGGAACCGAACTTTACCGAATCAACAACACCACAGGTAATGCCGTATTAATTGATGTGGTGACAGGGAGTGGTAGTTCATCTCCCCAGAACTTTATCAATGTCAATGGCACAGTCTTTTTTACGGCAAACAACAGTGCCAACGGGACGGAATTATGGAAACTAGATGCGAGTGATAATCCAGTTTTAGTTAAAGATATTCGCACTGGAAGTAATAGTTCCAGTCCCAGTAGTTTATTCGTCATCGGCAATACCCTCTACCTAACGGCTGACAACGGTATCAATGGAGTGGAATTATGGGTTAGCGACGGCACAAGTGCGGGAACAGTTCTAGCTAAGGATATTAACGAAAGGAGTCCCAGTTCCAACCCCCGCAATCTAATTGATATCAATGGCACCCTCTATTTCACCGCTAATAATGGTGTTAATGGCGAGCGGTTTTACAAAATTGACCCAACAACCGGTCAACCAGTGCTACTGAGTGTACCTAATTTAAGAAACGATGATGCCGGATACCTTGACCAATTTACCCGGGTAGGAGACCGCCTCTATTTCCGCAATTCCTACTATGATAATACCTTCACGATTTACCGTCCCCTTTATACGATTGACCCCGCCACAGGCAATGTTGTCCAGGTTGCTGGTACTCAGTATGTAGAATATCTCACCAATGTCAATGGCACCCTCTATTTCCAAGGCTATAATTCTGCCAGTGGCTATGAACTTTACCGAATCAACAACACCACAGGTAATGCCGTATTAATTGATGTGGTGACAGGGAGTGGTAGTTCATCGCCTCAGAACTTTACTAATGTCAATGGCACAGTCTTTTTTACGGCAAACAACAGTGCCAACGGGACAGAATTATGGAAGCTAGATGCCAGTGGTAATCCAGTTTTAGTGAAAGATATTCGCACCGGGAGCAATAGTTCCAGTCCCAGTCGTTTATTCGCCATCGGCAATACCCTGTACCTCACGGCTGACAACGGTATCAATGGAGTGGAATTATGGGTTAGCGACGGCACCAGTGCGGGAACAGTTCTAGCTAAGGATATTAACGAAAGGAGTCCTAGTTCCAACCCCCGCAATCTAATTGATATCAATGGCACCCTCTATTTCACCGCTAATAATGGTGTTAATGGCGAGCGGTTTTACAAAATTGACCCAACAACCGGTCAACCAGTGCTACTGAGTGTACCTAATTTAAGAAACGATGATGCCGGATACCTTGACCAATTTACCCGGGTAGGAGACCGCCTCTACTTCCGCAACTCCAATTGGAATAATGAGTTTACAATTTACCGTCCCCTTTATACAATTGACCCCGCCACAGGCAATGTTGTCCAGGTTTCTGGTACTCAGTATGTAGAATATCTCACCAATGTCAATGGCACCCTCTATTTCCAAGCCTATAATTCTGCTACTGGAAGCGAACTTTACCGAATCAACAACACCACAGGCAATGCCGTATTAATTGATGTGGTGACAGGGAGTGGTAGTTCATCTCCTCAGAACTTTACTAATGTCAATGGTACAGTCTTTTTTACGGCAAACAACAGTGCCAACGGGACAGAATTATGGAAGCTAGACGCGAGTGGTAATCCAGTTTTAGTTAAAGATATTGGCACTGGAAGTAATAGTTCCAGTCCCACCACGCTCTACGCAGTTGGCAACGTCTTATACTTTACCGCTGATGATGGGGTGAATGGTCGAGAATTATGGCGTAGCGACGGGACAGCACAAGGTACAGTTCCTTTAGAAATCTATATCGGCTCCAGTACCCCAAATGTAAGTAATTTGATTGATCTTGGCGGAGTTCTCTACTTTACCGCTAATAATCCCACTTACGGAACCGAACTCTGGCGCATCAACTCTACCACTGGCAATCCTGAAGTTGTGGATGTTCATTCAGGTGCATCAAGCTCCAGTCCTGCTAACCTAACTAATGTCAATGGCACACTGTATTTTACCGCTACGACTAGCGCAACTGGGACAGAACTTTATCGCATCAATAACACCACAGGAAATCCAGTTCTGATTGATATTAATTCAGCCGGAAGTGGCAGTTCATCGCCGAGTAATTTAACCAATGTCAACGGGATACTTTACTTTACCGCTACGACTAGCGCAACTGGGACAGAACTTTATCGCATTGATAACGCCACCAGCAATCCGGCTTTAATTGATATTGTGTCGGGTAGCAGTAGTTCTTCTCCCTATAACTTGCTCAATGCTAATGGCGTTCTCTATTTCACTGCCTATTATAATAATACAACTGGGTGGGAACTTTGGAAACTTGATCCAACGACCGGCAATCCAGTCTTTTTGAAGGATATTTATGTCGGCAGTAATGGTTCTAACCCCGGCAATTTAACCTACAGCAACGGTAAACTATACTTCACTGCTGATAATTACAGCCAAGGGATAGAGTTGTGGCAAACCGATGGCACCCCAGAAGGTACAGCTTTAGTTAAAGACATTAATGCCACAACCTTGGGTTCTAGTCCTAGCAACTTTATTAAAATTGGAGACATTCTCTATTTCACCGCTAACGATGATGTCAATGGGACCGAACTGTGGCGAGCCAATCCGGCTACTGGCGTTGTTTCTCTACTGGATATTTATCCCGGAAGTAATACTTCCAGCGTCAGCAACCTAACAGATGTCAATGGCACACTGTATTTCACGGCATTTAATGGCACTAATGGGATAGAACTTTATCGCATTGATAACACCACCGGAAATCCAGTTCTGATTGACATTAATTCAGGAAGCGGCAGTTCATCGCCGAGTAATTTAACCAATGTCAACGGCACACTCTACTTCCAAGCTTCTACCCCGACGAGTGGTTCTGAACTGTGGAGAATTGACCCAGCGACGGGAACCCCTAGTGTGGTTGATGTTGTATCCGGCAGTGGCAGTTCAAACCCCTATAACTTGCTCAATGCTAATGGCGTTCTCTATTTCACTGCCTATAACAATACAACTGGGTGGGAACTTTGGAAGGTTGATCCAACGACCGGCAATCCAGTCTTTTTGAAGGATATTTATGTCGGCAGTAATAGTTCTAACCCTGGCAATTTAACCTATAGCAACGGTAAACTATACTTCACTGCTGATAACGGGGTAAATGGCGTAGAGCTTTGGACAGTAAATGTTGACCAGATCACTACCATTGGCGTTGTTCAGAAAACCGGAGATGAGGATCAGGTCATTCCCTTTGCAGCTAATGACTTTGCCAGTGTCTTTAACAGTGGTAGTGGTGTCCCCCTAGCCAAAATCAAGATTATTAACTTACCGAGTAACGGACTTCTCAAGTTAAATAATAGTCCAGTTGCTGTTGACCAAGAAATTGCTGTAGTAAATTTAGGCAATTTAACCTTTACCCCAAACACCAACTACAACGGAATCGCTGGTTTTACTTGGAACGGTTCGGATGGAACCAATTACGCACTTAACCCATCAACCGTAGCTTTAACTATTAACTCAATTAACGATGTTCCCACCGTTGCTAATCCCATTACCGATACCAGTATTTTTAGCAATCGGTCTTCCAATTTCACTATTTCTGCTAATACTTTCCAAGACTCCGATGTTGGCGATTCTTTAACCTACTCAGCCACCTTAGCCGATGGCAGTACCCTTCCCAGTTGGTTAACCTTTAATGATCGCACTTTTAGTGGTAATCCTAGTGCGGCCCAAGCGGGACAATATGATCTAAAAGTTATAGCAACCGATCAGAGTGGTGCTTCCACAAGCGATAGCTTTGTCTTGAGTGTGGTGAATAGCGCTCCGACGAATATCACATTAAATAACAGTACTGTTCCTGAAAACAGCGCTAATAATACTGTTATTGGCCTGCTAAGTGCCTCGGATAACAATACTAACGACACTCATACGTTTACTCTGATTAATAATGCCGGTGGACGATTTGCGATCGTTAATAATCAATTGGTGGTCGCTGATGGTAGCTTATTGGATTACGAAACCAACACCCAACATACAATCCGAGTCAAAGCGACTGACAATACAGGATTATCCTACGAAAACAACCTCACAATCTCTATCTCTAATGTCACAGACGATACTGCTCCCGATTTAATTGTTTCTAATGCTTCCGTACCTGCAACCGGAACAGTCGGTAAGAGTATTGAAGTTTCTTGGACAGTACAAAACCAAGGGACAAGCGCCGCTCCTACGGATTGGTATGATCGCATTTACCTCTCCAACGATGCTATTTTTGATGCTAATGCTGACACTTACATCACCCAAGAATTAATCTCCACCCAAACACCATTAGCCGCCGGTGCAAGTTACAGCATTACTCGCAATATCAACCTCCCCAACTTTGCCACAGGAAACCGTTATTTAATCTTTGTCGCTGATGGTTCGGGAGGTCAAGGAGAAACTAACGAAACTAACAATACTCGTGCTGTCGCCATTAATCTCAATGCTCCCGACTTAATTGTCAGTGAGATTACCGCACCGGTTGAATCGTTGTCTGGACAACCAATTGAGATCAATTGGACTGTCAAAAACCAAGGAGCAGCAACCGCAGAAGGAACTTGGTATGATTATGTGTATTTAGTTAATACGGCGACCAGTGCCACCCAGTATGTCGGAATTTTTGAATATTCAGGTAGCTTGGCTGCTGGAGCCTCCTTAAATCGTACTCAATCCTACGGCGTTCCCCTCAGTTTAACCGGTAACTATCGAGTGGTTGTAACGACCGATTTTTACGGACAACTTGCTGAAGGAACGCAGAACGAATCGAACAATACTACTACAGATGATCGTCCGATTTCCCTACAACTTGCTCCGGTTCCTAATCTACAAGTTACTGGGGTAACTGCACCATCGACGGCTTTTTCCAGTCAAGAAACCGTCGTACAATGGACAGTGAAAAATGTCGGTACTGGTGCCACTAATGCGCCTGTTTGGTATGATCGAGTTTATTTGTCCCTCGATACTACTTATGACAATACTGATACCTATCTAGGAGAAGCAGTTAATCCTAGTTATCTCAACCCGAATGATAGTTATAGCAACAGCTTAACCGTAACCCTACCTCGCGGTATTGATGGCAATTACTATTTCCTCGTACAAGCTGATGTTTATAACTACGTTACCGAAGTTGGTAATGAAGGGGATAATTGGGGTTCTGGTGGGCCGACGGATGTTAATTTAACCCCACCTCCCGATTTACAAGTAACGGCGGTTAATGCGCCTAATGGAGCCTTCTCAGGACAGCCGATGAACCTGAGTTGGACTGTCACTAATGCTGGTACAGGACGCACTTTAGAAACAGCTTGGTATGATCGGGTATTTATGTCGGCGGATGCAACTTTAGATGCAGGCGATCGCAATTTAGGTACTTTTTACCATAGTGGTGCGTTAAATGCCGGTGCAAATTATACCGGTTCAGCAACAGTTAATTTACCCACTGGTGTGGCGGGAAGTTTCTTCTTCTTTGTCCAAAGCGACATCTATAACAACGTTTATGAGCACGTTTTTGAGAATAACAATAGTGGCTACGACACCACAGCAACGAACATTACCCTAACGCCGCCACCAGATTTAGAGTTTGAATCCTTAACAATTCCGAACAATGCTCGTTCTGGTAGCAGTTTAAGCATCAATTATCGAGTCACTAACTTTGGAGCGACAGAAACCCCGAATTATTATTGGACTGATACCTTCTATCTTTCCAGCGATAATCAACTAAATACGGCAACGGACATTAATTTGGGTAGTGTCGGCCAGTATGGCATTCTTTATCCAGGTGATGGTTATGATCGTACCGCTAACTTTGCCTTACCCAATACCTTAACTGGCACCTACTACGTCTTTGGTGTGACAGATAGCGGCGATCAAGTATTTGAATTAAATAATGTTAATAACGTCACTCAAAGCATCAATCAAGTACAAATTGTCTCCCAACCGGCGGATTTAGTCGTTACTAACGCAACTATTCCGACTACGGGAGAAGCTGGTAAGGCGATTTCCGTGCAATGGACAGTGAAAAACCAGGGAACTGGGGATACCATTGTTAACAGTTGGAGCGATCGCCTTGTAGTTTCTAACGATGAGGTTTTAGGAGATGCAGATGATCTGACCCTCGCCAGCTTCACCCGCACCGGACTTTTAGCTCCCAATGGTACCTACAGTCGGACTGAAAGTGTTATTTTACCCTTTACCTTAGAAGGCAATTATCAACTATTTGTCGTCACTGATTCGGCTAATAGCGTTTATGAAGGTAGCAATGAGGGAAATAATGCCTCTAGTGCTTTTCCCCTCACCATCTCTCGTGATACTCCCGATCTACAAGTTACTAGCATTACTCTGCCAAATACCGTGACTCCCGGACAGCCGCTGACCCTCAATTGGACGGTGGCGAATTTGGGGGTAGGACGTACTAATAGCAATTATTGGTACGATCAGGTTTATTTGTCTTTAGATAAAAATGTCAGCGGTGATGACATTAATTTAGGGTCGGTTTATCGTTCAGGAGCCTTAGAGCCATCAGCAAGTTATAGTGCCACGGGTACTTTCTCGCTTCCGGTTAATTTGAACGGCAGTTACTATGTTCTAGTGCAAACTGACCGAGATAATAACGTTATTGAAGGTGCATTTGAGAATAATAACGTTTTAGCCAGCGATAGTACCAGTGGAGGCGGTTCGGGAACTGGAACTCTACCGATTACCCCCGCTCCTTCTGCTGATCTGGCTGTCACTGCCGTGGATGCGCCAGAACAGGGAATTGCCGGACAATCTCTGAGTTTGACTTGGACCGTTGTTAATAATGATGCCAATACGGGTCAAAGTTGGTATGATGCCGTTTATCTATCCCGTGATCAAGTATTCGATCGCAACAGCGATGTTTATTTAGGCTATCGCAACCATACGGGGGGATTAAATGCAGGAGATAGTTATACTGCAACTCAATCTTTTAACATACCGCGAGGCTTAGGGGGACGTTTTTACGCCTTCGTGGTGACGGATGGCGGTAATGCCGTTTATGAACGGTTAGGAGAGATCAATAATGTTAATTATGACGGATTCTCGACGGAAATTATTATTCCTCCACCGTCGGATTTAGTAGTTACTAATATTGCTACTCCTAGCAGTGGCATTCCTGGACAAAATATCAGTATTAACTATACTGTACAGAACCAAGGGACAGATACTGCTTACGGAAGTTGGAAAGATTCCGTTTATCTGTCACAAGATACCCAGTGGGATGTCAGTGATGCTTTAGTAGGACAAGTAAATCATTCAGGAGATATTGCAAGTGGTGCGAGTTATACTGGGGTATTAAATGGGGTTGTCCCGGGGGTTAATTTAGGGAATTTTTACGTTATCGTGCGGAGTGACATCCTCAATCAAGTTTCTGAAGTAAATGAGGGTAATAATGTCGGAGTTTCTAGTAGTAAAATTACCTTAGATGTCGAAGAATTAGGCTTAGAAACGCCAGATACAGGTAATTTAGGACAAGGACAGTCAGTTTATTATCGTTTTGATGCTCAAGTAGGACAAGCGATCCGACTGAGTTTTGATAGCAGCAATAATCAATCCTTTAATGAATTGTATGTCAGTTATGGGAAAATGCCGAGCCGGGGGCAATTTGATCTGACTACTACCCAACCCTTTAACGCCGATCCGGAAATTGTAATTCCCATTGAAAAAACAGGAACTTATTATGTCTTAGCGTATGGGGATCAAGTTAGTGGTTCTCCTAGTTACCAAATTCTCGCTCAAGATATTCCTTTCTCAATTACAAAGGTAAATACTGACACTATTGGTAACTTTGGCGAAGCTACCTTAGAAATTTACGGGGCAAAATTCATTGAAGGTACTACCTTCCAACTGCTCGCTTCCGATGGCAGTGTCATCGAAGCAGAACAAGTGTATCTAGAAAATTCTACCCTTGCTTATGTCACATTTGATCTATTTGATGATCCAATCGGTTTGTATGACCTTAAAGCTAAACATAGCGACGGTAGTAGCGTTATTTTGGCAGATAGTATCACGGTTCAGACAGCTACAGGTTATGACTTAAATTCCAACATCACAGGACCGGAAGAAGTTCGCCCTGGCCGCAATTATATTTTCAATGTTAACTACGGTAACGAAGGTGATACTGATGCGATCGCTCCTCTGTTGATTATTGAAAGTGTTACCAATACCCAAGTAGGAACGACTTTAAAGGGACTAAGTTCCAGTGGTCCACTACATCTATTGGGTGTTAGTAATGAAGGTCCACAGGGAATTTTACGACCTGGAGATCTTAATACACTGCCAATATATTTCAATAGCAGTACCGATCCAGTTAACTTCAGTGTCCGTACTTATTCTGCGGATAATAATACGCCTGTTGATTGGAATAGTTTTGAAGCTTCGATTCGTCCTAGTGGATTGACTGATACTCAGTGGGATAGCTTTATTAGAAATATTGCCTCACAGGTACGAACTTATGGGGAATATGTCCTCTTGCTCAATAAAATGTCTGCTATTGTTTCTCCTGAAAATGAACCGATTTACGATGTTAATGAACTGTTCGGTAAAATTTACCAGCAGAATGCTAATTATTCTCCTTCTGTCTCATTTAAAGGCACACTGACAGACATAAATACAGGAAATTCGATCTCTCAAGGTTTAATTATTCTTGAAAGAATCAATACTAGTAACCCTGTTCGGCGAAGTTTTTTCACTGACGACTTGGGAGATTTTGAATTAACAGGACTCGATGCAGGAAGTTATCAACTCAGAGTGGCTGGTTCCTTGGATGAACCGATTAATATTACGGTAAATTTAAGCGCAACACCCCAAATTCTCAATTTAGAAGTCGATTATGTTCCACCACGAGATTTATTAAGAGATTTACCCCCTTCTCAAGAAAAGCCGGTGTTGACCGTCGCGTCCGATGATAGTCGCCATGTATTAGTAGTACAAAATGGATCAATTGCTTATGCAACCTATGACGAGATTACTGCTCAATGGACAACTCCCATTACAATCCCTCAAGCCCAAGGAAATCGCATACAACTACTAGCAGTAGTTGATCCAGTAGATAGTTCTTCCCCTATTTTAATGGCAGTCTGGGTAGATAATAATGATAACTTTAACTATGCGATCGCTAGAAAAATTGGTGATAGTTATCAATGGGGCAATGGAAACTTAATTCCTAGCTCTGCTCAACCAGCAACCAACCAGTTACCCTTTATGCGTTTACAGGGTCAAGACAATGGAACACCAGCAATTTCTTGGGTAGTTTTTGGAGATAGCGATACAGGCAATCAAGAATATTTAACTACTTGGGATGGAATAACCTGGACAAATATAAGCAAAGCTGATTCAAGTGTTTCATCATTAGAAGTTGAAACGATCACTTTCCAAGAAATTAATATCTTAAATGATTCGAGTCAACCAACTCCCTATCCTCCCGATCAATTAGGAAGTTTAGATTATTATGATTTTCGCTACAAAGATTTTCAACGGCGTAATCCAGGACAAGAACCTCCTGATTACTATAAAGAGTATGGAGAAAAATATGTTTCTCGATTTACAAATGAAACGGCTAAAAAACTAAGTCCTGAAGGTCAAGCGTGGTTAGAAAAAACCCGTGAAAATTTACAACGAGCCATTGAAGATCGTCTAAATGCCGCCCCTGGTGCCTTTGCTGAACTTGAACGAAATACTGATGCTTTTCGAGACTTTGCCTATGAAACTCATCCTGACGCTTATTGGGATGCAGGGCTAAAAGATTTACCAATCAAAGATTTACTCGAAATTGGAAGTACTCCTGACTTCAAGGATCTTTTGACTCCCGAAGGATTGGAGCAAGTAGCTGAAATAGCAGAACGTTATGTCAAAGATAAAGCCCAACAGTTAGAAGATAAGTTGAATGATTTAGTTAACAAAATTGGAGATGGTACTGGCGATATAGTAGAGGGTATAGGTGATATATTGGATGGACTAAACAATATAGCTGATGGGATAGGCGACTTACTAGATGGTAAATTAGAGCCGCCTAACGATTTCAATGATATCGATCAAATACTAGATGGAATTGATGATCTTGTTGATGGTATAGGGGATATAGTCGATGGCATTAGTGATCTCGCAGATGCAGCAGGCGATATAGTGGAGGGGCTAAAGGATCTAGTAGACTCTATAGACGATGCCATAGGCGATATAGGTGATTTTATCGGAGATAAACTCAAAGATGGGATTAGTGATATTGCAGACTGGATTGACAACACAGCAGATGATATCGGGGACACAGTAAATGATCTAATTGACGATTTCAAATGTTATTTATTTGGTGATTGTGACGACGATGATGATAATGATGACGATGATTATGATCCCGATGTAATTCGTCCTCGTGACCCTAACGATATCTTAGGACCCAAAGGTTTCGGCGATGAGCAATGGATTAATACTAATGAACGTTTCGGTTATACCATCCGCTTTGAAAATGCTGCTACTGCTTCTGCACCCGCTCAAGAAGTAGTCATTACTCAACAGTTAGATTCTGATCTTGATTGGCGCACTTTCCGCGTTGATGATTATGGTTGGAGTGGTAACACTTATGAGTTAGCTGGTGATCGCGCTTTCCATCAAGGACGAATTGACTTAACTGAAACTAAGGGTTTCTATGTTGATGTTTTTGTTTCCATTGAGACTACTACAGGAATCGCTACTTGGCGGATTAGTACCGTTGATCCAGAGACGGGAGAAGCACCTTTAGACGCACAAAAAGGATTTTTACCCACTAATGATGAAAATGGAGTCGGGGAAGGTTTTGTTACTTATAGTATTAAAACAAAAAACACTGTACAAACCGCAGATGTAATTGACGCAACTGCGCGGATCGTCTTTGATACGGAAGAACCCATCGATACCCCACCCATTTTCAATACTCTTGATGTCACTAAACCCACCAGTCAAGTTGATACTTTACCAACCACGACGGATAACCCTGAATTTACCGTTAAGTGGACAGGAACAGATATAGGATCAGCTTTGGCGACTTATACTATTTATGTCTCTGATAATGGCGGTAATTATACAGTCTGGCTCAATAATACTGAGTTAACCGAAGCCACTTACACGGGGACAGCCGGACATACCTACTCTTTCTATTCGGTTGCGGTTGATAACACAGGTAATACAGAAGCAGCACCGACGACGGCAGATGCAACCATACAAATCGGTGGCGCAGTTAATCAACCCCCACAAATCTCGGTCAATACAGGCTTAACTCTTAATGAAGGCGCTAATTCTGCTATTTCTAATAGTTTGCTTGCTGTTACAGATCCAGATAATACCTCGGATCAGTTGACTTTTACCATCAGTACGATTCCGACAAATGGAAATTTACAACGCAATGGAGTCACGTTAGCGGTTAATAACACCTTTACCCAAGCTGATATTAATAGTGGCTTACTATCCTACATTCATAATGGCGGAGAAACGACCAGTGATAGCTTTAGCTTTACGGTAGCCGATGGAGCAGGTGGTAATATTAATGTCACAAGTTTTGTCATTACAGTTAACCCAGTAGATGACGCACCAACCGTCCTCAATCCGATTACGGATGTCAATGTGGCTGAAGATGCAGAAAATAGCGTCATTAACTTAAGTAATGTCTTCACTGACATCGACAATGACCCGACTTCAATTGTCAAATCAGTCTTCGCCAATGACAATCCAGGATTAGTCACCGCTACCATCGTTAACAATCAGTTAACCCTCGACTACCAAGACAATCAATCTGGGACAGCTAATCTTACGATTCGTGGGACATCTAACGGTAAAACTGTTGATGATACTTTCATAGTCACAGTTAACCCAGTAGATGACGCACCAACCGTCCTCAATCCGATTACGGATGTCAATGTGGCTGAAGATGCAGAAAATAGCGTCATTAACTTAAGCAATGTCTTCACTGACATCGACAATGACCCGACTTCAATTGTCAAATCAGTCTTCGCCAATGACAATCCAGGATTAGTTACCGCTACCATCGTTAACAATCAGTTAACCCTTGACTATCAAAACAATCAATCTGGGATAGCTAATATTACGATTCGGGGAACATCTAACGGTAAAACTGTTGATGACACTTTCCTAGTCACAGTTAACCCAGTAGATGACGCACCAACTGTCATCAATCCCATTACTGATGTCAATGTTAACGAAGATGCAGCTAATACCGTCATTGATTTAACTAATATCTTCACCGACATCGATAATGACCCGACTTCAATTGTTAAATCAGTATTCGTCAATAACAATCCGGGATTAGTCACCGCTACTATTGTTGACAATCAGTTAACCCTTGACTATCAAAACAATCAATCTGGGACAGCTAATCTTACGATTCGGGGAACATCCAACGGTAAAACTGTTGACAATACTTTCCTAGTCACAGTTAACCCAGTAGATGATGCACCAACTGTCATCAATCCCATTACTGATGTCAATGTTAACGAAGATGCAGCTAATACCGTCATTGATTTAACTAATATCTTCACCGATATTGATAATGAACCGACTTCAATTGTTAAATCAGTATTCGTCAATAACAATCCGGGATTAGTCACTGCTACCATCGTTGACAATCAGTTAACCCTTGACTATCAAAACAATCAATCTGGGATAGCTAATATTACGATTCGGGGAACATCTAACGGTAAAACTGTTGACAATAGCTTCACCATAACAGTTGCATCTGTCAATGATGCACCCACATTGCAACAGGAAATAGCCAATCAAACCGCCACAGAAAATCAACCCTTCAGCTTCACCATTCCCGCCAACACCTTCACAGACATTGACGGCGATAATCTCACCTACACCCTAGCCACAGGAACAGTCCTCCCCAGTGGCATCACCTTTGATAGCGCTACCCGTACCTTCAGTGGCACCCCCTCCGATACTGCTTCAGGTACTTATAACCTGACAGTAATCGCCAGCGACTCAGCCGGAGAAAAAGCCAACGATAGCTTTAGCCTCAACGTCCTCAACGCCGTCAACGGTAGCACCAGCAGTGAAACCGTCAACGGTACTAGCGGCGACGACCACATCAATGCTGGTGCTGGTAACGATAGCGTCAACGGCGGTGAAGGCAACGATATTCTCGATGGTGGTATAGGAAATGACCGACTCGCAGGCGGTCCCGGTGACGACACCTACATTGTCGATAGCAGCCGCGACGTAGCCATTGAAAATGCCGGCCAAGGACAAGACACCATCAAATCCTCTGTAAATTACACTCTCACCGTCAACATCGAAAATATCACCCTAACAGGGAACGCCAACATCGACGGCACAGGTAACAATCTAGATAATGTCATCACCGGTAACAGTGGCAATAACCTACTCAAGGGATTAGATGGCAATGACACTCTCCTCGGTGGCGCAGGTAACGACACCCTGATTGGTGGAAAAGGAAATGACATTCTCACCGGCGGCGATGGCAGCGACTCATTCCTCTTTGGCAGTGGTGCTATCTTTAATAGCAGTGATTTTGGAGTTGATAACATCAGCGACTTTACTAAAGGAAGTGACAAAATTATCCTGAGTAAAACCTCCTTCAATGCTCTTGTTAGTACCGTCGGCAATAGCTTACAAGCCGCCGAATTTGCCACCATCAATGAGGCGGCTAACGAACTAAATCTAGTTGGTTCCAGTAATGCTAAAATCGTTTACAATTTAGCAACAGGTAATCTGTTCTACAATCAAAATGGAGCCACGACAGGATTAGGTAATGGCGCACTTTTTGTCACATTGAATAGTATCCCACAGCTAAATGAGAATGACATTTTAATTCAAGCTTAAGTAAACAGCCAGCGAAACATCCCATCTCACAATTAACCATATATCAGGAAAATTACTCATGTTTAAACTCCCAACTTTAACCTTAATTACTGTTGCTGGTTTGTTAGTGGCGACGGCTGAAACTTCCCCCGCCGCCGTTGTCAATGGAAGTTTTGAAACTGGTAATTTTTCTGACTGGAATACCAGTGGACAAGCGAGCGTTGAAACTTCAAGTTTTCAGGTTACACCAGTTAACGGAAGTTATCAAGCCGTGTTACAAACTTGTTTTTTTACTGGTGCTTGTGATGACAGTCAATCCTTGACTAATGCTAATGATTTAGAATCATTTCTCGGCTTATCGGGTAATCAGTTAAGCAATCTATCGGTTGTTGAAGGCTCGGCTATTAAACAGACTATTACTGCTAATGCTGGCGATGTTTTCAGCTTTTCTTGGAATTTTCTGACTGATGAAGATGCCGCTAATGTAGATTACAACGATTTCGCTTTTTTTACCCTTAATAACAATTTATATCGTTTGGCGGATATTCAATCTAGTTTTCCAGTCAGTCCCTCTTTTTCCCATTTAAAGAAAGAAACAGGTTATCAAACCTACACGATACCAATATCGGTGACTGGAAATTATATTTTAGGGTTTGGGGTAGTTGATGTGGATAAGACAGGGGGAGGAGATAACACTATCAATTCAGCTTTATTAGTTGATAATATTAAACTAACTAATAATTCTGATATCGCCAAAGTTCCCGAACCTGATACTATTTTCGGACTATTATTAACTCTAGGATTAGCCAGCAAGTGCAAGCGCAAGAATTGTTAACATCACCCGCTATCAAGAAAAAGGGTTTCTTAAAGAAACCCTTTTTCTGCGTCAGTATATCACAAAAATTGCTTCGGTGCTTCAAGATAACTGATAACTGAAGTGTCCTATTCTTACGGTTAGGTAAAAGTCAACTATGAGTGCTAAATTTTGCATATTAATTCCCTCAAAAATCTTGCGAATTGAAAAGCATTTTAGGCAAAAGCTAGATTCGTGGCTGGCTGAAGCTGAGGCGGCAAATCTTTCTAATTGCGGTTTGTCTAATTATGCTCTATATAGCTTGTCAGAATTTGAGAAACGTCCAGATGTTAATTTGAATTTGCCAGATAATATCGGCGATCGCTATCATGTAATAGATTGGGGATTTTATTTTATGTCTGATGCTATCCTGAGAGATTTTTTATCTTGGCTGGCACAAATATATGTTTATGGAGAAGTGGGAGTATTGAAATATTGGTCTGATGAACTTAGACGGTTTCCCCCAATTAAAATTAGTAAGATTCAGCAGTATATTTCTCATTTTTCTATGAAGAATTTACCGCTAGATGAACTCTGTTTTTTTTTATTAGGAGAAATCAATGAAACTAGCTAACTTATTTCCTTTAAGCAAGGAACAAAGACAGACACTCATTCGTAATTATCAAATTCTCCGACAAGAAGTCGATAAGATTGGTAAAGAGTATGAACAAAAATCTTATGAAGAACTGTTCAGCAAAAATGAACCAACAATTTTAACGGTAACAACGGATGCGGGTTTCAAACTAACCTTCGTTGCGGAAGCTTACCATTTACAAAAAAATGGGACAATCTGCTTTTGTATTGATGCTGATGGTTTACCAACCCTATTTTGCATCAAGCCATCCTACAATTTCTACAAACGTTCTGATGACTCGGTGTATTACTAAATTAATCCTTTTCTTTCCCAGATGAACAGCTTATATTATATCTGGTTAAATAACCGTGATATTGTCAAGGCGCAATCCTAGCACCCTTTACATCTGCCATGCTTCCCACAGCAGCCAATTGATTTATTCAGCAAACCCTAATTAGGGCTTGCGGCCAAAAGTAGGCGCGAAGCATTCGGATAGAAAATCTCTGGTTTCACCGATAGGTTATTGCCCGAATTCATCGCCCCTACAGGACGCGGGCCGATGAAGACGCAAGGTTTTGAAGCACGATTCTCTCAAAATCTTGCACCTGTGGGAGCGAGAAAAGCCACAAAACCTCTACCTTGCCTACATTTCACATTTATTCAGCAAACCCTAATTATGGATGCTTTTGCCGATAACCTGTACTGCACTGAAACTGATTAGGGGAAATTTTATTACAAATGCTCAAGCTTGTTCTTTTGCAACTCTAGCGCTTGCCACCCTCCCATACTTTTTAAACAGGATTTCGTCTGACTGCTGATTCCTGATTCCTGATGGCTGTTCCCTGAATCATCCCGCAGTTTTATATTTTCTTTAGACATGGACTGTCCTAAAACCTGCTCAGAGCGGCCAAAAGTCAGAAAATAGAAATAAAGGTGCGATTGGAGAACTTGAGCAGCGATCGCACACATAAGCCGCCATTGGAGAAAGATAAAGTTATGGCAGATAACTACAGAAGTCGCATTGTTACCCAAGGTACCCAACGCAGTCCTAATCGGGCTATGTTAAGAGCGGTAGGTTTTGGGGATGAGGACTTTAGCAAACCCATCATCGGCATCGCTAACGGATTTAGCACCATTACCCCCTGTAACATGGGAATTAATGATTTAGCAATGCGTGCCGAAGCAGGAACCAGATTAGCGGGGGGAATGCCGCAACTTTTCGGGACTATCACCATTAGTGACGGGATTTCCATGGGAACAGAAGGGATGAAATATTCTCTCGTTTCTAGGGAAGTAATCGCCGATTCCATTGAAA
>Ga0209990_10001105_pt1 | contig 23894 bp, 17 predicted proteins | sample NOAtaG_6_FD_187304 | JGI IMG/M metagenome (GOLD analysis project Ga0209990, IMG submission 187304) | Freshwater lake microbial communities from Lake Erie, under a cyanobacterial bloom - NOAA_Erie_Diel5S_2200h metaG (SPAdes) (version 2) | ecosystem: Environmental > Aquatic > Freshwater > Lake ...
GGCTGTTGCCCCAGGACATTGTAGCGCACTCCCTTTGATTCCTGGCATACGGCACCGGGCCCGTTGGCACGCGCGGTTGACTGGAAAGGCTGCACGTAGATCAGGAAATTCTGGTTGATGAATTTACCCGGGCAACCGTCGTCAACCACTTCAACGGTGAAAACATAGGGCTCTGATTTCGCCTGGTCGCAATCGGGTGTCCAGCAAAATTTAGAAGTAACGGTGCGCCGGCCCGTCGCATCGGGCAGGGTGGCACGGGTTCCGGTGAATCCGTTTGCACCGGTAAAAAGGTCTCCGTAGCCTCGCAGCCGTATGTTGTCGTTCACATCGGCATCGGTGGCCGTGATATCAAAACAAAGCTGGCGGCCTGCGCGAACGGTGTAAGTGGAAGTGGTCGGGGAAACGATCCTCGGTTTATTGTTGGGACGGCAGGTGATGACAAGGATTTGCAAATCCAGCCTTGTCCGGCTCAGCAAGACACCGTTCCTGTATTCCATGATTTCGATGGCCACGGCGTAGCGCCCTTCGTTGCGCGCCATATAGGTAGTAAGGCCGTTGCGGGTATCGATGTCGCTCACGCCTCCATTGCCAAAGGGACGTGACGCATTGAAGCCGAAATTATAAGTCACATCGCGCGGCATGCTCATCACCGGTTCGCAGGCATCCGGGAAGGGATCGTTGGTGGAAGCGCCCTGCCAGGGCGTTACGAAGCGGTATACGAGGGAATCATTGTCTTCGTCTACCGCGCGGTTGCGAACAACGGTGGTGTCGTTGGCACAGATAAATGGAACAGGCACGTCGAGAAAAACAGGGGAACTGTTCTTGATGTCGGTGCGCGGAATGAAGGCATAATAGGTCTGGCCCATGTAAGGACGGCCGTCGCTGCCGTTGGGCAGGTTGTTCTGATCGTTGCGGCAGCAGCGTTCCCATTTCAGGTGAAAGCCCTGGGAGCTGAGCGGCAGCGTTATGGTGGTTTCGTATTGCCCTTGCATCAGGCAAGCCTGGCGCAGTTCCGGGCAGGATGTATTGCCGACAGGATCCACCTTCCTTTCCCTGATAAGGCGAACGGAGTAGCTGCTGTAAAGGGTGCGGTTTTCGTAGAAAGCGCAAAGCGTGATGCGGTCGTCGAATTCGATATCGCTGGTGCAGTCGCGGTAGACATAAAGGGTCACGGCATAGCGCACCTGATTCCCAACCCTTCCGAGATGGCGGTAACCAATATAGCCGCCCACCAGGTGGGTCGCTTCAGCAACCAGCGCAGCACACATCAGAAGGGATAGTATCGAAAGCTTTCTCAACAACGTCTTTTTCCTATTACGTACAAAATAACAAAAAAAGTGCCTGAAATGTCAGGGAGCGCGTGTCTGTTTTCTGTTTTAGTTTTGCCTTGCATGTTTTACCACGCCGATTGCAGACATTTCAAGGGGCATATTCCCTGCAAACCGCACAAGCAGCACGGGTACCATTGCGCCGATTGTCCGGCCTATGCGAAGATCGACAAGCGCATTCTGATCATCAAGCTTGGCGCGATCGGCGATGTAATCCGCACCACGCCGTTGGTCACCGCCTACCGCGAACTGTACCCAAACTGCAAGATCACGTGGATCACGCAATACCCCGACATCCTTCCGGCGGGACAGATAGACGAGATCCTGAAGCTGGATGTCAACGCGATGCTTTACGTAAGCAACACGCGTTTTGATATCGCCATTTGCCTGGACAAGGAAAAGGAAGCCGGCGGATTGATGTCGATGGTACAGGCAGAAGAGAAATATGGCTACACCTTGCGCGACGGCGAGATTCAACCCGAAAACGACAAAGCCTGGCACAAGTTCAAAACCGGCTTGTTTGACGATATCAGCCAGGCCAACACCCTGAGTTACGGCCAGGAAATATTCGATATCTGCGGACTCCCCTACCGGCAGCAACCGTACCTGCTCGACGACCACAGCGACAAGGGCTTTGTCTGGCCGCTGGAAGAAGGTGCGCCCATCATCGGCCTGAACACCGGCTGCGGCGACCGTTGGACCACCCGTTTGTGGAGCAGCGAGCGTTGGATCGAACTCATTCGTCAGATCCAAAAAGCCGGCTACCGTCCCTTGTTGCTGGGCGGCGCCCAGGAACATCCGCGCAACCTGGAATTGCAGGAGGCTACCGGAGCCATGTATCTGGGGCATTTCCCGCTGGCCCAATTCATCAACCTCATCAGCCGCTGCGATTTGGTGGTCACGCAGGTCACCATGGGTATGCACCTCACGATTGGCCTTGGGAAGAAGATCGTGTTGATGAACAACATCTTCAATCCGGCAGAATTCGACCTCTTCGGCAAGGGAGAGATTGTAGCGCCCGACAAGCAGTGCCGTTGTTTCTACCGCGGCACTTGCGTTGACGGCACCAGCTGCATGGAAGAACTCCCGGCAGCAAAGGTTTTCGCCACGCTGGAGCGGGTTTTGAAATAAAAAAAGAGGCGTTGAAAGCCTCTTTAGAGTAGCGAGAAGCGGGATCGAACCGCCGACCTTAGGGTTATGAATCCTACGCTCTAACCATCTGAGCTATCTCGCCAAATCGGAGCGCGAAATTAGTACTTTTCCGTGAATGGTCAAGTTCGATTTCAAATCAGAAAAAGAAACCGCTCCAAGCCAAAATGGTGAGACCCAATCGCCCCTGAGCAGCTGATAGGCACTTCTCCGGAAAACTTGTTGGATGAAATATACTGTTTCGAAAACCTCGCCTATGTCTTGAATTCCCCTCAGACCTTGTCCTGAGTCCATTGGACCGGCAGATGAATCCAGTACCAAGGAAGGCTTGGGAAGAACTTGCCGGGAACAACAAACAACGCAAAATGCCGGATTCAGGTAAACAAAGTAAACCTGGATTTGCAGGAATATTGGGAGGAAGCCGAACGCAAACGCATCATCAGCACCCTTCACCAAAGGGCGAAAAAGAAGCCCAATTGACCCATGAATTTTCTATAGCTTGCCATGCCATGTTCCAGCCCATTCAAACTGCGCGTTGCATCTTGCGTGAACTGCAGCCTTCAGACGCACCCGGCATGTTCGAACTCGATACAGATCCCCTGGTACATCGCTATCTGGGCAACAAACCGATTTCCACCATCGAACAAGCGACAGACGTAATAGCTTTTGTGCGCAGGCAATACGTGGAAAACGGCATCGGCCGCTGGGCATTGGTCCATCGGGAAAGCGGTGCATTCATGGGCTGGTGTGGTTTGAAACGCAACACTGAACCGCTGAATGGCCATGTAAATTACTATGACCTGGGCTATAGGCTGATGCCGCGCTTTTGGGGACAGGGTTATGCTTCTGAAGCAGGTGCAACTGCATTGGCATTTGGCTTCGGCAGCTTGAAACTCCAGACCATTTACGCGGTAGCTCATATCGAAAACGCTGCGTCAAACCGTGTTTTAACAAAACTTGGATTCAAACAAACCGGCACATTCAACTATGACGAAGAGCCCTGCTACTGGTATGTGTGTACGACTCCGCAGCAATCGTCTGACACGCCATAACATGGATTCATGCAAATTGCAGCATTGAACCTGAGTCAAACCCAAGCTTATGCATCAGGAGACTGTCGTACTTCGCCCGCGCATTTTTAAACCGCTTATCCTTTGCCTGGTGAGCGCTGCATTCTTTGTCGGGGGATTATGGATGGTTAAGGACAATGCGCCCAATGGGTGGTTTGTGACCATTTTTTTTGGCATCGTACTGCTGGTTTCTCTTCTTCGGCTTTTGCCCGGCGCAAACAGTCTGACCCTTACCCCAGCCGGCTTTATTATGAAAAGCCTATTTCGCAGTCATTTTATTGCCTGGGAAGCTGTTCAGTCGTTTCAACTGGGCAAGTTAGCGGGAGAAGATGCCGTTTATTTCAATTACCACGCACACCACCGGCTCCAACTCAAAGCAAAGCAATTCAACCATCTGATTACGGGTAATGAAGCGGCTTTGCCGGACACCTACGGACTGACGGCAGAAAACTTACGCTCATTGCTGGAAGCATGGAAAATGAAGTCGGGAAAACCAAAGTCGCATAACGGCACCATACCAGAAAGCTAAAAAATCTATTCAATTATCCTATTTGGGAATCTGCCGGAGGGTCAAAAGCCCAGTACCGCAGCTGTCGGGATCGGGATTTCGAGAACGTTAGAGCCAATTGCTCCGAGGTCGGAAATGCATGGTGAGACACCGAATCGGAAAGGAATGGTGTGTCAGTGGTGGAAAGATGTACGAGTGGTTGGGGGAGTTATGGCGGGAATTGGCCGGTGATTTCGCCGTTGGGCAAACGGAAATCCCAGATTAGTCGGAAGCCTCCACTATGTACGGTAGGTTCCATGCCTTACTGACGAACAACCCGAACATTTGTTCAACTTTCTGATTTCCACTGTAGCGGCGATTGGTGAGGTAACAGAATTCTCCCAGATAATTCCGGAGATAGCGTGAACTCACGTAATGGTGGATGCCTTCCAGGTTGCGCCTGGCATTGACAATCATAATCTCCGTGTAACGCAATCTGCCCATAAAGCGGTCATCCTCGAACCAAGGGCGCGGACGTTTGTCGAGGCTGCGAATGCGGATATTCATTCCGGCCGGAAGCTCGTCAGGTGTCAGCGGCGTGGTTTTCCTTGGAACAGGATGGTGGTGGTTATACGGGAGGTCTTTCAGTGATTCCGGTAGCATGGAAATCAGTCTCAAACGCCCACCCTGCGCGTGGATAAACCACGGATGGCTATGAGGTAATTGCAAATTCAGTCCCTTTATCTCAACAGGCATCATCTCCAAACCCTGTCCATCTTCTGATTGTACCTTCAAGCCTTGCTTCGCAGCAGCTTTTGGGGTTTCACCTTCAGGGTCTGACTTTTCAGGTACGGCCGGAAAGTTGGCCACACCTGCCGTAAGATGGTCAAGCATCGCGTACCAATCGACCAGATCAGCCATCATCACCTTCATTTTCTGCATCATCAGCCAGATCGGGCGATAGTTCCGGTGTCCCAGATGGCGCTGTACCTGCAAAGCAGAGATCGATTTCTTCTGAAATGCCACTACACCAATCGCGTAAACCCAGTAACGGAAAGGGAGTTTTGAATACTCCAGCAAGGTTCCACTGCGCAAGGTCATTTCAGACTTGCATTGTCTACACCGGTATTTCAGCTTTGAAGGGAGCCACAGGTGTTCATTGTTGCCGCAGCGGTTACAGAATACACCGTGCTTATCCCGCAAATTCTTCCACAAAAGGATGCAGCGTTCTTCGGTGTTGTAAGTTTGGATAAAAGTAACAAAGTCCATAATTAAAAATGATTAGAATACAGTCGCAATATAGGGGTAGAAACACACACCGCAAAGTCCGTTAGTCGGCTTGCGCATAATCTGGCCTGAAATTACACGCTTATAAACGTTTAATTTATACTTTAATTGCACCACAAAGCATCATCCCTCACTCCTACTTCGCCTCCAGTCTCCCCTTACTACCTTGCGCGCATCTCCAATTCGTTATGGAGTCAATCACCCATTCCCTCAACCTTCGGAATAGACGCTCCCCTGCGAAAGCCAACAGACTTCAAACAGGAAAACAATAACTCCTGTTCACCTCCGGTTCTTTCTTGATTCCGAACCCGAATAGGTTTTCTAACGCATGATATGGAATTAACCAACGAAAATCCCGGACCGAATCAGAATACGCCGCCCGGTTTCCGGCTATTGAGCGCGGGTTGTGCTTCAATCGCTGGCAAACTTTCCGGAATCGAAGCGCTGAACGGATTGTCTTCCAATGCTTTCATGAAAGCGATGATGGCTTCGATTTCGCGCTTATTCAGGCCCAGTTTGTCGGATGGCAGGGTTTGATAAGGCACTTGCAATCCATGCCCGATTCCGCCTCCCCGGTTATAGAAATCCATCACCGATTCCAGGGTATTGTAAGCACCATTGTGCATATACGGGGCAGTGGCGACAATGTTTCTCACGGTGGGTGTTTTGAAGGAATACAGGTAATATGGAGCAGCTTCTTTCAACTTACCCGCACCACGCCCGGGGTCTGAATCGAGTTTCAAGGGTTTGGCATTCGGATTTTCCGGAACACCCAACACTTCGCTTTCGGTTTCCTGGTAAAGCGGCGGCACGGTGCCATTGAAAACCGGTGCAAAATGGCAGGTTCCGCAGGCAGCCTTCCCCATGAAAAGATTATAGCCTTCACGCACCAACGGATCAATATCCCTGATTTCCCCGCGCATCCAGCGGTCGAAACCGGAGTTGAAACTACGCAGACCGGCCACATATTGGGCAATGGCCAGTCGCAGGTTCTGGGCATTCAAAGCCGCATCGCCCTGTTCCGGGAAAGCTTCCCTGAACATGCGCTGATACGCACTGCTGCCGGATAGTTTTTCGATGATTTTGAAGTAATCGGTATTGAACTCCTTGGGGTCGCTGATCACGTGTTCCTGCTGATCGATGAGCGATTCGGCGCGCAGGTCGTGAAAGAAACGCTCGCTGTACACGCAGTTCAACAAACCTGCTGCATTGCGCTGCACAACCGATTTACGGTCGCCTGACAAACTTTTGGGTAATCCATCTGCAAAGCCCTTACCCGGCGCATGACAACCCGAACAAGCCCGCTGGTTATCGTGCGAGAGAATTGGGTCATAGAACAAGAGCCGGCCGAGTTCTTTCATCTCCCGCGTTTCGAGTGCTGCCGGAAGCTGGCTGTACCAATAGGCATTGAGGAATCCATCGGAAAACACAGCATCGTCGGCATAATTCACGGCAACCGGTTGGCTGCGCCTTTCCTCGGGCAGTTCAAACCCGGAGGCACGATGCCATTCTCCACAAAGCCGGTACAAAGGCAAAAGATAATCGCGGGTGAAGCCGGCGCGGTCAAAACGGTCAAAGTCGTTGTGCTGTTCCAGGTAAGCCAGGGCAAGCGGGAACTTCTGTTGCATGGAAAGAAACGCGGCATGCGGGGCCAGGGTGCCGAGGTGTTGCAAATCTTCCCAAACGGCAAGCAGCGCTTCACGGGTATCGGGCAGTGAATTCCCGAGTCCGGGTACATCGAATGCGCTGAGCCCCATGCTCAGTGCGCGCAATATGGCCTGACGCGAAGCCTCAAATACATCAGAAGAATAAATCCGAAAATCAGGGCGGTATTGATTCAACTTTTCCTGCAACATCGTCGCCTGTTCCAGCAGTTCCAGGCGCTGTTCAGGCTTCATCATCTCAGCGGCGGCTTCATCCATCACCTGCAAACCATGCGGTTCGACCGTGTTCAGGCCAAAACTGTTGCGTTCTGGTTTGGGCAACGGAACCCCGTTTACATGGTCTTTTACGAATTGAGGGTCTTTGTACTCTGCGAGGTATTCCCAACGCTTGAAAGCCTGGCGCAAAGCCCGATACTGCCGGCCGAGTTGCCCAATATCCGGCTTCTTCTTATTCCCGGCAGCTTCAAGTTGGCTGATCAACACATCCAGACGCTGCTTAAAACTGTCCAGCCGCTGATTGTAACGCGCCGTAAAGACAACGGCTGATTGAATTTCGGCACCTGATTGGCGGAAAGAGTAGAAGACTATAGTGGCCAGCATAATGGCCAGCATCGGGTAAAGGCGTTTCATTTTCAGATTTTGCTTGTAATCGGGGTTCACAAAACGACCGGAGACCCCTTTCGGAATCTCCGGCCGCTCGAAAGGTTAACAGGAAAGAACTTATTCTACCACGAAACGCAAGGTTTCGCCTTCGGTATTGCGGATGAAGTACACACCGGGAGTGAAGTCGCTCACATTCACCAGTTCCACATCGCGTTCAACACGCATGCGCTTGCCGAGGGCATCGTAAATCGCTACGTCCATGCGGCGGCTGAGGTGCAGTTCGCGGGCGGTAGGGTTGGGATATACGGTGAAGGTAGCTGTGCCGTCGAAGAACTTGTCGCTTGACAGGGCAGGCGTACCGTCCCAACCGCTGATGGCATAGGTAAGCGAGTTATTGTAAGGAGGCGTATTGGTTACAGCCGGGTGCTGGCTATTGATGAGCATGGTCTTGCTGTCGATAGCAATGGCTCCGGTAATCTCCGCACCGGGAGGGCAGGCGGTGATGCGCACAAGATCGGCAAGGCTTGGGTTAGACACATTCATGTCGAGAAGGTAAGTCTCGCACACCACCGTCACGCCCGCGGGCATGCGGTTGAAAGATGTGCCGTTCAGGTCTTCCTGGATGATCATGTAGGTTTTGCCTTTGATGGTCATGAAGTCCAGACCGTCGGGGTTGCTGAGGTGCACCATCGGGTAACCTGCAGTGCGCACTTGTGAAGTGGAAGCAGCGAAGAAGGGACCGCCTTCAAGGAAGGAACGTACTTCGTTGGTAGCCAAATCGAACTCAAGTACACGGCCATAATAATCGAAGAAACGACCATTGCGCACGGAGTCGGCAGCCTGGGCATCGGTACCGGGGAAGCTGTTGCCGGTAATCACGCGGTAACGGGCTTTGTATCCGTCGATCAGGCCTTTGCTGATTACACCATTCTTCGCATTGCCGCTGTTGAAGGTGAACTGGTCGCGGCCGGTTTCGGTAATGTAGACCTTGCCATCGTGATACGCACCCCATTCGAGGCGATTGAACATGCTGGCACCGCGGCGAATGGCAACCGTATTGAGTTCGAGCAGGGTGTCCAGGTTGTTCTCGATGGTGATCCACTTAGCGGGAGCATCGTGCTTGTAAACATAGAGCTGACCGCTGGTGAAGTCGCCGGCGTTGGTAGCGACGAACTTGGCGAGGATTCCGGGCGAACCGTCTTCGAACAGAAACACCGTCTTGTTGTCGGGCAGCACTACACCACCTTCCCAGCCTGCGCGACCCCAGTTGTACTGTTTACGGATTGCCTTGGCGTTCACCGGATCGATTTCCACCATCCAGTTCAGGTTCTGAAAACGCTGGATCGTCTTTCCATTAAAACCTGGGAAACCGGCAGGAGTGGTTACACCAATCGTGAAGTTGTTGGTATCGCGAAAGTTAGCGCCATTATTAAAAATGTTGCGGTTGCTGCTCTGCATCCATTCTTCGGCTGTCCAGATACGGCCATTGGCGCGGTCGGTTATTCCTCCGCAGTTCATGCCGGTTTCACCAACGGTGTTCACAAAATCAACGTTGAAGAACTTGCCTTTGCGGCCATCTGCGAGGGTTTGTTCAACCACTTCCAGCTTGTCGCCGTCGGTGCGCTTGAGTTTGAAAACGGTCATTCCACCGCCATCACCCACATAATCATTGCGCTGGGTCATTTCGTGGTTCACGGAAACCCAGCCAAGGTCGCCACTGTTCGTTTTGTCGGGTGTGAAGCCGATGAAGTCATGCCATTGCTTGGCGTAGGTCTGGCCAGCGGCATTGCCGTAGGTGGCAGTGGTTTTTACCACATCCACACCGCCGGTGAAGATAACCTGCTGCTTGAGCGGGCTTTTGGGCATCCACACAGTCTTGGCCGTCCAGGCGGTGTCGATGTTCACCGGGAAGGGAATCTGTGCTGTGAGCAGGGCCGAAGAGGCGGCCACGCCCATAGTAAGGAGAAGTTGTTTTTTCATACTTGCTGAATCTGCGCTGCGAAATACCCCTGAGCCTGTTAGGACAAGCCTATGCAGTTGTTACGCTTCCTTTAATTCACAAACACTTGACATTCTGCGACTTAATCCAGAAGCAGTCACTTTACAAGGTCAATTACCTGGTCAATTCACAACCCCTTAAAACTCCCTTCACACCAGTGCAACTTTCCGTAAATCAAATTCGCACATGCTTCGTCTTCTCAGCGCATTGCTTGCGCTTCATTGCCTCGCTGCCTGTCAGTCAAAACCGGCTGATGGTGAAAAGCTGGCCCGGCAATACTGCGCTTCCTGCCATCTGTTTCCGGAACCGGAACTCCTGCCGCGTTCGCAATGGGCAAATCATGTATTGCCGCAAATGGCCCGTTTCATGGGTATATACGAAAACGACAGCGTGCGCCTGGCGTGGCAAGAGAGCATGCAGGATGACTGTGAAAACCGCAGCGATCAGGTATTTCCCAACCAAGCGGTGATTGACGATGCCGATTGGCAGGCGATTGTTGACTGGTACCTGTCCAAGGCTCCGACCGAAGCACCTGCACCTGCATACCCGGAATTAGTGGCATGCCAACAATTCGAAGTCGTGCTTCCACCCAATCGCTTCGGAATACCCAGCACTAAGCTTGTTCGTGTCAGACCCGACGGATACTGGCTTTCAGATGCCAACAACAAAAGCTGGATGGAACTGCGCAAAGATTTCAGCGTATCCAAAGCAGGTGAAATTGCTGAAGGTGGTGTGGATGTTCAACACTGGGGCCCTCACCTTTACAGTTTGTTCATGGGCAGTTTTTCGCCAACCGAAGCGCGCAGTGGCATGTTGTTGCGCATGAAAAACGGGAAAGCCGAAACCTCCGACATTGTGGCCGACAGCCTGCAAAGACCGGTTTGTCTGCGCCTGAACGACTGGAATGGCGACCGGCAGCCTGATTTCCTGATTTGTGAGTTTGGTCGTTTTACCGGGAGCCTCAGCATTTGGTATTCCACGCCAAAAGGCACCTGGACGCGTGAGGAATTATCTGCTTCACCCGGCGCCCTGGCTGCCGAAGTGCGCGATTTGAACGGTGATGGAAGGGAAGATATTCTTGTGCTCTTTGCCCAGGCCGATGAGCGCATTGAAGCCTACCTCCAACAACCGGATGGCAGTTTTGAAAGCAAAACGCTCTTGCGTTTTTCGCCCTCTAACGGATCGAGCAGTTTTCAATTGGCCGATATAGATGGAGACGGGCAGGAAGACATATTGTACACCGCGGGCGACAATGCCGATTTCCCGGCCGTAAACAAAGCCGCCCACGGCGTTTATGTTTTCCGTCAGCAGGCAGCGCTGGTATACAAACAGATTGCTTTTTATCCGTTGCCCGGAGCTTACGCCGTCAGGATGTTCGATGCAGATGGTGACGGCGATCAGGATCTTGCCTGTACAGCCTTTTTTCCGGACTGGGGAAAGCTACCTGATCTCGGCTTTGTTTGGATGGAAAACACCAATTCGGGAATGCGTTATCACTACTTTCCGAAGTTGCATACCCTCGGGCGTTGGATGGTGATGGATGCCGGAGATGCCGATGGAGACGGCGATACCGACTTGATGCTTGGCGCCTTTACAATGGAAACAAGTCCCTCTAAAGGACTGGCTAAACAATGGGCAACCCTAGGTGTTCCTTTCGTCTTGCTGCGCAACAGAGGCAAGAACTGAAAGAACTTTTTCGACCTTTGGTATTATTTTTGAAAAGACATTGGCGCGAACTTGGGGGCCCCCTTCCCTGGTTCCTGCTTAGAAACGTATGAAATTCATTCCAACCAGCCTTCTTCGCCTGCGCTTTCTGATTGCGTTATCGCCAATATCCTTATTTGCTCAACAACCAGGTTGCACAGACATTCTGGCTTTGAACTACAATGCCAAAGCGACCATTAACGACGGCACTTGCACCTACGCCCCGGCAAGCGTTATAGTCAGCAGCAGCATCAAACTTCCGGCTGAATTAGAAGAAAGTTCCGGCCTGGTGCATTGGAACAAACTCCTTTGGACGCACAACGACAATAGTGATACCAGGCTCTACGGTATCCGACCGGATGACGGCACACTGATTCAAAAGATTTCTCTACCGGGTTTGCAAAACAAAGATTGGGAAGAAGTGGCACAGGACAGTCTTTACCTGTACATCGGCGATTTTGGCAACAACGCCAACGGCTCGCGCCGCGACCTTCATATCTATCGCATTCCCAAGGCCGGAACCGATACCACCGCTGCCATGGTTGACAGTATTTTCTTCTTCTACGCAGACCAAACCGATTTCAGCAATACCACTCCGAACCAAACCGACTACGATTGCGAAGCCTTCATCGTTTCAGGTGATTCGATTTATCTGTTTACCAAACAGTGGGTTTCAGGAAACTGCGCGATTTACAGCCTTCCTGCCCGTCGCGGTCAGCATGTAGCGCGTAAAGTGGCCAATCTGCAAACCCAGGGCATGATTACAGGCGCTACTTATCTGCACGAAGACCGCATCATTGCCCTTATAGGCTACAGCAAACTGCTCCAGCCTTTCATTTATCTTCTGTACGATTTTCAGGCACCCGATTTCACCGGCGCCAATAAGCGCAAAATCGCCCTCAACCAAAACTTCCAGCAGGCTGAAGGAATCGCTGCCGTTAACGGTACAACCTATTACGTAAGCACAGAACATTTTGTTCGTGAACCCTTGGTTAACAACCCGCAGACCCTGCACAAGGTAGATTTACGTGATCTCCTCCAACCTTTCCTGAATAAACCCCTCAGCACTGTTATCAATGTAAATGGCATTCCACTGCGCGTATTGCCCAGCCCGGGCTCAGGCATCATGTATGCCGTGGTTCAGAAGCAGATGATTGGCAGTAACTTCCGCATCATCGACTTGCGTGGCCGCACCGTATTGCGCGGCACCATTGCCCAGGAAAAATTCAGCCTGCCAACCTCTGGCTGGGCTGAAGGCAGCTATGTGATGATTGCCGAAACCGAAGGCGGACATCCGGTGTATTACCGTTTCGTTCGATAAAGGTTAACAGCCCTCCCTTGCAGGGTTAAGCGCTTGCCGGTTACTTTGCGGTATGCAAAGAGACGCGCGTGTATTCGGATTGATCGGGCAGGAATTACAGCGTCAGCAGCAAGGCGTTGAACTTATAGCCTCGGAGAACTTTGTTTCCGCCCACGTGATGGAAGCCATGGGCAGCGTGCTAACCAATAAATACGCTGAAGGCTTGCCCGGTAAGCGCTATTACGGAGGTTGCCAAATTGTCGACCAGATTGAACAACTTGCTATAGACAGGCTGAAGGAACTTTTTGGCACTGCCTGGGCCAATGTACAACCCCATAGCGGCGCACAAGCGAATGCTGCTGTGATGTTGGGCGTCTTGAAGCCCGGCGATCGCATCCTTGGCTTCGACCTCAGCCACGGCGGGCATCTTACACACGGCTCACCGGTGAATTTCTCCGGTAAACTGTACAGTCCGGCCTTTTATGGAGTGGAGGAAGAAACCGGTCGCATCGACTACGATAAACTGGAAGCCAAAGCCCTGGAATGGAAACCGCGGCTCATTATCTGCGGAGCCAGTAGCTATAGCCGCGATTGGGATTATGCACGCATCCGTTCCGTCGCAGACCGCATCGGGGCTTTGGTTATGGCCGATATTGCGCATCCGGCCGGCCTGATTGCCAAAGGACTGCTAAACAATCCGGTTCCGCATTGCCATATCATCACCAGCACAACCCATAAAACACTGCGTGGTCCACGGGGTGGGATTATCATGATGGGGGATGACTTCCAAAATCCCTGGGGCGAAACCAACCTCAAAGGCGAACCTAAACCGATGAGCGCGATACTCGATGGCGCTGTATTCCCCGGAACGCAGGGCGGACCACTCGAGCACGTTATTGCGGCCAAAGCAGTGGCTTTCGGGGAAGCCTTGCAAGACGATTTCAAAGCGTACGCCGAACAAGTAATCCGCAATTCGCAAACACTGGCTGCAGCCATGGTTGGATTGGGCTATAAGGTAATCAGCGGTGGAACCGATAACCACATGATGCTAATCGACCTCCGCACCAGGAATAAGGAGCTCAGCGGAAAACTGGCGGAGAATACCCTGGTGCGCTGTGACATAACCATCAATAAAAACACGGTTCCCTTTGAAACCCGCTCACCTTTTGTAACCTCTGGGATCCGCCTGGGCACGTCTGCAGTAACCAGCCGTGGCATGAAAGAATCAGAAATGGAAACCGTTGCGCAGTTGATTGATGAGGCGCTGACCCATCACGACAATGAAACGATCATGGCTTCTGTAGGTAAACGCGTACATGCCATGATGGAAGGTTTTCCCTTGTACGCATGAACCGCTCATCATCCGGTGTTATCCGCATCATCGGACAGCTGCTATTGGTAGCAGGTGCTGTCGGTTATGTACTGAATTGGCCATTTAGCCGGATGATGTTATTCGCAGGTCTGGCCCTGAATATCACAGCCTTGTTTGCGTTGCTTGGTTTGCGTTTGGGAAACGATCCGGAGCCTGAAGATGGTGCTGAAAAAGAGGCGATTGATGTGCCGCTCGACGGTGGTTTCAAACCACAGCGTCAGGAAACGCGCAGAGAAAAATGGATGGGAACCTTATCGGCCCTTTCGCTTGGTGCCGCGTTGATTTTTCAGGTAATCAGGATGGTAAATGACGACAACAGCATTCCCTTCACCTGGATCATCTTCGCAGGTATACTGTTTATTCTTTTTGATGTGCTGCGGAGAATCTTCCGGGGTAATCAGTAAACAAGGGTGAAATCACCTCTGAAGCTCCGCCTCTCGCCGTTGGTGTCAATGGCGCTGATGGAGTAGATATAAACGCCTTCCTGCACACGGGCACCGCGGAAAGTGCCATCCCAACCTACAGCGGGATCATTGGTTTCAAAGAGCTTTTCACCCCAGCGGTTGTAAATCTTCAATTCGTATTTGCGGGCTTTGAAGTTGCCTCCGAAACGGAACACATCGTTCAGGTTGTCGGTATTGGGCGAAAAGGCGTTGGGCAGCCAGATGAGCAGTGGGCAGCTGTCTTTTACATTGATGAAGTCTGATGAGGTGCAGCCATCGGCATTGCGCACCCGAACAGAGTAAGTTCCGCTGGAGCCGATTACAAGGGTTCGGGTTGTTTCACCGCCAGGCGACCAGAGGTATTCTGTTCCATCTCCGCCTGCATCGAGGGTGATGGGATTGTCGTTGCAAATGAAGCGATCGCGGCCCAGATCAACAACTGGAGGCTGCGCCTGGCGTATGGTAATCTCCCGGTACTGGCTGTCGCAGGTGAAAGAGCCGGCGCGTGTGATAACGCTCACGCCGTAAGTTCCCGGACCGGTAACGAGCCGCGTGCGTGTTGTTGAGGGACCGGGGTTCCAGATATAGCTGGCGCCCGGATTTCCGGCGTCGAGCAACATATTGATATTGCCACAAACAACAGTATCAGATCCAATGGGGATACTTCGGATATCTCCATCAATCACTTCGACATCAATGTATTGCGTGGTATCGTTACCTGTGTCATAACGGGTTACCACAACCGTGCGGTAAGTTCCCGCTGTTGGATAGGTGATATTGGTCGGGTTCTGCAACGTACTGTTTCCCGGCGTCCCGCCAGGGAAGGTCCAGTTCCATGCTACCGCGTTTCCTGCAGTAATAATACTGAAATAGTTGATTGACATTCCTTTGCATATCGTCAGGCGGGGTATCTGCGCCGTCGCCATGGCAAGGAACAGAAACAAGGCCGCTGCGAGAAGGATGCCTTTTTTCATGGATTTGCAAAGTAAAGATATCCGGGGCATTCAAACACGCACCCGGAGCGCATACAACTCATGTGTTCGTAATGATGGCGTGATAGACCGGCAATCCGACGCTGATATTGAACGGGAATGTAAGCCCGAGGGTCATGGGAATGTACAATCCGGGATCGGCCTGGGGTGCCGCCATGCGCATCGCCGCAGGAACCGCAATATAGGAAGCACTCGCCGCCAATACTGCGAGCAGCAGGCGGTTCCCGGTATCTTCCATGACCCAGCTGCTGAGCCAGGCAACAGCACAACCATTGATGGCCGGAATGAGGATGGCAAAGGCCGACAAGAAGAAGCCGTAATTGAGAAACGCTTTGAAACGCCGCGCGGTGACCATGCCCATTTCCAACAGGAAAATGGCGAGAAAGCCTTTGAAAATATCCGTGGTAAAAGGCTTGATGCCTTCAGCCTGTTTGGAGTCTGCAATGATGCCAATCAGCAAACTGCCCAGAACCATGAGTACGCTGCCGTTCGTGGTGGCATGGTGTATGACGGAGCGCACAGAGCCGCCTCCGGCCGAGGTATCGTAACGCCGGATCAGCATGACGCCCACCACAATGGCCGGTGCTTCCATCAATGCCATGACTGCTACCATGTGGCCGTGGTAAGCAATTTCCTTGGCTTCAAGAAATGCTACCGCTGAAACGAATGTAACGGCAGAAACAGAACCATACGCCGCCGCCACCGCGCCTGCATTGCTCGGATCGAGGCGCAAACGCAGCAGGTAAAAGGTGTAGAAAGGTATGATCGACGCGATGGCCAGCCCAAGCACCAATGACCAGGCAATTTCGCTGCTGAAGGTGCTGTGCGCCAGCTCCTGGCCGCCTTTGAAGCCAATGGCGAACAACAGGTAAAGGGATATAAACTTGCTCGATGAAGCCGGTATTTCCAGGTCGCTTTTGAGACTTACGGCTACGATACCCAACAAGAAAAAAAGCAGGGTCGGGTTGGTGAGGTTGCTGATGAGTATTTGAAAGTCCATCGCGGGTTGTCTATTGGTCAGATGCCCTGAATCATGGCCGCATTGGTAAACATCCGCTGTCCTTCCCATCCGGCTCCGGCAGCACGCTGCATCGATTCGGCGACGCGATCGGATGCTATCCCTTTCCAGGACGTCGGAAGGAAGCGGTTTATAGCACCGAAGATCCGTTTGGCGAATTGCTCGCCCGGTCGCTTCTCCGCCCGCTCACCCAATAGCAGGCCCGGACGAAAGATACCCAGGCTTTCGAAGCCAAGTGCCGCGAGGTCGCGTTCGAGTTCGCCCTTCACCCGGTTGTAAAACACCATGGAATCGGGATTGGCTCCCATGGCTGAAATCAGGAAGAAGCGCTTCGCACCTGCAGCCTTGGCTTCGCGCGCAAAACGCATCGGCAATTCGTAGTCGACAGCGCGAAATGCTTCCTTGCTGCCGGCTTTGGCCATGGTGGTTCCCAGACAGCAGAATACATCCGCTCCTGCCATTGCCTCCCGATCGGGGAAAGTTCCATCGATCGGAAACTCCTGCAAGGATGAATGCCCGACCGAAAGCGGCCGGCGCACCGCCGCATAGATCGACTTGTACATTCCGGCTTCAAGCAGGCGTTTGAGCAAACAAGCGCCGGTAACGCCGCTGGCTCCGAGTATCAAGGCATTGCGTGTAGGTATCATGTCGCTGTTCCGGTGCTGCAAAATAAACCCTGCAACGGCGATTGACCCGCCTAAAAACGGTTTTCGGCTCAATTCCTGCTTGCCCGGCTGCGGCAGCTTCGCAGCAAAGCGTTTGGAAAATCGTCTCAGAAGAATACGAACTCCTTGTTAAACAAGGGTTTGCGTATGTGCTTGTCTGGAAAGGTATAGGCGAAACCCCATTCAACATAATCGGCAGTAAACAGGTGCACGCGCAGGCGGTTCATGAAATAAAGTCTCGGTGAGGCGTAATACTTGAAACCAACTGCCTCGTAATACATGCGCTTGCTTTCCGTCGGGCGATAGAGGTAAAAACCAAGGTCGGCGGTGAGACCAATGCGGCCAACGCGGTACTCGTGGCCTGCAAACAGCGCCACTTCGCTCACATCGCCCGGTTTGCGGTTGCGAACCGGCCAGACGCCAAAATTGGTGTAGGGATAAATGGGGTCGAAAAAGTAATTCAATCCGAAACGCCATAAGCGGTTGCGGCTTTGGGGGTAATGGTAGACCAGATCAGCTGTATACAGCTGAAAATTCCGGCGGTCGTCGATGGCAATCTGCCGCTTTCCTGTGCGCACACTGAAAGCCAAGAAACCGCGCAAAGCCGGCGTGTCACTGTTGTACTTCGGCCAGGGCTTATCGTACGTTTTGCCTGTCCATGGAAACCAGGTAAGGCCGGTATGAAGCATGACCATGTTGACACCCCAGTTCGGATAGCGCCAATTGCCGTTGGAATAGTGCGTAATTCCTGCACCACCCTGCCATTCCAGCCCCTTGCCCAGCGTATGGCGCCGGGTAACAAGCACCTGCATCAATCCGTTGATATGGGATCCGTTGGAGCGGTTTCGCGGGTTTACAAGCGGGTCGAAAGGGCGTGTGAAATAGCCCGGACCGGTGGCAACACGCAAAGTGGTATTGTGCTTCTGTTTCCGGTGCAGATCGAATTCGATGAACACATGCGGTCCGAGCACTTTGCCGTTCACGCTGTCGCCCAGGTTCAGGAAAATACCCCCTACACCCCAACGCGGATTCCAGAAATGGCGGTCCATGCCCGCATACCCGGTTCCCTTGGCATACCATGAAACTTCGAGACCATGCACATGCTGCTCCTGGCGTTTCATCTCTTCGTGATGCGGAAAGAGAAAACCGCCATACGCCTGTGCCGTTATGCCGCGATCGTGCTGTGCCGCCACAGGCAAGCCAGCAAGAATCGAGATGACAGGCAGGAGCCGTTTCAAGGTGTTCAGATATCGAAACGAATGCCTTGAGCGAGGGGGAGGCTCGTGCTGTAATTGATGGTATTGGTTTGCCGGCGCATATACGCTTTCCAGCTGTCGCTGCCGCTTTCGCGGCCACCGCCGGTTTCTTTTTCTCCGCCAAAAGCACCGCCGATTTCAGCACCGCTGGTTCCGATGTTCACGTTGGCGATGCCGCAATCGCTGCCGCCGGCTGAGAGGTACAACTCTGCTTCGCGGAGGTCGGTTGTAAAAATGGCACTGCTCAGGCCCTGCTTCACATCGTTTTGCATGGCGATGGCTTCACTGAGTTCATTGAATTTCAGCAGGTAAAGTATCGGTGCAAAGGTTTCTTCCTGCACAATCTGGTAATGGTTCATGGCTTCGCAGACCGCCGGTTCCACATAACAACCTCCTTCGTAACCCTTTCCTTCCAGCACATTCCCGCCGTAGATCACGTTTCCGCCTTCTTTCTTGAGGTGGATCAAGGCACGCACATAGTTCTCAACTGCCTGGCGATCGATCAGCGGACCGATATGGTTGTTTTCGTCGAGCGGTGAACCAATACGCAATTGTCCGTATGCTTTGAGCAGCCGCTCTTTGAATGTATCGTAAACGCTTTCGTGTATGATGACACGGCGGGTAGAAGTACAGCGTTGCCCTGTCGTTCCGACCGCACCGAAGATCACGGCGCGCAGGGCCAGATCAAGGTCAGCATTCCGGGTGATTATGATGGCGTTGTTGCCGCCGAGTTCCAGCAAACTCTTGCCAAGCCGACGCGCTACCGTTTCTGCCACAGCCTTGCCCATGCGGGTGCTGCCGGTAGCCGAAACCAGGGCCACACGCGGATCTGCGGCAAGGGCCTGACCGATGCGGTAATCGCCATTGACCAGGGTGAACAGGCCTTCCGGCAGGTTATGCTCTTTCATGACGCGGGCTACCATTTGCATCACGGCAACGGCACTCAATGGCGTCTTTTCACTCGGCTTCCAAATGGTGGCGTTTCCGCAAACGGCTGCAATCATGGCATTCCAGCTCCAAACGGCAACAGGGAAATTGAAGGCAGAGATTACCCCTACCACCCCGAGCGGATGCCATTGCTCGTACATGCGGTGCCCGGGCCTCTCGCTGTGCATGGTGAGGCCGTAAAGCTGGCGGCTCAGACCGGTGGCGAAATCGCAGATATCGATCATCTCCTGCACTTCGCCCAGGCCTTCTTGCAGGCTCTTGCCCATTTCCATGCTCACCAGCGCGCCAAGAGCGTCTTTGTTCTCGCGGAAAGCATTGCCGATCAGGCGCACAATCTCACCCCTGCGCGGTGCCGGTACATCTTTCCAGACAGCAGCGGCTTGTGTAGCGCGCTTCATCACCGCTTCGTATTCAGTTTCGGTGGCAAAAACCACTTCGCCGAGCTTCTTGCCGTCAACCGGACTCACGATATCACGGTGCACGGAGCCCACCGCGGTGATCCAGCCAGTACCGGTGCATACGCTTTCCGCCACAGCGGGAACCTGCAAAGTTTTCAGAATCTGCTCAGGTTTGATTTTGCTTGCCATTAACGGCAAAGTTCAGAAAATCCATGCAAGTTGCCCAACAGAGAATAGCCTTTCTGCGGCAGTTTGGGTTTCCTTTTACGCAAAGCTGTGAATGGATCTAAGGTGGCCGCTTACCAAGGTGACCGAGGGAAATTATCTGAAGCCCAATCCATCCGGAAACACCGGAGCCAATCGCCGGAGCTAAGCCATTTCAGCGCTCGTACTCACCAAATGATCGTCATTTCGGGGATTACAATCTCCGTAAATACTTGATTTCGGGGATTACGTTCGCCGTAATTACCGGTTTCCGGAGATTAGCATCAAACTCCGTGGTTTCAGAAATGCTCAAGCACCTGCCCAACAACAACATGCAGGTTTCGGGCAATTGCTGGCGCAATACCCTGCAACACGAGATCGACTATCTCGAAACTGGAGGAAAGGAACTGCGGGCCTGGGAAATCACATTCAATCCGAACGCGCGTTTCCGCGTAACACCTTTGTTTGAAGCTACTTATAGCGTCAAACCTGGCTTGATACGCCGGGAGCTGGCTGTGCGACCGATCAGCGCTTCATCACCAGCCAGACACCGGCCAGGCAAAGCAGCAATCCGCCAATGATATGCCAGCCGAATGGTTCATGAAAAACCAAGCCCCAGCCAACCGACACAACGGGAATGATGAAGGTATTGGTGCTCGCAAACAAGGCCGTCGTGCGTTGCACCAGCACATTGAAAACAACGAGCGAGAGGGCCGATCCAACAATACCGAGCAAGGCCAGGTAGGCCAGCGAAGACCAGGCTGTGTCGGGATGGGCGGCCATCGCAGCACCCGGGGAAGTCATCAAAAAGATGGGCAAGGCAAGGAACGCCATGCTGAGCAAGGGAAACGCGCTCACTACAAACGACGGCAAATGGCTCAACCTGTTTTTGATGAGGTTGATATTGATGCCGTAGAGAATAGTTCCCAGGATAGCTAACAGGCCACCGAGCGGATTCATTTCAATATTCTCCTGTCCCGCAGTGTGCAAAATACCCGGCAGCAACAGCACCACGGCGCCGCTCAGACCGGCCACCACACCCCAGATATGCCGCGGCAATATGTGGATGCCGAAAAACCAGGCTCCGAAAAGCAAGGTAAACATGGGCGTCAGGCTGTTGAGCAAGCCGCTGATACCCGATGGAATCATCGTTCCGGCCGTGGCGAACAACAAAGCCGGAATGCCATTGCCGATAAGGCCCGATAAAAACAGAAACCGGTATTCGGAGCTTGGAACTTTCTTCCTGAAATACCATACCACAGGAATCATAAAAAAACCTCCGAACATCAGGCGCAGGCAAGCCACCTGTATCGGGCTGAAGGTCTTGAGACCGAGCCATATGAGGATAAAGGAAGAACCCCAGATCAGGCCCAGTATGATGACGATGAAAAGGGGAAAGAGACGGTGTTGCACGGGAGCGCAAAGTTAGGACGCCCGAAGCCTGAACGAAACCGGAATTGCTTGCCGGCGAGGATGGGGGACTCAGTAGCCCTCCTGGCGCAGGGCGATGTCCATCTCGCGCTGCAGGCGCATGGCTTCTGCACGGGCTGCATCGGTATAATCTTCATCGCGCGATGCGTACAGGATCGACCGGCTGGCATTGACCAGCAGTCCGCCGCTATCGTTCAATGCAGCTCCGGCCACTTCGTGCAGATCGCCACCCTGGGCACCCACGCCCGGAACCAGTAAAAAATGTTCGGGGATGATGGTGCGGATATGCTCCAGATGAGCGGCTTGCGTGGCACCGGTTACAAACATCAGGTTATCCGGATTTCCCCAGCGGCAAACCGTTTCAATGACGTGTTCATAGAGGCGCTTGCCCTGGCTTTCCAGCATCTGAAAATCGGCGCTGCCGGGGTTGGAAGTGAGCGCCAGGCAGATTACCCATTTGTCTTCAAATTCGAGGAATGGCCGCAGGGAATCTTCACCCATGTAGGGCGCCACGGTGATGGCATCGAAGCGCAGTTCATCGAAAAAGGCCCGCGCATACATGGTGCTGGTATTGCCAATATCGCCGCGTTTGGCATCGGCAATCGCGAGGCAGTCGCCGGGAATCAGGTCGAGCGTTTCGGCCATAGCTTCCCAGCCGCGTGCGCCGTATTGCTCGTAAAAAGCCGTGTTGATTTTATACGCCACGGAAAGATCGGCCGTGCAGCGGATGATATCGGTATTGAAATTCACCATGCCGCGGATATCGCGATCGAGCGAAACCGGCAACTTCCCGATATCGGTATCCAATCCGGTGCAGAGGAAACTGCGCTTGCGGAAGATGTTCCGGCTGAGTTCTTCGCGGGTCATGCTTCAAAATAAGCGCATTGTAAGTAAACGACCATTTGTATCGACTCCAGATAACAAATCACTAACTTGCCGCTCATGCGTGCATTGCAACTTCTGGCCTTCGTTTTTTGCGTGTCACTGCCATCTGCTTTCGGACAGTATGTGCGGATTGGCGACGGCGCATTCGGCAATTCCAACTTCGCCGGGCCAATGAATTCAACCACTGTTAACAATGCCTGGGGCCGGTATGCTTACATCTGGCCGGCTTCGCTGCTTGGCAACCTTCGCCACGGTGACACCATTTTCTCGGCTGAGTTTTACAAAGACAACAATGTCAATCTGCAGGGCTCTCCCATTTTCACCATTTGGATGAAGATGACCGACAGCACCCAATACAACACCCGTCCGCTGTCGTTCAGCACTGCCACCGGCATGTCGGGCGCAAAACGGGTTTACGACCGCAACCCGGGCACCGACGCTGCGGGCAATGAAGGCTGGAAACGCTTTCCCTTTCACCTCGGAGGCTTTGTGGTAGACACCACTAAAGGCAAAAACCTCGAGGTTTTCATTGAATACATCCAAACGGGAACCCAAACCCAGAACATCCCCTGGTTGTACGAAAACCGCTTTTCCATCACATCCTTCTTTATCGGCCAGACGCGGCTTCAGACCGGCGCCGGAACTCCTTCCGATTCGCTGCGCACCTTATCCGATGTGCATCCTTCCATGATCCTCAATTATCCGCGTGCCGACCGCGATTTGCAGATCATGAAATTGTATACCCTGGGCAAACTGCCGGTGCCCCTGGGCAATCCGGATACCATCCGCGCCCTGGTGCGCAACGTAGGCAAACGCACCCTTACCGGGCAAAAGGTTGAAGTGCGCAGCCGCGGTGCCAACAGCTTGCGCGACAGCGCCACCTTGCCCGACCTCACACCCGGCGAAGAACGCTTTGTCAACCTGGGTTCGCTCGATGGCACACGCACCGGCATGGATACACTGATTGCCATTTCCTTGCGCGATGGCAACAGAAGCAACGATACAGCCAGCAGTTTGCGCATCGCTACAGCGAATGTTTATTCCTACAAAGACCCTGCGACTCCGCCCGCTGCCGGCGGTATAGGATTTAACGGCGCTACCGGCGATTTTGTGGCGCGTTTTTCCAGCAATACAGCCAAAGCCATCAACCAGATTACGGTAACCTATGGCTTCGGCGGCCAGAATTGCAGGATTGGCATCTGGGAAGCCAATCCGCGCACCGGAGCCCCCGGTCGCAACGTCTGGACCAGCAGCAACTTTACCACGCAAACCGGCAACGTAGTTATTCCGGTCTGGCCACCTGTGAGTGTGAGCGGTGTTTTCTATGTAGGTGTAAGGCAAATTGCAACCCAAAACGTGGCCTTCGGCTATCAGATGGAAGAACCCGTTCGGCCAACCCACTTTTTCTACGCAACGCCAACCGGAGACACCAATTGGGTTGATTTTGCTCCCGGAGCGCCGTTCCGCTTTCTTATCGAGCCGCGCATACAAGCCGATTACGATGTGGCTGTAACGGCAGTTAACGAACCGCGCAACCGCGATTCGCTCGACAAATACGCCATCAAAACCATCGCCCCGAAGGCAACCATTTTCAACTACGGCGCCAAATTCGCCGACAGCATATTCACCACTTTCGAAGTCTGGAATTTCGGAACACGTATTTACCGCGCCACGCGGATGGACACGCTGAG
>Ga0209990_10001114_pt1 | contig 23757 bp, 20 predicted proteins | sample NOAtaG_6_FD_187304 | JGI IMG/M metagenome (GOLD analysis project Ga0209990, IMG submission 187304) | Freshwater lake microbial communities from Lake Erie, under a cyanobacterial bloom - NOAA_Erie_Diel5S_2200h metaG (SPAdes) (version 2) | ecosystem: Environmental > Aquatic > Freshwater > Lake ...
AATTCTAATCATTATAAAAAGAAGAAATTTCAATACGAAGTTGAATGGGGAACAGATTTGCAAAGCGAACATGAAAGGTACCTTGTTGAAAAAGAATATAAAAAACCTGTAATAATTACCGATTATCCGGCATCTTTTAAAGCGTTCTATATGCGAAGAAATGATCATTCAGAACCGGGAAGGGAAACAGTTGCTGCAATGGATATTTTATTTCCAGGAATTGGCGAAATGGTTGGTGGGTCACAAAGAGAAGAGCGTTTGGAAATTCTCAAAGAAAAATGTGCAGCTTTTCATATCCCTGAAGAAGAGTTGTGGTGGTATTTGGAAACTCGGAAATTTGGAACCGTTCCTCATGCAGGATTTGGATTAGGTTTTGAAAGAATGGTAATGTTTGTGACTGGAATGACTAATATTAGAGATGTTATACCTTTCCCAAGGACACCATTAAATGCAGAGTTTTAAATAATATATTTATTTTTAGGGAAATTTACTTTTAGGTTAATGGCTCTCAAGCAGTACCTTGCACAAAAATTAGAACAGCGGTTGTCTCCTCAGCAGATTCAGCTGATGAAACTGTTGCAGGTGCCAACCATGGAATTGGATCAACGCATTAAACAAGAAATCGAAGAAAATCCTGCCCTGGAAGAAGGTGAAGAAAATTACGAAGAGGATATTGATTCCAACGATGATTATGATGATGCCGATGATAATGAACCGGAGTTTGACATTTCAGAATACATAGACGAAGAGGGTTCAGACTACAAAACTCAAGCTAACAATCATAGTAAGGATGAAGAAGAACGGGTTATTCCGCTCTCAGGAGAACAATCTTTCCAAGAAAAATTAACTGAACAACTTCACCTGTTGGATTTGACAGATGATCAATTTATGATTGCTGAGATGATTATTGGGAATCTCGATGAATCCGGATACCTCAGCCGAGATATCGAGGCACTGGTTGATGACATTGCATTCTCTATGAATATATCGGTAACTGAATCTCAAGTCGAAGAAATGTTATCGGTAATCCAAGAGTTGGATCCTGCAGGCGTGGGTGCTAGAGATTTGCAAGAATGTCTGCTTATTCAAATCAATAGAAAACAAGATGGCGATATTACCCGTTTTACGGCGAAGGTTATTTTGGAGAAATATTTTGAGGAGTTTACCAAGAAGCATTATGAAAAAATTGCTTCAAAATTAGAAATTGAGGCTGATGATTTGAAGGATGCTGTCGATGAAATATTGAAACTCAATCCAAAGCCAGGAGGTTCAATGAAAGAATCAGCCAAGAATCATCAACAAATCATACCTGATTTCATGATAACTGAATTTGAAGGGCAACTTGAATTATCAATTAATGGAAGAAACGCACCTGATTTGAAAGTGAGCAGAACCTATGAGCAAATGCTTAGAACTTATGCAGAAGGTGCTAAAACTTCTAAGTCAGACAAGGAAGCATTGCTATTTGTTAAACAAAAACTCGACAGTGCAAAGTGGTTTATTGATGCAATAAAACAACGCCAAAATACCTTGTTACATACAATGGATGCCATTATGAGTTATCAGAAGGATTACTTTCTTACCGGTGATGAAACACGCCTCCGCCCAATGATTTTAAAAGATATCGCAGAAATTGTTAGTTTGGATATTTCTACCGTTTCCAGGGTGGCGAATAGTAAGTATGTTCAAACAGGTTATGGAATATTCCCGTTGAAATATTTTTTCTCTGAATCGCTATCGACTGATTCTGGTGAGGAAGTTTCCACTCGTGAAGTGAAGAAAATCTTATCTGAAGCTATTGAGGGAGAAGAAAAGAGAAAGCCGCTAACGGATGAAAAATTAATGGCTCTGCTTCAACAGAAAGGGTACAACATTGCTCGCAGGACAGTTGCCAAATACAGAGAACAACTCAATATACCAGTTGCTCGCTTACGCAAAGAATTATGAGAATTTTTTCGCACCTCATTTCATGGATTTGTATTCCTATGTTGATGCCTATATATGCGCTTTTAATAGTGTTTTATATTCCTGCGGAGAATGGAGTTGTTTTTTCTAATTCACTGTATTTCTTTTCTCCTCCATTCAAATCATTTGTTCTAACGGTTTTTATTTTGCTAGGTGTAATTGCGCCAAGTGTTTCATTTCTTTATTTAAGAGCAATTAAAGCAATATCTTCTCTTCAAATGGAAGATAAAAATGAAAGATTAATGCCCTTGTGTATAATGCTACTTTATTGCCTCATACTTTATTTTTCATTCTTCTATGTAAAAAACATGAATATCCATTTGCCAAAATATATTCAGGCTTTAGCTTTTTCAGGAGCGGTAGTTTCGGCAGTTTTTATCTTTGTCAATTACAAGATGAAAATAAGTTTGCACGCAGGAGGAGCTGGAATTTTTACAGGATATTTAATAGCTTATCTTATGGAACAGATTCGCTTTGAATTTTGGATCGTTATTTTAGCATTCATGATTTCTGGTATAATTATGTCCAGTCGATTATATCTCAATAAGCATACGCATGTTGAAATTTATTCGGGTTGGATTATCGCACTTTTCATTACCTTTAGTATAACCTATTATTATCCCTAATAAACAAACAATTATGAAACTTAAAATTGTACATTTTTACTTTATTGTATTAATATCCGCTTTAAGTTCTTGCGCTGTTATGAATGGCGGAGGATCAGGTAAGGGATTTAATTTGTTTACAATAGATCAAGATAGGGAACTAGGGGCTCAGGTAGCGCATGAAATTGATAGTAATTCAAGAGAATATCCGCAATTGGATTCAGCAAGTAATGCCAAAATATATAAATACATATATGACATACGGGATAAAATCCTTAATTCCGGAAATGTTGAATTGAAAAATGAATTCAGTTGGAGAATTAGAATCATAAAACAAGATGAGGTATTGAATGCATTTTGTACTCCGGGTGGGTACATTTATGTATATACGGGTCTTATAAAATATTTGGACTCAGAAGATGAATTAGCAGGCGTTTTAGCTCACGAAATTGGTCATGCTGATAAAAGACATTCTACCAGACAAATGACTACAATGTTTGGGATTCAATTGTTGCTAGATGTTATAGCAGGCGATAAGGTAGCTTTGAAACAATTAAGTGGAGCACTAATTGGTTTGAAATTTTCACGAAATCATGAGACCGAAGCAGATGAATGTTCGGTACGTTACCTATGTCCGACTGATTACAATGCAGATGGAGGTGCAGGTTTTTTCGAAAAAATTGAGGCTGAAGGGGGTGGAAAAGTCCCTGAATTTTTAAGTACACATCCAGATCCCGGAAACCGAATTGAATTCTTTCATTCTAAAAAAGCAGAATTAGATTGCAAAGGAACAAGTGATTACAAAGATAAATATTCTGCCATGAAGGCGCTTTTGCCTTAAGAACTAAGCTCAACTGTTAAGGTCTCCTCAATTTTGGTTACTTTTAATAATCCTTGCTTAGTTAGTGATTTTATTGAAATATCCCATTGCTTGTTACTTAAGCCAGACTTATCTTTTATTACGTTCAATTCAGCGGAACCAACCAATGCAACCAAGTCATAAACCAGTTTTTCGTTTTCATTAAGTTCAAGCTTAACCGATTTCACCTCTGGTCGCATTTGAGGGAAAAACAACACCTCCTGAATGGATGAATTATTGGTCAGTAGCATAACCAAACGATCGATTCCAATTCCCATCCCTGAAGTTGGAGGCATACCGTATTCTAAAGCTCTCAAAAAGTCCTGATCAATAAACATGGCTTCATCATCACCCTTTTCAGAAAGTTTCATTTGCTCCTCAAATCTTTCTCTTTGATCAATGGGGTCATTAAGTTCAGAATAGGCATTGGCAATTTCCTTCCCATTAATCATGAGCTCAAATCTTTCCGTCAATTCAGGGTTATCGCGATGTCTCTTGCACAAAGGAGACATTTCAATTGGGTAATCCATGATGAAAGTTGGCTGGATGAAATTTCCTTCACACTTTTCACCAAATAGCTCGTCAATAAGTTTACCCTTTCCCATTGAATTGTCGACCTCAATACCAAAAGATTTGCAAGCCTCTCGCAATTCCTCTTCAGTTTTACTTGAAATGTCAAAGCCGGTGTATTTCAAAATAGCATCGCGCATAGTGATTCTTGCAAATGGTGCTTTCATGGAAATGGATTCTTGTCCAACTTGAATCGCGGTGGTGCCACATACTTCTTGGGTAACGCGTTCAAGCATTTGCTCTGTAAAATCCATCATCCAATTATAGTCTTTATACGCAACGTATATTTCCATAACAGTAAATTCAGGGTTATGTGTCCGGTCCATCCCCTCATTTCTGAAGTCTTTTGCAAATTCATAAACACCTTCAAATCCTCCAACAATTAGCCTTTTAAGGTAAAGTTCATTCGCGATTCTCAAATACAACGGAATATCCAAGGCATTGTGATGCGTTATAAATGGCCTGGCAGCAGCACCTCCTGGAATAGGTTGTAGTATGGGTGTTTCAACTTCCAAATAACCTTTTTCATTGAAAAACTGACGCATTGCATTAACAGTTTTGGACCGTTTGATAAAGGTATCTTTTACTTTACCATTCACCACAAGATCAACATATCTTTGTCGGTATCGCAATTCAGGATCTGTAAATGCATCATGAATATTCCCCTCAGCATCTGTTTTGGGCAATGGAAGTGGTTTTAAGGATTTACTGAGTAGCGTAAATTCTTTCACATGAATTGAAATTTCACCAACTTGAGTTTTGAATTGAACACCCTTAATTCCAATGAAGTCCCCTAAATCTAAAAACCGCTTAAATACATCATTGTAAAGTGTTTTGTCATCACCTGGGCACAATTCATCTCGATTGAAATATACTTGGATCCTTCCTGTTGAATCTAAAATTTCAGCAAAGGATGCCTTTCCCATAATTCGCTGACTCATCATACGTCCGGCAATACATACTTCTTTACCGTCCTGAAAATCTTGTTTGATATCAACTGCATAATCACTTACAGGGTACAGGGCTGCAGGATAAGGTTCTATTCCCAGCTCCCTTAATTTTTGTAAGGTCTCTCTTCTTTGAATTTCTTGCTCGGATAATTCGAAATTACTCATTGGTATTCTTTTAGTTTGCAAAGATATTGAAGAATTATGAAAACTACTCTTAGATGGTTAGAATACATTTTTTAGCTTGTCATTCAAATTTTATAACGAAAATTTTAAAAGACATAATTTAAACAAAATAAATAATTTTTATATTTATAAAAAATAAATATGATATGGCAATATTCACAAGTTCACTTCCAGAGTGGTTGCTTCTACTGCTCGATGAAAAATCCAAAGAATTGAATCTACCAAAAAATAAAATTTTGGAAAAAGCACTGTCTATTTACTTGGAGCAACTAAACAGAGCTGCCTACCTCAAATCTTATAAACAAATGTCACAGGATGCCGACATTCTTCAAATCGCTGAAGAGGGAATAGCAGATTATTTTAATCAACTTAAAGATGAAGATGAAACAAGGTGAATTGTGGTACGCCAATTTAAATCCTGTACAAGGTAGTGAACAAGCAGGAATGCGACCGCTTTTGATTGTTAGTGGAAATTTATTAAACACATATTTAAATGTTGTTATTTGTTGTCCGCTTACCACTAAGATTAAGAATTACAAAGGAAATGTAATCCTATTACCAAATAATAAAAATTGTCTAACCGAAAAATCTGAGGTGCTTACCTTTTATATTCGTTCTGTATCTAAAGACCGTTTAATAAGAAGAATTGGAGAAGTTTCTAATGAAGAATTGAAGAAAGTGAAGAAGTGTCTGGATGAAATTTTAACTTACTAATGTAAACGAATAAAATTGAGTTTTAGATGACCATTTCCCAAGCAATGTGCTAATTTTACACCATGCAATTCGAAACCTATCAAACTTTTAAAGCACTACATATCATTTTCATGGTAAGCTGGTTTGCTGGTCTTTTTTATATGGTTCGTTTATTTATTTATCATACAGAGGCGCAACAAAAAGAATCTCCGGAGCGTGAAATATTATCTCGTCAATTTATTATTATGCAGAACAAATTGTGGTGGATTATTACAACTCCAGCTATGTTATTGACTGTAATCTTTGGGTTTTGGATGTTATGGTTAAATCCTATTTTATTGAAGGAATATTGGATGCATATTAAATTAGGCTTTGTTGGGTTATTATTGATATATCATTTTGTATGTCAAAAGATAATGAATGATGTAAAACAAAATATCTTTAAGTGGTCATCAAATGGTTTGAGAATTTGGAATGAGGTTGCAACGTTAGGCCTCGTTTCTATTGTGTTTTTAGTTGAATTTCAGCGGTCAATGAATTGGTGGAAAGGTACTTTGTGGTTTTTTGGTGTGGCTGTAATGCTCATGTTAGGTATAAAATTCTACAAAAAATTGCGCAGTAAAGTCGCCAATAAATAAATTGTCATACCTGAAAATGGAGTTGTTCATTCAATAATCGGTTCAACACTTTTAAGCAAGAAAATAACTAACTGCCGTTATTCGAGCCATAACTCGAAATCCAAATGGATATACTCATTTCCTTTTGTTATCTTTACCCAAATCATTAAGAAAACCATATGTATACCAATATTTTGACCGAGCAAAAAGAGGGCATACAAATAATTACCATTAATCGCCCTGCTCAATTAAATGCACTCAATAAAGAAACGATTCAAGAACTGCACGATGCCTTAAATAATGCGGATCAGGACCCTTTAGTAGGGGTAATTGTACTCACTGGTTCAGGAGAGAAATCATTTGTTGCTGGTGCAGATATTAAGGAGTTCGCTGATTTTACTATCGCTCAAGGTGGTGAATTGGCTTATTCTGGACAACAATTGTTGTTTTCATTTTTAGAAAATTTATCAACTCCTGTAATAGCAGCTATTAATGGATTTGCTTTAGGTGGCGGTTTGGAATTGGCTATGGCAGCACATATTCGACTTGCTTCATCGAACGCACGATTGGGTTTACCGGAGGTTTCATTAGGAGTAATACCAGGATATGGCGGAACACAACGACTTGCGCAACTTGTGGGTAAAGGAAAGGCCAATGAAATGATTTTTACAGCCGGAATGATTAAAGCAGATGAAGCCTTAGAATGGGGTTTGGTGAACTATGTAGTGGGTCAAGAGGAATTATTAAACAAAGCAATGGAGTTGGCGAATAAAATTCTTGCAAATTCTGGAACAGCAATCGCAGCGGCAATTAGATGCGTAAATGCTAATTACAATGATGGAGTGAATGGTTTTAATGTTGAAATTGAAGAATTTGGAAAGTGCTTCGGCACAGCCGATTTTAAAGAAGGTACATCAGCATTTTTAGAAAAAAGAAAAGCCAATTTTAGAAATTAATGAGTAACCCAATAAAAAAATTATTGGGTCAAACGGCTGTATATGGTCTATCAAGTATTGTTGGCAGACTCCTCAACTATTTATTAGTGCCTTTATATACTTATGTATTTGCTGATCCCTCCGATTATGGTGTGGTATCTGAATTGTACGCCTGGGTTGCTTTTTTGGTTGTTTTCTTGACTTTTGGAATGGAAACCGCTTTCTTTCGCTTTTTGCAGGATAGAGAAGATAAGGATACTGTATTTCTTAATGGATTTCTTACGGTTATCGGATTAAACGCTGTTTTCTTTCTCTTTCTTTTGACATTTAATCAAAACATTGCTTCCTGGATGCTCTTCGCAGATCATAGCGAATACATCATTTTATTGGGAGCAATTGTATGTATTGATGCTGTAACAGCTCTTCCACTTGCAAAACTAAGAGCCGAGAATAAGGCTTTTCAGTTTGCATCTATTCAATTTGCATCAATTGGCGTAAATGTAATCCTGAACTTGTTTTTAATGTTGGTACTTTTTGATAAGGATAGACCCGAAGAAGGAGTAATCTTCATTTTGGTCGCAAATCTTATCGCTTCTTTGGTAAAACCAGCACTTTTGTACAAGTCTTTCTTGACTGTTAGATTCAAGTTCGATTTCTCATTGGCAAAACAAATGGCAGTGTATGCTTTACCTCTTGTAATTGCAGGATTTGCTGGAATTGTAAATGAAACAATTGATAGAATATTATTGAAACAAATGCTGTATGATGGTTCTTCACCCTCCAGTTTGCATTACGCCGAAGCTCAGGTCGGTATTTATTCAGCATGTTATAAATTAGCGATGCTAGTTACAATTCTCCTACAAGCTTACAGATATGCTGCCGAACCATTTTTCTTCTCGCAGATGAAAAATATGGACAAAAATAAAATGTATGCAAGGGTGATGAATGTTTTTGTGGCTGCAGTTTGCCTCGTATTCTTAGTCGTTAGTTTAAATATTGATATTTTTAAACTCTTTATAAGAAATCAAACATACTATGCAGGATTACATATTGTTCCAATTTTGTTGTTAGCTAATGTTTTTTTAGGAATTTACTACAACCAAAGTATATGGTATAAACTCAGCGGACAAACAAAATTTGGTGCTTATATTGCCTTAGGGGGAGCATTTCTTACCATTTTAATTAATGTTAGTTTTATTCCTGAATATGGCTATATCGCTAGCGCATGGGCGACTTTAATTGTATATTTATTTCAGATGATTGCTTCCTATTTATTGGGACAAAAGTATTACCCAATTAAATATAATTTAAGGAAATTCGTAGTATATCTTGGTGTTGCATTGCTGTTCTACAGTATTGCCAATTTAATGGGTCTTCAAAATACAGTGTTTAGATTTTTGTTCCATAATGGACTTGTAACTATTTATATTTTAATGGTTTATAAACTGGAAAAATCAAATTTGAAAATAGCTTGATTTTTAAAGATTTAGTTGTTGATTAATGCGCCAATAACCCAAATTTTACTCCTTTACTTTTCGTATTTTTGTCCTTATTGTTTCTATCATGCAGGTTAAAATAATTAATAATTCACGACATCCGAGTCCTTCTTATGAAACTGCGCTTTCTGCTGGAATGGATGTCCGCGCGAATTTAGATGACTCAAAAATCCTTAAGCCTTTTGAACGAGCATTAATAAAAACTGGAATTTTTATCGAAATTCCTGATGGATATGAGTGTCAAGTGCGCCCAAGAAGTGGCCTTGCCTTGAAAAAGGGAATAACGGTTTTGAATACACCTGGCACAATCGACGCAGATTATAGAGGTGAAGTAGGGGTGATTTTAATCAACTTATCGCAAGAGGATGTATTAATTGTAGATGGTGAACGTATCGCACAATTGGTTTTTGCTCCAGTTGCAAAGGCTCAATTAATTGAAGTAAAAGAATTGTCGGAAACAAATAGAGGGGCAGGAGGATTTGGAAGTACCGGAGTTCACTAGAATAAGAACTTATAGATTGATTTTAAAGTTTAAAGAATGAAAATAATAGTGCCAATGGCGGGAAGAGGAAGTAGGTTGAGGCCACATACCTTAACAGTTCCAAAACCACTTGTACCAGTTGGAGGTAAACCAATTGTGCATAGATTAGTGGAGGATATCGCTGCTGTTTGCGTCGACAAAATTGAAGAAATTGCTTTCGTAATAGGAGATTTTGGTAGTGAAGTAGAAAAAGAACTTATTGCAGTTGCTGAAAAGTTAGGAGCTAAAGGTTCAATTTATTACCAAAATGAGCCACTCGGAACAGCGCATGCCGTGCTTTGCGCAAAAGAAAAATTAGAAGGCCCTGTAGTGGTTGCTTTTGCAGACACCTTGTTTCGTGCAAATTTCACGATCAATCCGGATGACGATGGAATTTTATGGGTTAAGCAAATTGATGATCCCAGTGCCTTTGGTGTTATAAAAATGAATGACAAGGGACAAATCATTGATTTTGTGGAGAAACCCAAAGTATTTGTTTCAGACCTAGCCATGATAGGTATTTATTACTTTAAAGATGGCGGAAGACTGAAACAAGAGCTTCAATACTTGATAGACAACAACGTTGTTAAAGGTGGTGAGTATCAATTGCCAGATGCACTAAGAAGGTTAACCGAGGCAGGATATTTATTTAAACCTGGTGAAGTAATTGAATGGTTAGATTGTGGAAACAAAGAGGTAACTGTGCACACCAATCAACGGGTGTTGGAGTTTGACTTTCAACGAAATGTTAAGTTGGTAGCTGATACCGCTAAAATTGCGGATAGTGTAATTATTCCACCATGCTTTATCGATGAAGAAGTACTGATTGAAAATTCGGTTATAGGACCTCATGTTTCGCTAGGAAAAGGTAGTGTTATTAAAAATGCAATTATTAAAAATTCCATTGTTCAACAAAATAGCAGTATTGAGAATAGCATAATGGAAAACGCGATGATTGGTTCCAATGCAAAATGTAACGGAAGGCCATTGGATATTAGCTTAGGGGATTATTCAGAATTAACACTATGAAAAATTTAATTTATTTTCTCCTTTTTATCGTTTCTTTTTCGAGTTGTAACCTTTTCAAAAAGGCAACAGATGAAGGGGGCTTCTCCTCTGAAGATTTCCCATACATAGAGAAATTTCATGAAGCGGTTCGATTAAAAATTCGAGGACAGGTTGACCAGGCAATTGCCAAATTTGAGCAATGTTTGGCTATTAGACAAGATGATGATGCTGTTTTTTATGCCTTATCAGAATTATACCTTTCAAAGAGTGATTTAAATAAATCCGCAGCTTGTATTCAACAAGCGTCAAATATAGATCCTAAAAATATTTGGTATACCCAGGAATTGGCTTATATGTATTTTGAAGCAGGTGAATTTGAACTGTCAGTAAAATATTTTCAGAAACTGCTGAATCACGAGGCTAGAAATGTCGAATGGCTCTATGGATATGCAGAATGTTTGGTGAAGCTAGGAAAAGTAGCAGATGCGATCAAAGCATTAGATAAGACTGAAGATCAAATTGGTGTTTTTCCAGATTTATCCATTCAAAAGTCAAATTTGTACCTGCAATTGAATCAACCTGATAAAGCAGAAGATGAATTGCTTGAAGCGAAAAAATTGTTTCCTTCGGATGCACAATTATTAGTTGCACTTGTAGATTTTTATTTCCAACAACAAAAGGTAGACAAAGCTATTGTTTTACTTCAAGATTTGGTAGCGGCAAATCCAGAAAATGGCCGAGCGCACTTGGCACTGGCTGATATTTATCAGCAACAAGGTAAAATGTCCCTGGCCTACGACGAATTTAAAAAAGCGATCAAATGTGCCGATGTTGACATTGATACAAAAATGAAAATCTTAATCAATATTTATGAATCAACCTTTAAACCGGATGATGAGGTTTTTGAAGTGCTCCAGTATATGGTTGATATGTATCCGACTGAGGCTAAAGCCCATTCCATTAGAGGTGATTTTTATTTGAAAGTAGGAAATAATGAAGAAGCATTAACAGCATATAAAAATGCTTTGCTTTATGATCAATCACAATATCCCATTTGGAATCAGGTAATGTTGATGGAATATCAGGCCGGGAAATTTAAAGAATTGTATTTGGATAGTAAATCTTGTCTGGATTACTTTCCTTCGGTAGCCACTGTTTACCTTTTGAATGGAATTGGGGCTGTGCAAAGTAAATTTTTTCAAGAGGCAATCGAAACGCTAAGTTTAGGAAGGGAGTTGGTTGGCAATGATAAAGTAATGGATGCTGAGATGCTTGCTCAAATTGGAGAAGCCTATTTTGGATTAAAAAACAATGATAAGGCAACGTTTAACTATGAATTGGCAATTGAGAAAGCTCAAGATAATTTATTGATTAAAAATAATTATGCCTACCGATTAGCACAGTCAAAACTAAAATTAGATTTGGCATTAAAACTAATTGATGAGGTACTAATGATGGAGGGAAATGAAGCTAATTATTTGGATACAAAAGGATTAGTATTGTTTCAGATGGATAAGTTTTCAGATGCGCTGAATTATTTTATTAATGCTCTAGAAATGGAACCTTCCGACAAACTTATCGTTGAACACAACGGAGACGCATATTTTAAAACAGGAAATGTTCCAAAAGCACTTGAATTTTGGGTGAAAGCAAGAGAAATGGGCTCAGCAAACAAGGTGTTGGATAAAAAAATTGAGAAAAAGGAGTATTATGAACCTATTTATTAAGTCTTTTTTATTTTCTGTTACAATAATTTCCCTTTCCTCATGCTCGAAAAACTGGGGTGAGTTGAAGGGTGAGTCTCCTCAAATAAATGGCAGAGATTTATCCTTGGTGGTTGATAGTATATCTAAACAAAAACCAGATTTTTTCTATGCCAAAATAGCAACAGATTATAAAAGCAATGCTAAAAATTTTAATTGTAAAACCTCAGTAAGAATGGTTCAAGACAGTGCAATAAGTGCATTGTTTACTTATTCAACTTTTCCCGTGATAAATTCCATATCTACCAAAGATTCTATTACAATAGTAGATAAAAAAAATAACTGTTTTCGTAAAGAAAGTCTGGCGATGTTAAAAGCAGTATCAGGCGTTGATTTCTCCTATGCAAATTTAGAGGAGTTAATTCTCGGCCTACCAATTGATTTTGATACTAGCTTAAAATATCACCAATTTGTAGATGATGATAAATATTACCTTTCGAATTTCACAAAAAAAGAATGGAAGAATCGGAAAAATCTAACTTTCAAAGATGTTCAGGAAAGCATGTATTTTACCTATGAAGTAAATCCAGATGGAAACTATATTAATTCAATTTACATAATCAGCTATGATGAAGAATCAGATGTGCTGGTCAACTTTAAGGGAAGACAAGAAATAGAGGGTTTTCAGATTCCTCAAGAGGTCGATATTTATATTAACCTCAGGTTTGATGATATTCACCTCAACTTAGTTTACACAAAGGCAGAATTAAACCAGCCTCAACCATTGGTTTTAGTAATACCTGAAGATTATGAAAAATGTGAATAGACTATTGATAGGCTTAATGCTTATTGTAGGTTTTTTAACTAATGCTCAGTCAAACAGTGAAAAACTGAAAAATGAACAAGCACGATTAGAAAAAAAAATTGCAGGTACTAAATCTTTACTTTCTCAAAGTAAAAACAATACCGCCCAATCTTTAACAGAATTGCAGTTAATCGATAATCAAATTCGCTACCGGGAGGAATTGGTTGCCAATTATGATAATCAGGTTAGAAATGCAGAAGTTAAAATGATTGAAAAGGAGGCTGATGTTCAAAAATTACAAAGCCGATTAAAATTGCTTAAAGATCAATATAAAAAACTGTTGATTTATGCCTACAAGCACCGGAATAAATTTGGTAAAATGATGTTCATTTTTTCTGCAAATAGTTATCATGAAGCTATAAAAAGAACGGAGTATCTTGAAAGAATTGCCGACATTCAAAAGAAGCAATATCGAATTATTCTTCAAAATCAAGGATTAATAAAAGAAGAGATTAACTTCATTAATAAGGAAAAAACATATAAGGTAGATTTACTCAGTCAGAAGTTGTCTGAACGAAATGCAATTGAGGCTGATAAAATTGCACAAGAATCGGCTTATTTGAAATTCAAACAAGTTGAATCTTCGTTAGCTCAGCAGTTACGTGAAGAAGAACGCAAAAGAGATGAATTAAGTAAAAAGATATCCAAAGCTATTCAGGATGAAATATTAGCGGAGGAGAAAAAACGTAAAAAGAAAGAAGAACAAGCAGCTGCAAAAAAGAAAAATAATTCCTCAGACAATGCGACATCTGCTAGCAGTGGCTCCAAGAAAGAATCATCAGAATCATCTGGCTCAGGAAAGAAAGAAGTAACATTAACACAGACCAAGGAATCCAGTCAGCTAGGGAAGAATTTTGAATCTAGTAAAGGAAAGTTGCCTTGGCCGGTGGAAAGTGGAACAATTACAGAGGGTTATGGCAAGAATGCTCATCCTACCTTAGATAATGTTTATACCAATAACAATGGTGTAGATATCAGCTCACCAAAAAATGCACAGGTAAGGGCTGTATTTGAGGGGGAGGTTACGAGTGTGCTGAATATCCCCGGAGCAGGTAAAGTTGTAATAATTAAACATGGAAATTACCGAACGGCTTACAGCAATTTAAGTGAAACTTTTGTCACAGCCGGCACTAAAGTAAGCACTAAGCAAGCAATCGGGACTTTAATCGCCAAAGATGGTTCTTCCATTTCGGTAGCACATTTTGAGGTTCATCTCGTTTCCGAAACAGGTGTTCAATGTCTTAATCCTTCGCTTTGGCTCACGCATTAATCTCCGAACGCTTTTCAGATTTGTTATTTTTATTGTAAATCTCCAAGGCTATAATAATTGCACTCATGCCCCAAATAGGAACTGAAGCTTTATCGGTATCTAAGTAATTGTTCAAGATTCCGTGAACAAAATAGGTTGTCAAAGAAAGGATGATCGACAAAATGATAATCTTGAATTCTCTGTCCTCCGAAGGCCAATTTTGATAGAGTACAATGGATTTATAGAAAATGGAGGCAATAATTAGGAGAATTCCTAACAGACCAAATAATCCCATCTCGGAAAGTGGTCCCAAATATTCACTGTGCGCATTTCCCATATCTCCAAAATTTGTTGAAATAATGGTTAAATTTTCAGGCTTTTGGAATCGTGCATATTGGAATGCGTATGTTCCTGGACCAAAACCAAAAAATGGACGTTCTTTAAACATTTCAATAGCACAAGTCCATCTGTTGATGCGCTCGAGATTGGAAGCATCTGTAGTTACATTTGTAGCAGATTGGAGGCGCTCACCGAATTCTTCTGTCGTGTGTTCATATTTATTGCGTTCTAATTCCATTTGAATGGAATCCCAAGAAAAAAATAGAATTATTGCCGATAGAACTGTTATTCCGGCAATAAGACTGAACTTAATCTTAAAATGAATTAATGCCCAAACTGCTAATGCGGCAATTATACTTAACCATGCAGCTCTAGTATAGGAAAAATAAAGCCCCAGTAAATTAATAGCAATACAACTAATAATTATGGCTTGAATTAATGGATGATGTTTTTTACTGAAATAGAGTCCAAATAAAAGTGGAACGATCAAAGCTACAATAGCCCCATAAATGGTATGATCTTTAAAGAGTGGCCACATCACCCAATGCCCCTCTTTTTCACCAAAACGATAAGCAGCATGATTCATAAGGGTGTACAAAATTACAAGTATCATTCCTCCAACGAATAACCACAAAAACCATTTAATAGCTGTTCTCTCTAAAAAAACACTTGGGCCAAGTAACAGCAGTGGAACGAAGAACCAAAGTTTTGTTAATAAAAATTTCAACGACACAACTGGGTCAGAACTGGTAATTGAAGTTACAAAAATCCAAAAAATGTAAAATCCTACGAACCATATAATTGGATTGCTCCATACTTCAGGAAGAATTATGGGTTTTTTGATTTGAAGCATAATTATAAGCAGCATCAAACCAAATAGGATAGGTTCAGTTGGCACAAAAAGACCCACGCCATTGGTCCATTCTTCGATATTTATTGATAAAGGTGTGAGGACCGCCAAACTTAAAAAAGCCCATTTCGTTTCATATATACCAAAATACAAGGCAATTAAAACCAAAGGGAATAAGGTATAATGGGAAAGATCATTCCAAATAAAAAAAACCGACAAAACCAAATAAATCAGGCCTGCTATGAGGAATATGCTATTTTTTTGTAAGAAATGCACACCTATGCAAGATTCTTTAATTCTTTAATTCGATCTCTAATTAAAAGAACAAATAACATGAACACAAAGGCTCCGAAAGTAGAAAGCAGTACAATTATTAACCTTTTTGGACGGTCTTTTTTATCTGCAACTACCGCTCTTTCAACCACAAATTTGTGATTAAATGAGGCATTAGCATCAGATTCTGCTTGCTCATATGACACTTGAAACTCCTCTAATTGCATAATTTTTTCATTACGAATGAATTCAAGTCCGTCGAATGTTGAACCATGCTTCAGGTTGATGTCTATTGTTCGTTTTATTTCAGCTTTTTCCGATGGATTTTTGGCATCTACATAGGCTTGAAACAAGTTTGTCCGTCCATCTAAAGACATTACCCCTAATGCACTAAGTGAGTCAAGTTTGGCTAGGATTGCATCTCGATCCTTTATCAACTGGTCTTTTTTTCTTTTATTGATGGCAAAGGCAGGCAATGTTCTTTCGGCAACCATTTCATTTTTAACGGTATCGATTAAGTCTACAATTTTATTTGCCATTGCTGCAGCTTTTTCCGGATCTGTATCCAAAACATCAATTTGAATAGAACCATAGCGAGTTCTTACAAATAAAAAATTACTGTTGTATTTTTTAACAAGATTATAGTGCTTATTTGGGTCATCTGGCGAAATGTTGTAATGATTCATTAAATCAAATTCTTTCACGATTCGATCTCGAATTTTCGATGATTGTAAAATTTGAACCAATTGCTCAGCATGTTCTTCTTCGCCAAAATCCATTGCAGCGGCTTTTGCATTGCGTTGCTCTGAGAAAGAAACCGTGCTAGTAGCAGCTGGAAAGACTATGGCAGTAGAACGATAGACAGGCGTCATAAATAATGAAACAATAAGTGAGAGCACACTAGCTATTGTGGTGAATAAGATTAGAATTTTTCTTTTTTTCCAAATAAAAACAAGTAAGTTCTGACGCTCTCTTTCAATTTCTTTAATTTGTTCCCCCATTATTTAAATGATTTTTGCCTCGCGAATTTAGTGAAAATAAGTGTTTTGTAAGTCAATTCTATTTTTAACCTGCCAAATAACGTTCGAATAATCACATTAGTGTTGAGGTAATGTAAAATCTTTTAGCCTGAATTTTTCACTCAGGTTGCTGCAGTTGATTTCATGGACAAAAAGATTACTTTCAAGTCTATGAATTTTAAAAGCACTAAACAAAATCCACCAAAAACCAATTGAATTAGTAGCAAGAAAGGATTGTCCTTAAACGCCAATAAAATGATAAGTTGCAAAGAAATTAATAGGCAGAAACGCATGAACTCTGATAATTTGAATTTGAATTTAAACAAAGCGTGACAATAAATTGCTTGACTGAGTGCAGTAAAAGATTGCGTAATAAAAGTGGCAAATGCCGAACCAGTTGCACCATATCGAGGTATGAGTAAGGCATTTAGAATAATATTCAATACTATTCCGACTACAGAAATTTGGTTTAAAAACTTCAAATCACCTTTTGCTGTGAGTAATGTTCCATATATGAGGCTAATGCACATACCAACAAAACCCGCCATTAACCATTCCAAACAAGATGCGGCCTCAGCAATGTTTTCATTGTAAATGAGGCTCAAAATAAATTGTGCATTTCCAAGGCAAACAAATGTTGCAAGGATTGCTCCACCGACTAATAAATTTCTTGAAGTTTTAAGCAGTTCAAAAACCGACGAACTATTTTCTTTTACAAGTTTAGAAAATAGAGGTAGCAGTAAATTTGCGAAGATCATTCCAAACATAAAGAAAGCGTCTAGAAGCCTAAAGCCCAGTGCATATACACCAGCTTCATATGCACCATTTTGGTGAATCCTTTCCAGCATTACCGCATCAGTTCTAGTATAAACCATCATCAGTAAAATCAAAAGTGCATATGGAAAACTCTTTTTTAAAATTGCCCAAGAGAAAACCCATTCAAATTTTATTTTAGGAATACCAATATTTCGGATAAGTAAAAATGCCGCTGTTAAGAAAGTTAAAAAATAGGAAATTGTTTGCATCCAAATGAACCATTCTATTTTGAAGGATGCTTCGGTTGTTTTTAAAAATAAAACATAACCTGCTATGATAATCAATATTATTTTATCGAGAACAGAAATTAATGCATCTGTTTTAAATAACTGAAGCCCTCCGAAATGACTTCTGCAATAGGCAATAAGTGTAACAATCCATTGGTTAAAAATTAAAATTAACAACAGGTAAAGACCCTGTCCTTTGTATCCAATACTTATTCCTACGAATATTGTAATTATGGCATAAAGTGCGAATAGAATAATCCGCAGATTGAATAATTTTCCAAGATATTTTGATGCAAGATGAGGATGCCGAGAAATATTGGTTGTTGTGAAATTGTTAATTCCAATATCCATTATGATATTGAAAAGAAAAGATAAGTTCAGTAAAGAAAAATAAATGCCATATTCATAAGCTCCTACACTATTTTGAACGCTTGCATCAATTCCAAAAATCGCCAATGGCTTTACCAATAAGTTCAAAACTAGCAGTAAAATCAGGTTGGAAAAGAATTTTTTATGCATTATTCAAATAAACGCAAATTCAATGTATTAATTGGGTAAGAAAATGAAATTTTGATGTGTATGTATCTCAGAATTAAATAAAATCAATTCATCGTTTACCACCACATTTACAGAATACGATAGTGATTGGAGCAATTGAAAACAATTTTTTCTGTTGTCGTTATCCCAAAGCTCAGCATATATTACTGGTTTATTACTTCGTATAATTTGCTCACCTCCTTTCAAGGCAAAATATTCAAAATTCTCTACGTCAATTTTGATTCCTTGAATTTTTTGTTTTTTCATGAAATTATCCAAGGTATCAATAGTTACTTTATAATCAATACCGCTATTCCAGTCGTTGATACTTTGGTGTCTTACATGACTTAATCCTTGCATTTTAGTACCGCTATTTACAGGCAAAACCATATCAACCGTACCTTGCTGGTCTCCTATAGCAAATTCATGAATATATACATTTTCAAGTTTGAACTTTTGAACAATTCTTCTCAGCACATCTACATTATCAGGAATGGGTTCAAATGCATGAATCGGTGAGTTAGGCACTATTTTCGATAAATGAACAGACATAATTCCAATGTTTGCCCCAATGTCTAACACAGCACCTTTACCATCTACCAGGTATTTTGTAAAGTGAAAAAAATCTTTTTCTTTGGTGTCATTTTTTAAGGTTCGGATTTTAAACAAGGCAAACACATACAAGTAGTTTTTAAATCCTAGTGACTTCTGTAATAAATATTTGATACCGTTCTTCACGAATTATTTGACGCGCAAAGATAGAAAAACAAAACAATACAAGTAATAATTTCTGTCCTATTTCATACGTATTCTCATCAATGCTTGATAAGAAGCACCGTTGCCATTTACCTTATTTTGAAACTCCACTTCTAAAGGAGTACCTATGTATTTTCTTTCGTTACTTTTTAATGTATTAATAGTTTCGTCTGGAAGAATAATAGCTAAAGATGACACGAATCCTTCTTCATTATTTGCCCCAACCAAAATATAATCGAGATCTTTAGTAGTTACAAAACCCTGAAAAGTTGTTTCAAACTCACCTTGTTCATTCAAAGCTCTCATTGCACGGTCTATGTTACAATCAAAGAGTTTAGCTGGAGAAAATGTGACATCGTTTAACAATTCTTCATATTCTGCTGACCTTTCTTTAGTGAACTGAACTTTTTGCGTACTGTCATAAAAGGAAATGCGTTCAATAAACTTTGTTGGTTTAGTGGTATTGTCAAATAAAATTTGGCGCGAAGCAAATTTTTTGCCGTTTGCTATATAAAAAGTTGTCGTACTTTGATTACCGGTTTTAGAATCATTGAATAATTCAAGAATTTTTACTTCAGCACCATTTTTATCGAAGTATGCCGTGGCTTCAATTGTGGAGCCTTCATTATTATTAAATGAAAGACTGTTCATAATATTTAACTCTTGAATGGAATCTATGGAAGCCATTTTTTGCATAAATTTTTCTTCATCAGAAATTTTCTCTACTATTTTGATTTCTTCTTTGGGGATCACTTTTGTAAGATTTTCATCGGATGAATTGCATGCAAAAAGGATTAAAGAAGCAATAAAAGTTGAAGATAAATTAATTAGTTTCATATGTTTTATTTTTTATGCTTAATGATCTTTCTAATAAAAAGTAACGGGTCGACTTTACAAATTTATAGTTAATTCAATTAATTCATCATTTTTCATAACGAATCATTTGGTAAAACTGAAAAACAACACTATCTTTGTAATCTGTTTAACGAAACAGTATTAAGTAAAATAATACAACAAAGATATATTGCGGGGTGGAGCAGTTGGTAGCTCGTCGGGCTCATAACCCGAAGGTCGCACGTTCGAGTCGTGTCCCCGCTACTAAAAAGAAAAGCGCTGTTACGAAAGTAATGGCGCTTTTTCTTTTTCACTCATTCTCGTTCTGTTTCTCGCTCTGAAATTCCGGGCGCTTTTCTTTCAGAAACAGAATGAAAACGAGAGCGATGAAGAACGCGAAGCGGTCTGAGCTTCATTAAGACCGATGAATTATTGACTTCAGACCATCACATTGATATACATTCTGAATTTTTTGTTGATGCAAAAATAGTTGGACAATAGTATGATTAAGCACAACGGCAATTATAAATATTGTCCTGAATCAAGTCCAAAGTGTAAATTAAATTTAAATTTCCCAAATGATTCCAATGAAATGATTCAAGGTCTTGTGAAATTCAATTCCTTTTCATTAAAAATGAACCCGCTCTTACTTTTTATAAAATGTACTATATTTGAATATCAAAATTGAGTCACTTGAATTCCTTTTTTAGCATATTAATTCTATTTATTTCATCTTTTTCCTTTGGTCAACTGTTTATCAATGAAGGAAGTAATAAGAACTATTCCGTTTTACCGGATGAAGATGGCGACTACGAGGATTGGATTGAGATCTATAATTCTGGCACAACTGCCATTGATTTATTCAATTATAGTTTAAGTGATAATTCAACGCCAGGGGAATGGTCTTTCCCCCATCAAATTATTCAACCCAATGAATATATAATTGTTTTTTGCAGTGAAAAAAATCGTTTTGCATCCACACCATTTACAAATGTATTAATTGATAGTACTTTTCAACCACAGCCAGGTTGGAATACCCATTATTTTACAACCCCCTTCTTTTGGGATGGTGTTTCTAACATTGTTTTAAATCTGTGCACTTATAACTCATTTTATGAATGTAATTCTATTCATTCGCAAAGCACCACAAACTTCAATTCGGCAACTATTGCATTAAATTATCCAGGCTCGGCATGCGGATTCAGTGGTGGAAGCAATGCCCAACAGCGTCCCAATATTCGCTTTAACTCCTCGATTATTGGAACTGGCACCATTCAGAATGGTTATTATGACTATCCTTCAGCTTACAGTAACTGGTACGAAGGTGCTCGCCAACAATACCTTTATTCGGCAAGTGAGTTGATATCAGCAGGACTTTCTCCTGGAAATATTGATTCTTTATCATTTGACGTAATTGCAACTTGTCCGACAAGCTTACAATTTATTGAATTAAGCATGTCAAATACTGGGATTAATTCACTATCACCAAATTTTGTTCCTGCAACAGGAAATTTTCAGCACACCAATTTTAAAATTAGTTCTACAGGCGAAACAATTAAATTGTATAATCCATCCGGAACAGTGGTTAGTGCTTTAAATGTAAATTGTGGGCCTGGATACGATATTAGTGTTGGACATTTTTTAGACGGTTCAGGAACCCTGAAACGATTTAGTTCTCCAACACCTGGTGTCAGTAACAACTTTTCCATTCCTTCAGATGGCTATGCTGCCGCACCTGTCTTTTCAATAAACAGTGGCATATTCCCCAGTCCAATCTCTGTAACGATATCAGACCCCAACAATCCAAATGCGACAATTTACTATACCCTCGACGGGAGCGATCCAAATGAAAACTCATCCCAATGGAATGGAACTCCAATTTATATTTTTCAATCAAAAATTTTACGAGCAAGATCGTATCTGAATGGATTGATCCCAAGCACAATCACCTCGGCCAGTTACCTGTTCAATGTTAACCATACAACACCAATTATTTCTTTAGTTAGCGACCCGCAAAACTTATTCGGACCCACAGGAATGTTCGACAATCCAACGCTTGATTTATTGAAAACGGCATCGGTTGATTACTTCGACTCAACGCTGAACCACAACCTTCTTTTTTCTCAAAGGGCTGGAATCATTATGGATGGAGGATGGGGGGCAAGAGGCAAACCACAGCGTCCATTTCGAATAAAATGGGATGATGGTGTTTTGGGTGAAGGCCCTGTTTACGGCAATATCATACCAGACCGAACCAACAGAACTATTTACAGCGATTTTTATTTGAGAAATGGAAGCAACCTAAATTTGATTTTACCATATAAGGATGGTGTTCAAGGAAAAATGATGGGAGAAGGAACCTTTAATTATTATTCCGCTTCAAGGCCTGTTTCACTTTATGTAAACGGCGTGTATTGGGGACTATATGACCTTCGTGAGAAATTCAATACAGAAATGTTTGAAATTTATGATGGAGCAAGTGAAAATACAATCGAAATTCTTGGGTCAACAGCTCAGTACGGATTTCAATTGAGGGCAGTTGAAGGCGACGTACAGAATTTCTATAATTCTTACAATAATCTAATTCAATTAAATCCGCTAGATACGAGCTATTGGAGCCAAGCAGATCAATATTTTGATTTGAATTATTTAAATGACTATTGGATTGGCGAGGTCTGGATGAATAATGTGGATTGGGTTCCCGGTTACAATAACATAAAAATTTATCGCTCCGATGCTACCAACTACCGCTGGCGATATTGTTTGATGGATCTAGAATATGGATTATTACCAAACGATTACAGTACAATTTTGGGTTCGAATGAATTGAATTGTGCACATAACTATTTGAGTGGATTATTAAATTGGCCAGCATCTGACCCAAACAATCCGCATGTAAACATATGGATGCACAGCCTACAAAATGAACGCTTCAAAAACTACTTTATCAATCGTTTCGCAGATCAAATGAACACGGTATATCTTCCCTCAAGGTTACTTGAGATAGAAAATGACATGTTCAACAGAACCGTCAGTGAAATGGCAAACGAATACGAACGTTGGGGAGATCCGAACAATGTTCAGGCACAAGTGGATGCCTTTTACCAGTACCACCTCATTTTTCAAGAAGACTTAGTTTGCCGTCCAGAAAACATGCGCAACCATATTCAAACTAATTTTAATTTACCACAACAAGTGAATGTGCAATTGAATGTATATCCACAAAATGCAGGAAAAATAGAAATCAGTACCATTACACCCAACATCTATCCCTGGAATGGGATTTATTTCGATGGGGTTCCAATTCAATTAGAGGCGCAAGCAGAACCAGGTTATCAATTTTCACATTGGGAGGCAAACAATCTTATTTCAGATACTACAAATGCTATTTTTCTCGATACATTAACAAACAATTCGGTAAATTTTATCGCGCATTTTATTTCAACTGTTGACCTTGTTGAAATTCCTAATAGTTCTATTCTAATATACCCTAATCCAACGAAAGATATACTTCATATTACAGGGTTGTCTGAAAATATCGATAGCGAAATAAAGGTTTTTAATCCGCTTGGTCAATTGGTCTATTCAGGTATAACAGCAAACGAAATCAATGTTGGAAATTTGGCCAAGGGTTGGTACATCTTAACCATTGAAGACCGAGGAATTACTTATAAAACGAAATTCATTAAAGAGTGATCAAAAGCCCTAAATAAATATGACATGAAATACTTGCTCATTTTTCTTTTGTTTTCCTCTTATATTTCAGCCCAAGAGATTTGCAATAATGGATTGGACGATGATAACGATGGTTTGGTAGACCTTAACGATAATATAGATTGCACATGCAATGGCATCAACTCGATGAATCCTGGGAACAATTTTATACCT
>Ga0209990_10001119_pt1 | contig 23656 bp, 15 predicted proteins | sample NOAtaG_6_FD_187304 | JGI IMG/M metagenome (GOLD analysis project Ga0209990, IMG submission 187304) | Freshwater lake microbial communities from Lake Erie, under a cyanobacterial bloom - NOAA_Erie_Diel5S_2200h metaG (SPAdes) (version 2) | ecosystem: Environmental > Aquatic > Freshwater > Lake ...
TGTTGATGACTCTATATCCCCATCTTTATAATCTATATAGTCGTCTTTCCTATAGTTTAATCGACCGATATTTTCTTCATCAGTAACATTTCTGTAACGCAATTTACCTGGAGTATCATCTACATAGTCTCTAATTCCATCTAATATCATTGCAGGGGCGTCGGATTGATAAGATTCATAAGCTTTCTTATCTGTAATTATTTCTTCTTTGATCCATACTGCGGAATTGTCAGAAGTCAATATTTTTAACATTGAAACAATTACTGCATCTGCTTCCTCAAATCTTTTATCATTTTTAAAGGCAATTGCAGAGTCTACATAGTTGTTTAAAACTTTGATTAATTTGAGTTCAATCGTATCCTTCTTTAAATCATGAGATAAATAATAATTGTCAGGGGAATATCCTGGTTGAACGGGGTTTCTTGATGCTACTTGACCCGCCATACCTTTCATTCTTACAGTATCATTATTACTAGTATATCTAGATTTTCCATGAGGATCATGGTTTGCACCTGATATACGTTGGAATCTGATTCTTTCAAATTCATTCAAGAATTCTTTCATTCCATGCACATCATAACTAATATTATTCATATTGGTTCCTGCATATTTGAATCCTTGAGATGTTAAAGTAAGTTCCTTTGTGGTAAAGACATTTCCTCTGTATGGTCTAAATTCATCGAAATCTTCAGAAGATAAAGGTCTGTAAACATCTAAAACCCATTCTGACACGTTTCCAGCCATGTTATATAATCCATAATCATTAGGCCAGTAAGATTCTACTGGTGCTGTAACATCTGCGCCATCATTTAGCATACCTGCAACACCCATGTAGTCTCCTCTTCCTCGAACAAAGTTAGCTAAAATAGAACCTTTAAATTGATCGTTTTCATCTCTTACCCAGTGGCCATCCCATGGATAAAATCTTCGTGCATCTATATTTTCGGATCCTTCTTCTAGGTTTCCGATTAACCCACTTGCAGCAAATTCCCATTCTGCTTCAGTTGGAAGTCTGTACCTAGGTAATAGCAGACCGTCCTCCATTTTGATGTTTCTTGCAACAATTTTTTCATTTTTACTTTTTCCAAGATCAACTTTTCCAAAGTGAAATTTCTCATTTTTTTCTGGAGCCGGTTTACCACCTTTTTTCTCATTGGCATAGTATTCAGGTTTAGGAAAATAAAATTCTGCATCCCCAGTTTCGCCATTTCCATCAATAAACATTTCACCAGCGAGATAAACTTCAGTGTTAAAAGCACCTTTGATTCCTCGTTGTGCATGTTTCAACACTCCTTCTCTAATAAGAATTTTTTCATTGACGCGATCTGTTCTCCATTTGCAGTAATCGTTTGCTTGTAGCCAGGATACACCAACTACAGGATAATCTCTGTAAGCGGGGTGTCTCAAATAATATTCTACAAATTTTTCATGAAAACCTAAAGGAGTTCTCCAACAAAGCGTATCAGGAAGGGCATTCTGATATACCATTGGAAAAAATCCTTCATCACCATCTGGATCGCTAGAAAACGTTCTATTTAACCAGTAGAGATATTCTAACCAATGGAAATTAGTGACTTCTGTCTGGTCCATGTAAAAGGAGGAAACGGTTACTCTAGCAGCACGATTGTTCCAATCGTACATTACGTCTTGTTCCGATCTTCCCATTACGAAAGTTCCACCTTCTATAAATACCAATCCAGGCCCTGTTTCTTGTTCTTCAAAAGGCGCTTTTTCGAAACCACCATTTTCGACACTGTTATACTCCCATCCTGTAGATGAAGAAGATTCTTTCATACAAGATGTTAATACAATAGAACCAAAACAAGCTAAAGAAAGAATTTTAAATGCTTTCATATTATTAGGTTTAACAAAATTTATTTTCATAAATACGGTATTTAAACGATGTCCACATAAAAAGTTACATTATTAGAAAGATGGACACGACAATGTTTTGAACTGAGCAGGTTTCTTGTGACAATTTAAGTTTAATCCCATAGAAACTTCATGAGAACCACCAGAAACGCCATTATTTAATTTCGACACTGTTACATCGTAACTATACCCCAACTTAAACTTACCGGTATTAATTCCAATAGTAAGAATAAAAGCATCTCTATTTCTATACCAAGCACCGGCATTGAAAGGACCATACTTAAAATAGGTTCCTATACTCAGTTCTTGAAATCCATTTTGGTATTGATATATGACATTGGGCATGATTGTAGTAGAATTTGAGTATCGAGAGCGTTTTCCTAATTGAATTTCTGCACCCATGTGACCTGTAAACCTCATAGGTAATTTTGACTCACCGATGATCATTGATTCATTTGGTCTGTTTAAATGATGGACTGCAGCCCCAGCGAAGAAATTTTTGTTGAAAATTACTGTACCGACTGAGGCATCGAAGAAACCTCGAGACCCACCTCTTGGAACATCTCCTGTTGAATAAATAAAACCTCTTCGGGGATCAATCATATCACCAAAAGTTAATTTGTCCCAATCTAAAAACTTTTGGTACCAAGCAGCCCTGGCTCCAAAAAATGCTTTCCATTTTCGATTAATTTTCAAGTGATAAGAATAAATCAAACCTAACATGCTTGTATTTATCGTGCCTTGTCCTTGTTGGTCATGAGTAGCTAATACACCAAAACCACCAGATATATTTTTGAAATAACTGTCATAGGATGCACTATATGTCACGTAATTGCCAGACAACATTGGCCATTCGTTACGATAATTCATTGCAAATCTTGAACATCCGTAAGAACCCGCTAAAGCAGGATTAAGGTAAAGGGGATTGGCATAAAATTGAGTAAAAGTTGGGTCTTGAGCTTTTACTTCTATACCATTAAAAATGGTGACCAAGAAAACAAACAGTCGTATATATTGTTTCATTAACGTTCTTCTTAAAACAGCGAAATCCGACCAAAGATAACGCATTTTTCAATTAAAGGTTACAAATATGCTAATTCAAACAAAATAATCCAAGAAATATTACGTTTTTTTGATTCAATACCAATCTGAATAATTTATAATTTTATCAATGATATAATTGAAATGCAAATGTTAAGAAATTGCTTTACTTTTTGTTTAATGATTGTTTTGAGCAGTAAAAGTGTTTTGGGTCAATCCTTACAAGTAATTGATTTAGATTGGGATAAAGCGAAAGAAATATTTTGGGAAGATGAACAAATTTTAGTTCCTTGTTTAAAAGGACAAGAACTAGATCATGGCCAACCATATTTTCATTGGCAACAAAAATTGAAAAACAACCAATTTGAATTGAGTTTAGTATCCTACGCTTTGGAGGAAGCTCCAAAAGAAGATATTGATTTTTTGAATAAAATGCAGGTATCTTTTGATGATCAAATAAAATTGGAGTCAAAAGCTACAAATGCTGGAAGTGAAAGTTATATGGTCCTGCATTTATTTCCCTATATAAGGTTAAATCAGAAAGTATTTCGGATTAATTCAATTACAATAGAAATTAAACCCAAAATAATAAAGGAAGAAATAAATAAGGATTTTGTTTCAAACTCTGTTCTAAGTCCAGGAAATGGTGAATGGTATAAAATATCGGTTGATAAGGATGGGGTTTATAAAATTTCTAAAGCTTTTCTTGAAAGTTGTGGTATTGAAACTCAAGATTTAAACCCTTCATGGATAAATATTTATGGAAACGGCGAAGGTAAATTACCAGAGTTAAATTCTATTTCAAGAACCGATGATTTAGCTAAAAACGCCATATTTGTCTCAGGTGAAGCAGATGGGATTTTTAATGACGAAGATTACATTTTGTTTTATGGCTGGGGTCCTAATAGGTGGTATTCAAATGGTAGCGTTGAATTTGACTGTGATAAAAATATTTATTCTGACGTATCCTGTTATTTTATAAATATTAATCCAAATAATTCTCCGAAAAGAATTCAATCCAATTCCGTTTCACTTCCATCTAATATTTCGGTAGATACCTATTCTTATTTTGATAGCTATGAGAATGATGCCGTAAATCTGGTTAAAGGTGGTCAGCGATGGTACGGAGAAATTTTTGATGTAGAATTAATAAAATCATTTAATTTTTCAATTCCGAACATTGACAATTCCGAACCGGTAAATTTTAAGACAGCAATTGCAACAAACGCTTCTTCAACAGCTGGTACAGAGCAGAAATACAGTGTAAATGGCAATATAATAGGAAGTTATAGCCTTCCTTCAATTTCATCTGATTTTATTACCTCCTCTAAGAGTATGAATTATGTCAATCCAACGGCTAATATGAATTTTACGATTTCAATTACTCGAAATAATCCAAGTACTTTGGTTTATTTGGATAGAATTTTAATTAATGCGAGAAGGAGACTTTCTTTTTATGGCCAACAATTTAATTTTAGGGATTTGAACTCTGTTGGTCTTGGTAATGTTTCTTTATTTCGAGTTTCAGGATTGCCTACATCAGGATTCGTATGGGATGTAACCAATCGACACGAGCCTAAATTAATACTTGGCCAGTATATCGGCAGCGAATATCAATTTACTGCAACAACTGATAGTTTAAAAGAATTTGTAGCCTCTAATGGTCTCTCTTTTTTAACCCCTGTGTTTAATAAAAAGATTTCCAATCAGAATTTACATGGATTAAGTGCAGTTGATTTATTGATTGTCACTCATGTTGATTTTATTTCTCAAGCTAATAGACTGGCCTCATTGCATGAATCAGAAGGGACTAGTGCAATAGTGGTGACGACAGAGCAAGTTTTTAATGAATTTAGTTCAGGAATGCTTGATCCAACAGCAATTAAAATGTTTGCGAAAATGTTTTATGATCGAGCGTTGGGGGATTCTTTAAAAATGCCCAAGAATTTGCTGTTATTTGGCGATGGAACGTATGATCCAAAGAATCGAATTTCGGACAATAACAATTTTGTACCTACCTATCAATTTCCCAATGGAGAAAATCATATTTCAGCAATGGTAAGCGATGATTATTTCGGAATGTTGGATGATAATGAGTCAATTGGTGCGACTGATTTATTGGATATTGGAATAGGAAGATTATTGATTTCTGACAATCAGATGGCAAAGGAACAAGTTGATAAAATTGAACACTATTTAAAAAATGGTTCATTGTTGTTTTCATCCGTTAATTCAGGAACACAATGTTCTTCCGATGGTTTCAACTCAACTTTTGGTGATTGGAGGCTTAATTATGTGCAAATAGCTGATGATGAAGAAGGGGGATACTTTATTACCCAGGATACAGAGCCTCAGTATAATTATGTTAAATCAAATCATTCTGAAATGAATTGTGATAAGTTGTATACTGATGCATATACTCAAGTATCTACTGCAGGAGGACAGAGATACCCCGATGTTTTTGACGCTATTTCCAATAGGGTAGAGAGAGGGGCGCTAATTGTGAATTATGTGGGTCATGGTGGGGAAGTTGGATTAGCTGAAGAGCGAATAGTTACGGTACCTCAGATTCAAAGTTGGAAGAATATCAATCGGTTGAATCTATTTGTATCGGCGACGTGTGAATTTACAAAATTTGATGATCCTTCACGTGTTTCCGCTGGTGAATGGGTGTCTTTGAATCCAAATGGTGGAGCTATAGCGCTTATGACAACTACAAGATCAGTTTTCTTTGGTGTCAACACTATCACAGGTAAGCGATTTTATGAAACCGTTTTCAATAGGGATTTAAATAATGATCCCTTAACATTTGGTGAAATCATGAGACAAACAAAAAATTCATCAGGATCATCAGAAAATAAAAGAAGCTTTACATTGATAGGTGACCCGGCATTGAAAATTGCCCTTCCAAGATTTCAAATTGTAACGGATAGTATTAATGGTTTTAGTCCTTCAATTTTTATTGATACCGTGAGGGCTTTAAGTAAAATGACAGTAAAAGGTCATATCGTTGATTATAACGAAAATATTATAGAAAATTTTAATGGTATTTTGGCTCCTTCAATTTATGATAAGATTAAAACTAAATATACACTTGGACAGGATCCTGAATCTACAGTAATTCCTTTTGAATTACAAAAAAACATTGTATATAAGGGTCAGGTAAGCATTACTAATGGTAGATTTGAGTTTTCATTTATTGTGCCGAAGGATATAGATTTTTCATTTGGAAACGGAAAAATAAGCTATTATGGATCAAATGCTACAACTGATGGTTCAGGCTTTGATCAGCGATTTGTCATAGGTGGCATTGATCCAAATGGAATTGATGATGCCCAAGGACCAGAAATTCAATTGTTTTTGAATGATGAAAATTTTGTTTCAGGAGGAATAACCAATGAAACGCCTGTAATTTTCGCAAAGTTTTATGATGAAAACGGTATCAATACAGTTGGTAATGGAATTGGACATGACATTACGGCTATTATTGATGAAAACTCCGCAGATCCCATCATTCTAAATGAATATTACACCGCAGATCTTGACTCTTATCAATCTGGGTCCTTGAGGTATTTATTACCAAAACTGGATGTAGGAAAGCATACGTTGAAATTAAAAGCATGGGATGTAAATAATAATTCTTCAGAGGTCTCCCTTGAATTTGTTGTGCAAGAAAGTGAGGAGGTACTGCTTAATCATGTGTTGAATTATCCTAATCCCTTCACAACGCATACTGAGTTTTATTTTGAACATAATCAAGTTTGTTCGCAATTAGAAACCCAAATTCAAATATTAACGGTTTCAGGTAAGTTAGTCAAAACAATTAATCAACTTGTTAATTCAGAAGGCTTTCGGTCTGAGGGTATTTCTTGGGATGGTAGAGATGAATTTGGAGATCAACTTGCTAAAGGTGTCTATATTTATACAATAACAGTTAAAACCTGCGATGGAAAAGTTGGGGAAAAAACTGAAAAATTGGTTTTATTAAAATAAATAAATTTAGGAGAAGGAATTCCTTATATTTGTGTTTAAATTATTATATTATTTTTTGAAATGATTTATAAAATTTTGTCAATAATTGCTGTTAGTACGCTTCCTATTTTGGTATTAGCTCAACCAGTTTCTGATCAGAATGGAAAAGTAGGGGCGTTACAATTAAATACAATAACAACCGCAGTTCCGTTTATGGCTATTACTCCAGATTCAAGAGCTGGGGGAATGGGAGATGCTGGTACGGCTCTGAGTGGTAACTCAAATTCAATTTATTGGAATACATCGATGCTTATTTTTGCTAAGGATAAATCAGAAATTAGTTTATCCTACACACCATGGTTAAGACAATTAACGAATGATATTCATTTATCTTATTTGTCCGGATATGGAAAAATAGGAAAAAGATCTGCTGTAACTGGTGCTTTACGGTTTTTTAGTTTGGGTGAAATTACCTTTACTGACGCAAGCGGTAATGTTATTAGAGATGACAAGCCAAGTGAATTTGAGATAACAGGTGGGTATGCATTTCAGTTGGGTAAACGCACGAGCATTGGTATTAATGGTAAATTTGCTTATTCCAATCTTACCGGGGGATTAACCGTTGCAGGAGTTAATACCAAGGCAGGGGTTGCAGGTGCTACAGATGTTTCATTTACTTACTATAATGACGATGCGGAAATCGGAAATATTAATGGGATTTATACATTTGCTGCTACAATCAATAATGTAGGAAACAAAATTGCTTATTCAGAACTGCAGTCGAGGGATTTTTTACCAATGAATTTAAAAATTGGTAATTCATTCAAAGCAGAAATAGATGGATATAATAGTTTATTATTTGCAATAGATCTTCAAAAGTTATTGGTACCAACTCCAGCATATTATGATTTTGTGGATGCTGACGGAGATGGTGAATCAAACGACTATACAATGCTTTCCGGTAGAAGTGATGATGTTGGAATAATATCCGGAATGTTTCAATCATTTTATGATGCACCTGGTGTTGTGGCTACAGATGAGAATGGGGATTACATACAAAATACAGACGGGTCTTATCAGGTGGTAAAAGGAACAAAATTCAAGGAGGAATTGGCAGAAGTAAATATCTGTGCCGGACTTGAATATTGGTATAACAATGTGTTAGCCATTCGGGCTGGTTATTTCTATGAGAACAAAAATAAAGGTGATCGTCAATATTTTAATGCAGGAATAGGTTTTAGGTACAATATGTTAGGAATTGATGTATCTTATTTGGCTGCTTTGAAACGTCAAAGTCCATTGGCAAATACGCTTCGGTTTACGCTCCGTTATCACATTGGCAGTAGAGCAGTAAGTGAGGGTGAATCTGCGCCAGAATAATATGGATTTTAGAATAGGATTTGGTGTTGATGTGCATCGCTTAGCAGATACTCATGAACTGTTTATCGGTGGCAAGCAAATTCCATCAGACTTGGGTGCCGTTGGTCATTCTGATGCGGATGTTCTCATTCATGCCATTTGCGACGCGTTATTAGGAGCTTTAAATCTTAGAGATATTGGTTATCATTTTCCCGATACCGATGCAAGTTTTAAAGGAATTGATTCAAAAATATTACTCACGAATGTTGTAAATATTATAAAATCTAAAGGTTTTATCGTTCAAAATATTGATTCTACAGTAATTTTAGAAAAACCAAAATTAAATCCACATATTGCTGAAATGCAAAATATTCTAGCGAATATATTAGAAATTACAACTGATCGTATTTCCATAAAAGCAACTACGCATGAAACTGTTGATTCCTTTGGTAATAGAGAGGCAATTAAGGCGTATGCAGTTTGTTTATTGAAACAGAATTAATTATGTATTTAATACATCTTTATTTCATCAACCCGCTCAAAGAATTTTATAATATTTTGCAACTTTTTATAGCATTTGTTCGTCAAATACTACGTGATTAATTGATTCTGTGAAACCAGCTTTTTTAATAATATTATTTTTTTCTTCTTTCTGCTCTTTTGCGCAAAATGCAGCGATTAAAAGAAATCTTGATACAACTTCCGTTAAACAGGTCATTTATGAAGATGAAGTTGTGGCTATTTTTTACACTATAGAACCATGTTATCCAGAAATAGGTTTTGATCAAGAAAAGATCATTTTACAATTACAAAATAAAACATCTCTTAGAATAAATATTTCATGGCATTCACTTCTCTACTATAATGGTAAATGTAATACTTGTGATTACCCGAATGAATATACGTCATCTTTTGAATTAATACCCAATCAAAGTTTAATTGGAGATTGTTCCTTGAATTCAAATCATGGTTTAACTTTTTTTTCCAAGTTTATAGATGAAAATTATACAGGTAATGCAGAATTAACAGATTTCAGTTTGAAGGACATTAAAACATCCATAATAAGCAAATGATAAAATTATTTACAGTTATATTATTTTGTTTATCACTATCACTTGGATTTGGTCAGACTTGTTTTGATGGTATTCAAAATGGTAATGAAACCGGTGTTGATTGCGGGGGATCTTGTCCTCCTTGTTCCACACCTTGTCAGATATCTGTTGCTGCTGAAATTCCGCCGGTACAAGGTGGTTGTTGCAGTTATTCGCTTGAAATGATTGATAGTTATGGTGATGGTTGGAATGGTGCTTCGATGAGTGTTGTCGTAAATGGAGTTACTTATGGACCATATTCAGCAACAGGTTATGGCAGTACAGTAACTATTCCAGTTTGTGATGGAGAGGTATTTGTTATAAATTATTTGGCGGCAGGAAGCTGGCCTTCGGAATGCAGTTACGTATTAAACGACGGTGAAGGAAACGTTGTTTATCAAGCAGGACCGAATCCAACTGTTGGAAATAACTTATTTATTGGTAACGGGCAATGCTTTAGTCCAGGTGTCTTGGATTGCAATGGAGGTCAAATAAGTTTGGTTGCTGAAGGTCAAGGCGCATCGATTTTAGCGATTGATAATGATTTTGATTTTGGCAATGCAGGAACAGGATGGACAACCAATGTTGCGGCATCGTTTAATAATCCTTGTGATCCCTCCATCGATGGCGGGACTTACATGTGGATGGGAAGCTCAGCTCAGCATCCGCGAATTATTCAAACTGTTCCTTTAGATTTATCCTGTGGAGGAGAAATTTGTTTTTATCTTGATTTTGCAACTCAAGGAGCTCCAAGTCCTTGTGAAGGAATAGATTTACCTAATGAAGGGGTTTACTTGGAATACAGCACCAATGGAGGTGCAACTTGGACAACTTTGGAGTATTTTGGACCAGCTGGCGTAGGTAATAATTCACAAAGTGGAGGAACCAACCCACAGATGACGAGTTGGAATCAGTATTGTTACACTATTCCTTCTGGAGCTCAAACTACCAATACAATAATTCATTGGGCCCAAACAGGTTCATCGGGTGCTCAAAATGATCACTGGGGACTTGATAATGTTACCATTACATCTTTGGCAAACTGTCAACCATATTGGTATAACTATACCTACACTCCTCAAAATGTGGATAATCCATTGCAAACAATTGGTCTAAGTTCAACGAGCACTTATAATGTAGTTTATACGAATGGATCAGATTCGTGCTCAACAAGTATAACAGTTAATGTACCGCCTTGTCCATGTCCTGTTGCTACAGTATCTGGAGGAGGTAATTACTGTTTAGGGGATACTATTCCAAGCGTAAATTTTGATGTTACTGGAAATTTCCCAATTACTTTGGTTTATGCAATTGATGGTGTTCCTCAATCGCCACTCGTAATTTATGGTGACACTTCCTTGATCAATCCTGTTGATGGAATTTATACAATTTTAGGCGTAACTGATACTACGCTATGTGTTGGGGCATTTTCTGGTTCTGCGACGGTTGCCGCCTTTCCTTCTCCAATAATTGCCGATTTATCAGGCGGCGGACAATATTGTGAAGGAGAAATAATTGACGATATAACCATTGATGTGGTGGGAACCGGTTTGATTTCAATTTTTTATAGTATTGATGGTTTACCACAACCAATTTTAACTGATCCATCTAGTTTCAATTTAGGAAATAACCCTGGAGAATATATTTTGATAATTTTGTCGGATGCAGGTTGTGCAACACAAATTCAGGATACTATTTTAATCGAGCAAAATCCAATTCCTATTGTTAATCCTTCCATTTTTGATTCGGAAATTTGCGAAGGTGATTCAATTTTTCTTTTTTCCAATGGCTCATTTGATAGTTATAATTGGACAGGGCCTAATGGATTTATTTCTTCCGTTCAAGATCCGATAATAGAAAACTCAGTAATTTCTAGTTCTGGCAATTATATTTTAACTGTAACAGAAAACGGTTGTGAAAGCGTACAGGAAGAAGTCAATTTATTAGTGAATTCACTTCCAAATTTATCAGTATCTAATGATACTACCATTTGTGTTGGTCAAACCATTTCATTATTGGCAACTGGTGCTGATGATATTGTTTGGAGTGGTAACATAATTAATGGAATTCCATTTACACCAGTTTCAACTGAAACTTTCCAAATTTCAGGCACATCTAATGGATGTACAACTTATGAAACGGTTGTTGTTAACGTTCTTCCTCTTCCTGAACCTGGTTTTAATGCTTCTACTTATAGCGGATATGCTCCATTAACAGTTGACTTGAGTAATACCAGTCAAAATGCCAATCTATATTATTGGGATTTTGGAAATGGTTTAGGAGCTGAAGTCAACAATCTTTCTTCGCAAAATCCAGTATATTTAACCCCCGGAGTGTACTATATTGATTTGAATGCTTCCAACGGAATTTGCGACAGTACCTATACAGATTCCATTGTTGTTATTGCCTATCCAGACATGTCTGTTCATTTGCCAAATGTTTTCACTCCCAATGGTGACGGTGACAATGATGAGTATATTATTGAAGTAATTAATGGTGCTGAATTTGAAGCTATAATTTTGAATCGATGGGGAAATGTTATGGCAGAAATCAATGAATTAAACGTTGGCTGGAATGGAAAAGTAAATGGAGATGAGGCAGTTGATGGAGTTTATTTTGTAAAATATTACGCCAAGGGTTTAGATGGCACAATTAAGGAGGGTGAAGCATATTTTCATTTATTGCGCTAGGATATATTTAAAAAATTAAGAAAAGCATAATTTTCTATTTGATTGCAAATTACATCGAATCTAAGAAAGTAAAATGCTAAGCTAATTGACAAATAAAAAAGGCAATCAATTTCTTTAAAAATCATTGATTACCTTTTCAACTAATGTTTAGGGCTTGAGAACTAACTTTCATCAAAGTTCATTGATAAACAAGATTTTTGATGAAATCCTTATTAAATAGAAGCAATTTTATCTGACATGTATTCTCCTGCTTTTAATTTACCAACAATTTTTGAGAAGCAGTCTATGGTATATTTTACATCTTCAAGTGTATGAACGGCAGTTGGAATAAGTCGAAGTATAATCATACCTTTTGGAACTACTGGATAAACTACCATTGAACAGAAAATGTTATAATTTTCTCGTAAATCGTAAATCAAATTCGTTGATTCTGGTATAGATCCGTTCATATATACTGGAGTTACACATGAATTCGTTTCTCCAATTTCAAATCCTGCATCGACAAGTCCTTTTTGAAGTGCGTTTGTGATTTTCCATAAATTGTCTTTTAATTCTGGATTGTTACGCATCAATTCAAGCCTTTTTAAGGCTCCAAGAACTAGAGGAAGAGGCATAGCTTTGGCGAAAATTTGCGAACGCATGTTATATCTCAAGTATTCCACTACTTGTTCGTCAGATGAAATAAAACCACCAATTAAAGCGAAAGATTTGGCGAAAGTTCCGAAATAAACATCGATTCCGTCCTGACATCCTTGCTCTTGACCAGTACCACCTCCGGTTGCTCCGAGGGTGCCAATACCGTGTGCATCATCAACAAATAAGCGGAAATTGAATTTTTTCTTCAATTCTACAATTTCTTTAAGCTTGCCCTGATCACCACGCATACCAAAAACCCCCTCAGTTATCACTAGAATTGCTCCTCCTTGTTCATCAGCTAATTTGGTTGCTCTTTCCAATTGTTTTTCACAATCTTCGATATCATTGTGTTTGAAAACGTATCGTTTTCCCATGTGAAGACGCACTCCGTCCAAGATACATGCATGTGATTCAGCGTCATAAACAATAACATCACGACGATCTACTAAACAGTCGATAGCTGAAACCATTGCTTGGTAACCAAAATTACAGAGAATGGAGTCTTCTTTTTCTACGAATGCAGATAACTCAGCCTCCAATTGTTCATGGAAGTTGGAATTACCACTCATCATCCTAGCACCCATAGGGGAGGCAAAACCATATTGTGTTGCCGCATCTGCATCAGCTTTTCTAACCTCTGGATGATTGGCTAAACCCAAGTAATTATTTAAACTCCAATTCAATCTTTCTTTTCCTCTGAAAATCATATGAGGAGCAATGGCTCCCTCTAGTTTAGGAAAAGTAAAATATCCATGAGATTCTTTTGCATGTTGACCTATCGGTCCTCGGTTGTTTTTAATTTTTTCAAAAATGTCTTGAATCATGACGACTTTTCATTTAATGGTGCATTAAAATGCAAATAATAATAACATTACAAAATTAGCGAATTCGTAGGGAAAATTAATTTGAAATGAGGTAATTTATTAACACCAACTATTTCAAATTGGTTAAATTTTGATCAAGTAGATAAATAAATGATGATATAGCTGCTGCGCCAAGCTCTAATTCTCGTTTATTCACATTTTCAAAAATATCAGATGGGGCATGGTGAAAATCGAAATATCTTTGAGAATCAGGCACAAAGCCAAATAGGGGTATTCCGGGGTATGATTCTTTTAGTGGTCCAATATCAACGCCTCCGTAACCTTTTTTAAATTCGTAAATCTCGTAGGGTTCGAAATACTTGCTTAACTTTTGTAAAAAAACAATGTGTTGATCATTTCCATCACAACTGAATCCTTTTGGGGAGAATCCACCTCTGTCGCTTTCAAGTGCAGCGATTTGATTTTCGCCTTTTAATTTAACCCATTCAGCGTATGTCTTTCCTCCCATATTTCCATTCTCTTCATTCATAAAGAAAACGATTCTTAGCGTATTCATTGGTTGATAATTTAGTTCCCTTAGTATTCTCAATGCTTCTAAACAATGAATAACGCCGGCCCCATCGTCATGTGCTCCTTCACCGGTGTCCCATGAATCAAGATGACCTCCGAAGGTTATAATATTGTTAGGTTCGCGCTTTCCGTTTAATTGACCTACAACGTTGTAAGAAATTTCATCCGGAAAATTTCTGCAATCCATTTCCATTAGGAATATAGCAGATTGATCTTGTAGTATTTTACTTAAATCTTCAGCGTCTTGAGTTGAAATGGCAGCAGCTGGAATTTTATCAATTCCTTTTTCATAATGCATAGACCCCGTGTGTGGATGTTCGTCAATTGGTAATCCTAAAGATCTAATAATTAAACCCTTGGCTCCTAGTTTGGCAGCCTCTACAGCTCCATTTCCACGGATTGCATAACATCCACCGTATGCTTTAAACGTATTAATTTCAGACTCATTCATTGGCTGGTTAAGAAAGACTATTTTTCCTGAAACTAATTCTTTAGAAGCATTTTTAAGTTCCTCCAGATGGTGAAATTCAATGATTTCACCTTGTATTAGGCCGTCGGTTCCAATTGATCCACCGAGCGCAAGCATATTTACTTTTATTAAATCGTTGTTTTTGGTTTTTATCCATCCTGCTTCTTTTGTGCCTCTTTCCCAGTGTGGGACCTTTATTTCTTGCAAATAAGCACTATCAAATCCGTAGGACTTCATTTTTTGTATACTCCATTCTACAGCCATTTGTGCTTCAGCTGAACCAGACAATCTTGGACCAATATCTTTACATAAACTTTTAAGGTCTTCATATGCCTTTCCTTCCATTAAAGCTTCATTAAATATTTCTTTAATGAAAATTGAATCAGATTTTTGAGCATTGGTATATAGCGTAGCTAAAATTCCAAGGGCAAGAATTATATTTTTCACGTTTTTTCTATTTTTTTCTTGAGGTTATAAAGTCCTTTTTTAAAATCATTTGTAATAACTTTTTTCATTAGAGGTCCAAAAAACTTGGCTATTGGATTTTTTCCTAATGGGGTTAAAATTTGCCAACTTACTTCAGTTTTTTCCATTTCTTGCGTTAGGTTGAAGTTTATCTTTGATGTTCTTTGAAATCCAAAATCAAGTTCCATCGAAACTTTTCTATTTGCCTCAATATGAGTGAGAGTCATGGTTCCTTTTCCTACTTTTCTATTTCCTTCCCATTTATAGTTAGAACTGACAGTCATGGGTTCTCCTTCAAAGTAATTTTTCATGTAGGGATCCTTTTCATTCCAAGGACTCCAGATTATAAATTCTTCAAGATTAGCGATATGGTTAAAAATTTCATTAGATGGGGCAGAAATAATTATCTTCTCCTCTACAACTATGAAGTCGGGAAGGAAAAAACTTGCTAAAATAATAATCGTCAATAATCCTAAAATACTATAAAGTATATATAAAACTAGCATCATATTACTTGGGATGGTGAACGAAGATACAAGAATTTATTAAATCATTCGGTGATAGATACAGTGAATAGATATTGATTAATTATCTTTGTTTAAAAAATATAAAATGTCTTTAAAATGTGGTATTGTTGGTCTTCCTAATGTTGGAAAATCGACACTTTTCAATTGTCTTTCAAATGCTAAAGCCCAGTCAGCAAATTTTCCTTTTTGTACAATTGAACCTAATATTGGAACCATTTCCGTTCCGGATCCTCGTTTAGAAATATTGGAATCATTGGCAAAACCAGAAAAAGTAATTCCAACTACAATGGAGATTGTAGATATTGCAGGATTAGTTAAAGGAGCTTCAAAAGGTGAGGGTTTGGGGAATCAGTTTTTAGCAAATATCAGAGAAACTGACGCAATTATTCATGTATTGAGATGCTTTGATGACGGAAATATAATTCACGTTGATGGTAGTGTAAATCCTATAAGAGACAAGGAGATTATTGATATTGAATTACAACTTAAGGATTTAGAAACAATTGAGAAGAAAATTGTTTCCCTTTCTAGAATTCTAAAATCAGGAGATAAAGATATTGTCAAAGAAAATGAAATTGCTTTAAAGGTTAAATCTACATTGGAACAAGGTAAGTCAGTAAGATCAATGATAATGGATGACAAGGAATCAGAAATTTTAAAGAAATTTCAATTGATTACCTCGAAACCTGTAATGTATTTATGCAATGTTGATGAGGCATCTGTCAAAACTGGAAATAACTATGTTGAGCAGGTTAAAGAGGCAGTAAAAAGCGAGAATGCAGAGGTATTAATTATCGGCGCAAAGATTGAATCAGACATTATGGAATTAGAGACCTATGAGGAAAGAAAGATGTTTTTGGATGAGTTGGGACTTGAAGAGCCTGGAGTAAATCGTTTGATTAGGTCTGCTTACCAACTTTTAGCTCTAAAAACTTATTTTACTGTTGGTGTTAAGGAGGTTCGTGCATGGACAATCAAAAATGGAATGACAGCACCACAAGCAGCAGGGGTTATACATTCTGATTTTGAAAAAGGATTTATTCGCGCAGAGGTAATGAAGTATGATGATTATACTACTTTGGGATCAGAACAAGCGGTAAAAGAATCCGGAAAATTTAAAGTTGAAGGAAAAGATTATGTGGTCGACGATGGGGATATTATGCATTTTAGATTTAATGTTTAAATAATTCAAATTAAAATGGAAATAAAAGCTAATAATCCTAAATTGAAATCTTGGATAAATGTAATGCCTAATTCAGATTTTCCCATTCAGAATCTTCCTTTTGGAATAATTTACAGTAAAGAATTATCCAAACGAGTAGCTGTTAGAATTGGAGATCAAGTTTTGGATTTGTTGCAATTGTTCAGATTTGGATTATTGTCGGACCTTGGATTTGAAGAATCAGATTTTAATTCTCCTTTTTTAAATCAATTGATGAAAAAGGGAAAACAAGGAACTAGAAAGTTGCGAAATCGAATTTCGGAATTATTGTCTTTGAACAATACAGAATTGCAATATCAAGAGGAAATAGTTGGTCAGGTGTTAATGAGCGTTGAAGATATTTCGATGAGTATGCCTGTTCAAATTGGTGATTATACCGATTTTTATTCCTCAAGAGAGCATGCTACAAATGTAGGGATGATGTTTAGGGATCCGGCAAATGCCTTATTGCCAAATTGGCTTTGGATTCCAGTAGGTTATCACGGAAGAGCAAGTTCAATTATTTTATCTGGTGAAAATTTTCATAGACCAAAGGGCCAAATTAAACCTGACCCTGAAAAAGATCCGATTTATGCACCATGTCGAAGTTTGGATTTTGAGTTGGAAACTGCATTTATAACATTTGATGGAAAGCCATTGGGTCAATCCATTACAACCGATGAAGCTGAAAACTTCATCTTTGGAATGGTACTTTTGAACGATTGGTCTGCTAGAGATATTCAAACTTGGGAATATGTGCCACTTGGTCCTTTTTTAGCAAAGAATTTTGCTTCATCTATATCGGCATGGGTTGTTACGCTTGATGCTTTGGAACCATTTAAGGTTGCTTCGCCCGCCCAATCACCAGAGGTTTTGTCGTACCTTAAATTTGATGGTAATAAATCATATGATGTCAACCTTCAAGTGGCCATACAGCCTCAAAATTCAACTGAAACAATAGTTTGTAGTTCAAATTTTAAGTACATGTATTGGAATATGGCTCAACAATTGGCACACCATACTGTGAATGGATGTAATGTTAGAAATGGTGATCTAATGGGCTCGGGTACTATTTCCGGAAAAACAGAAGATTCTTATGGCTCGATGCTGGAACTTGCATGGAAGGGCACCAAACCATTAAAAATGCTAGATGGCAGTGAAAGAAAGTTTATTTTGGATGGTGACACGGTTATCATGCGCGGATATGCTGAAAAAGATGGAATTCGTGTTGGATTTGGTGAGGTCAAATCAAAGGTATTGCCTGCTAACGATTAAATAATGCTAAATTCAAATTCCCCCACTCATATTGATTTAGAAAAAGAACGAAAAGAAATTCTTAATGCTTTTCGCGGTTTATTGCGTGCGGCTAAGGATAGGAATACTGAGGATACCAAATTAATTAGAAAGGCATTCGACGTAGCAGTTGAGGCTCACAAAGATATGAGAAGGAAGTCAGGTGAACCTTATATTTATCACCCGATTGCGGTAGCTCGAATATGTGCAGAAGAAATGGGATTAGGAGCAACGGCTATTTCTTGTGCCTTATTGCATGACACGGTTGAAGATACACATATAACCTTGCAGGATGTTGAAGACCTCTTCGGATCAAAAGTACGATTGATAATAGATGGCTTAACCAAAATACCAGAGGTATTTGACGAAAATGCATCTATTCAAGCTGAGAATTTCCGCAAAATGATTTTAACCATTTCAGATGACATTCGGGTGGTTTTAATAAAGCTTGCAGATCGTTTGCATAATATGCGAACATTATCTAGCATGCGGCCTGATAAACAGTTGAAAATTGCGTCGGAAACAAAATTTCTTTATGCTCCTTTAGCTCATCGTTTAGGATTGTATTCTATAAAGAGTGAGCTAGAAGATCTTGCATTAATGTACAGTGAGCCTGAAGTTTATTCTAAAATTGAAACCAGTCTTAAATCATCTAAAGATGTTAGGAATAGATTTATTAGGCGTTTTGTTCAACCTATTAAGGAAGCTTTAACAAATGAGGGGTATACGTTTGAAATAAAAGCTCGAACAAAGTCGGTTTCCTCTATTTGGCGTAAAATGAACACCAAGGATATTCCTTTCGAAGAAATATATGATGTTTTTGCGATTAGAATAATAGTTGATACTCCAATTGAATTAGAAAAGCCTGATTGCTGGCGCATTTACAGTATCGTTACTGATTTTTATCAACCGAGTCCAGATCGATTAAGAGATTGGATTTCAACACCAAGAGCGAATGGTTACGAATCTTTACATACTACAGTCATGTCACCTCAGGGTAGATGGGTTGAGGTTCAAATTCGATCAGCAAGGATGGATGAAATCGCTGAAAAAGGTTTAGCCGCTCATTATAAATATAAAGAGTCAAAATCAGAGGAAAGTAAATTTGATAGATGGATTGCTGAGATAAGGGATCTTTTGGAAAACCCTGATGCTAATGCTTTAGATTTTATTAATGAGTTTAAGGCTAATTTGTTCGCAGATGAAATTTATGTTTTTACACCAAAGGGCGAATTGAGGGTGCTTCCTGTAGGTAGTACCATTCTTGATTTTGCCTATGACATTCATACTGACATTGGTGATAAATGTATTGGCGCAAAAGTAAATAATCGACTTGTCCCTTTAAGCTATCAACTAAACAATGGAGACCAATTGGAGATAATTACATCGGTCAAACAAAAACCTAATGAAGAATGGTTGCGCTTTGTAACTTCAGCTAGAGCTAAGCAAAAAATAAAATCTTCTTTGAATGAAGAAAGGAAGGAAATAGCTCAAGATGGCAAGGAAATTATTGAAAGAAAGTTCAAGCAATATAACTTAAAATTTACCAGCGAAAACATAGCATATCTTGAAAAGTATTTTCAAATGCCTTCGGTATTGGAACTCTATATACGCATTGCCAAAGGAAAAATTGATTTAACCAAATTAAGAGACATTCATCAAATTCATGGGATTTTTCAAGTTGATAAAAAACTTAAGTCATCCAAAAAGGATAAGCATGAATCGGATGTTTATAAAAAAATTAATAAAAAGGAAGATGTAATAGTTATTGGAGATGATTTTAAAAATATTCAATATCAAATGGCCAGGTGTTGCAATCCGATTCCCGGCGATGAGGTATTTGGATTCATAACGATTAATGAAGGAATTAAAATTCATCGAACCAATTGTCCAAATGCGGAGAACTTGATGTCAAAAATGGATTATAGATGCATTAAGGCTAGGTGGCAGTCTCATCAACTTGTAGAACGAATTGCGGCCATTCGAATTAATGGAATAGATAATCTAGGTTTAGTTAACAGGTTGACAGAAATTATATCAAAACAGCATAATGTTAATATGAAATCAATATCCTTCGAGACGGAAGATGGAATTTTTGAAGGAAGAATTAAAGTGATGGTTTACGATACAGAGCACCTCGAGCAATTGATGACTAAGTTTGAGCAAGTTGAAGGGGTAAAACGTGTGTCGCGTTGGGATACAGAAGAAGATTTATTTTAATCTACAATCGACCAACCATCCTTTGGTCTAAGCAAATAATTCCATGAAAAGTTTGAAATGAATTGTTCTTTTTTGTCGATTTTTTCCATCGGGTAAAAAATGCCATCAGGTTTGTCGTAATAATTGACATGTCTCACCTCTCCACTGTCTAAAATAATCTTCAATTGGCTGCTGTACAAGCGATTCATACCTAATCTTTTCAATACAACTGTTGAATCCGTATTTTCCGTATCCTCAGGGTAAAAAATAGTTTGTGCATTGCCGAAGACTTCTGTCCTCACTAAATCTTGGTCTTTAAAAAATGCCTTGATTTCATTCCCTGAAACTTGATTATAAAAAGTACCTGAGTCTAATTCCATTATTGCAGTAGCGTTTTCGTTTATATGGATTTCTTTAATTATTGAATCGTTTATAAAAATTTTCATGGTATCTCCTTTAAGCTCCACATTTTTACTCCAAGCAATAGGTTTGTTAAACAACTGCATAACTTGATTTGAGTCCGTAAAAATCAGGCTATCAGAAATTGATTGAATGGAACGGTTATAAATTTTCACATTTCGATAAGCAGATGAAAATAAAGGGTGGTCCATGCTGTCTTTTTGGTTAAATAAGGTGTCTGCATGTATGAAAATAGTATCCTCTTTTTGGACCTTGACCGCTAGCGTATGACCTGTAATCATGCTATACCTTTCCTTTTCTGATATGATCGCATAATCGCCATAAAACTTTGTTTTCTCCAATGTGTCAGAATAAAAAATGTTGCCCTTTGCTGTTGATTTTCCAATTTTAGGCTGGTACATTAAAGTGTCTCCTTTCAGAATCTTGCTTTTTTCAAAGATCTCGGCATTTTTCATTAAACTTCCCTCTTCAGTTTGGACGTTATACCAACCTCTTTCACAAACCATTTGGGTTTTATTTCTAATTATTTTGGTTGGCCCATAGAAGTAAGCGATTTGTTTTGAATAAGTAAATTGAAGAGTGTCTGTTGACATGGAAAGTTCTTCATTTTTGTAGCGAACATTTCCTTTGAAAAAAAAGTTTTTACTTGAAGGATAAAAGTATCCTACTTGGCTTGTCAATACTTCATTAGAAGTAATACTTTCTATTCGTCCTTTATTTCTGTAAATGCATTGACCATTATTGGCATCGTAGTTTAAGGAATCAGTACTTAGTTTATATTCTAGATCCCTCACGCGAACATGCCCCCATAACTTTGCAGTTTTATTTTTTCCGTTGTAATACAGCGAATCACAATATAGATTGATATCATTTTTGGTTACATGCACATTACCAAATGCTTTGACTGCATTTATTTTGTCAAAATAATGAGCAGAGTCGCAGTACATCGTATTGCCTTGGTATATGAAATTAACAGTGCCTACAAGTCTATGTGCACCCTTTTTAGCGTCATAACCTAATAACTCTGAACCAGGCAATAATTCAAGTACTCCCTTTTGGGCAATAATACAGTTTGGAATGAAAAAAAATGCGCTCATGACAAGCGCAAGTTTTAATAATATGTATTGGAAGTTATGCAATTTTACTAATTGTTCAAAGTTTGTTTTCTATCAGGTCCAACAGATACAACCTTGATCGGAACTTCCAATTTTTGTTCCAAATAAGAAACATAGTTTTTTAGCGCTTCAGGTGCATTTTCAAAATTTTGTAATTGGGTTAAGTCGCAGTTCCAACCTTCCAAATCTTCATAAATTGGAGTAATATTTAATCCATCTACATCGAATGGGAAATTTTCGATTTTTTCGCCGTTAATTAAATAATGGGTACAAACTTTAATTTTGTTAAAACATCCCAGAACATCTGCTTTCATCATGGAAAGTTCCGTCACCCCATTGATCATAATGGCATACCTCATTTGCGGAAGATCAATCCAGCCACATCTCCTAGGACGGCCAGTTGTAGCACCGAATTCATTTCCAACTTTGCGAATCAGTTCTCCAGTTTCATCATTAAGTTCTGTAGGGAATGGGCCGCTTCCAACTCGAGTACAATAAGCTTTGAAAATACCGATAACGTTGCCAATTTTTGTTGGTGGAATACCCAATCCTGTGCATGTTCCGGCGGTAACGGTATTGGATGAGGTAACAAATGGGTAGGTTCCAAAATCAATATCCAACATAGTCCCTTGAGCACCTTCTGCAAGAATCCTTTTACCATTTTTAAGAGCATCATTGATGAATTGTTCACTGTCAATTGCAGTTAAACTTTTTAATGTTTCAATACCTTCCATCCATGGTTTTTCAAGTTCATCAAGACTATACGAAAAATCAGGATAATGTTTTAGAATACCTACATGCTTTTCAACTAAGGCATTATATTTTTCTATAAAATTAACTGAGAAAATGTCTCCAACGCGTAAGCCATTTCTACCAGTTTTATCCATGTAAGTGGGGCCAATTCCTTTCAGCGTACTTCCAATTTTATTTTTTCCTTTTGCTGTTTCGGATGCTGCATCCAACAGTCGATGCGTCGGTAGAATTAGGTGAGCTTTTTTGGAAATAAGCAGCCGTTCTTTAAAATCGATATTAAAAGGAGAGAGTTTTTCTAGTTCCTTTTGGAAAATAACCGGATCAATGACTACCCCATTTCCTACAATATTAATCACATTGGATCTAAAAATTCCTGAAGGAATAGTATGTAAAACATGTTTTATTCCTTCAAATTCTAAAGTATGTCCGGCATTTGGTCCACCTTGGAAACGAGCAATTATATCATATTTTGGCGTTAGAACATCAACGATTTTACCTTTTCCTTCATCTCCCCATTGAAGGCCTAATAAAACATCTACTTTCATGTTATTTATTTAAAAAATTAATAGCATCCTCAAGGGAAGGATGGATAATTAAAATCTGGTTAAGTTTAGCTATTTCAAATAATTTCAAAACATTTCCTTGAACATGGCAAATCACCAGATCACCGCTGTGAACCCTTGCTTTAGTTAAACATCTAATTAAAAATCCAATACCAACTGAATTGATGTGCTCTAAATTGGCAAAATCAATAATGACATTGTATAATTTTTCATTAACCTTCTCGCTTAATTCTCTATCCAATAATTTGGTTTGTTCTTCGGATAGAATTTTTCCGGAAACTTTTATTACTAAAATGCTATCACGAATTTCTATTAAATATGAAAATTCCATAATAATTTAATTTTCTGATAGTTTATTTTTTGTCCCGTAAAAATAAAGTGAATGGTGTTGAATACTTACACCCAGTACCTCCTCAATAGTTGCTTTAATATGCTGAATTCGAGGATCACAAAATTCGATTAACTCACCGGTTTCCGTACAAACAAAATGATCATGTTGTTTAGAGCCATGAGATTTTTCAAATTGAGCAATGTTTTTTCCAAATTGATGTTTTCTTACCAAATGACATGCGAGTAATAGCTCAATAGTATTGTAG
>Ga0209990_10001123_pt1 | contig 23607 bp, 14 predicted proteins | sample NOAtaG_6_FD_187304 | JGI IMG/M metagenome (GOLD analysis project Ga0209990, IMG submission 187304) | Freshwater lake microbial communities from Lake Erie, under a cyanobacterial bloom - NOAA_Erie_Diel5S_2200h metaG (SPAdes) (version 2) | ecosystem: Environmental > Aquatic > Freshwater > Lake ...
TCTCTGGTGCAGGCTTCGAGTCTTTCTTTTTCTTCTGGTGTCATTTGCTTTGACTAGATAACTTTTTTCTATTTTATCTCTCTTTTGCCTTAAGTATTTCTACTCAGTGCCTAATTGAGATGCTCCCGGTGGAGCGTCAGCGATACCCAACAGTTAATGTCATTGTATATATTGTATATAAGGCTTGTTGGGTTTCATTCTTCAACCCAATCTAATATAGCGGTTTTCAAATGAGTACACACTCATTTGAAAACAAAAAATCAGTCCTATTAAGAGTTTTGAGTTCTCGTTTTGTCGTAGGCAAAATGAAAACCGCTATAGTCGTGGATCTAGAGGTTTACAGTGATATTTTGATAGCCAAGCTATCTAGAAATCAATAACTAGAACTGCGGCAAGAAAGTAACTATCTTAAATTGCATCAGTGTTAATCCCCATCGCTTTGAGCATTTCAATAAGACGTTCGGCTTTTTGCTCAGCCTTTTGTTGCGCCTGTTCAGCTAGCTGTTTTTCCAAATTAGCACGATCAGCGATCGCCTCCGCCTCAAGTCTAGCCTGATGCTCAAAAGAACGCTCTAACTCCGCCTGAGATCTAGCCAGTTCCGCCTCAGCATAAGACCGCAAAATCTGATTAGAAATCGGGTCAAAGAAGCGAAAACCTAGATTTGGATACAAATGCAAATCTAAACCTAAAACTTCACTATGTAATGACAAAGTGCCATCTGGTAATAATGAAGAAGCGATCGCTACATACGCATTATTCTCCAAACGAACACCCTGCAAAGATGTTGGCTTCAAATATTCACCTGTTGGGTCATATTGAAAATATTCCTTCACCCCCAAGTTGCAATAAATTAATGGATTTTGTTCGCGGTCTTTCGTCACCGTTCCCTTAGAAGTAATTTCCAATACAAAATCAGGCGCTTTCCCTCCCTCTTCATAGATTTTATAACTCACACGGTCTTCATTGCTCATGCCAAAAACAACGAAAGTATCTGGGGCGATTCTTTTCTCGAAGTTCTCTTCTCGATAACGGATGAATAGATTCCCAGACACATATACATTTTGCTGTTTCTCAAACCAGAGTCTCAATGCTTCAGTTGTATAGCTCAAATTACGCCGTTGTTTATCGCCCTCTGGCATTGGCTCAAAGTCCTCGTCAAGAAGTTCTACGGTTGAAATTTGCTTGTGATTACCAGAAATTGTCATAATGGCGCTCCAAGTCAGATCTATACATCATCTAGCATATCAAATAACAATATAAATTGAGAGAAATTTCATCAAATCGCACCAGCTAAAAATCAATAACTAGAAAGGCGATCGCCTATTACCAATTTTAAAAACAGGAAATGATGGAAAGTAGATTGGGTGGAGTTTTGGAGATCGCCAACAGTTAGGCAAGTGTTATCGCTGCTGGGTCATAGCGATGACACTTTCTACTGTGAGGTTTGAGATATTGCCAAGGGTAGGGAGTATATCGATGCCAGAATAAATTAGTGGCAGTTCCGATTGTTCCCAAACCCAGATTTGCTTTCGCTGAATATCGATCAGCCACGCAATCTGAGTACCATTGATCAAGCAATGTAGGATTTTGTTTTGTAGCTCTAAGGTGTTTTGGTCGGGGGAGCGAATTTCAATCATCCAGTCTGGCGCTCCTTGCAGTAGACCATCGAATTGAGTAAGACGATCGCTTTTAACTACGGTAATGTCTGGGACGGGGGATAGTGGTGGCACGATGCAACGTAGTTCTTGGATGGCTTCGTATGCTTGGGTTTGGCTGTTGACCGTATTAACTAGGTTGCGCTGTAGGCGGGAATGAAACAGTGTTGGCTTCGTCTTTTGCTGGGCTTGTCCGTGGATAAATTCCCAAGCAGGTGAGGTCTCAATGTTAGGCTGCTGGAGAAAAGTGTCTAGGGGACTAGCGATCGCAATAGATTCCATAATTGCCTAGGATGCACCTACGAAGATGCAATGTATGTTTAGCTCATTGTAGTTTGAGAACTTTGTTGGTGGCAAATGTTGAGAAGTCTTAGGAAGTTTTGCTGGCGATCGCATCAGTAAAAAATCAATAACTAGAAAGGCGATCGCATATTGCCAATTTTGAAAATGCGAAATTATAAAAAGTAGGTTGGGTGGAGCGTCAGCGATACCCAACAGTTAGCTAAATCGCTCAGGACAGTTGTAGTGTTAGCGATACTCAACACAATCATGCATCTTCACCGATTAAAATGTGTTGGATGTTAGGTGTCACTTTTTAAGCCATTTGATACATATACGATGCAATATCGACGCTCTAAAACGGCTGGTGCAACCTATTTTTTTACTGTTGTTACATATCAACGACAGACATTGTTTGACGATCCTAACATGGTTGAATTGCTGAGGCAGAGTCTTCGCTTGGTTAAGCAGAAGCATCCGTTTGAGATTGATGCAATGGTCGTTCTTCGCGATCATTTACATTGCATTTGGACATTGCCTCAAAACGATGCCGATTTTTCAATGCGATGGCGGTTGATTAAAAGTAACTTTAGTCGCCATTGTTCTGATTTGTATAAGCGGCAAAGAAATTTTTCACGGGTGAAAAAGGGAGAACAAGCGGTTTGGCAACGTCGTTTTTGGGAACATCAAATTCGCGATGAGCGAGATTTTGCACAACATGTAGATTACATCCATTTTAATCCAGTAAGACACGGATTGGCGGAGGCTCCGAGGGATTGGCTTTATTCCAGTTTCCATCGATATGTGCGAGATGGGTGTTATCCCATCGATTGGGGCGCAGATGGTAATGTGCAATTTGCGCTTGAGGTAGGTTACGAATAATGGAAAGTAGAAAGTAGGTTGGGTGGAGCGTCAGCGATACCCAACAGTTAATCATGTTGCATATAATGTCTGTTGGGTTTCATTCTTCAACCCAACCTACGCGATAGCGATCGCACTAAACAATCGGCGATCGCACTCACGTCGTCCAAGCATCATGCACAATTTGAGCGGCTAGAATCTTTGGGTGTATCGGTATCATTTTACTTTGTGTCAGATCCAATATTGGCACCCACGGAAGTCCCCTCTCGGCACTGGCACTTCTACCGTCGGTTTCGTTTCTCCACTTACAGAATGGCCGATCCTAAAATCTTTTCTACCTGTAAATAATTCGTTGATAGATTAGGCGTGGTCACGGTACGCTAAGGTTTTGAGATCGCGTTACATATAGCAACCCGACGTGAGTTATAGCTTAATTGACTTATCTGAAAACGCTCAGGATAATCGTTATCCAATTACAAATCATTTCGGATTGCTATATAAATCAACGAAAAATTTACAGCAAGAATCTTTTTGTTAATCGTATCTTTTTGTTAATTGTGCTGTAGACGGAGCTCCTTTATTTGCTTCATTGTGTTCTTGTCCACTCCATACGACTTTGGGAGAATCAGTCCAATCTTTCATCCTAATTCCGCCAAGCCATACGTCCACTACAAATACGTCGGCTCCCCAAGTAGTGTAATCCTTTAAATTGGTTTCAATCGGTCTTCCTACTATTACGTAGTTGTGGCCGTGCCCTCCTGATCCATATCCAACAATTTCAACAGAAACGCCTTGACCAACTAATTTGCTAGCTGCGGCAGTTGCAAATTCACTGCATACAGCTTCTTCATTTATTTCCATTTTAGCTGCACCTATTCGTAGTCCCTTTAATGTTGTATCACTTGTATTTGGTGCTAAACCTGTATAGCCGTCCGGTTCTGTTGAATATCCTTTCTTCGCTCTCCAAGGTTTCCTATGTTCCATTTGCCTTCCTCCTGATCTCCCTTGTGCGAACTGTCCTCCTTCCGCTCCTCCTAGCGCTGGATAATCCGCTGCATTTTTTACGGTAATTCTTAATGCCATCGCCTCAAGTGCTGGTGTCGCTGCCATTACTAGTTGCCTTGCATTTCCAACAGCATCACCCATAGCCAACTCTCCTACGTAGTCAAGTTCTTCCCTTATTTTTGCTGTTAGGCTTCTGATGGTGCTTATAAATTGGACTGCGTAAGGTCGATATTTATGCCTCAATTGCTCAATTTTATTTTGTAACTTAATTAAACAATTTTGTGCATTAAGTCTCGCATCGCCTTCTGTCGGCTCCGATCTACACGTCCTATATGTGGCTAAAGATGATGCACATTGATCAGCATCTTGTTCTATGTCTATTAACAAACGCAAAGCTGCTTCTCTACTTATATTTTCCAGATCCTCTTCGTATGTGAATTTGCTTACTACTTCGTCGTACCACGTAGGATCATTTACTTCTAGTAATTCTCGTTGCAACAGGCCCTCTTTTCCCTGCTGCACCACATGGGTCAACTCATGGGCAATCAACTCCTGTCCCCCTCGGCTTCCCGGCTCATAGGCTCCCTGCCGGAAGAACACGTCTTGCCCGGTGGTAAACGCTTTCGCCTGTATCGATTTATTTAATTGGTCAGACTGCGAATCTGTATGTACTTTTACGCCACTAAAATCAGCCCCCATTGCCTGCCCCATTGACTGTTGCAGATTTATATCTAGTGACTGCCCACCACCCCGCGCACTTTGGATTGAAGATTCTAAATCTGTTGATGCTTCTCCCCCACTCAGATTTTCACGTCTCTGCACCAAAGATTTCATTTGAAGTTCTTCATCCTCTTCTTCAATTGATTCATCGCGCTGGATTTTAGAGATGGCAGGTTTCATTTGGAGTTCTTCATCCTCCACCTCCATAGACTCTTGTCGTTGGACAGAGTTATCATGAGCTGGTGAATTAATTTGCTGAACTACTTTTGATGCAGTGTCATCTGCTTCTTTCTCATACTTGTCATTTGGCTCACCAATATTCAACTTCGCTTGAATCATTGCCCCTTGTGAGCGAATCGCCTTCAAACGATTTTGTGGTTTTCTTTGAATAGATGCAGCAGATGATTCAGATGTTGGTGTAGAGATTAATTTCGCTAGTAAGTTTTCTGACGAAGCTCTATTGGTCAGGCTCGAAACATCTTCATCTGATTCTGACTGAGGTGGTGCAAAACCTCTAGGTTGCAAATTTAGAGTGGTGGGTTTGACAGAAGTTATGAGTTGATGAGATTTTTCTTCATAAGTGCGCTTCATGTCATTAATCTCTAAATTTCTTTACTGTAAAACAGTACTTTAATGCTTAGCTGATATTATCGCATTCTTGATTTTTATTTGCAATCACAAATTTCTGACAAAGCGACTTACGAAATTAGCGATCGCTCCTCTAATTTTTGCGGGATGCTAAGATACATTGCACTGACAAAAGTCTAAGAACCTCCATCGAGAGAAAGAATAGAGAACTTAAAACTATATAAATTTTTAGATTTCATACATCAGATTGCCATCTCTATATTTTGGAATATGAGGTATAGGGAAAAGGCGATCGCGCCAGATAAGAAGCAATACTGATAGATTATTTTCAGTACTTTGCACTCTGACAATAAAAAATCTCACTACGCGTCTAAGTGTGAGTCAAAGCCAAAGTTAAGGCACTGATTGTAGAGTGGGAATCATCCAGATTTTCCCCGTGGAATGAATCTTTTCCCTTCCCATAAAGTGTGAAGTACCATCTCTGGTTTATAATATCCATTTTTTTGTCTGATGTTAATTTGTACATCGATTGATCGTCGAACCACTCTTTTTCCGCCATATACTCCTCCATTGTCACTTCATGCATCTCAACAGCACAATTTTCAAGCGTTACGTAGTCCGTTCCATCCGTCATTACGACACCAGCCCAATGGAAATTCCACTTATCTTCCCCCTTTTCATTAAGGTAATTTGTTAGCTTTTCGTCATTAATTTGAGACAGAGCAGTACCAACCTCAGGAACAACCTCAGTATTAACCCCATACAGTTGATTGTATAGTGCCAGTGCTTCTGAATGTTTCGTAATTGCAAGATAGATTCTATTTGCATTAACGTAGTTCGGTTTGCCGTCTAGTAGATAGTCTTGAATCTGTTGGATTAAGATTCTAAACTTCTCAGCATCCGATTCTGCTAGTTTATTTTTAAATGACAAGAAGGTATGGTTAAACAAAGTCATTCGAGCTTGACTTGCTACGTTCAGAGGCGCTCCCATTGCAATGAGAAGATCCTGAGATATTAGGTCAATATTTCCAGTTTTTAATTTCAATTGCCCGCCCTGATCTAATCCTTTCTTCATGCCAGAAACTGTTGTAGAGGTTCTATAACAGTCTGCGAAGGTACGCCATTCCGACTCATCTGCAACCCCTTTCATTCTTTCCCATACCGTGTGTGCGATGTTCTCTCCATCAGCTACTAACTGGACATCTACGAATTTACCCTGAGGCGCAACAAAGCTACCATTTCCTGGGTTTAAACGAACAATCGCCCCCGCATTATGCAGTGCTTCATTTGCAGTATTGATTGCCCCCTCTTGAGCAAATAGGCTCTGATTTTTCTTGCCAACCACAATAAACTGATCTCCATCAGACATACGCACATCTGGAACACTCTCAGTTGTGAAGAAGCCTTGAATGCTTTCTGTATTAGTATTAAGCTGCACCGAAAACTCCCTACCACCCAGTTTTGGCGATCGCTGCACTGCCCCACCATTCTGCTGAACAACATGAGTCAACTCATGGGCAATCAGTTCTTGCCCTCCTTGACTACTTGGATCATATGCCCCTTGACGGAAGAAAACATCTTGACCTGTGGTAAATGCTTTGGCTTGAATAAATTTATTTAATTGATCTGACTGTGAATCTGTGTGAACCTTTACGCCGCTAAAATCTGCCCCCATTGCTTGACCCATTTTAGTTTGCAGACCAGCATCTAGCGACTGACCACCACCCCGCTCCCTTTGAATTGATGACTCTAAATCCGTTGAGGCTTCGCCGCCGCCGATATTTTCTCGCCTTTGCACCAAAGACTTCATTTGCAATTCATCCTCTTCTTCCATTGTCGATTCTCGTTGGATAGAAGAGATTGGTTTCATTTGCAATTCATCCTCTTCTTCCATTGCTTCTCGTTGGACAGATTGAGCCTGAGTTGGCGAATTTATCTGCTGGACTACTCTAGATGCAGTAGCATCTGCTTCCTGCTCATACTTATCATTCGGCTCACCGATATTCAGCTTGGCTTGGATCGTCATCCGCTGCGCTTGAGCCAACTTCAAACGGTTTATTGGTTTTGCTTGAACTGGCGTATCAGACGACTCAGTGCTGTGCTGATTAATTAGTTTTTCTAAGAAATTCTCACTGTATCCAGATGGTCGAACTGGAGCATCTTCATCCAAATCCGTCTGAAGTGGGGCAAAGCCTCTAGTTTGTAAATATGTTGCCTTGGGTTGGACAGAAGCCGTGGATAGAGAAGGCTTTTTTTCGTTATCGAAAGTACGCGACATGCCACTAACCCCTAAATTTACTTACTGAGACATCATATGGATTTGATACTACATATACTCGCATAATCAAAAAAATTTAGCGACAATTTTGATTGGTTACTGCGCCCTATCGCTGAGCCGTGTTACATAACTTCACTTTTGTTAAATTTGTATTGATTAATGAGGCATTTTCGAGATTTGCCGCATCAAGAAAGTTGAGTGTGGTGGAGCGTCAGTGACTCCAAAGATTTGATGTCATAGCGATCGCATCAGCCAAAAATCAATAACTAGAACGGCGATAAGGGGGTGATTCACTTAAATTGCATCAGTATTAATCCCCATCGCTTTGAGCATTTCGACAAGACGTTCGGCTTTTTGCTCAGCCTTTTGTTGCGCCTGTTCAGCTAGATGTTTTTCCAAATTAGCACGCTCAGCGATCGCCTCCGCCTCAAGCCTAGCCTGATGCTCAAAAGAACGCTCTAACTCCGCTTGGAATCTAGCCCGTTGCTCGAAAACTCTCTCGAACTCTGCCTCAGCATAAGACCGCAAAATCTGGTTAGAAATTGGGTCAAAAAAACGAAACCCAAGATCTGGGTATAAATGTAAATCTAAACCTAAAACTTCACTATGAAGCGACAAAGTACCTTCAGGCAAGATTGAAGAAGCGATCGCTATGTATTTACCATTCTCCAAACGCATACCCTGTAAAGAAGTAGGCTTCAAATACTCACCCGATGGATCGTACTGAAAATATTCCTTAACTCCCAAATCACGATAAATTAATGGATTTTGTTCGCGGTCTTTCGTTACTGTTCCCTTAGAAGTTATTTCCAACACAAAGTCAGGAGCTTTCCCTCCCTCTTCAAAGATTTTGTAACTAATGCGGTCTTCATTGCTCATACCAAAAACAACGAAAGTATCTGGGGCGATTCGTTTTTCGACTTTCTCTTCCCGATAACGGATAAATAGATTTCCAGAAACATATACATTCTGCTGTTTCTCAAACCAGAGTCTCAACGCTTCAGTCGTATAGCTTAAGTTACGCCGTTGTTTATCGCCTTCTGGCATTGGCTCAAAGTCCTCGTCAAGAAGTTCTACCGTTGAAATTTGCTTGTGATTACCAGAAATTGTCATAACGGCGCTCCAAGTCAGATCTATATGTGACCTAGCATATCAAATAGCAATATAAATTGATTGTCATGCTCATTTATCCAAGATTTTGAATTGCAAATTTCCCTCTTTAACGACAATTTTGATTATTTACTGCCCCGTCTTGCAGGGTCGTGTTACATAACTTTACCTTTGTTAAATTTGTATTGATTAATGAGGCGTTTTCGAGATAAGCATCAACTAAATTTACTTCGCTGAGATTAGCCCCTTCGAGATTGGCAAAACCTAGCTTGGCATTAGTCAAATTTGCTTTGAGTAAATTTGCTCCCTCAAGATTGACAAATTGACGGACTGAAGTAAAGGGATCAACATTGCCATCAGCGTAAGTATCGGTAAGGTTCGACTCTTGAAGGTTACTTTGCCTGAAGGACGCTTCGAGCAAATGTGTATTGCTAAGGTTTGCACCCTGTAAATTTGCCTGACCGAAGTTCGCAAGCCGCAAATCAGCATAACTAAGGTCAGCATAGGTAAGATTTGCGCCCTGTAAATTAGCCCCCCTGAGATCAACACTACGCAGGTTTGCCCCTTGAAGATTAGCTTTATTTAAATCTGCCCCAATCAATTTCAGCCCATTCAAATCTGTATTTTGTAAATTGCAACCCTGACAGCGATTGGTTTCGATCAGGCGTTGACGATTCGCTGCTTGGATACGATCGCTACTAGGATCAGCAAAAGCACTCAATGGCATAGCGATCGCGATCACCGTAAAAAATCCCGAAAATAACACCCTAGCCATAATGCTCATTTTCAGACCCCGATTGAGTAAAAGCATCAAATTAGCAGTTGTGAAGTGGGCAAAGCCCACTTCACAACTGCCAACTGCGTAAGTCATAATGATAAATTAATGTGGATATGAAAATTTGTCATCACATTACGCGATGTATTGGGTGACAAGTTTTGCTAGACCTGTGGTTGAAAAATTGAGATTACCAATGATTTTGCGTTCTTTTTTTCAGTCAGTCAAGCAAGGTAAACGCTTTTGGTTGCTCATGATTGTGCTGCTAAACTTGCCGATCGCCTCTGTATTTATTGCCCCAAAGGCGATCGCCCAAGAAAAGTTACAGGACTTTGACTATTGGGCCTCGCTCTGTAGTTCTTTGGTGAAATCGCGTAAATATAAAGATGCAGTTGAGGCTTGCAATCAGGCTATTACCTTAAATACTAATGAGCCGATCGCATGGCTAGAACGTGGTGATGCGATGGTGGGCTTATCAATGTATACCGAAGCGGTTGTTTCCTACGATCGCTTTATTAAGTTGCAGCCAAATAATTCAGGAGCTTTAGCCAAACGCTGTGGAGCCTTGAATGAATTAGAGCGCTATGAAGATGCGATCGCCTCCTGTGAATTGGCGCTGAGACTAGATCAAAATTGGGACGATGCTAGTCCTGCGATGGTTTGGTATATCCAAGGGCTATTACTGAAACGGGCAGGAAAACTCGCGGAATCCTTAGAATCGCTAGGTTTAGCAATTCGCTCGAATCCTAATTATTCCTTAGCTTTGAGTGAGCGTTGTGAAGTTTTCATTAGTCTCGATCGCGCCGCCGATGCCTTGCAAGACTGCGATCGCGCCATCAAGGTGAATGCTAATTGGGGCAAAGCAACGCCTGCACTGGCGTGGAAAAATAAGGGCAAGGTGCAGAACCAACTGCAACGCTTTGACGATGCCCTGTTTGCCTATGACAAGGCTGTAGCGATCGAGCCGACTAACGCTCAGGCATGGGCAGAGCAGGGGATGATCCTCTGGCGATTGGGGCGCTATGCGGAGGCACTGGCTTCTCAGGAATGGGCGCTAAAGGCAAAGGAGAAATATTCCCTCGCCTTAGCAAATTCCTGTGCAGCATTGAATCAGTTACGGCAATATAAAGAGGCTCTAGCCGCTTGTAATGCCGCCATCCAAGAAGGGGATCAGCAGTGGGATTATCTAGGTCCCGCATGGGCATGGGATCAACGCGCCAATGCGCTAACAGGCTTAGGTAAATATGAAGAGGCTCTAGCTTCCGCAAATCGAGCGATCGCCTTGAAACCAAATCAGGCAAGTTTTTGGGGCAATCGGGCCGCTACACTTTGGGCGTTAGGTCGCTTTGATTTAGCACTTTCTTCAACTAATCAGGCGATCGCTCTAAGACAAAACTCATCAAGTGCATGGTTCAATCATGGGCGCATTCTGACTTCGCTGGGGCGCACTGAAGAGGCGCTCAAAGCCTATGACAATGCGATCGCAGGGGATGCCAATGTTGGTAATCAAATCTTTTTAGCAGATATTTGGACGAATAAATCCGCCTTACTATGGCGACTCAACCGTTTTCGTGAATCCATTGCGGCTAGTCAACAGGCGATCGGCATTAATCCCAAATCCGACACAGCTTGGTTTAATCTGGGCTTAGCTCTGATGTCCCTTGATCGCTATGCTGAGTCAGCTACGGCCTATAGTCGCGCGATCGCGATCGATGTCAAAAATGCTGACTATTGGACGGGGCGCGGATTAGCTCTATTAGCTCTCAATAGTAATGCTGATGCCCTCGTTGCTTTTGAGCAAGCCCTGAAACTCAATCCTAATCAAACCCAAGCGCTACTCAATAAACCCATTGCGATCGAGCGTTTGAAACCAAAACCAGTCAAATAAAAAAGATGACGCAACGTGACATCTTTTTTATTAAATGCCAGGAATTTCCGAAAGATCGCACTTTAATTCTTCGACGGCAAAGTTGGTCATCTGCTTCCACTCTTCAACCGTGAAATCATATCCCTCGGTCTGGGCAAGCTTGACAAAACTTTCTAGATCAGGCGCTTGGTTTAATTTTGCTTTGAGGAGGGAATCAGACTGGGCTGCCCGATAAAGGCGAGCTACTTGCTCTCTTGCCATAACATTGATTAGGAGGTTTAGGAGTAAGGCGATCGGGTGTAATTTAAACAAGAATGTTTAAACAAAATAAACCTTGTGGGAAAAAACACCTACATAATTGATAATAGTTTAACAAAAAACATTCTTTTGATTATTAAAGTTAATTACAGCGCATTTTGCTCAACAACAAATCAAGAAAATTTTTGATATTACAGCCTATCGAGGCTTTGAGTAGTACAGGAATACTTTTGAAAGCGGCGCTTTCAAAAGTATTTCTGGGTTTTAAGTAAGCGCAAAGCGCTGTACTTTCTAATATCAAAAATTTTCTTGTAGTTCGCTTGATCGTCAATTACTTTATTAGGCAAGCTATTTATGGCAAGAAAGTCTCCAAATGTTTGGCAAAAGTTGTGGAAACGGATTACTGATGTTTGGGGGCAGTTTATTGGCTCAATTGATGCCCTCATCGGCAATCGATTTGTTGAATTTCTCAACAAAGTAGTTCCTACACCCTTACGTTTTCTGATTCCTTTTCTCAAAGACGATTTAGGAATCCAGCCGCCTTCGATATCTTCTTTTAAAGGCATTGCCGTCCCCGAAAAGAATGAGACAAAAGAAGTTCTTAAGGAAATTACCATTGAGGAGCGCATAGGCACGATTTGGCAGATCAAGCCACAATTTCTCCGCTATCAATGCCAAGAATCTAATCCCTTTCGCTGTGAATTCCCTTTAGAAACTGTTGCGGATAATCCTAATAACAAATATTGCAAAAAATGCCAATTCCCTGCCACTTTACCACCAGAAGTGAAAGTGCGTGGTAGACGGGGTGTATATCAAGTAGATAGCTATATTGGTATTCGCGGTACAGGGAGGCTCTACAATGCCACGAATTTAGCTGATGGTGAATTATTTCTATTTAAGGAATATGTGATTCCCAAAAAATATTTTAATGATCAAGAAACTAGAGAGAGTAAACAGAACTTTGAATCTTCTTCAGAGATTAAACTTCTGGATGGGAGGGTTCAAGACTCAAGGCTAGTCACGCCCTTAGAGGCGATCGCTGATAGTCGGGAGGAAAGGTGTTATGTCATTTTGCCACATACTGAAAATACAATGACCCTTGCTGACTATCTAGCAACCCATGGCGCGATGAATAGTTGGCAGGTCAAGTCCTTTCTCAATCAAGTATTACAAACTCTCGAATCATTACACTCACAGAAATATCGACTGCGTTCGGGCGTGGTTACAACAGGTTTGCCTCATGGTAATTTAACCTTTTATAGCATTGCCATTAGAGAGAACTTTCAAGGGTTTACGGTCTATTTAAATGATTTAGCCCTGTGGGAAGATCGCTTTTATCCGCCTGACAGTGTAACTCATGCCTATTCTATTAGTCGTGATCTCGAAGACTTAGGTTATATTGCTTTCTACCTCTTGCATGGAGGAGTAGTTGATTTAGACAATCGCTCATACATCAATCCTAACAATATTGATCACTGGATTGCCAAAGTAGACTTAGGACTGAAAAAGTTTATTCAAAATTTGCTTGGATTTGGTGAGACTAAGTACGCGAGTGCGGAAATTGCGCGTCGTGCTTTACTACGTCTACCGATTAAGCGAGAAGCTTTGATCGAGTTTGCAGAGCAACAGGAAGAAGCTCCAGCCGAGAAAAAGAATAAATGGGCATGGCTTACCAAGAAAGTAATTGCTATTTTTGTTGGTGTGCTTCTCTTGCTCGGTCTACTCTTTTTACTCTATTGGTGGTTTACCCAGCCGCCGAAGCCTGCGAATCTCAATTTACCTTGTTGCATCAGTCAAATATCTGATATTCCCGCAGGTAATTTCACCTATGCTGCGAATAAGAATGGCACATGGACTTACACATTACTACAGAAAAATCTGATTGCTAAGGGAAGAACTCTTGAGGATAAATTACAAGAAAGTCAGCCCAAATTACAATTGAGCTATCAACCGATTGATGAGGATCAACAAGTTGGCGATAAATTGCGCTCCAGTAAAGTAGATTTTGCAATTTCCAGTGTGATTACTAATTCTGGGGGAGATTTTATTACACAGGATATTGCCTACGATGGGTTAACTGTTTTTGTTGCCTTTAGCTATGCTCAACGCAATAATAGTCTCCCTACGGCTTTGCAGGGCAGGCTAACCTTTGAGCAGCTTCGACAAATCTACACAGGGGAAATCATCAACTGGCGACAATTAGGAGGACCGAATTTACCCGTTAAGCTCTATATGCCTCTGGATAAGGAATCTGTCCAGATTTTTGAAAAGAGGGTACTGAAAACTGAAGCAGCGATCGCTGCTTTTCAAAATCTTGCCCAAGACGGCAACAATAGCATCACGAAACTATCAACTTTTGATTCCTTGAGACAATTGATCCAAGACTTTGAAAAAGATCAACCTGTCGGTAGTATTTCCTTTGGTTCCATCAGTCAGGTGTTCGGGCAATGCTCTGTTTATCCTTTAGCACTTGCAGATGATTGGCAATCTTTCGTTTCACCTTTAGTAATGCAAACTGGCAAGGTTGTTACCCCTGACATCGATCTATGTAATGAAAAGGGAAATTATGTCCAAAATTACAACGCCTTTATTAATAAGACCTACCCACTCTCCTTTCCAATCTCTGTCGTCTACCTGCGTGATAACCGCCGTACTCCAATTGCAGAGAGGTTTGTATCGATCATGCGAACCGAAGAAGCACAAGGTTTGCTGAAGAAGACAGGATTAATTCCTCTAAAGCATCCCATCAAACGCTTAAATGCCGAAAAATAGCGAAAATAGCGATCGCTTAAAGTATTTCTCTTCCTTCGATGAAGAAATGCTTTAGCAGATCTTTACAAATCACAAAAAAACAAATCACAAAAAAGCGATCGCAAAGAAATATTAGCGTTAATATAATTCCTAAGCCCTTAAATACACCTTGATTGAATATAAAAATCTAAAGGCTATGCCCAAACATTTTCATGAAGCAATAGATGAATCTCGCAAGGCAGAATTGGCTAAATTTGCTGCTCAGATTTTGCAAGAACCACTTCAGATGAGATTACTTAGCGATCGGGTATATGCATTGCTCTCAGATGATTTAAAACTGCAAAAGGAACGTGTTGGCAAAAATTATGAGGGTAGATTATGACTAATAGCAGCAAATTTGCAAGAGCAGAATCCTACGTTACTACCAATCACTTTTATGTAGAAATGCTACCAACTGCCACCATTGTGGCGGGTTTTACTGAATGCTCAGGTTTAAGTGCCAAGGTTGAGTATGATACCTATTTTGAAGGAGGGGTTAACGACCAACAGCGCATACTGCTTAAGCATACTTCCTTTTCTGAAGTCACCTTAAAGCATGGCGTTACCAATGATTTGAGCTTTTGGAGATGGTTTACCGCTACGACTAACCGCCGCCGCAACATTCGTATTTTGCTTTTTAATCAAGCTGGTGATGTCAGGCAATGTTGGACATTGATTGGAGCAGTACCCGTGGGTTGGACAGCGCCATCCATGCAAGCTGATGGTAATGCCGTTGCTATTGAAGAGCTAAGATTAGCGATCGAAGGTTTGACAGTATCCCTAGAAAATGGCGGATCTGCCACAGTTGTAACCAGAAATTCATCCAGTGGTTCTTTCCCAAGTTCATAAACTATGTCTGAAAATCCTCAATCTCAGTCACTTGCTGATGATGAATTGCCTGATGATATTCCCCTCGGCAACTTTGAACCATTGCTTGTGCCAACGCCATTAGGACAGTCATTCTTGCAGCTAAAGTTTATTTATCCTTTGGGTGCAGTGTCTATAATCAATCCTAATAACCTCAATACTGAGAGTGATTTTGAGCTTCTTAGTGATTCTTTTAACGAGTCACCGTTTTTTGATCATCCATTACAAACAACGGAGTCAGTTTCTCCGTCCATAGCCAATAGTCAGCCAAATCTTCAGGCTAAAGCTATAACATCTTTACCACAGCCATCTAAGCGATCGCCTCAAAACACATCTACTCACAAAAATTCTGTCACTTCTTCTCCTTTAAGCACTTCTACTAACTCGCCGTCATTTTCCACAAAGCAGATAGAGCTTCAAACATCTATAGCCAATAGTTCTCCAGTAAATAACTCCCCAACCCTACAATCCAATTCATCTGACGAGCAATCTAGTTCATCTGAAGCGTTGAATAAATTAGATATTTCTAGTGACCTTTCAGAAGATACACCTATTCAAAGATATACTGATACTTCTTCGAGTCCTGATTATGTAACACCTTTTATTCGTGATATCCCTTCAAGTGTGGGTAAGATTGAAAACCCTATTTCGCAAGAAGTTCAAAATAATCTGATTTCTCCTCAGTTGATACAGAGAGAGTCTGATCCTAATACTTTTGATTCAAACAGTAGTGATTCTATTTTTGCTGATAATTTACCTACCATAACATCATTACAAGAATCAGAACCCAATGCGGGAGATGTGACTAGCACGGATAATAGCGACATTCCCAACATACAGAGTAAATCTGCATCCCAAGTTAATAATCGTAGCGATATCACTTTTAGAGATATCGCTAAAGAAACATCAAGAGATTTCAGCCTAAATAACAATTCTCCATCTATACAAAGAATTTCCGAATTAAGTCAAAGTAGTCTAGATGACTCAAATCAAGATTATGAACGGAATATTCAGCTAGATATTTATAACACAGATACATCTAGTTCAGCAAATACAGCAAACAGCGATGTCAATAGCGAAAAGACAGACATCTCTAATTCAATACAGAGAGAATTAAAGATGTCTAACAATGAAAGTAAAAATGTTAAAAATGCTGATGATGTAACTAATACTTTTTCAAGCATCAGCACAGATTCAAGTAATCGCGGATCTCAAGCAGATCAAAGGTTAGATATTACAGAAACAATCAACAGTAATTCATCTGAGAATATTCAAAGAGATTTATCTCTGTCAACAGATATTAATCTCAATAATTTAGAAAATTCAATTGAAGGGCAAACTAAGCAGATCAATATTGATGAAAATATATCTAATCAGACAGACCAAGTTAATTTAGTAGACAATACTAATCAAACTTCTAATCAAATATTAGAGCCAATTTCTAATATTGACCTACCAAACACCATTGTCAACTCTCATGCTGTTGATAGTAATGAGCAAAAACTCCAGAGAGATTCTGTGGATACATCTGGCAATACAATTACTAGTCAAAGTGTCTCACAATCATTACAAGAAGCATCTAATCAATCTAATTTGAATTTGTTAAGCAACTTAAATACTGATAATAAGACACAAAACGACTATAATAATTCAGACTTATCTAATACATCCACTAGCATTAGTAATTCTACAATTAATGATATACCTACTCAAATTCAATCTAAATCCGATCTAGAAAATACATCAAATCATAGTAGTTTGCCAAATCATTTGCCAAGCGATCGCCCTTTAGAAGATTTGTCAGTCAAGGATGTAAGTAAAAAAGCTCAAAGACAATCAGATGTATTTTCAGATATATTTACTAATTCATTAAGTGAAGACTATGAATTAAATCAGTCTCAAGAAACAGTATCTATACCTGATACTAATATTAGTAATACATCTATTAGTAATACATCAATAGAACAGTTACAAAGAAGTAGTTCTAGCCTAGATATTGGTGATAAGAAATTTACTAGTAATTCTGACTTACAGAGGTATACTTCTGTCGATATTGAGAATACTAAGGTTACAGATAGTAATCTTAATCAATCAAATAACCTAGAAGACATTTCTACTATAGATACTCATAATGTCCAACGTCAAGCTGATAATGCCTATGAATCCAAAGATACTTTAACAGCAAATGTTCAAAAACAATCAGATCCTATTACTGTCCCTATTAATGTTAATGAACCTGTAGTTACTCCTAGCAATATTTCAACGGAGCTTGATATCCAAAGGGAATTATTAAATGAATCCGTTCCAAATAAGCTATCTAACTCATTAGATACTTCGATTAATAATAATGAGAATAAGAATATTCAGCTAGAATCATCCCTTGAATCTATTAGTGAATCTATAAGTGAATCTATTAGTACTCCTGAGTTGGTGAATGTTCAAAATCAACCGATCACTAACCCGATAGATTCTAGTATTAGCTCTAGTATTCTAGCTAGAAATGATATTGTCGTGCCAAGCGATCGCTCCGACAACCAAGTTCAAAGGCAAATTGAATTATCAGATGTAGTTACTACAAATCCTTCTACGTCTACTGAAGAAACAGATTCGATAGGTATGACTATTGATGATTCTAGTTTAAAACCTTCTCATATTTTGGATAGAGATTTATCTAGATCTAATGAAGATGCTAATCGCAACATTATACAAAGTGATGCTATAGCATTAGCTACAGATAATCTTATCAGTAGAAAAATAGATCAGCTTGATGCGATAACTAGTAATAACTTAAATAGTAGCTTAAGTCAAACCACTGATATATCTACTAATAACGAAGAGCAATCAGTGCTGAGAGAAGATCATGACGAATCTAGTTTAGATGCAAGCTTGTCAACAACTGATGTTTTAAATTTAGACAAAGCAATCCAGAGACAAGTTGATTTAGATAATGGTCGTACAGATGTAGATATATCAACTAATACAGATAGCGATCGCAACTTAGAGGTGCATGATGCGATCGACCTATTTGGCGTTAATGACCATGGTGCAGAAGTTCCCAATTTCCCAATTTCTCAAACAAGCTCAAGTCAACCTCTTCAAAGAAAGATTGACTCTAGTATAGATTTCAATGAGACGGATAATATTAATACAAAAAATTTAGACTACAGCAGTAGTTCTAGTATTGAAAGTGTTTCAATTGAAGAAACTAGCAAATATCCATCTGGTACTTCTAGCCAAAACCAAGTACAAACATCTGAAACTTCACTTATAAATAGAAAACTTGATAGTAAATCTCAAAGTATAGCTTCTCAGGATTTACAACAAATCTCTATAGATAATATTAAAGATAATTTTACAGATAATATTATAGACAACTCATTACAAAGTAATTCTATACAGTCTCATAATTTAAATGACCAAGAATCTCTATCGTCACCACAGGAAAATAGTGCAGTTGTAGATGTTACTAATGTAGATAATGTAGCTCCAGATGTTTCCAAGACAATTCAAACTCAACTAGATGTTGTAGCATCTGATAGCTATTTGGATAGAGATTTAACTCGTTTAAGAGATTCAGAAAGTTACAATATTGATGAGATCACTCAAAATATTGCAGAGGCTCCTCAAATTAGTTCTTTAGGAGAAATGTCACCAAACAGTCTAGACAATGTATCTAGTCAGCAAATCCAACTTAGTGATGAGTCTAGTTTTATGCCATCTAATGAAGTGGCAAATGCTAATTATCCCTCCCAAAGTTCAAACGAATCTAGTTTAGATGCAAGCTTGTCAACAACTGATGTTTTAAATTTAGACAAAGCAATCCAGAGACAAGTTGATTTAGATAATGGTCGTACAGATGTAGATATATCAACTAATACAGATAGCGATCGCAACTTAGAGGTGCATGATGCGATCGACCTATTTGGCGTTAATGACCATGGTGCAGAAGTTCCCAATTTCCCAATTTCTCAAACAAGCTCAAGTCAACCTCTTCAAAGAAAGATTGACTCTAGTATAGATTTCAATGAGACGGATAATATTAATACAAAAAATTTAGACTACAGCAGTAGTTCTAGTATTGAAAGTGTTTCAATTGAAGAAACTAGCAAATATCCATCTGGTACTTCTAGCCAAAACCAAGTACAAACATCTGAAACTTCACTTATAAATAGAAAACTTGATAGTAAATCTCAAAGTATAGCTTCTCAGGATTTACAACAAATCTCTATAGATAATATTAAAGATAATTTTACAGATAATATTATAGACAACTCATTACAAAGTAATTCTATACAGTCTCATAATTTAAATGACCAAGAATCTCTATCGTCACCACAGGAAAATAGTGCAGTTGTAGATGTTACTAATGTAGATAATGTAGCTCCAGATGTTTCCAAGACAATTCAAACTCAACTAGATGTTGTAGCATCTGATAGCTATTTGGATAGAGATTTAACTCGTTTAAGAGATTCAGAAAGTTACAATATTGATGAGATCACTCAAAATATTGCAGAGGCTCCTCAAATTAGTTCTTTAGGAGAAATGTCACCAAACAGTCTAGACAATGTATCTAGTCAGCAAATCCAACTTAGTGATGAGTCTAGTTTTATGCCATCTAATGAAGTGGCAAATGCTAATTATCCCTCCCAAAGTTCAAACGAATCTAGTTTAGATGCAAGCTTGTCAACAACTGATGTTTTAAATTTAGACAAAGCAATTCAGAGACAAGTTGATTTAGATAATGGTCGTACAGATGTAGATATATCAACTAATACAGATAGCGATCGCATCCTAGAGGTGCATGATGCGATTCTAAATAGAAAGCTAGATAGTAATAACCAAAGCCTAGAGTCTCAATCTTTACAACAGTTTTCTAGCATAGATAATCGTGAAACTGTTATAAATAACGTTAAATCTCAAACGGGGAATACTTTGCAGAATCATCTATGGATTGGAGATAATCATTCACAAGATATTCAAACATCTAAAGGCTCTAATCCCAGAAATATTGATATAAATAATCAAACTTTAGCAAATGATATTTCTGCTGAAAATAACTTGCAAGCAATTCAAACAAAGCCAGATATATCAAATCCAGAACAAGACTTAGATAATAGTTTGGATAGTAATACATATACTAACTCGAAAAAAGGTTATGACAACAATATTTCCATTATATTTAATAATAATTTAGCTCAAAAATTACCTAGTAATCCTGAAATAAATTCTGAAGAATCTTTTCCCATAACTACTAACATATTAGATAGTCATTCTGTAGATTTACAAACATCATCACAAGAAAATATTCAAAAAGTATCTGAAGATCCTGACTTGTCTAATGCTTTATCTAAATCTATGGATATTAGCAATCAAAAAATAGAGACTGTAGATACATCAACCAGTTTAAATACTATTCAAAAAGATGAAATAGATACGGATAGTCAGTTAATTCAGAGAAAACCTGAAAGTATTAAATCTGAAAGTATTAAACCTGAAAATATTAAACCTGAAAGTATTAAATCTGAAAGTACACCTCTAGAAAATCTAGAAGGCATGGTACAAGCAAAAACAGCAAATGCGATCGCCTCTAGTAATGATCAGAGTGATCCGACTGTTATCCAAAGGCTATCAGATCATGAAAATGTTGATGATTTGGTCTTACCAACAGTTTTACAAAATTTGGGACAAACAGAGTCCTTAAGCAACTTTACCCCACTGAATAATAACCAATTCAATAGTCAAGACATTGCTAAATCTACTTCAACACATCCATCCCAATTATTGCAAGCAAAAAGTAATAGTTCAACTTTCAGTAATTCTGAAAATAAGTCTGAAAGCAATTCTAATATCATAAACGCTCTCTCACCTACACCTACTAAGATTCAAGCCAAAGCTGATTCGACTAATCAAAGGCTCAATTCGAGTCCTCAAGAGACTCATGCTGGTTGGTCAAATATTGCAGAGCTATTAGCCAATATGCCACCACCTCAAGTTTCTAATAGTCCATCAACTAGTTCATTAAATTCATTAAACAAAAAATCAGTTGGTTCTAGCGATCGCAGTTCCCTAGCCAGTAACCCTAAACCCAGTCCACCTGCCTCCAGTCAAACTACATCTAGTCAAACAGTGATTCAGCGATCGCTTGACGATAGTACTGATGATGAAGATCTCTACATTACCCCAACAGGTCTACAACGAGGCAATCCCAATCAACTCGCAAATAGCCAATCTAATATTATCCAACGTAAGCGAAGTCCATCAGTAGATGCAAGTAATCCCGAAGCAACGGTCACAGTGACCCCTAGCGATGAAAGTAACAATAAAGCTAATTTTGACGAAAATCTGAATGCATTGGCGCAAGAAATTTACGTTTTGTTAAGACAAAGACTCGAAATCGAGAAAGAGAGACAAGGATCTAGATATCAAGGTCGATTACCTTGGTAATCTTAGGATAGTGCTACAAATGGCAAATACCCTAACGCTTTAAAATTAGTAAGGGATCAAGCATGACAGGACAACTTGTAAAGGCTATGCTCACCACTACCGATGCAGGAGCAGCAGCAATCAATTTTCAGTTTAATCCTACAGAACTCCAATTTCAGCGATCGGTCAGCCTTAATCGCTCGGCAGGCGCACGTACAGCATCAGGACTTCCAAAGGTTACCTTTGCTTATCCTGAGCCAGTCAGTTTATCTTTGAGTAATTTAGTCTTTGATACATACGAGGCAGGCACAAGTGTCCTCACCTTAATTGATCCAATTATTAAGGCTACTGACTTTACAGGACAGTTAGAACGTCCACCCGTATATGTTTTTGCTTGGGGACAAACCCAATATCTCAAATGCTTTGTTAAACAAGTTAGCTACAAACTAACAATGTTTTTGGCAGATGGTACTCCAGTAAGAGCAACCGTAGATATGTCACTAGAAGAAGTGGACAGTACCCAACTCTAAAGAACAAAAAATTACAATGCCCAGATACATACCAGCCCCCTTACTACAAATTGATGGAACTAATGCTTCCGCAGAATTACTTAATGATATTTTGCAAATATCTGTGGAAGAAAGTCTCCATCTACCTGGAATGTTTACCCTCATCATCAATAATGATTATTTTCCAGGGAATGGTGACATAACTTGGAAACATCAAAGCCTATTTGAGATCGGCAAGAAAATTAAAATCGGCTTTACCTCCAGCACCACTGAGGATGCTGATTTTTCGACTGAGGAAACTGGCTATGTCTTGGACGGTGAAATTACTGCGATCGAGACAGAATTCAACGAAAAATCGCAAGCTCCAATTATTATTCGCGGTTATGACATCTCACATCGTCTACATCGGGGACGCTATAATCGCTCTTTCCAAGATGTTACCGATAGCGATGTAGTTTCTAAAATAATTGGTGAAGTTGGCATTAATCCTGGAACTGTAACCGCAACCACAACGACCCATGAGTATCTTTTTCAGGAAAACCAGACTAATATGGAATTTTTGCGCGAAAGAGCAGCTCGCGTTGGATTTGAACTCTATGTGCAAAATGGCAAACTCAACTTCCGTAAACCAACTCAAGATAAAGAGTTGACTTTGAAGTGGTTAGAGGACATTCATAGCTTTCGTGTAAATGTTTCTAGTGCAGAACAAGTCAGCTCAGTGGAGGTAAGAGGCTGGGACTATACAACCAAAAAAGCTATCGTTTCTACAGCATCAACAGAACAAGTGATTACTACAAATGCTAGTGGTAAAGGCAGTGCAGCCAGTACAAAATTTAAGGTTAAACCCAAAATGATTGTCGTTGATCAGCCTGTATTTAGCGCAGCTGAAGCAGAGAAAATGGCGCAATCATTATGTGATGAACTAGGTGGAGAATTTGTAAGTGCTGATGCCAAAGGAGAAGGAAATCCTGGCATTAGAACTGGTCGCGTCGTGAAGTTAACGGATATGGGTAATTATAGTGGTAGTTACTATGTTACGGAAACTCATCATTTGTTTCATGAACGCAAATATATTACTCAATTTAGTGTTAGAGGCTTAAGAAGTAGTGGCGATATTGTTTCTATATTGTCAGCCAAGCCGCATCTAGAACCAGGACAAACTATGCTGGTTGGTATCGTCAGTAACAACAATGATCCCAAAGGTTGGGGCAGAGTGCGTGTGAAGTTTCCTACACTAACGGAAGAACATGAAAGTAATTGGGCAAGAGTTGTCAGCGTTGGCGCAGGTCCAACAAGGGGATTTGACTGCTTACCTGAGATTAATGATGAAGTGTTAGTTGCCTTTGAGCATGGTGATATCCATCGTCCCTATGTAATTGGTGGTGTTTGGAATGGAACTGATGCCCCCCCTGAAGCGGTAGCCGAAACTATTGTCGGGGGAAAAGTACGACTACGCACTTTTAAAACTCGTGTTGGGCATAAGTTACAGTTTGTCGAAGAGGATAAAACCACGAAAAAAGGAGTTTATCTGAATACGATAGGTGGTCATAATTTACGTCTAAACGATAGTGATAAATTTGTCGAACTAGAAACTACTGGAGGGCATAAGTTCCGCGCTGAT
>Ga0209990_10001129_pt1 | contig 23532 bp, 25 predicted proteins | sample NOAtaG_6_FD_187304 | JGI IMG/M metagenome (GOLD analysis project Ga0209990, IMG submission 187304) | Freshwater lake microbial communities from Lake Erie, under a cyanobacterial bloom - NOAA_Erie_Diel5S_2200h metaG (SPAdes) (version 2) | ecosystem: Environmental > Aquatic > Freshwater > Lake ...
ACTTAAGTGAAAACCATAAATACGTTGTTGCGCGGCTTGCGTCAACAAATGAACGGATTGATGTACTCGATGCGCTGTGGTCGTGGCACAGCAAAAGCGGGACAGAAAAAAAATTGCACAGAGAAATTTTTTCAGGTTGCAGACATTATTCTGTGCTGGACTGGCTGCACATAAAGACCCCTGATGTGTCGTTGTGGCGCGGACCAAGAATATGGGACGCAATGTACTCCGGCGACGGTCTGTTTGAATGGTTGTGCTGCAAATTGGGCAGCAAAGTATTGCTGCAGCAACTAGCTGTAGACAACATTACGTATTTGGGAAAAAGGGACGCTGACAGTTTCAGCGAAAACGTCATGTGTTTGCGAAATCTGGGGCGCAGTTTGTGGCTCGACGCAAAACTGTTTGAACTTGCTGTGTCCCGTGGACATGCATCGGTCGCAAGCAAAATTGCGGCGGGGAATCGCGGACTAATAAGTAGCGTTTGCCTGGCTGACCAAGGCAAGGTTTTGCGGGCAGCAAAAAGGAGAAAAATACACCGCGTTTTGTCGCGAGAGTTGTCGCGCAGCGATTACGCGAGCGTTGGCCTCGATTGGCAGCTTGCATAAATGAATTGAACGGGTTTTTATATAAAAACCCGTACAAATGGAGTTTCCTTTTGGTTTTGAGGCCGAAATTCGTTATGCGTTGGACCGAAACGACTACGGCGAACTCGACAGGTTGTGGGAGCAAAATCAAGACGCGGGACTGTATTTTCGCAACATGGTCTGCAAGAACCAATACTATCCGATGCTGTGTTGGCTACAACGTAAATGTCCCGACATTTTGTCGTGGAACGGTTCCGGTGTTTGGGAATTAATTCTTTGCCAAAAAGCTGTGTGGCAAGAAATGTTCGACTTGCTGCCCGATCTCTGTCTGCGAAATATCAAACACTTTCCGAGAGATTTCTCATACAAGATAGCGCTGCACATACTACGTTGGAAACCACACACAGAACTACGGACCGCAGTGTTTAGTAAAGTAATCTGCATAAACCGCGTGAAGACGGTAAAAATACTCGCAAAACGGTGCCCTGAATTGATGCGGGCTGCTTGTTTGTTGAATGGCGGCAAAGCGCTGCGAAAAGTGAACAACAAAACAATACTCCGCATTTTGCGTACTAAGCTGACGCCGAGTGACTGGGCCAGTGTGGGCGCCAAACCGCCGACGAACTCATGACGTGCCCTACGGAGAGCATTATTTTTTTAGGAGGCCCATTTGATTGCCGACAATTATAAACATGGAAATTCAGCTGGTAGATGTCATTCAAGCCGGCGCCGTTACTGTACAGTTGTTGCGCGACTTAATTGAGAACCACAGGTTGCTATACATGTACTATTTTAATGAAATATTGTATGCGGTCGTTGACCAAAAAGACATTGAACTTGTAAATTTGTTGTTTTCTGTCCCGTGTGGAACAAAGGATCGAATCATGGCCTAGATTTTCGGGTTTGCGGCGTACAAAGGGAATGATTTCATGATCAACTGGATCATCACTTGGTGCGGTGAACAACAAGAAACAGTTGCGCTGCTTGACGAAGTTTACGTTCACGGTTTGCACAGCCCGAGCGACATAGCGTATTTGTGGGTAAAAAACAGGGCTGAGGCTCTGGTTGCGCATGCCGCCGCATTTCTCGCCGCCACAACAAAGTTTGTGCGGCCGGCTGTCGTTGGAAAAACCAAGACAGTTGCGCGATACCGTGATCTGGGTCTTGGCGCCGAGTTGTTGCGGGCGGCGATAATTAATAAGTGGATAAACTGGATAAAAGAATTTGCGAAAGAACCGGAACTCGTTCGCAAAGTGTGTCTGGCTGGCGGCGGCGTGGTGCTGCGCCGTGTGTGGAAAAAGAAGTCAGTAGTCCGTGTGCTGCTCAGCATGGGGGTGTCCCGTAGCGACTGCGCCAGCGTCGGCTTGTCGTGGGCTGTCACGGAGTAAAACAACTGCGCATTTATTTTTATGGCTGGAGTACATTTGATTGTCTGTAATTATAGAAATGGATGCGCGGGATCTGCGACAAGATTTGCTACTTGCTCTCGTGGATGGTGTTGTCACAGAACGGATGGTAGACAAGCTGATAAAAGAAAACCGGAAATTGTACGAGTCTAAGTTTGACGAAATACTGCGTTCGGCGGTTTATCAGCAAAATATCGGGCTCATTGAGAAGTTGTTTTCTGAATCAAGCGAAGTTACCCAAATTGTGACCCACGTTTTCCAGTTTGCGGCGTACCAAAAGAACGATTTCATGGTAAACTGGATCATTGCGCGAGTGACTAAGCAGCGCGGGCCAGTGCGGCTGCTAAGCAACGTTTACCGCTACGGTTTGGACAGTCCTAGCGAAATACTGTATTTATGGTTGAAAAACGAATGCAAGCTGCGCGAGCACGCCGCAGCAATCCTTGCTAATTCGAAAAAATACGGACTTGTCGGAGGCTGGCGAGCTATTGCGCGATACCGTGATCTGGGTCTTGGCCCCGAGTTGTTGCGGGCGGCAATAATTAATAAGTGGATAAACTGGATAAAAGAGTTTGCGAAAGAACCGGAACTCGTTCGCAAAGTGTGTCTGGCTGACGGCGGCGCGGTGCTGCGCCGTGTGTGGAAAAAGAAATTGGTAATGCGTTTGCTGCTCAGCATGGGGGTGTCTCGCAGCGATTATGCTAGCATTGGTTTGTTGTGGACCGAAGTGTGACAGAATAACTAATGCGGGTTTTTATTTCTTGTAGCAGCAAATTGGCGTTGGAGTGGGTGAATTTCATTTTTGTGCCGTTAGCCGCAAAGATTAGGCGGGTCGGCGCCCCGTGTTTGCGGCGGACGCGAAGTTTTGCGCCGAACAGTTTGGCAAAGCGCTGGGCGCCGGATGTGCCGCCGTCGGCAATGCTGAAGACGATTTGGTGCGCTAGCTCCACAGCGGTTGCGTTGGCGCTGTGTTTGAGGAAAATCAGTTTGTGGCGGCGGCGGACAACAGTGATTTTCGCGATACCGCGCGATATTTCAATGTGCACTATTGGCGGCACGCGCGGCACAGGACAGCACGCGCCCATTTGCTGCTATATACGATGCACAACGTGGCGCGAGTGATAGTTGTGGTGGCGGTGGTGGCGGCGTGGTGGCACTGGACGAAACTGCGGCCAGCCGCAGCGTTTCATGCGGCAGTGGCTGCGCAGCGTCGCCGAGAAAACGCTGCCGCGCGCGGAGAAACAAACGGTATCGATGCCGTCGATCGTGCTGCCGCGCTACGCTAGCAAACGGCGGTTTTTCACCCACGAATAAAACGAGCGAATTATTTTTGTCTGTCGTAAATCGGCGCAGTGCAAAGCACTCATCGGCACCCACGCGCTCTCAGCTATTTCGCAGAGCTGTTTGAGGTTGTTAACGCCGATTGGCGCGGCATAATCGGCCACAGCGCAGTAGTACTGTGTGGTGTATGTGGTTCCGCGGACAGTGAGTGAGTCGTCGCGGAAACAAGGGACGACAGTGTACGGAACTGCGCCGCCGCCGGTTTCTTCGGTCCATTCGCGCTGAGCAGCGTGCAGCGCAGTTTCTTCGCGTTTTAGGCGGCCGCGCGGGACAGTGAACAGGGGCGCCGCGCCGCCACCGGGCGTGCGCAGAGCTGCGCGGACTTCCGGCGTGTGCAGGACGGCGCCAAATTGGCGCTCGGCGCGCTGGATCTTCAGCGCAACCCGCCGCTCCCATGCGCGTCCCCGCGACTCGGCGCACAAGTACGCCAGCGCGGCGTAGTAGTCGTTAATCAGCAGCACTGAAATTTCCGCCGGAGTCATCCCGCGAACTAAATCAGCGGCTTCCGCCGGCGACGAGTACCGGACAAACATGAAGTCGCGGAACGCGTACGTGGTTCGCTGCCGGACCAGCGCAACTACGGGCTGTCCGTCGCTGCGCCGCGCAAATACTATTAGCGCCCCCGACGCTCGATGCATAACTGAATAACATATATAATAATCATGCAGAACGGCTCGGCGTTTTGGCGAGTGGCTTCTTTCGCAGAAAAGTACAAAGCGGGAATTATTAAGTTGATTGACGAAAACAAAGGCCGCCGTGTGGAAGCAAACTTTGAGCGGTGGTGGCAAACGCAGGTGTGTTACTACCTGGTTACCGGCGGGTCGTGGCTGCCGATGCCGCACATTGCGACAGAATCAGCAAAAAGAAATATTTCGATATTCTACCGCGGTATTGCGGCGCTAATTTCGCAGATGAGTCCGCATGAACACACGCAACTAACAGCGGTGCTGTTGCTCGAACTAGACCAACGATTTGATAACTTGTCGTTGTCCCGATGGCTCAACGTTCACAAAAAACACCACCAAAATTGCCACACTGTTTCGTAATTGCGGGTAGATTGAATGTATTTTTGTATAATGGACTTCGCTACGTTCCGCCAGAGGGCAAAAACGGTAAAGTCGGAACAAGAAGGGTTTTCGCTGGTGGCGTTAGCGGAAAAAGAAGGGACGCTACTGTTGCGCAAATGGCTGCGGACTAGCGGACTGCAGTGGGCAGAAACTGAGAGCTGGCACTTAATGGTGGCGCCAATGTTCCTAGCACGGCACCCCAGTTTTGCCGACCACAATCCGACGAGGGAAACTGCCTTAGTTTGGCACGACAACTCCCAACTGCTCGACTTAGCGGCCGACCGCGGACTCAATGTGAATTCATGGGATGGCGGTTTGTTTCTCAAAGCCCTCCCGCACTGGGAATCGGTGAAGTGGCTGAGCGAACGGATAGACATTGTGCCGAAAATAATGGCGGTTCCCGCAGACGACGACAGCTGGGGAGTAGTGCGAAAATATCCCGATTTCTGCATAAAGTCACTTATTAAGCTGCGGTGCAGCGAACCGTTGGCGCGTATAGCGCAGTCTTTGAGGGGATTACCGTACTATACACGAAATGTGGTAAAACAAGAAATTATCCCGCGGGAATACTGTTTGGCGGACAATGGCGCGCTGTTGTGGGCTTTGTTATGGAACACTCGCACGCGGAGCAACTTGCTGAAAAAGCTGATAAAGAAATGCCAGTTTTCGCCGAGCGATCTACTGAGCGTGGGTTTTGCATTGAGAATAATTTAATATACAATGGAGTTTGACGTTTTTGTTAAATTGATAGAATCAGCGCAGACTGCTCGCGACGGGTATCTTTTGCTTGACCGCGCGGAAAAAGAAGGGACGCCAGAACTGATTGAGTGGTTGCGGACGTGCAGCGTAAGATGGGCGTTAGTTACTAACCAACATTTAAGAGAGGTGATGTTTCTTGCGCAGTATCCAAAGTGGAACAACCAAGACATGGTGAGGTACCTTACTCTCTGTGAATTTAACGACAACGAATTACTTGACCAAGCCGAAGCGCGCGGCTTAGACGTGACTAAATGGAGCGGACAGCTGTGCGTAGCTGCAATGTCGTATTCGACGACAATTGAATGGTTAAATCGGCGAATAGATGTGCGGAGCAGGGTAAGCCCGATTAGTTTGCACAGCCCCTTTTGGTATGAACCGCTGGAAGAACCAGAAAGCACCTTGGAATCGTTGGCAATGATTAATTATCCCGAACCAATGGCTAATGTGGCAAGACATATGAAATGTCTCTCAGTCTATTATGTAAAAGATACTATTATGGAATTTATTAAGCGCGAACATTGTTTAGCGAATAACGGAGCGCTGCTGCGAGTGCTGATGAAAGAGAAACGGTCGCGGCGGGGTATGCGGAAAATGTTGGCAACACATTTGAAACTTACACCGAGTGATTTTGCCAGCGCTGGTTTGCCAGCAACAGAATAGATTGAATTTACTTTTTTATAGTTATGGAGCGGGAAGTTGTCGAAGAATTCAAAACAGCGCTGCAAAAAACGCGGGGGTTCCGTGACAGTCTTGCGTTGGTGGAGCAAGGCCAGTTAAACCCAATCCTCAACTGCTGGCTAGTGCGTTCAGGGTATCAGTGGATGATGCAGTACAGCTACTGCATGACTGCGGTGGAGATTATAGCGCAACGACGGTGGCATGCAGTAGCTGTACACACTTTAATGGAACATAACGACGAAGAAATATTGGACGCGGCAGAACAACGCGGGCTGGAAGTAAGACAGTGGAACGCGGCGACCCTCGCCGGAGCTCTAGTGTTTTGTTCCGCAACTAAATGGCTGAGCACACGAGTAAATATTGAGGAAAAAATTCTGGCAGAGCCCCGGAATCATGAGTGCTGGAGGCGTATATGGCGGAACAGGTTTAACGGCGACATATTGAAAGCGCTAGCGGCGGCGAACTACAGCGAGCTGCTGGCGCACATTTTGCGTGCATACGAAAGAGTTTGGTCGGTAAAAAAAGCGGCTGCGCACATCAAAAAAGCGCAGTTACTGGCAAACAGCGGCGCTTTGCTGCACCTTATGCTAAGGCACAAATACAGGCGGGCGCAAAAAATAAAAATCCTGCGGCAGCACGGGTTTTCTCAGAGTGACTTTGTGAGCATCGGCATCCAGATTAACTGAACTGAATATATTTTTGCATAATCGCCGCAATGGATGTGCATCAGTTTAAGTGGATGGCGTTTGGTGTGGTCCGTATTGACGATGGTATTGCTTTGATAAAACGGGTTGAGACGGAAGGAACTCCGCAACTTTGCAAGTGGCTGCGAGAATGCGGGCACGACTGGATGATGAATGAAAAAAATTGCGGCAGCCGCATGCGGCTTGTGGCGATTGCGATGCTGAGCAATTTCGCAAACGCGAGCAAAAAACGGGACAAGAAAATGCTGGAATTAATTGTGAACGACGAAATGGGCCTGATCTGTCTCGACATCGCGGAAAAACGCGGGCTGAACGTTAGGCGGTGGGGTACGTCGTTGCTGGTTAATTCATTGGCTAGCGAAAAAGTATTGACATGGTTAAATGAACGGATTGACGTAACGGCGAAGCTGTTAGCGAGCGACTGGGACGAAGAATGGTCGGGATGGTACTTGAAGCGTGTCAGAATATTGTGCTGTCTCAGTCGCACAGGGAACAACGAACTGCTGGTGAAAATTTTGTCAAAAACAAGGGGCGAAATTTGTCAAACAGAATTGCGGGAATTAGTGACTTTAGGACGGGAAAAATGTTTAGCAGACAATGGCGCTTTGCTGCGGCTCGCGCTGAAACATAAGCACATGCGGGCGCAAAAAATAAAGATTCTGCGGCAGCACGGGTTTTCTCAGAGCGATTTTGCGAGCATCGGTTTGCTGGCGGCTGCGGAGGTTTGAGGCCGCGGAGCAATGGCGCGGAGAGTGGCGGCCATGTAAGCGGTCAGGTAACTGCAGCCAGCGGCAGCAGTTTGGTGACGGTCGGCCGCGGGGACCGGCGGCGGGAACAGCTCAAGCATGACAGCGCGGCCAGCGGCGGCTATTTTTTGAGCGGCGGCGTCGTTTTTGCGGCACCACAAAACTTGCTCAAGCAAATTGCTCAAATCGCTGCGCACAGGGACGTAATGCACGTTGGGCGTCAACAAAGGGGACCACCATGCAGTATGTCCAACTCGACTCGCCACATAGAGAACAAGATGTCCGCTCAGCATTATTGATGGCAAACGGAATGCCACACTGTGTCCGTCAATGTACAGGTGGTACCGGAAAGTTTTCTGTTCGGCGGCGTCTAAGTACGTGGCGCGGTCCAGTCCCAGCCGCCGGATGTTGACCATGCTCAGGGGGTAACCGTAAGTTTTGCGGGGGCGTGCATTGTACGAAGTTATGCCGGCGTTCAGCAGCGGGACGCCGTTGGGGGCGCAGTCGCGCCGGACCGCGCACTGTGCGCTCATACGAGCAACAACTAAACGCTGATTGTAGTTGGCCGGTTGGCGGCTGCGAGTCACGGCGTCGTCAGTGCCGGCGCCGGTGGCTGCGCCGCGGAACACAGCGGTGGGGCGTTGGGTTTTCCATGCGGCGGCGTACTGGGCGGCGGATAAATCGGGCGGACGGACAACTTGTTTTTTCGAGTGGACAAATGCTAGGCCGCTGCCCAAACACACGTCATCCTGCGTAGGGACCGGAACATCCGCGAAAAGGCTGAACATGTCGGCGTCTCCAGCAACTCCGTTGCTGTGGGGAGCAACTCCGTTGCTGGGGGGCGCAATAGTCGCTTCAGACAAGAACGGTATGGCGCCGCCGGCGTGCAGCAGTTGTTCGTCGGCGGACAGAGGCTCTTCCATGTTGTCGAACAAATGGAAGTGGGGGTGGTGTTCGGGGTTGGCGCGGACAACCGGGGTGTCGCGGCGGTTGTAGATGAAAACGCAGTCGGGGACGCGGTAGCGCGACAGTGTGAGCCACAACAGATACGCGAACTCAGCGACTTTTCCGCTGACTGCGCGGCCAGTCCACTGTTCGACGCCGACCACATCACCGGAGCCGGCAATCCAGTGAGAGGGGTCAGTGATGAACTCATGCAGCGGACGGTGAGTCTGTTGCGCAAGCCGCTCAACAAACTGCTCCGGAGTGCCGTCGGCGACAGACAAACGGGGGCCCCACCGGTTGGTGGCGTCCCAAGTGGTGAAAGGGATGAATTGCTGCAGTTGGCCGTTGGTGATGCGGACGAAGATACCAGATCCGACAACACGCACAGCATACAACAAAGACTGCCGTATGAGGGCGTCGGCGTCGGCGCCGCCGCGTTCAAGCAGTTGGCGGCCGGCGGCGAGGGCGGGGTGACGCCGGGCGGTGGCGAGCAATTCTGCGTGCGCCGGCAACAGGCGTGCTTGATCGGCGGGGACTTGTTCGCCCTCGAGCGGAGGACACAACGGATGTTGAAGCGGCTGCTCGAGCGCCATGCGGAGTAGCTCTTTTTCGCCCACTGCTGCGGGGTACACGTATGTGCTTTCCAGCGGCCGGTCGGCGTAGTATTCGTGTGGCGACCGCCAGTACCGGACGCGGTCGGTGGCTTCGGCGACAGTGGGCCACGCTAGTTCCGACGGACACGGCGGCGTGCCGTCGTACATTTGGTCGGGGCGCGCAGTGAAGACGCCTTCGTGCGCCGGACAGACGCGGGCGTCGGGCGCAGCAGAGCGGGCGCGGGAACTCATCTTATATGGTCGCGGAATCAATTAGGCGTGTTTGGCGACGGCCGGGGTGGCGCGGGCGTAATGCATGTTGGTGTCTGAATCGTGGTCAACTGCGAAACTGCGTTCGGGGCGCGGGCGGTGGTAGTATCGCTGCTGCCCAACGCTTTCGCGGGCGGGCGCGGGGGGGGCGTACGCTTGGCGGCGGTCAACCCGTTCGCGGATGGGAGCGGTGCCGCGCGAGTCGTGGTGCGGCAGCAGGGGGTGGACAAACAGGTGCGGCATTGCGTGCACAGGAGCAAAATGGGTGGCGTGCAGCGCGGGCGTGTGCACGACAGCGGAGTGGCCCCAGCCGCTGGCGGCCGACCGGATGCGGCTGCGGTAGTGCGCAAGGCGGACAGGGGGAAACTGCCACGCCAACGCAGCGGCGGCGAGGACAAGCAGCACAATAGCGCCGACAACGGCGGCGGCGTGCATGACGACGGACGGGGCATATGATTGGCGCGAAAAATATAACCAAAACGACGGAGCAGAGCGACGCATGGATGCGGCGTGCGCAGCAGTCACTGGATCAGTGGGCTGCGCACCCGGACGAGCAGCGCCGGGCGCTGGCGGCGCTGGACGTGTGGCTAGCGCTGCGGCGGGCGATGGGGGACAACGTGGATCAGCGAACGCCGGAGTGGTACGCGCGCCGCGGGAAGTCGGTGGGGGGTTCGCAGTTGGGGAAGTTAGCGGGTTTGTCTAAGTGGGGCGGGCCGTGGCAGACTGTGGAGGATTTGGCGAAGGCGCAGGGGTGGGGCGGCGGGGCGTACCGGGGGTGGCTGCCGGCGGCGGCGTGGGGGACGCTGCTGGAGCCGCTGTCGCCGCTGCTGCTGGCGGAGCTGGGGGCGGTGTGCCGTGAAACGGGGGCACTGTGGGGGCGGGTGCGGGGCCACAGCAACTCACCGGACGGCGTGGCGTGGCTGGAGCTGGGACGGCTGGGGCGGTTGGTGCGGAGCGTGACGACGGCTGACGGGGAGTGGGTGCCGACGCCGGAGGGACTGGACCCGGACGACCCCCGGAACGGCGGAGCGCTGCGAGTACTGGAGTACAAATCGGCGTACTCACGGGTGCTGGACGACCGTCCGTCGGCGGAACACATGGCGCAACTGCACGGGGGACTGGACGCGGTGCCGCTGGCCAAAGACGGGCTGCTGCTGAACACCGTGGCGCGGCGCTGCGAACTGAGACAGTGGCGGATGGTCCCCGGTTTTGTGGCGGGGTCGCTGGGCGGCAAGGAAGAACTGTACCCGAGCCAAACGGCGATGCCAGAAGCGTTGGCGGCAGTGGTTTTCCATTTCGGCCCACCAAACGGGGGCGGACTGAGTAAGTCGCCGGACTTATGGCCTCAGTCCCCCGCCGGCGGGGCCGAAGGATATCCGCCCATCACTGGAGGACGGTCGCCAAAATGCGCGGACTTGTTCGCTTTTGTAAAGGACATTATGCGCGAGCCCAACGAAAGTGAGCAGTACGCTGCCGCTCGGCTGCGGTTGTTGTGGCTCCGCGACCGGCTGCGCGGAACGGTGCTGGATTTGGGAACGGTGACTCCCGACGTGGTTAGCGAAGTTGTGTGGATGACGCAGCACCGCATTTTGTGGCCGGCGTTTGTGGCGCGGTTCCCGGACCGGGTGGCGTCGGGAACTGCGCGGTTAGAAGCGCTCAGCGAAGCCGGCGTTGGCTGGAGTTCAGCGGTGGCGGTGATGCCGATAAAGATGATGGTGATTGAGGGGCACGTTACCGACCGGCAGTTCGAGAGCACCACAGAAAAACTACGGCCGCGCATCTGGGGGGCGCTTGACTGTGCCGCGCAGTTGGTGGGCGGGGCTGATCCGGACGAAGTGAGGGATTTGTTTGGGCAGTACACAGCGGGGGCAAAAGAGCCGCCCCCGCCACCGTTGCTGTCCTCAGCGCGGTTTCTTCACGAAAAAGAATAGCAATTCACTCAGCGACGCCCCTGGGGTTTTGGCTTAGCGATGTCAAGGTCTCGCGCTTGTTCAGCGTTCACAAAGTGGCGCACAGTAGCGACGGCGGGGTAGTCGCCGACCGCTTTCTCTTTTTGTTGCTGCAGCCGTTTGAAAGTGGGCGGCGACGGCGGCACAATCCCGCGGACAACTTTCTGTATGTCGGCGTTCTGCGCCGACGTGCACAGCGGGACCAACTCTTTGAAAGTGTCGGCCGAAATAAATGCGAGCCCCAAAACTGTCCCGCACAGTGTGCAGTAGCCGCCGCGGCCGGAAGTGCAAACGGCGGCGCCGGGGCCGTGAACAATCCACGACCCCGGACACATCCCATTCGTTTCGGCGTCGGCTTTGCACGCGCTCAGCAACAACAGCCGGATGTCGTGGGTCATTATGCGGTCGGACGCCGCCATGGCGGCGTGACCTGACCGAACCGGAGCGCAGCAAAGAGTGGTGTGGCGCAAACAGGAGAGCGCTTTGACAACAATAGTATTGCCGACAACGCTGCCAGTTGTTTCCTGCAGCAAACTGATGACGCCCTGGCGGTTGGCGGCGATGATGTACCGGTCGTCGGCTGTGTGGGCTGCGACCGTTTTTGCCAAGAACGCGGCGAGGAGTTCGGTCGTTGGCGCCGGGTACGGGCGTATCGCGGCCAGCAGCCGGTCCGCCGCACCAGCTGCGTATGCGCCGACGTACAGCGGACAATTTTCCAGCGGATCCGGCGGACAGCGGGACCGCAAAGAAGTGCTGACGATTTTGCAGACCCGTTTAGTTAAGTCCATGAGCGCGTCTAGCGCTTGCCAAGCAGTGACTGGTTTTGCGGCGTCGGCGCCGCCGAGTTCGCGCCAGCGCGAAACAGCGTCGGTGGACGCTAAATAAGCGTCGTCGGCGTACTGGGGGTGGTCTTTCAGCGCTATAGCAAAATACCGCCGCAGCGCGGCTGTTTTCGAAGCGCACACATCGTCGTCAATGTTCGAATAATTGTCGAGCGCTTGCGCGACCGCGACTACAAACTTTAGTTCGTGTTGTTCGTGCTTTTCCATTGTTTCTTTCCGAGGCTGCAATAGTTTGTGCGATTCAGTTGGGTCGCTACGCAATTGAATCGCGAAATATATTATGGCTAACTCAAACACTACGGCGCAAAGTCGCAAAAAGACTGGCAAAGCCAGCGGTAAACTTACCGACAAACCAAATGAGGACGAGCGAAACAGTTTTCCGCAGTCGCTGCGGCCTTACTGGCTGCCCCGCGACCAACTAGCCGACGAACAACGGATCGCTTGCGACGGGGCTGCTGTAGCGTGCGCGCTGTTCAACCTCGGACACGACCGCGCTTGCTGGCCGTATGTGTTGTCGGCGGGAGTGCTCATCCACTCGATCAAGCAACAGTTAGGCAATGTGCCTGGACTTAGTTACGTCGCGCTAGTGCCTGCGCCGCAGCGCGACGGGGGCGCCGAAGAGCCGCTGGCGCTAACGCCGGACATGCTGCGCGCGCTCGAGCTGCAAGGGTGGACTGTGCGGCCGGTGCCGTATTTGCCCGAGTTTGAGCGGCAAATTAACCCGCACATCAAAAAGGGTCACCACTACAACTACACGATGGGGATGAAAATCCACGCCTTCGGGCTCAGCGAATACAAGCGCGTGCTGTATCTCGATGTTGACTCGGTTTTCGACCCGGAGCGCAAACTGGGCGACTTAGGGTGTTGCGCCGAACTGCTGCGGATGGATTTAGGCGGGTGGTCGGCAGCAGCGTCGTACAACGCGCAAAAAGCCCTCATTCGTATGGGCGAAAAGAATTTGCGGCAGCGAAACGATCGATTGTATGACAGCAAGAATAACAAGTACTGCAGCGCAGCGCACAGCGCGCAAATACCGGCGGCGTTTACACAGTTTGACTATCCCGACATGTGCGGCGACCCTGATCGGCGGCACTTGGGGTACTGCATGATGTTGACTGGGCTGATGGTTATCCAGCCGGACCCCGAACTGATGCGCGAAATACTGGAAGTGTTGCGCAAAGTGAAAACGCCGATGTACTCCGACGGCGATATGCTCACGCATGCGCTGACGATGGTGGGGCTCAATCGCGGACAGGAAGGCGGGTGGGTCGGAGTCGACATGCTATATGGCGCTTATCGTGGCGAAACCCAAAATCCGCCGTACGGAATACAGTTTGGCGGCATGCCTCCGTGGTTGTCGCACCCGGACTGGCCGTCCGGGAAAACATGGCGGGATTCGCTGAAGAGTTTGCTGCAGTACGCTGCGGCCAACTGCCCCGAGTTGGCCGCCGTGTACCGGGCGCACCAGTGGTGCAACGTAAAAAACCGCGTCAACGTCAAAGATTTGACGCAGCTCGACGCCGCCCCGGAAAAGTAAATTGTTTTGCTGCTGAATATATGGCGGCGCTTGCGGCTTTTTTCGCGGCGGCGGAAACCGGTTCAGCGGCTACAGTGCACCAGTTATTTGTCGACGGTTTTCCATTAGCGCTCGCGAGGAGCGACGACAACTACGCGCTGCGGGTGGCCGCTCGCAAAGGACACCACGAAGTGCTGCAGCTGTTGTTTGACCGGGGACTAACTAGCGACGATGCGCGGGCGCGAAACCGGGAAACGCTCCGAGCGGCGGCGGCAAAAGGACGCACTGACGCGCTGCGGGTGCTGCTCACCCACGGGATGGCGGCGGACGTGCATGAGTGCGGCGTTTTGCGTGTTGCCGTGGTCGGGAGCACTATCGGGAAGGGGACTGCAGAAGGTGGGAAACGATTTGACGAAGTGTTGCTGTTGTTGACAGAAGAGTTAACGGGCGCTGACGCCGCTGGGGCCGGATCCGCTGTCCGCCGTGCATGGCATTTCCATGCGCTCAGCCGGATACGGACAGCTATGTTGTGCTGCAACCGGGTGCGCGCGGCTGGCGCCCACGTGCCCCTGCCAATTTGGTTATTTGTGCTGGAATATTTATAATGGACGCACTGGCTGCACTAAGCACAGTAGTTCGGCTGCTGGCGACTGAACAGTCAAACGCCGCGGCGGCGCAACAAGCGCTGCGTATAGCGGAACTCGCTGTCGACGGTGCGGCGGCTGCGGAACTGTCGGCCGCCGTTGACGCGCTGCGCAGCGAACTCAGTTGGCGGCGGCCGCGCGCGCGGGGCAAGCGCGAGAATTTCCGCCGCGACGACGCCGCGCCGCCGGCAGCAAACGCCGCCCGACCAGTGGTTTTGCCCGGCACCCGCGTCAGTGTGTCAGCCGTTCCGGTGTCGCGCGCCGAAATACACACAGCCCCCGACGGACTGTACTGGCTGCCGGAAAACATCCTTGCTGCCCGACTCAGCGGAGTCACATTAATTGGTAATTTTTGCGTAGTCGGACGGGGCCGAGCAACGGAATGCTGTGCGCCGCAGTGCGAGCGAGACTTGATTGGTTGCCCCAAGTATCACGATCCGTTGCGGTATCCGGCGTCAACCGACGCAAGGGCGTTACCACTACCCCGCAATCTGCGCCGCGCTGCTATCCCGTGGATGCCGTCGCGGGAGCGCGTCGAAAAAACGCTGACCACCGCTACTCCGGAAAGCGTTGCTATTCTTGAAGCAGCTGCTATGCATGCACTTATTTTGGCTGTGGCTGCAAAAAATGAGCTGGCTCTTGCTGGCCCCGAACAGTAGTCAGTCCCACTCTTGAACAGGCGCTTGCCACCCCTCAGACTCATAGTCCCAGCCCGGGTCGGTGGATTTGTCCTCCTCACTGCTGCACCATTCTCGCCAGCGCGGCGAGTGTTCCGCCCAGTGGAGGAACATAGCTATCCGTTCCCGAATTTCGCGCGGCATCCGCTGCGCCGCGGCGAACTGCAGCACAAAGACGTTCACCCGGAGCAAACTGTGTCCCGCTAAAAACGCCGGAGTCAGCAGTAAGTCGTCCTCAAACTTAAAACACGTGCGGACTTGCAAATCAATTAGTCCTTGCGCAATGAGCAACGCCGAAACGTATGCGCGCCGCAACACTGTGTGCGGGGTCTCCGGCGGCAAAACCGGAAACTGCAGCAGGTATGCATGCAGCACTTCTTCTACGGCCGAAAGGTTTTCCGGCATATGGTGCAAAGCAATGTGCTCTAGCGCCGAAGTTGGACTTTTCGAAAAGTCCGACCATGTATTGCGCAATAGTCTCCGCAGGTCCACCAGATCGACCACCAAAGGGAAAATTTCCGGCTGCGGCGGCGTGAAAACTTCCAATCGACAGCAGATATTTTTTAAACGGAACGGTGCGTCGGTGACAGTGAATGCGGCTGCTTCGTAGACAGCAACCCAGTCGATAAGCTCTGCGCAGAAATGTCTCCGTAGTTCCGTTACGGCTTCAGTTGCTCCGCGGCGCGCAGCCAAACACGCTATTTCATTCAGCGACATGATGGACAACAGATTTCGGCCGTACAAGAATTTGACTGCATCGATGCGACACATAGAAATAATCACGTAGAACAAACTGTGTTCGTCATCAAGAGGCCGTATTCCGACTGAGCCCCGGAGGACTTCGTAAATAAGTGCCATGTAATTTGGCTGGCGGACAGTTATCAATTCTAACAAAAGAAACCGCCGCGAACATGGCGTGAAAGTTTTTCTTCCCACAAGGCTGCGCACTTCCTGGACGCTGGTTCGGCCGTAGCAAATTTTAGACAGCTTAGACCTGATTCGGTTCCGCGTCCTGTTTTTGTGTGGCATGACGGAATAAAAAATAACATTCAATTTATTCGAGCTCCGGCATGTCGTCATCGTCATCGTCGTGGTCAAAATACCAGTCATGATATCCATGCATCATCCCGGCGTAGTCGTCGGTGTCGTCTTCTTTAGTTGGCAACGGAACATAGAAAGATAAATCTTTGCAGTACCGGTCGTGGTGAAAATTTGGCAAACGCTGTGTGTTTGCCAGAGGCATAACTTGGTCAGTAAAAGTGTTGCACCATGGATGGTTTTTAAGGAGGTATCTACTACTAACACTGCGGCGGTAATAAAGTATTTCCGCAATAAAGTCCCATAATTCCATCGGCAGCCGCGGCAATTCAAGTGACTCGCACCAGGCCGCATAGTAGTGTGCCCAAAACAAACAATAGCCGGCCGCAATCGCTGGCGCACGCGAGCCCGGTTCAGAACTGCGACAAATCCACGTTGGGGCCAACACAGTCATTAGAAGTGCTGCAGCGCGCGCGCGCTGCAAAACCGCCGGACTATCGCTTCGGTTGCGCAACGGACTCAGCAGTCCGTCCCAGCAGGGAGAGTACTGTCGGCTGAGCGCAATTTTTTGCAACACCGCCGGGTACATGCTGGCGGCGTTAATTGTTTGCCACCACAAAGAATCTTCGCGAGGACGCAGATGAGGGATAATTATCTCCAGCACACCAGATGGTACAGGAATCTGGTAGTGGTACCCGAAGAAATTGTCAATAATTTCGTTTTCGCTATAAATGTCGTGTTTCCAATTTTCGTCGCACTCCCGCAAAACGGCCGCCGACATAACGCGACCCCAACAAATCGCGGTTCGTATTGACGGTTCCGCCACAAAAGCAGCGACGACATCGGTTTTGCCCCGGCGGGCTGCGTGGCGAGCTACCATCTCCAAATCCCGGTCGATAAGCACACGTTTTTTCCACAAAATCATAATCAACACGAAACGATTTTGTTCCACCACTGCGCGAGTTAAATGAAAGAGAAAATTTCTGTCTTCGTTAAGCGAAAACTGGTGGAAAGAAATTGTCTGCAGCAACTCGTAGAAGATAGCGACGTAGTCGGCCCGCGGACTAACTGTTGAAGCCGTCAGCAGTTTAAACAAGTTGTCGAACGGTATTTGGTTTACTACTTGCCGGAGTCGGCGGAGGCGAACACGGTCGATCCATTCGATATCGAAGCGAGGCATGTTGATAAAAAATAGTTTTCAATTATCACTCCGGAGCCGGCTGACCAGGTGTTCTGGACGAGTTGTTTCGAAAGAAATCGGTCAAAGAGTTTAACTGAGTGCCTAAATCGGCACTTTGGAGAAGTCTCGCAACAGTTCCTTTTGACATACCCACGTCCTTAGCCAGCTGATGTAATTTGTGCGAACGGTCAGAAGGTAGTTCGTGTGGATCAAATATAATTTCGCGGAACGCGTCAATCAGTGTGTTGCATCCTTGTATGCGGCGCCAGTAGCCGGAGGAAATTAAGTGCAGTGCACGGCGAACTGCACGCATTTTTGGGTCAAACGCATTTATGCGGCGGCCAACGGTGTTGTGCGCTCGCATAAACAGATCGATCACGTCCATACACAGCACAGGGGGGTTTTGTTCGGGGAGGTGGTTGCGGAGCCAAACAACCACGTCCGGGGCTGACGGCAGTTTCAGTAAGTAGTAGTGCGCCAACGAATCGAGGCACGGCCGGATGCCGTACTCTTCGCAAACTTGGGCAAACATTTCGCCGTCGTCGGCTTGCAGCGCGTCGAGGACGGCGCGGTTTAGCGGAGTCTCGGTCATAATAAAAAATTGATTCAAATCTAATCTAATACAGATGGTGACAACGATATTGCAGCGCGAAAGCAATTTGTTCCCAAATTTCGTTGGGCAGTTTCGGCAGTAAAGGGTTGTTGGCGCAGTCCAGCAAATACCAGACGGCCGAAAGCCAGGCTATACCAATACGGTCATTGCAGTCCTTGAACCACGGGTATTTAGTCTGCGTCAGTCGTATGGCTAGCAAGATCCCCAGCGACCGGTCTGTCCGTGGAGCCTGCGCAAGGGGACAGCCGAGCAGTTCAGAGAGTTTGTGGACAGCCGGGACAAATGATCGACAAACAGGGCGACGGTTCGCGACCAACTGCGGAAGTAACCACATTTTTTCCTGGCAAACAAGACTGAAAGTGTGTCTCCATTCACTTGCATATTCATATATTGCACATTCGCAATTTAGACTGATTTTTCCAATTAGTTCATTCATTATGCGAAAATTAATGCCGCGTCGCGATGGTATCGAATAATAGTTACTACACGCCAAGTCAAATATTCGGTTTAAGCAAATTTCGCCCTGGAAAACATGTAACGCTTCCATGTTTCCGGTTTCCATTGTGAGGTTAATTGCAGCAGTCAAGATGTTACGATTTATTCCAAATCGGGCGTGTAAGCAACGCAACACATTAATGCGTTCTAGCTCAGCAACGCGGCGCACGGTGTCCATCCATTCACATCCGTACTGGCACCCCACTTGCGTGCGGGGATCGGCGCAGATATGCCAGACCATGGCCATGTAGTCGGGGCGGCGGCTTAGACAAGCATCAAGCAACATAGTGAACCGGTTAACATCAGGCCGTTTTAGCGCGCGGATTACCGCTCGAATGCCGCGCAAAACAGGGTCGTGTGGGTGTGCCATAATTCTAATCGCAATTCAAATATACAACATGGCTTATCCGGCCAATCAGCATGGCGCAGACATGCAAACTTGGGCAAACATTTCGCCGTCGTTGGCTTGCAGCGCGTCGAGGACGGCACGGTTTAGCAGAGTTCTCGGTCATAATAAAAACGATTTAAACGTTACAAGTACATATTATTTCTGCATACTGCTGCGGCAATTTGCTCCCAAATTTCGTCGGGGAGCTGCGGTAGCGAAGGGTCGTCGGAGCAGCACAACAAATACTGGACAGTTGACAACCAAGCCACGCCTATACGCATGAAAGTAGATTCGCGCCAATCATCTTCGACATTAGTTTGTGTCAACAAGATCGCCGTCAAAATTCCTAAAGTACGCACAGTCTTTTTTGCTTGGGCGGGGGGGCAGGCGAGCAACCGCCGGAGTTTAGCAGCAGCGGGAACCAGCGTCTGATGAACAGCACGATTTTCAATCATGCACGGGAGCTGCCACAAATCGTAGTCGGAAACTAACTTAATAAGATGGTTCCAGTTCCGGCAGTGAGTGCAGCAGCGGGGGCTGACTTTGTCAGTTAATTCGGTTATAGATCGTATAGCGAACAAGTTGCGCGATATGTAGTACGGGGAATAAGGGGCGACGTAGTCATTCGCCACAGTGCACATAATGCTGTTCCAGCAAATTCCCGGGTCTTGCCAGAAAGCGCGCAAAACTTCGACGTATCCCAACCGAGCCGCATCAGTGAGGGCGTTTGTGAGGCATTGCGCAGGTAAATTAAAACGTTTGTGCAGAAAACACAGTAGATTGGCTCGTCCTAAACGGGCCGCGCGGCACACACTGAAAAGCCAGCGCGATTCGCATAAGTTCTCGACTTGGGTGCGGGGGTCGGCGCAGATGTACCAAACCATGGCCATGTAGTCGAGACGGAGACTCACGCAAGCTTTCATCAGCATCTCGTACCGGTTGGCGCCGGGCTTTTTTAGTGCGCGAATTACGGCCCGAACTCCGTGCGAAACAGGGTCGTGTAAGTGCGGCATGATACTGAGTACGATTCAAATATACAACATGGCTTATCCGGCCAATCAGCATGGCGCAGACATGCAAAGTGTGCTGGCGGAAAAAGTCGAGTTTCGCCAGCTAACCACGGCTGCGGTGGCGGAAACAGGGGACATGCGGCCGCGAGCGCATCAGTTGTACTTGGCGCGATTTGTGGCGCCGCCGATGCCGGCGCAGCGCACGTTTGTTAGCTACGCCACCGGCACGGGCAAAACGTTGGCCGCTATTTTGGCCGCCGCACCGTACGCTGACATGTTCCGTAAACAGTACGCGGCGCTGGTGCGGGACGCCGTTCGCGCCGGGACGCCGATACGGGCGGCGCGGCTGCATGCGGCGCAAAACACACCAAACACAAATGTAATAGGTTTCACCGCCGCCATTTTCCGCGACGAACTGGCGCGGTTCCCCGCACTAGGGGTGGTGTCGACGAGTGAACTGGAAGAGTATCAGCGACTTCTGGCGCGGCTGCAAAACGCGGCCGCCCGCGACGCCGGCGCGGCGGAGACCGAAGAACTGCGCATAGCCGCGCGCAACATGGCGGCGGGGTTCAAACGCCGGATGATCAACAAAATACAGGGCGGATTTTGGCGGTTCACCGGGTATCAGGAACTGGTGCTGCAACTGTTTCCGCATGTGGGCGAGACGGATTTGCAGGCGCTGAGTGCGCAAGCCGACGCCAAAGGGGAGGATGTGTCGAAGAAGATACTCGAAGCCGAAGCCGCCGGCAAACTGCGGATTAACTGGCAGTTTGTCAAATCATTCCGCGGAAGTTTCTGTGTGTTCGACGAAGTCCATCACGCGTACAACTCGCGGCAGCCGAACAACTGGGGCGTGGCGATCCGGTTTTTGCTGGAACAAGTGCCTGATGTGCGGGCGGTTTTCATGACAGCGACGCCGGCGCGGGGAAGTCCGGCGGAAATAGTTGATTTGGCCAACTTGCTCCGGCTGCCGGGCGAGTTGCGGCTGAACAAAAACGAGTTGTTCTTGATAAAGACCGGGGCGGCGGGGACGCCAGAAGACTTGGCCGCGTTGCGGACGACAACGCTGCGGCCGGGTGCGCTGGAGACCATCACCGCCGCTTTTCGTGACCGGGCGCTGTACTACCGCAGCACTGACCCGGCGCATTTCCCTGAGCGCCGAACTGAAGGCGTCCCGCTGGCGCAAGTGCTGGAGCGCGCCGGCGTCGCGACGGACAGCGCGGTGGCGCAGCGCCTTATGGTGACGGTAGTGCGGGCGTCGCCTGAACACACTGCAGCGTATTTGCAAGTGCTGACGGGCGTCGCTGACGAGTGCGGGGTCAAAGTGGGGGGGCACTCGCCGGCGAGCCAAGACGGCGCCGCCATACTAGACGCGGCGTTTCCAGTGCCGGCGGCGCCGGGACGGCTCCCGTGGGGGCTGCGGTCGATGGATTTCGCACGGGCGGCGGCGGCGGGGGCGGCATGGGTCCGTGCGCATGGCGTGGAATACACTGCCAGCGGCGGCGTAACTGGGCCGGCGGTGAAAGATCCGCGGTGGCTGGCGAAGTACTCAGCAAAACTGCTGGCCTTTAGGACGTTGGTGGACCGGCTGCTGACGGGGAAGCCGGGTGAGAAGATAATGGTTTTCCATCCGCGGGTGAAAGGGATGGGAGTGGAGACGGTGAGCGAAGTGCTGGCGGGAATGGGGGTGGTAGTTTTGCGGACCCAAGCTGATTTGCAGAACGCGGAAGCGGGCGCCGGAGTTGCTGGCGGGGCCGAGGGCGGGGCCGAGCCTGTGCGCCGGCTGTGCGCCGGCAACCGGCGCATGTGCGCGCGCTTCAGCGGCGCCGGCGCGGCGAAATGTCAGTGCCCCCCTGTTCGCGCAGTCATTGTGCATTCGTACCTCGAAACCGGCGGCCTGCAACGGCGGCTCGAGATGTTCAACCGTCCCGCAAACGCGCACGGCAAATTTATCGCCATCCTTGTGGCTAGCGAAGTCCTTGAAGAAGGGCACAGCGTTAAGTGCTGCCGCCACCAGATAGCGCTGGGCCTTCCCGGCGACCTCGCCAGTTACAAACAACTCCGCGGCCGTGTGGACCGTCATGGTTCGCACGCAGACCTGGCGCCAGCGGACCGGAGCATAACGTACCACATACTAGTGACTGACTTTCCGCTGACTCAACCGCCTCGCGAAGTGGCGCGGTACGGCCCGCGCGGGTGGGACTTAGACCGGTGGCGGCGGGCGGCGGCGGAGTACGACGTCACGCGGACGGTGGAGCAAGCGGTGCACAGTGTGGCGGTGGGGGCGGGCCAACTGGGGGCGCTGCGGGGGCTGGACGAACGGGACCCGCTGGAAGCGCTGCCGTTTGTGCAGCAGCAGAAATCGTTGCGCGGCGAACTGGAGCGGTGGACGTACTACGCGTACGGATACAACCGCGCAGCACAGACTGCGCTGACTGAAGTAGTTCGTGATTGTTTTGCGGCGCGGCCGGTGTGGACGTACAAAGAGCTGCTGGCGGCGGTGCGGGCTGAGCCGCGACCGGCGCCGCTGGCGGCGTTTGACCCGCAAACTTTCAGCGACCGCGACGTGGCGGCGGCGGTTGATTTGTTGGCGTGGCACGCCGGCCAAGTTTCGCTGGGGGCGGGGGCGGCCACAGTGGCGCTGCGGGGAGCAGTAGTGACGCGGGCGCCGGCGGGGGCGGCGCGCGAACCGTATTACGATTACGACGCGCTGCAGCGGGTGGCTATGGCGGCGGGGCCATGGCAAACGGCTGAGGGGTCTACCGTCGTCGTTCCGGCTTCACACTTGCAGCCGCCAGTGAATTTGTCGCACTACGCGCGCACAGCCAAACGCGCATACAATTTTCAAATACAACGCGACGAATGGTTCAGCGAAATCGTTAGCCAGATCAAACGGCTCAGCACTGTCGCCGTCGCCGGACAGTTTGTGCGGTTCTCCGCAGATTTCCACTACTCGCTGCTGCGTGAACTGGTCAGCAACGCGAGCACAGCAGAGCGCAAACTGTTCCGCACAGCGCGTCCGTTGTTGCTAAAAACGTACGGCGCTTTCGGTTTCTTAGTGTTTGCGTCGCGCGCCCGCCAGTATGCTGACCGTTTGAAGCGCGCGGCGCCCGGCGAACCGGTGGGGTTTTTAACCGCCGACAGCGCAGTCTTGCTCGCAAAAGACCACTGGATGTCGGTCCCGCGGACGGCTGTGGAGCCGGGGTCTGACGCCCGCGAAGCTTCGATGGTCGGCATATTTGATGCGCGCGGCATCAGCGGAGACACTAACGCACGGCTTGAGTTCAAAATCCGGCAGGGACGTTCGGCGGCTGCAGCGGCCGACCGCCGCACCATCGAACGCGGGATGGGGTGTTTTAGCCGTAAAAAAGAAGATTTGCTTGTCTTGGCCAAGAAACTGAGTGTTGATGCCCGCGCTGATCAGTCAGTGCCGAGCATGTGCGGTCGCATCCGCGACGCCCTGCTGCAGCGGGAGCACGACGCCCGCCGGGGCAGCGGCGCCCGAGTGCGATACTTCTACATGTTCAACGAACCAATGCCGCAGTAGCGCGCCAGCGCGGAGCGGCGCGATTGAATCCGGAGCCATATAGATGCCGCGGTTTAAGGTCCTCAAAACAGTCAAAGTCGCTGTTGAGCCGCCGGCCGCAGTGGATCTCCCCGCTGCGCTGGCAACTATGGGCCAGCGCATCACCGGACAGATCGACCAAAACACAAAACTCCTGGAACTGCTGAAAGTTGTTGCGCACGGCCCTATTGAGCAGTACACCGATTTCCGCCACAACAGCGTTCGGTGGGTCTGCCCCGTTGTGTATGAGTTCAGTGCAGTGTGTTACGCCCCCGGAGAAGTGTATTTGTTCACAGCAGAAGCAGCGGAAGCACGGCCGACTTTTACTAATGCGCATTGTTGCGCAACCATGACGCGAGAAGCATTGGCAAGTAGTTATGCTCCCGGTGACTTAATCCCTATGATTGTCCAGCAATTCGGCAGCATCCGCGGACAGCCGCTCTTTTCGGCGTGCGTTGTGCCGTGGACCGCTGGCGCCGCCCGAGAGATGAGTTTCTCTCGGGGAACAGTATCTCTCGCGGA